>Ga0308412_1002023_pt1 | contig 10992 bp, 11 predicted proteins | sample HotsprottomLayer_FD_202357 | JGI IMG/M metagenome (GOLD analysis project Ga0308412, IMG submission 202357) | Hot spring phototrophic mat microbial communities from Octopus Spring, Yellowstone National Park, Wyoming, United States -... | ecosystem: Environmental > Aquatic > Thermal springs > Hot...
TTCTTACCCAAAGCGCGCATCCAGTCCCTGTGGGCGGATCGGGAGGTTGCCTGCACCGGCTTTCTGCGCTACCTGCGCTGGCAGAAAGTGCCCTACACCCTGCGCATCAAAGCGGGGAGCCGGGTCACCTACAAGGGCCACAGCCGACCCGTCCAGCCGTTGTTCCGGCCTCTGGGTTACGGGGAGTGGGAAGCCCTGCCCAAACCGGTTCGGCTGTGGGGGCAACCCACCCATTGCGGAAGGGGGAGTACCTGCTTCTGATTACCGAGGCCGATCCCCAGCAGGCCCCTGCTCGATACGCCCGGCGCTGGGAGATCGAAACCCTCTTCAGGGCTTCGACTTCGAATCCACCCACCTGACCCGGGCTGAACGGATGGAGTCGCTGATGGCTTGGATGAGCATTGCCCTGGTCTGGGCGCATCAGGTGGGGGAATGGCTCTCACGAACCAAGCCTATCCCCATCAAAACCCATGCGCGTAAGCTCTACTCCACCTTTCGCTATGGGCTTGATTATCTACGCCAGCTTATCTTTGCCGCAGAGGTTAGGAAAGACGAGCTGTACGCTTGTATGAGGCTTTTGTCATGTACCTAGGATTTTTGCTTCGAATGATAGCGGGATGAGGCTCAGAATAGCCGCCTGTGCGCCGCCCTGCGGCAGGCCGCCAGAGGTCAGTGCGCCATGTGCAGAATTTCTTTGAGCGTCTGCTCGGTCGCCTCCAGGGTTTTGGCCAACTCCTCTGGGCCGTGCGCCAGCGAGAAGAAGGCCGCTTCAAACTGGCTGGGGGGCCAGTAAACGCCCCGCCGCAAAAGACCGTGGAAGAACACCTTGAAACGCTCGATATCCGAGGCAACCGCGTCGGAAAAGCTTTGCACGGGGCCTTCGCAGAAGAAGAGCGTGATCATGGAGCCCACCCGGTTGATGGTGGCCGCCAGCCCAGCCTGGGTCAGGAGGGCCCGCAAGCCCTCTTCCAGGGCTTTTCCGTAGGCCTCGAGCCGGGCGTAAGGCGGGTCTTGGAAGAGGGTTTCGAGGGTGGCCAGCCCGGCGGCCATCGCAAGGGGGTTTCCGCTCAGGGTACCGGCCTGGTAGACCGGGCCCAACGGCGCCACCTGTTGCATGATCTCGGCCCGGCCCCCATAAGCCCCCACCGGCAGCCCGCCCCCGATAATCTTGCCCCAGCAGATCAGGTCGGGCTTTAGGCCCAAAAGCTCTACCGCACCCCCTCTGGCCAAACGGAAGCCGGTCATCACCTCATCGGCGACGAGCAAGGCGCCATACTGCCGGGTGAGCAGATGCAGGCATTCGAGGAATTCCTGGGTGGGGATCAGCACCCCGGCGTTGCCCACCACCGGTTCGAAAATGACCGCAGCGATCTGCTCACCGTACCGCTCGAACAAGTCTTTCAGGGCCTGAGGCTCGTTGTAGTCGGCCACCAAGGTGAGTTCGGCCAAGGCCTGCGGTACCCCGGCGCTTGAAGGGGCGCTTCTAGCGCTGCCCCCACCGCTGGTGAGCAGGCCCGAGCCGGCCTGTACCAGCAAACTATCGGCGTGGCCGTGGTAGTTTCCGCGGAACTTTACGATCAGGTCGCGCCCGGTGTAGCCCCGGGCCAGCCGTAAAGCGCTCATGGTGGCCTCGGTACCGCTGCTCACAAAGCGCACCAGGTCGGCGCTGGGGTAGGCCTCCCGCACCCGCTCGGCCAGGCGTATTTCGCGCTCGGTGGGGGCCCCGTAGCTAAGACCTTCCTCCAGGGCTTCCCGCAGGGCGGCCACCACCGCCGGGTGGCTGTGCCCCAGAATCATGGCCCCCCAGGAGCCGATGTAGTCGAGCAACCGGTTGCCGTCGGCGTCCCAGAGGTAGGCCCCTTGGGCCCGCGCGATGAAGCGGGGCGTGCCGCCCACAGCCTTGAAAGCGCGAACGGGGGAGTTCACCCCGCCGGGTATCACCTGCTGGGCTTGGCGAAAGAGTTCCAAAGAGCGGGAGGTAGAGTGTCCCATGTGCAGAACTTAGCATCGCAGGTCCCCAAATACAACCTATTGTCCTCGGTGGGGTCGCCTGTTCTGATGTTTTCAGCCTAGGAGCGTACCATTGGTGTCCGTGTTGGGGTCGGCCCAGGTTCTTATCAGCTTATAGCGCGGGGCCAGTGACAATTTCGTGACACTTTTGTAGGGTTTTTACATTGATAATCGTTATTGCATGGAGCGGTTAGCCTTACTCGGGGTTTCACAGCGGCGGGGGGGCCTCGAGGCCTTGACCCTGTGGAGCACCTGGTGGCAGAACCACGCCCCCGCCGTTTCCACCCTGGCCGAGGAATGGGTGCCCATCCTCACTTGCAACCGCTGCGAGATCGTGCTGGCCCTAAAGGAAGGGTTATCGCTCGAGCAAGTGCGTCAGACCCTGATTCCACCCCAGCTCCCCAGGGGCTACGCCTACCTCGGCGAGGCCGCGCTCGAGCACCTGGCCCGGGTAGCAGCCTCGCTCGACTCGGTGAACCCAGGCGAAGACCAGATCATGCGGCAGGTGCGGCAGGCCTTTGAAGCCGCACAAAGTGCCGGAAGTGTGGGCCCACTGACCCGCTTTGCCTTTCAAAACGCGCTCAAAGTAGCCAAGCGGGTTCGCCGAGAGGTAGCCCTGGCCCCGGCCAACACCTCGCTGTTTAGCCTGGCCCGGCCCGCCCTAGAGGCGCTTCTGCCCCGGCCTGCGCGGGTAGCGGTGGTGGGAACCGGCGAGATGGGTAGCTTGGCGGCCCGCAGCCTGGCAGCCTTACCCGGAATCGAGCTTTGGCTGGTGAACCGCACCCCCGAAAAAGCCCAGGCTCTGGCCGGGTCGCTGGGGGCCCGGTTTATGCCGTTGCACGACTTCCTAGTGCACCCTCCGCAGCTCGACGCCCTGGTGGCGGCCACCCCGGTCGAGGGGCTTTTGGGCACTGGCTTCTTTCAAAAACAGCCCAGGCTCAAAGCAGTGGTAGACCTGGGAATGCCCAGAAATATAGTCCCTGAGTCAGTAGAGGGGCTGATGCTGTTCGACCTGAATGACCTAGAACGCCTGGGCCAAAAGCGCCGCGTGCGCCTGCAGGCCGACCTGGCCCAGGCCGAGCGGATCGTGGCTCAGGAGCTGGAGAAGGTTGCGGCGGAATGGGCCGAACGCACCCTGGCACCCGCCATCACCCGGATGCGCCAGGTCTACCACCGCACCCTTACCGAGCTGGTGGGGGAGCGGGTGGAACCCGAACTGATCGAGCGACTGGCCCACCGTTTCGCCCATTTCCCGATTAAAGGCCTGCGCGGGCTGGCCCGGCGACATGGCCCCGAAGCCGCCGAGGCTTTTTTACAGGAAGCGGGCCTTTGGGAGGTGGTGCATGGCTAGGGTACGCATCGCCACCCGTGGCAGCCGTTTGGCCCTGTGGCAGGCGGATTGGGTAAAGCAAAAGCTCGAGCGGCAAGGTGCCCAGGTCGAGCTGGTGGTGGTGGAGACCCAGGGCGATCGCGAACACCTGCCTTTCGCCCTGATGCAGGGCCAAGGTTTTTTTACCAAAGCCGTGCAAGAGGCCCTGCTGGCGGGCGAGGCCGACCTGGCAGTGCACTCCTACAAAGACCTGCCAAGCGCCCGCCCAGAGGGTTTGGAGATCGCAGCCGTGCCTCCACGAGAAGACCCCAGCGAGGTTCTATTGGTTCGTTTGGATGCCCTGGACGAACAGGCCCCCGAGCTGCCCCTGCGCTCGGGGGCCCAGGTGGGCACCAGTGCTGTACGGCGCCAGGCCCAGCTAAAGCAGCTTCGGCCCGACATAGAGCTCAAGGAACTGCGTGGCAACGTACCCACCCGGGTAGATAAGCTCCGGGTTGGTGATTACGACGCCATCCTGCTGGCCCAGGCCGGCCTCAAGCGGCTGAACCTGGACTTGAGCGGGCTATACTTCCACGTGCTGCCGCCCACCCTGCTGGTGCCCGCTCCGGCGCAGGGGGCCCTAGCCCTGGAGTGCCGCCAGGACGACCATCGTCTCAAAGCCCTGCTAAAGCCCCTGGACGACCCCCAGGCCCGCCGCACCGTGGCTGCTGAGCGGGGACTGATGCAAAGGCTGGCAGGGGGCTGCCAGCTGGCCCTGGGCGCATGGGCTCAGGAAACACAGCAGGGCCTTACCCTTCTGGCCTGGTATAGAGGTCGACGTTACCAGGCTGAAGCGCCTTCGCCGAAGGCCGTAGCGCAGGCGGTTTTTCAGCAGATTGGATTGGAGAACCCGGAGGTGGTATGCGAATTGCCCTGACCCAGTCGGAGGGCCGTCTCTCAGGCTTGCAGGAACACTTGGAGGCCATGGGCCTCGAGGTCGTTCGCCAGCCCCTCATTCAGACCCAGCTTCTGCAGGCCGACCTGAAGCCCTTGCTGGGCTGCCGCTGGTGGCTGTTTACCGGCGTGACCGCAGTGCAGGCAGTGCTTGCACTGGGGGGCAGCCTGAGGGGCCGCGGCCTAGGGGCGGTGGGTCAGGCCACCCGGCAGGCCCTGGAAGAGGCCGGGGGTAAGGTAGACCTGGTCTCGCCCGACGAGACAGCAGAGGGCCTGGCCGGGGCTTTTCTGGCCCAAAGGCCTTTTGGTTTGGTGGGGCTGCCCCAGGGCAACCGGGCCCGTCCGGTGCTGGCCCAGCGCTTGCGCGAAGCCGGCTACGTGGTGCAGAGCGTGGTGGTCTACCAGACCCAGATCCGGCCCTGGCCAACAGACCTCCCGGCCCCCGACCTGGTGCTTCTTACCAGCCCCTCCGGGGTCGAAGCCCTGCCGGAATGGGTGGGTGGCCAAGCTCGCTTGTTGGCCCTGGGCCCTACCACCGCTGCAGCCTTGGCCGAGCGAGGCCTGCCGCACATCCTGGTGCCAAAGCCTAGCGTGGAGGCGGTTTTAGAGACCATAGAGCGCATCCGAGGTGAGCGATGTCACGCCTGAAAAACCTTGAACTTCCAGAAGCCCTTGAACTGGTACAGCGGCCCCGACGGCTGCGCTCGAGCGCCGCCTTGCGCGAGAGCGTGGCCGAAACCCACCTGCGTCCTTCTGACTTCCTGGCGCCGTTTTTTGTGATGCCGGGCAGAGGCCTGAGCGAACCCATTGCCGCCCTGCCAGGGATAAACCGCTATAGTGTGGACGCGTTTTTGCGCGAGGCCGAGCACGCCTTGAAGCTGGGCGTGCGCTCCCTGCTTTTGTTTGGGGTTTTGCCCGACTCCTGGAAAGACCCCCTAGGTAAGAGCGCCGCCGACCCCAACGGCCCGGTGCCCACGGCCATCCGCGAGGCCCGCAGGGCCTTTGGGTACGAGGTGGTGATTTTCACCGACGTTTGCTTGTGCGCCCACACCTCCCACGGCCACTGTGGGGTGCTGAGAGAAACTCCCCGGGGCGTGCGCATAGATAACGACCGCTCGCTGCGCCAGCTTGCCGCCATGGCCCTTACCCATGCCGAGGCCGGAACCGATTTTGTAGCCCCCTCGGACATGATGGACGGACGGGTAGGCTATCTGCGCCAGGCCCTGGACCGGGCTGGCCACACCGAGGTGGGCATCGTCTCGTATGCCGTCAAATACGCCAGCGCTTTTTACGGACCTTTCCGCGAGGCTGCCAAGAGCGCCCCCAGCTTTGGCGACCGGGCCAGCTATCAGATGGACATCCGCAACGCCCGCGAGGCGCTCCGGGAGGCCGCGCTTGACGAAGCCGAAGGGGCCGATATGCTCATGGTGAAGCCTGCGCTAGCCTACCTGGATATCCTGGCCCGTCTGCGTCCCGAAACTAGGCTGCCCCTGGTGGCCTACAAAGTGAGCGGTGAGTACGCCATGCTCAAGGCGGCGGCGATGGCGGGTGCGCTAGAGGAGGCCCGGACGGTGCGCGAAACACTTCTAGCTATCAAGCGGGCCGGGGCCGACCTGATCGTCAGCTACTATGCTCTAGAGGCCCTGTCCCAGGGCTGGATTTGAGGAGGCGGGCTTGTCAGACGGGTCCAACAAATGGGGTTCGCGGGGCTGGGCCTGGCTGGCCTTTGGCCTGGTGGTGGTTTTTTTGCTGGCCCAGATGGCCTGGTGGCTCATCTTTCAGCGCAAAACCATTCAGCAGAACATCGAATACGCCGAGACCGCCTGGCTGCAGGAAGCTGCACTGGTTCAGCAGCTCTGGGCCGCAACCGCGCCTGAAAAGCGCTTGGAGCTCCTATCCGAGCTGCGCCAGGCTTTCCCGCACCTCGAGGTCGAGGGTGAGCGGGTCTACGTTAACCCCGAGCGGCTCCAGACCTACCGCGCCGAGCAGATGCGCCATCTGCGTATGTTTGCCTACGAAGGCCCTTTTTTCTTGCTGGTGATGCTTTTGGGGCTGTACATCATCGGGCGCAGCCTCAAAAGCGAGCAGGAGCTCAAGCGCCGCCAGCAAAACTTCCTGATGGCCGCCTCGCACGAGTTTCGCACCCCCATTAGCACCCTGCGGCTGCTGGCCCAAACCTTGCAGATGCGTGAGCTTTCCCGGGAAAAACAGCTAACCTACCTAACCCACATGTCCCACGAGATAGACCGTCTGGAGGACCTCTCGGAGCGGCTTTTGGCGACCTCGAGGCTGGCGCAGGGGCTGGGTAAAGTCAGACCCGAACGCCACGATTTGAACCAGGCGGTAAGCCGCTGCTTGGCCCAACAGCAAAATAGCCTGGTCGCCCGTGGGGCTACCCTCTACCTCGAGCCCTCCTCCGTTCCCCTTCCGGTTGAACTCGACCCGGAGGCCTTCAGCCTGGTGCTCTCCAACCTTCTAGACAATGCGGTCAAGTATAGCCCGCAACCCGAGAAGCCGGTCTGGGTGCGCCTGCGCAGCGAGGGCGGCCAGGCCGTGCTCGAGGTCGAGGATCGGGGAGTGGGGCTCTCCAAAAGCCAGCTAGAACAAATTTTCGAGCCCTTCTACCGCGTAGGCGACGAGCAGACCCGGCGCACCGGCGGGCTGGGGCTGGGGCTTTACCTGGTCAAAAGCCTCACCGAGCTAATGGGGGGCCGGGTCTGGGCCGAAACCCTGCCCCAAGGCAGCCGTTTTGTGATCCACTTTCCCCTAGCTGAAGCCGCGAGCCTGGTCCCAGAAAGGAGGCCGGTATGAAGCCCAGGGTGCTGCTGGTCGAGGACGAGCCCGCTCTGGCCGCTGCCCTGGCCGACAACCTCGAGGGCGAAGGGTACGCGGTGGCCTTGGCCCCCGACGGTCAAGTGGCCCTCGAGCGCTGGGCGGCCTGGAAACCCGACCTGGTGGTGCTTGACGTGATGCTGCCGGGGCTAGATGGCCTTCAGGTCTGCCGGCAGATGCGCGCTTCGGGCCACACCACCCCCGTGCTTTTCCTCTCGGCCAAAGGAGCCCCCGAGGAGCGGGTCGAGGGGCTTAGGGCGGGGGGCGATGACTACTTGGCCAAGCCCTTCCACCTACCCGAGTTTCTGTTGCGGGTCAAAAACCTCCTGCGCCGCCGGATTGAAATCCCTGCAGCGGTCTATGAGTTCGCCGGGCACCGCATCGACTTCCGGGCCTGGACGGCCTATCTGAAGGATGGCCGCAAAGAGGTTCTTGGTGAGCGCGAGGTGGCCATCTTGCGCCTGCTGGTGGAGCGGGCGGGTGAGGTGGTCAGCCGCGATGAGATTCTCGACCAGGTCTGGGGCCAGGAGGTTTTCCCAAGTAGCCGCACCATCGACAACTTTGTGGTACGCCTGCGCCGCCTGTTCGAACCCAACCCGGCCCACCCGGTACACTTCCACACGGTCTGGGGGGTGGGCTACCGTTTCACCCCCAACCCCGAAGGCACGCCCTCAAAGGGGACGATCCCTTTCGGGACGAAGACCTGAGGAGCCTGCATACACTGGAGCCAGCGTGAATACATCAGCCTCCACTTCTCTTTTCCTGCGTGCCGCCTGGGGGGAGGACACCCCCCGAGCCCCCTTATGGCTGATGCGCCAGGCCGGGCGCTACCTGCCTGAGTACCGCGCCATCAAGGCCAAGGCCAGCTTCTGGGAGATGGTGCGCACCCCCCATCTGGCCGCCGAGATCACCCTTCAACCTCTGCGCCGTTTCCCGCTGGACGCGGCCATCCTCTTTAGCGATATCATGACGCCCTTGCCGGCTATGGGGGTGCAGATCGCGTTTAGCCCTGGGCCGGTGGTGGCCGAGCCCTTGCGCAACCAGGCCCAGATCGAAGCCCTTCAGCTACCCGAAACCCAGGAAATCGCCCCCTTCGTGGCCGAGGCCATAAGGCTGGTGCGGCGAGAGCTGGCAGGCAAACCCTTAGCCCTCATCGGCTTTGCCGGGGCCCCCCTGACCCTGGCCACCTACTTGGTGCAAGGCAGCGGTTCCAAGGATCACGAAGATTTTCGCGCCTTTCTTCGTCAGGAACCGGCCCTGGCCCACCGGCTGCTGCAAAAGCTCACCGAGCTAACCATTCGCTACCTGCGAATGCAGATCGAGGCCGGGGCCGAGGCCGTTCAGTTGTTCGACTCCTGGGCGGGCCTGCACGATGGGGAGGTCTACCGAATCTTTGGATTGCCCTACAACCAGACCGTTTTTTCGGCCCTAGCGGGCCTGGGCGTGCCGCGCATCTACCTGGCGGTGGGGGCTACCCACCTATACCCCCTGCTGGCCCTTCTGCCCTGCGAGGTGGTGAGCGTGGACTGGCGCACGCCCCTGGACCAGGTGCGTCGGCTCTTGCCACACGCCTTGCAAGGCAACCTCGACCCGGCGGTCTTGCTAACTCAACCAACGGTCATCACCCAGGAAGCCCAGAAGGTGCTTCGGGCGGGCCTGGGCGGCCCTCATATCTTCAACCTGGGCCACGGGGTCATTCGAACCACACCCCCTGAGCACGTGGCCCATCTGACAGAGGTAGTCCGGCAGTTTGACCGACACGCAAAGGAAACGTGATGAGCGAGAAAGAGACCCGTGAATACCAGGAGAAGCAAACCCGACGCATGGTCGAGCTAGACCCGGCGGGCCTGGTGAGCCGCAAGGCCCCCGACCGGGCCAAGCGCCAGTTCATGAACTATGCCTTCTTCAAGCTAAATCCGGAGTTCAGAAGGCAAAGCCCCGAGTTCGTGCAGGCGGCCAAGGCCGAGTTCGCCGCCGTGTGTGAGCGCTGGGCCAACCGTGGGGAGGGTTTTATCCTGCGCACCTATAGCCTGGTGGGCACCCGGGCCGACGTGGACTTCATGCTTTGGCGCATCAGCTTCCATGTGCCCGACTTTCAGGCCATGCAGCGTGAGCTGAACCGCACCGCCCTGGCGGGCTACCTGAGCCAGCCCTACTCGTTCCTCTCGATGCAGAAGCGCTCCATCTACGTGGATCGTTTCAACCCCGAGGGCGAGGGGGTACACCTTTTGCCGGGGCAGGGCCAGTACCTGTTCGTGTACCCGTTTGTCAAAACCAGGAGCTGGTACGACCTTTCACCCCAGGCCCGCCAGGGCATGATGGATGAGCATATCTACGTTTCGGCCCCCTTTACCGGAGTTACCCTCAACACCTCCTACTCCTACGGGATAGACGACCAGGAGTTCGTGGTGGCTTTCGACTCGAACCATCCTCAGGAATTTGTAGACCTGGTACAGCGCCTACGCTTTACCGAAGCCAGCCTCTATACGCTCCGCGATACGCCCATGTTTACCTGCATCAAGAAGGACATCTGCCAGGTACTGGAGGATCTGGCCTGAGCGGCCTTGGAGAAAAGCTATGAATGTACTCTTGATGGCCTACGGCACCCCCTATCGGCAGGAAGAAATCGAGCCCTACTACACCGATATCCGGCGCGGACGGCCCCCCAGCCCGGAGCTGCTGGCCGAGCTGGCCGAGCGCTACCACCTGATCGGGCGCAGCCCCCTGAACGAGATTACCTACGCCCAGGCAGTGCGCCTCGAGGCAGCCTTGAACGCGAGCCTGCCCCACTACCCACAGCCTTTCCAAAGCTCCCCTAGCCCGCGCGTGCGGGGCCCAGCGCGGGTCTACCTGGGCACCAAGCACTGGCACCCCTTCATCGCTGAGGCGGTGCAGGCTATGGCCCAGGATGGAGTCAAGCAGGCCGTGGGCGTTGTGGCCGCGCCGCACTTCTCTTCCCGCAGCATCGCCGAGTACCGTGAAAAGGCGGAAAAGGCCCTGGCTGAGCTGGGCCACCCTTTCCAGTTCAGGCTGGTGGAGGCCTACCCCGACCATCCGGGCTATATCCAGGCTTTGGCTAGGCGGGTGCTCGAGCAGATCTGGCGGCTGCGGGCACCAGAAAAGGCCCTCTTCCTTTTTACAGCCCACTCTATTCCAGAAAGATCGGCCCAGGATGGGGTATACCAGGCCCAGGTGCGCACCACCGCCGAGCTGGTGGCGCAAAAGCTGGGTCTGGCGCACTGGGATAACGCCTGGCAGTCGGCGGGCCGTACCCCTGAACCTTGGATTGGGCCGGACGTGAACAAACGTCTCGAAGAGGCCGCAGCCCAGGGCTTTAGCGAGGTAGTGGTGACCGCGGTGGGTTTTCCCTCGGATCACCTCGAGGTCTTCTACGACCTCGACTACGAAGCGCAAGACACCGCTGCTCGGCTGGGCCTGCGCCTTTTGCGCACCCGTAGCCTCAACGCAGACCCCGACTACATCGAGGTACTGCGCGACCTGGTGGTACGGGCTTGGGAAAGTTTGCTGCAGACCGCAAAGGCGGGCCAGCATGGCTAGGGTGGTGGTGGTAGGAGGTGGTGCGGCGGGCCTTTCTACGGCCTATTACCTGCACCGGGCCGCCCCCCACCTGCGCATCACCTTGCTGGAGTCCGAGGCCCGCCTGGGTGGAAAGATAACCACTGTGGCCGAGCGGGGCTTTCTGCTAGAGGGCGGCCCCGATGCGGTGGTACGCTACAAACCCTGGGCCCTGGAGCTGATACGGCAACTCGGCCTGGAAGACCAAATCGTAAGCACCCAGCCGGCCCATCCCTCGGCGCTGCTCCACGACGGACATCGGGCCCTGCCGATTCCGGTGGGCTTACAGACGGTGATACCCAGCGATCTGG
>Ga0308412_1002024_pt1 | contig 10990 bp, 8 predicted proteins | sample HotsprottomLayer_FD_202357 | JGI IMG/M metagenome (GOLD analysis project Ga0308412, IMG submission 202357) | Hot spring phototrophic mat microbial communities from Octopus Spring, Yellowstone National Park, Wyoming, United States -... | ecosystem: Environmental > Aquatic > Thermal springs > Hot...
TGGGGCTTTGGGCTAAAGCTTCCAGAGCGCGCAGAACAGGCCGTGGTATCCTCTTCATTGGGCCTCCCTGGTTACCGGAGGCCCATTTTATCGGGACTCTTCAGCACCGCGTAAGTCCAGTAAAATGATTGTGTTGTACGGCGCCGAACTGGTTTTGAAGCTACAGGAGGCCGGAATGTGCTGAGTGGAAACCTGGCGGAGTTCCCCCTTTTGCGGCTCTTGGAGGCCCTGATGGGGGCGGCCAGGAACGGGGTTTTGCGCATTGAGCACCCCAGTTTTGTGGGCCGCATCTATCTAGAAGGCGGGCATCTGGTGCATGCCGAGGTAGGCTCGCTGCGGGGTTTGCAAGCCCTCGAGCTGCTGGCCGGTCTCAGGTCGGCGCCTTTCAGCTTCGACTCTGAACCAGGCAGCCCTGAACGCAGCATCGAGGGTAGCCTCGAGGCCCACCAGCTCATCCTGCACCAGTTCGAAGCCTGGGGCGAGATAGCCCTACCCGACGATTGGGAGTTGTCGCTGCGGGCCACTTCTGCCCACAAGAACGCACAGCTAAGCCCCCTCGAGGCCAGCGTGTTGGGCCAGGCGCAGGGCAAGAGTCTGGCCCAGGCCCTGATGAATGGGCGGCTTTCCCCCCTCGAGACGGCCCAAGTGCTCAACAAGCTTTTGCGTTTGGGCATGCTAGAGGCGTACACCCGCCTTGCCATCGGGCCAGAGCCCTTGGTGGTGCTCACCCTGTACGGCGGGGAGCAGGGGGTGGCCGCCATAGACGAAAACCTGTTTTCGCGCTGGCAGGGCCTGCTAGGTCAAGCCTTTATGCTGCGGCTGCGTAGCAAAACCCAGGAAACCACCCTGCGCCCCGAGCCTCGCCCTAAGATGCAGGGCCGGGTGGGACTATTTGAGCGCGACTTGCGCCAACTACGCCTCAGCCGGGGTGCGTCGGTGGAAGTCTGGCCCGAGGCTAAGTAAAAAAAGGCAGCCTATGGACATACTCACGCTTAACGACTACGTCAATCGGGTGGTTTACGGCGAATGGATGATGCTGGTGTTCATCTTGGTCGGCCTGTACCTATCCCTTCGCAGCGGCTTTGTGCAGTTTAGGCGACTGGGTGTTGCGCTGAGTGAAACGCTGGGGGCCATTCGGGAACGCTTTCTGAGCTTCGGAGGTCAGATCACGCCCTTCCAGGCGGCGATGGTGGCTATGTCGGCCACCATCGGAACCGGCCACATTATCGGCATGGTGGGGGCGGTGCTACTGGGTGGACCTGGTGCAGTGCTGTGGATGTGGATTGTCTACCTGGTGGGTATGGCCACCAAATTTGCCGAGGCAGTTTTGGCGGTGCACTATCGCCGCGAGTTTGCCGACGGCTCGGTGCTGGGTGGCCCCATGGTGTACATCCGCTACGGCCTGGGTCCGCGGATGGCCTGGCTGGCGGCGCTGTTTGCCCTCTTTACCGCCGCTGCGGCCTTTGGTATTGGCAACCTTTCGCAAGCGGGGGCGGTGGGCGCGGCCCTGGCTCAGGAATTCAACGTTCCACCGGCCATTACCGGTTTGCTGGTAGCGCTTTTAGTGGGTTTTTTGCTATCCGGGGGCGTTCGTTCGGTTGCGCGCTTTGCCCAGGTGGTCGTACCCCTTAAGCTGGCCTTTTTCTTGCTGGCCATTCTGCCGCTTCTCTTGGCTCACCTCGAGGGCCTTCCGGCAGCTTTGGCGCTGGTTGTTTCCTCGGCCTTCAGTTTTCAAGCGGCGGCAGGGGGGTTCGCGGGGGCGGCGGTGGCGCTGGGTCTGGCCGAGATTCTCAAGGCGGGGGTGGGGCGAGGTATTTTTGCCAACGAGGCCGGGCTGGGCTCGGCGGCCATCGCCCATGCGCAGGCCCAGGTAGACCACCCGGTGCGACAGGGCTTCTGGGGCCTGACCGAGATGCTGTTGAGCCTGACCGTAACCACCCTAACGGCCCTGACCTTTATTGCCAGTGGACACTGGCAGCGTTTTTTGGGGGGAGACCGAGTAGAGGCGGCCCGCGTCTTGTTTTCCGAGCACCCACTGGGGGGGGTGGTGCTGGGGCTTTTGCTGGCAGTTTTTGCCCTGGGCACAATGGTTTCCTGGGGTTTTTACGGTGAAGAAGGTGCGGCCTATTTGTTTGGCGAGGGGATCCGCTGGCCTTACCGCCTCACCTTCGCCACCTTCGCCTTTATGGGGCCACTGGGGGGGCTGGCCGCCCTGACCAGTGTGGCCGACACCTTAAATGGCTTGATGGCTGTTCCCAACCTGATCGCTTTGCTGGCCTTGGGGGGGTTGGTGGGCCGCTTGGTGCAGGAGTTCTTCAACGGGATGCCCTGGCAGCCGCCGGAGGAAGAGGATTGAACCCCTTGGTAAACAGACGGTGAATGTCCGATGAAACCAGATAACGCCGCTATTTGAGCGAAGAGGTGTGGGGGCTATAATCCCCTGGTTTTCAAACCGGTGATACGTGGACTCCCCCACCCGCTCCGCAGGGGCCCATAGCACGCCGCGTGGCGGTGTTTACGGTTTATAAACACAAGCACACCTTCGTTCCGCCGATGCGCTACCACTTCGTTTTCGCGCCTAAACGCCGCCTTGACTGGTAGGGCCGTTGGCTGAGCGCCTGGAGGTTCTGCTCAGGGAGAAGGCCGCTCGACTCGGGTGAGAAATCATTGCCCTGGAAATCATGCCGGATCAGGTACATCTGTCAGATTGCCCGCCGCCTGAAGGCCTATGCATCGCAGGTGTTGCGCCGGGGGTGCGGAAGCATCCATCAAACGCATACCCTCTCGCAGAGGATTCGGACCCGCAGGGGAGGCGGTGTGTGAGCGGAACCTGAACGCGGCCCAGAACATCCAGGTCGAAGGAAACCGCAGGACTCCTGTCGCCATGGGGCACAGGGAGTCGAAAACGCATGGGCAAAGGGTTTAAGACCTACCATCGTAGGCAGTCCTCGATGAACCAAGAATCCCACCTGCTTTAGCCGTGGGAGTGGCAAAAGGGGACAAATGTGACTCCCAAGGTAGGTGGCACAGACCGGCTCATTCGCCACATCCCAGCGATGGTGTTTTTTTCTGATCGCCTCTTTTGGCAGCGGCGGTATCTGGGCTTAGGTGTTTGGGCTTCTGGGGGTGGTTAGGTCGTTCACCGCTACCCTAAACTTTTGCCCCATCTGGGCCGCGCTCTTATCGCACTCCTCACAGACGTTGCCTACCATCCGGGAGGCAACTGTACTGTACAGGAGAAGAAATCAAGTTGTGAGCGGCTCAATAATTGTGAAGAGCGCTCTCATTACCCGAAAAACCTCCTAAGCGCTCTTGCGGCCCCGTTCGTATGTGCCTGGGTTTTGTTTTGGGCTGGAGCTTGTACATGGGGCCCTGGCCTGTGAGGTGCCTGCATCGGCCAATTTGGCCCGACCTCGTACTAAGCCCCATGCTAGCCTGCGCCCTTCCGAGTGTTTGTGAAGCGTGCGATAAGACTCGTGTATACAAGGGCCCACCCGAAACGGAAAAGGACATGCTAGAAACGCACCGGTGCGTTAGGCTGGGCGGGGTTGATTTCATGGGGCTTGGATTGCAACACTGCCCTGAAGGTGGGTCAATACAGTTCGTCTAACATGAAGCTACGTGAGGGTGTTCTGTTGCTCATCCTGTCTGTGCTGGCCATGTGTACGCAGGCCCTGCCCGCGCAAACCCAGACCAGGTTCACCGCGCAGGCGCTTTCCGTTGGGATATTGACGAGCCAGGTGTGTGGCGGGGGCGGCCATGCCGGGGCGTCCTACGCCCACGACTACGCGGGCGCACTGCCTCCTGCGCCCAACTTTGTAGATCCCACCCCGGTTGCGATGGCCGCGGGGGTCAGGAAGGTAGGGCTGGTTTCGACGACCGCCCCGCCGGGTTGCAATGGCGGCTCTAACCCTGGCTCTGCAGCCCAGCTGACCCAGGTTGTCGATTTGGTGGGATACGTCAAAGCCGATTTCCTTGAGAGTTCAGGTGCGGTTCCCACACTTTCTAACACCACCGCCCAGCAGAAAGGCCACGGCTGCAGCGAGACCAACAACGCAGCCGCTAGGGCAGCAGCCTCCAGCCCATGCAACACATCTTTGGCCCACAACTTCTGCGGTGAGTGGGCGCTCGGCGTGGCCTCTACCACATCGACCGAAGGGGGCGCCATCCGCCCCGATGCCAACCTGACCCATAGCTTCGGCAAGCCGGTCAACGCGAGCGACGGGTGTTTCAATCTCACCTGCGCCTCCAGCGGACCCCGCACCGTGGCCGATACAGCGTTCACGGTTAAGGCCACCTCGACACAGTTTGTCATCAACCCTAACACCGATTTTATCTCCGCCGAGCGCTGTACCCTCACGGTGTTTGCGAACCAGGTCTCGGATGTGGATACCCTCGATCCGCCCGACACCCCAAGCGCCGACTTAGGGCTCGAGTTCAACCCGGTCTCGGTCTGCCACCAACCCTATACCCCCATTTACCGGATTCAGGGTGGTGGGTTGTCGGCGGCCATCACGGGCAACGTGATTACCCAGGGCGTGGTGGTGGGCGATTACGAAGGCCCTTCGCCCAACCTGCGGGGTTTCTACATCCAGGATCCCACGGGCGACGGGGATGCGAATACCTCCGACGGCATCTTTGTGTTCAACGCCAACAACGACAGCGTTTCGTTGGGGGATGTGGTGCGGGTGGTGGGAACCGCGGGCGAGTTCCAGGATCAGACCCAGATTAGCGCCACCAGCATTACCAAGTGCGGAAGCGGAACCGTGGCGCCTACCGATGTGACCCTGCCCTTTGCTTCACCCACCGAGGCCGAGCGTTTTGAGGGCATGCTGGTGCGCCTGCCCCAGACCCTTTACGTGACCGAGCACTTCCAGCTGGGGCGCTTTGGCCAGGTGGTGCTCTCGTCCGGTGGTAGGCTCCAGCAGCCCACCCAGGTCGCTGCGCCGGGGGCCGCTGCCAATGCCCTGCAAGCCCAGAACAACCTCAACCGCATCATCCTGGACGATGCCCTGCAAAACCAGAACCCCGACCCCATCCCCTTTGGGCGAAACGGCCAGCCCCTGAGCGCTTTCAACACCCTGCGCGGGGGCGACACCGCCACCGGCATTGTGGGGGTGATGACCTACACCTGGGCCGGCCACGCGGCCAGCGGCAACGCCTACCGGGTGCGGCCCATTGGGGCCCTAAACGGCTACATCAACTTTGTGGCAGCCAACCCGCGCCCGGCCACCCCGCCCGCAGTGGGCGGCGCGCTGCGGGTGGTGGGGTTCAACCTGCTCAACTTCTTCAACACCTTCGATGGCCTGCCGGATACCGTGGACAACTGCACCAACGGGGTGGGGGGCCCGCCCACCGACTGCCGGGGGGCCGATACCCTGGCTGAGTTCAACCGCCAGTGGCCCAAAACCGTAGCGGCTATTCTGGCTATGAACCCGGATGTGCTGGGTGTCAATGAGATAGAAAACGACGGTTACGGCCCGGAGAGCGCCATGGCCTTCTTGGTGGACAAGCTCAACCAGGCCACCGCTCCGGGAACCTATGCCTTTATAGATGCCGATGCGGCCACGGGTCAGGTGAACGCCCTGGGCACCGACGCCATTAAGGTGGGCCTGATTTACAAGCCGGCCCGGGTGACGCCGGTGGGCCAGACCGCGGTGCTCAACACCCCGGCGTTTGTCAACGGTGGCGACAGTGCTCCGCGCAACAGGGCCTCGCTGGCCCAGGCCTTCCGGCAGAACGACAACGGCGCTATCTTCATTGTGAATGTGAACCACCTCAAGAGCAAGGGCTCGCCCTGTGACCAGCCCGACCAGGGCGACGGCCAGGGCAACTGCAATGTGGTTCGCACCCGTGCAGCCCAGCAGCTGGCGGCCTGGCTGGCCACCCACCCCACCGGCCTTGCCGACCCCGATGTGCTCCTGATTGGCGATCTCAACGCCTATGCCCAGGAAGACCCCATCACTGCGCTTAGGAATGCGGGGTATATCAACCTGCTCGAGGCCCGCCTAGGCCAGGGGGCCTACTCCTTCGTGTTCGATGGACAGTGGGGCTACCTCGACCATGCCCTGGCCTCGCCCTCGCTGAACGCGCAGGTAAGCGGGGTGGCCATATACCACATCAACGCCGACGAACCCAGGGTGCTGGACTACAACACCGACTTCAAGACCCCCAGCCTGCAAACCCTGCTCTACGCCCCCGACCCCTACCGGGCGTCCGACCACGACCCGGTGGTGGTGGGGCTAAACTTGGCCGCCCCGGCGGCCCGCGGGCTGAGCGGGTCAGCTTTGCGGCGGCCTAGACGCTGTGAGGGATCTAGTGGGCGGTTCAGCGCCCTTTAAGGCTTTGTGGCGCTTACCGAAACCCGCGGGAATGAGCTTATCCTAGCGCGTCGAGCCGGGCCCGCAGGTTTTGCGCCCGCTCGAATAAAGGGGTGGCTTGGGGGTTAGCCTGCTCGAACTGCAGGATGGCCATGGGGTGTATGTGGTGCTCGTCGGGGTTGCCAAACAGCGAGTTGAGCAGCTCGAACTCCTCCTGCGAGCGCAGCGAGGCATCCTCGCGGAACATATTGAGGTAGGTCCAGGCGAACTGCTGTTCGCTTACTGCTCCACTAAGATAGGCGTCCAAGAGGCGCTTGTAGGGCTCGAGGTTGCTCCTAGCGCCCTTTTGCGGGGGTTCGACCCGCACCTCTGGAAGGTGCTGGCTGAAGAGGCGCTCGAGGTTTTCCTGGGTGATGTCCCAGTTGTTCAGCTCGAAGAGCGGCTGGCCGTTGCGGAACAGAATAATCTGGGGTGAGTGGTGCACGATGCCGCTGCGTTCGGCCACCCAGTTAGAGGCCGGGCGGTGCTCCACCACCTTGATAATGCCCACCGAGATCTCGGGCCGCTCCCTTAGCACTTTTTCCACATGGCCCCAGCCCTGCATGGTCTTGTGGCAGGTACCGGCTTTGAAGATGGCCGTGATGGGCTGGCTATCGATAAAAGCCGCAGCCTCTTCGGGGGTGGTGATGGCGTACATGCGCTCTCTCATGAAGTTCAGTTTAACCCTCGAGGTCGCGCGCAACCGTCAGCCGGAACACTTCCCCCTAGCGGGCGTACCAGAGCAGCTCGTGCTGCACAGGCCCTTCATAACCCGCCAGATGGAAGGTCTCACAGGCCAGGCGATGGCCAAAACGATCTATAAAGTTGAGCACCGATAGGGCCTGGGTGCGGTGCTGGGCCATAGCTTGTAGCTTCTGCAGCAAAACCTCCATGGGTAGGTGGCGTACGTGGTTGGGGGGTAGCCAGCCTTCCCGATGCTCTGGCAAGGGCTGGGGCGGTGCATAGAAAAATAGTTTTATCCGCTGCCTCGACCGCTTGACGGCCTTGACCACAAACTGGTGGGTGGCGACGTGGTCGGGGTGGTGGTTTGAGCCGTTGGGGCCAAACGTGATAATCGCCTTAGGGCGCAGCACCTCAAAGCGCCATAGCAGCAAATCGACGATCTCGGGGTGGTCGGCTACCCCCTGGGGCGTGGCAAAACCATGGCCCCGGGCCTCTCCTTCTGCTGGATTGTTGGGCAGCCCATTGGGAAAGTCGTACAGTTCGAAATGGCCTAGCTTGAGAATCTGCACGGCGCGCCGCAGTTCTTCTGCCCGCAAGTGGCCCAGCTCCTCCGGCTTGCATAAGCCCAAAGTTCGCCCAGCCTCGCCTTTGGTCAGGGTGATCAGGCCGGTTTCCAGGCCCCAGCCGGCGTACTGAATGAGTGTGCCGCCAGCTCCAAACACCTCATCGTCGGGATGAGGTACCACTACCAGCAAATCCATGGGTTTTATCATGGCGCACCCAGGGGGCCTGCGCAACCGAAAGGTCGGGCGCCCCTAGGGTCACTTTGGGACTTTTATGAGCCCTTTTCATCTGCCCGAACCAGGCTGCTGGGCGAGGGGTTAGAATTGCACAAAGGTCTGGGCTTGTAGCCATGCTAGAATACCTGAAAAAAGCTCGCGGGGGCCGGGTGGTGCAGACCCCCTTTCTAGAAGCCGAGGCGCTGGAGCAACTCCGCCAACAGGCCAGGCAGGAGGGGGTTCGCCTCGAGACCTTTGGGGGCCTGCCGCTGGCCTCGCGGCAGGTGGCGGTGTTGTTTCCCGAGCATATCCCTTCCGTGGCCGACCCCACCCGGGTGGTCTTCCTGGCCTACGAGGGCGATCTCGAAGCCCTGGAGGACAAGCTGCGCTCGGTGCTGGAGCCGGGCTTGCTGGGAGACCTCGAGGAGACCAAAGAAGGCTTTTTGCTGGCCACCCTGCCTAAAGGGCTCAAAGCCCTGCAAGAATTGGGTTTCCAGGCCTATGAAGCCAGGCCTGAGCAGCGCCCCAAGGCGCGGGAGCGTATCCGCAACGTGGTGGTGCCCAGCCTGCGGGTTGATGTGGTGGGGGCCAAGGGCTTTGGGGTCTCACGCAGCTATTTTGTACAGGGGGTCAAGGCTGGCAAGGTCAAGCTGCGGGGCAAGACCGCCTCAGCCAAAGACGAGATAGCCGAGGGCGACCACCTGCTGGCCGAAGGGCTGGGCAGCCTGGTGGTCAAAAGGGTGCTGGGTCAGACCAAGCGGGGCAATCTAAAGCTAGAGCTCGAGGTCTTGCGCTAGCGAAGTTATTGGGGCCTAACGGCCAGCGTTGGGGCTTGAGGCCAAGCACCGACTCCGGCGAACTGTTGGGAGACCCGCGTCTTTCGGGGGTTGTGGTTCTCCAGGGCCGCCGCATAACGCCCGGGGGTGGTCAGATAACCCCTACAGGGTCTGCCGCGCGCGATTTCTGAGTTACTTGAAGGTGGGCGAGGTGCCCAGGGCCTCGTCGGCGGTGGCCGGGAAGGTCAGCAGGCTTGCCTCCGTGGGCTCCCGGCCTGGCGACCCAAGAGCCCATAGGGTAGCTTGGTTATGAGTGCGGCCCGGCCACCAAGCTTCCTTTCGGGACTTGGTTTTACTCGAATCCCACATCCTTAGCTTGAACCCAGCGGTCTCGCGCAGGCCCTACGGCGGGATCTGAGGCGCTCGCAGCGCTTTGATTCCTGCGTCGCTTTTCCTGACCCGGCGGTCAGCGTATGCTCTGGGGGTGCTGCCTTTTCTACTCTCCTGGCTTCACGCCACCAACGACCTGTTCGGCGCATTTCTGACCCCCTTGCTGCCCAAGCTCCAGATCGCTTTTGATGTGAGCTATGGGGCGGTGTCGGTTCTGGTGGCCTTACAATCCCTCACCGGCAGCCTCCTACAGCCGCTGGCTGGTTTGGTGGCAGACCGCTACGATCGCCGGGTTTTGGCCGCGCTGGGGCCGCTGCTCATGGCATTGGGCGGCGGCCTGCTAGGATTTTTCCCCAGTCTCTGGGTGGCGGGCGTTGTGCTGGCGCTATCGGGGCTGGGTTCGGCCTTGTTTCACTCGGCGGGGGCGGCCCTGGTGGGGCAGTACGCCGATCCGGCCCGGCGGGGCTTTTGGATGAGCTTTTTTGGTACTGGGGGCTACGTTGGTCTCTCATTGGGCCCTATCGTCTCGCTCGCTGTGGTTAATCAAGGGGGGCTACAAACCCTGGCCTGGTTCATTCCCCTGGCCCTGGTTCCGGCCATCCTGCTGCTGCGCCAGGCCCCGCCCACCCGGCTGCAAACCAAACCCTCTTCCTTTAGCGACGTAAAGCGGGTTTTTCGTGGGCAGGTGGCCCGCTTATGGGCGGTCTCGACCCTGCGCAGCATCGTGTTTATGAGCTTCTCCACCACCATTCCCTTCTGGTTCCATCAGCGGGGCATTTCCGATGCGCAGGTGGCCCTTACGCTTTCTGTGTATAGCATTTCGGCTACGGTTGGGGCCTTTCTAGGCGGAACCTTGTCGGATCGGCTGGGGCGGCGCAACGTGCTGGTCGGAACCATGATCTTTGCCATTCCGCTTTACGTTGCCCTTTTGGTACTTCCACCGGAAAACTGGTTTTATGTGGCTTTGCTGGCGGCCACCGGAGCGCTGATGAATGCGGGCGTGCCGGTGGCGGTCACCCTGGCCCAGGAGCACGAGCCGCGCCAAATGGCCACGGTCTCGGGGCTTCTGATGGGCTTCACCTGGGGGTTCGCGGGCTTGCTGTATGGGGTAGTAGGGCCTATTATCGAGAGATTCGGTGTCATCGAGAGCCTGAGCGTGCTGGGCCTGCTGCTGGTGCCGGCCCTGATCCTATCGCTGGCGGTGCGCGAGGTTCAGCCTCGGCCCAAGGCCGCCTAGTCCCTATTTCTGAATCTGGGCGGGACAGAGTACAATAGCTCACACTTCGAACCTATTGGGGGAAGTGAAAAAGCCAGCCGCCAGTAACCTGTTTTGGGAGGTATTAGCTATGACCAGCACGGTACGGCAACTGCTTCAGAACAAGGGCAGTATGGTATACGCCATCTCGCCGGAGGCCACGGTCTTTGAGGCGCTTGAGCGCATGGCCGCCTATGATGTGGGGGCCCTGTTGGTGATGAAAGACGACCATCTGGTGGGTATCTTCTCCGAGCGCGACTACGCCCGCAAGATCGTCTTGATGGGCCGCATGTCCAAGGACACTCGGGTACGGGAGGTCATGACCAGCGAACTTATCACCGTAACCCCCGAGGCCACCGTGGCCGACTGCATGACCCTGATGACTGGCAACCGCATACGCCATCTGCCGGTGCTGGAGAATGGCAAACTGGTGGGGGTGGTTTCCATTGGGGACGTAGTGAAAGCCATTATGACCCAGCAGGAACTCATGATCGCCGAGCTGGAAAGCTATATCACGGGGTCGCGCTGATGCCAGAAGCAGCCCAGGCTTGAAGCCGACGACCGAGAGCAGGGCGGCCCCAATCGATGCCCCACCGAAGCTTGCACATTTATAGGGGCCCGTGGCTTTGTTGCATAAATAGGTATCTCCCCTGCAGGTTCGTAAGTTCAGGCTGATACTTTGAAGCTGTCCGGCATCCCCACAGAGCTCATGGTGTTTAGGATTTTCGCTCCCAGCTTCATTTCGAC
>Ga0308412_1002026_pt1 | contig 10977 bp, 14 predicted proteins | sample HotsprottomLayer_FD_202357 | JGI IMG/M metagenome (GOLD analysis project Ga0308412, IMG submission 202357) | Hot spring phototrophic mat microbial communities from Octopus Spring, Yellowstone National Park, Wyoming, United States -... | ecosystem: Environmental > Aquatic > Thermal springs > Hot...
ATTCCAAGCCAGTGTACAGGTTTATCCGCCCCAGTCTGTAAGCAAACCTGCAAGCCTGACTCAGATGAAGATGCTCAGCAGGTAATAGGTGAGCGGCGCGGTGAACAGATGGGAGTCCAGGCGGTCGAGCAAACCGCCGTGTCCGGGCAGGAAGTAGCCCGAATCTTTCACATCGCAGTAGCGCTTGAGCATGGACTCGGTCAGGTCGCCGAGCTGGGCCGCAAATGAGAGCACGAGGTTGACCACAAACAACTCCACTGGCCTGAACAGCGCGAAGGGGCTTTCTGGGTAAGCCGAGCGGACGATGGTGGTGAACAAAAATAGCAGCAAAAAGCTGGTTAGAATACCGCCGATGGAGCCCTCAACGGTTTTTCCTGGACTGATGCTGGGCGCCAGTTTGCGTCTTCCCAGGTAGCGGCCCACAAAATAGCCCCCGATGTCGTTGGCAAAGCTGGCTATCAGCGGTAGAGCTAGAATCCAAAGCCCTATGCTGCCATCGGGTGAGTGACGCAGGAGCAGGAAAAATCCGAGCGTCCAAGGAAGGTACAAAAAAGCCATCAGGCTGTAGGCGAACCTTTGGATGTTGGCGCCCACGATCAGCTCGGAACTAAATGCGCCGATGAGCACCAACCCCAAAGCGATCTCCCGCCAGGGTACACCGGGGTAGGTGTCGTGGAGCTGGGGCAGGCTGAACAAGAGCATGACCAGCCCCCCCCCGATCAGGAAGGTCATGTTCAGCTCGATGCCTTTGTTGCGGAGCATGTAGCGTAGCTCGAGCGAACCCAGCACCAGGATGAACACCAGCGTCAAGAACATGAAGACGCGGCCCTCCCACAGAACTAAGAACAACACCGCCACCCCAAAGAGCGAGGAGATTATACGGGTGGGCAGCGAAGGGTCGGGTCGGGCTGAGGGCAGCACGCTTAAAGCATAACAGCAGATATAGCCGGTACAGCTCGCAAAAGTCGGGGTCTAAAGGTTTGCAGGCCCCGGTTAGCCCCTCAAAATTTCCTGCTCTTTTTTGTGCAGGGCTTCGTCGATTTTGTGAATGAACTCGTCGGCGATTTTTTGAATTTCGGCCTCGGCCCGCTTGAACTCGTCTTCGGAGAGGTGCTTTTCTTTTTCCAGCTTTTTGGCCTTGTCCAGAGCCTCGCGCCGGATGTTGCGAACGGCGATCCGGGCTTCTTCGGCGTAATGCTTAACCGACTTGACCAGGTCGCGGCGGCGCTCCTCGGTGAGGGGTGGGATGCTGATATATAGAGCATCGCCTTTGTTGGTGGGGTTCAGGCCCAGGTCGGAGTCGCGGATGGTCTTCTCAATTTCTTTGAGCATGGCCGGATCCCACGACTGAACCACCAGCGTGCGGGGATCCGGAGAAGAGACCGTCCCGACCTGATTTAGTGGCATGGCCGAACCGTAATACTCGACCCTAATGCTATTCAGAATGGCGGGGTTGGCCCTTCCGGTGCGCATGGTAGAAAGGTGGTGCTCGAGGGCTTCCAGCGATTTTTGCATGTGCTGTCTGGTCTCGGTATATAGTTCTTTTAGCATAATTTCCTCCTATATCTGAGATTACCCCCAGTGGGCGCAAACGTGGGGGTCGAGGCCACTTTGGTTGAACAACTTGTACCCAGTGACGCAACCTAGCTGTGCACCAGGGTTCCCACCTGCTCACCCCTGATGATTTTTTCCAAGTTGCCCTCAGTAAACATATCGAAGACCACGATGGGCATGTTCTGCTCTTGGCATAGGGCCATGGCGGTGGCGTCCATCACCTGCAGCCCCTCGACCAGGGCCTGATGATAGGTAAGGTCATCAAACTTTTTGGCCTGTGGGTTCTTCCGGGGGTCGTCGGAATAAACCCCGTCCACTTTGTTTTTAGCCATCAGCACGGCGTCTACATTCATTTCTAGGCCGCGCAGGGCGGCGGCGGTGTCGGTGGTGACGAAGGGGTTGCCGGTTCCCCCACCGAAAATAACCACCCGGCCCTTTTCCAGATGCCGTATAGCCCGGCGCCGAATGTAGGGTTCGGCTACCTGGGGGATGGTCAGGGAGGTCTGCACGCGGGTGGGTATGCCGATGAACTCAAGGGCATCCTGTAGAGCTAGGGCGTTCATGATGGTGGCTAACATGCCGATGTAATCCGCGCTGGCCCGATCCATGCCCACCCCCTGGCGCGCGCCGCGCCAGAAATTGCCCCCGCCGACCACGATGGCCACCTGCACACCAAGCTGATGGGCCTTGGCTACTTCATGAGCCAGCGCTTTGGTGGCCTCGGGCTGGATGCCAAATCCGTTGCCGCTCATAAATTCGCCCGAAAGCTTTAGCAAAACCCGCTTATATTTCATCTGGCCCCCCTGCGATGCTGTAAAGTAAGAAAGGGTCGAAAGCCTATCGACTCTCGACCCTCTTTACGCATACGCTACGCTCCTACTTCAAATCGGCAAAAGCGTTTGACCTGAATGTTTTCACCAATCTTGGCGATGGCAGCCCGGATCAGATCGCCCACCTTGACTTTTTCGTCCTTGACGAAGGGCTGTTCGAGCAGCACCATCTCCTCATAGAACTTCTTGAGGCGGCCCTCGGCGGCTTTTTCAGCGATGTGCTGTGGCTTACCCTCGTTCAGAAGTTGCTGGATGTAGATGGCCTTTTCCTTCTCGAGGTCTTCCGGGGAGACCTCTTCAATGCTTATGTAACGGGGGTTGGCCATGGCAATGTGCATGGCGATGTCCTTGGCCAGGCGCTGGAATTCCTCGTTACGGGCTACGAAGTCAGTCTCGGAGTTGAGCTCGACCATTACACCCACCCGCTGGTTGTGGTGAATGTAAGCACCGATGATGCCTTCGCGGGCTTCGCGGTCGGCTTTTTTGGCGGCTTTGAGGGCCCCCCGCTCGCGCAGCAGGGTGGTGGCTTTTTCCATATCCCAGCCAGCATCCTCCAGGGCTCTCTTGACGTCCGTCATGCCGGCGCCGGTTTGCTCTCGTAGTTTTTTGATTTGCTCGAGTTGGGTCATGGCATTCACCTTCCAGGCTGGTTAGGCCTCGGCTACCTCAACCTCACTTGGCTGAGCAGGAACCTCCCGCCCGCCGCCACGGGCCTCCACAATAAGATCGGTCATGCGGGTTACGATAAGCTGGATCGAGCGGATGGCGTCGTCGTTGCCGGGGATGATGTAGTCGCAGACATCAGGGTCGGAGTCGGTATCGGCTAAAGCGATCACCGGAATGCCCAGCTTGCGGGCCTCCTTGACGGCGATGGCCTCCTTGGTGGGGTCCACCACGAAGATGGCGTCGGGCAGACGGCGAAGCTTACGGAAGCCTCCCAGGTTCTTTTTCAGCCGCTCGAGCTCGTGTTGGAGTCTAACCTGCTCGGTTTTGACCCGCTCCTTGATCTCCTCGGAGGCAAAGAGGGCCTCGAGCTCGGCGAGGCGGTTGACCTGAGCGGTGATGGTGCGGAAGTTAGTGAGCATCCCACCTAGCCAGCGCTGGTTGACGTAGGGCATACCGGCCCGGTCGGCCTCCTGCTGGATGATCTCCTGGGCCTGCTTCTTGGTGCCCACGTACAGAATGGTAGCTCCCCGCATGGCTAGATCCTGCACATACCGAAAGGCGCGCTCGAGCTCGACCATGCTCTTTTGCAGGTCGATGATGAAGATGCCGTTGCGCTCGGCATAGATATAGCGCTTCATCTTGGGGTTCCAGCGCTTGGTTTCGTGACCGAAGTGCACACCGGCCTCGAGCAGTTCTTTGATGCTTATGTTCGCCATGATTTCTCCTTACGGGACGGTTGGAGCGGGCGTTGATTTGTGCTGCTGACGCTTTCCCCCTGGGCACCGTTCCCTAACCCCAGGTTACGCTTGGCACACCCAAAGGTGAAGTATAACCGAGAGGCAGTCTTTACGGTAGCCCCGAAGGCAGATATACTCAACTTTGTTTGCCCTTGGGGGCGTAGCTCAGCGGGAGAGCAGGTCCTTTGCAAGGACAAGGTCGGGGGTTCAAATCCCCCCGCCTCCACCAAGGAAGCCCAGATTGTTCAGAAGAGCGCCATCGGCTTTTTGAGGCTATGCTAGAGATGTGAACACGCCCGTTTGGGACGATGGGAATTGGCAGACTCTGTCGAATTTGCAAGGCCGCGTCGAGGCTGAAATATGCGTGGTAGGGTTGGGTGGCTCGGGTCTGGCGGCAATCCAGGAGCTGCTGCGCCTAGGCCGAAAGGTGGTGGGCATAGATGCATGCCCGCTGGCCGGTGGGGCGGCGGGGCGTAACGGTGGGTTCTTGCTGGCCGGGCTGGCCAAGTTCTACCACCAGAGCGTGGCCGAGCACGGGCGGGATTTCGCCCGGCGCGTCTACCGGGCTACCCTCGAGCAGATCGCCTTCATGCAACAGGAAACCCCCCAGCTTATTCGAGCGGTGGGCTCGCTGCGCATTGCGGCCTCAGAGGAAGAACTACGGGACTGTTCCGCTCACCTCGAGGCCCTCAAGGCCGATGGTTTTGAGGCCGAACCTTACGAAGGCCCAGAGGGACAGGGCTTGCTGATTCCGGGCGATGCGAGCTTCAATCCCCTGGCGCGTTGCCGGGCCCTGGCCCGGCAGGCCTTGCAGGCCGGGGCTCGGCTCTTCGAGCACACCCCGGCGCTTTGCATCAGCGCTCATGAGGTGCAGACCCCTCAGGGCCGGGTGCACTGTCAGAAGGTGCTGGTGGCGGTGGATGGGCGGCTTGAGCGCCTGCTGCCCGAACTGAGAGGCCGGGTACGCACGGCCCGCCTGCAAATGCTGGCCACAGCTCCGGCGGCCGCGCGCTTTAGCCGGCCTGTGTACCGGCGTTGGGGCTACGACTACTGGCAGCAGTTGTCCGATGGCCGAATAGCTTTGGGCGGTATGCGCGACGCCGGGGGCGTGGCCGAGTGGACGGCGTGCTCGGAGCCTTCCCTAACCGTGCAGCACCGCCTAGAACAGCTCTTACAGCAGCTTGGAATCCGGGTGCCCATCACCCACCGCTGGGCTGCTTCAGTGGGTTATAGCACGACGGGCCTGCCCATCGCCGAGGAGGTACGTCCGGGGGTGTGGGCTATCGGCGCCTACAACGGAACCGGAAACGTGCTAGGGGCTTTGCTAGGGCGGGAAGCCGCCTGGGTTTTACACGGAAGCCGGATAGCGGGTGCAGTAATGCTTACCTGAAGACGGATGACCCTGGCGAGGCCGATCCAGGCCGCGACGGGCCGATGGGCCTCGAACATTAATTCCTATATCACGCTAACCTGATATACTTACCCTTCGCGCGATCCGACGGGATCGCCTGCTGGTCTTATGCCCTAGTTCGCCCAAAGCCGGGTGTGGTGGGGTAAAAGCCAAACAGAAAGGAGGTGAACATGCCGCAGTACGAAATCGGTGTGATCCTAAACCCTAACCTTGATGGGGCTCAGTCGGCGCTGGAAAAAGATAGCATCATGGCAACCCTCAAGCGCCATGGCGCTAGCATCAAAAACGTGGACGACTGGGGTAACCGTCGCCTGGCCTATCCCATCCAAAAAGATCCCGAAGGCAACGTGATCTTTTACACGGTGGAGATGGCCGGTAACAACAGCGCCGCGCTCGGGCGCGAACTGCGTCTGCGCGACCATGTGCGTCGAGTAACCATCATCCGCGACCGTCCCGAATGGCGTAACAGCCAGAAGAGGAAGTAGGCTGTTGGCCGCCTAAGCCTGAGTTCCGAGGCCGAGACCATATGTGGAACTTAGCAGACCGTATCGTAAACTGAGGGTAAAGAACGTAACGGAAAAGGACTGATTGGCATGGCTCGAGGCCTCAACCGCGTAACCTTAGTTGGCACCCTCACCCAAGACCCCGAACTGCGCTACACGCCGGGTGGGCTGGCCGTTATGGAAGTCAATCTGGCCGGCAATGACATCATTTTAGATGAACAGGGCCAGACCCGCGAGCTGGCCTGGTACCACCGCGTTAAGCTGCTGGGCAAAAGCGCTGAGCTTTGGGGCGATACCCTGAGGGCCGGTACAGCGCTGTTTGTGGACGGTCGGCTCGAGTACCGCTCCTGGGAGCAGGACGGACAGAAGAGAAGCAGCCTGGAGATTCGCGCCGACCGCATGGAGATCGTAAGCTTGGAAGGCAAGCGGGGCCAGGTAACCATTACCGATGCGCGTGGCCAGGTGCGCCTCAAGGATGGCCTCAACCAGGTAATGCTGATCGGCAACCTGACCCGCGACCCTGAGCTGCGCTACACGCCCCAGGGCACCGCTGTGACCCGGGTATCGCTTGCTGTAAACGAGAAGTCCAGCACCCGCCAGGGAGGGGAGCAAGAGAAGGCGCACTTCGTGGAAGCTCAGGCCTGGCGTGAGCTGGCCGAGTATGCGGCAGAACTCAAAAAAGGAGACGGAGCGTTCCTAGTAGGACGCTTGGTGAACGACTCCTGGACTGCTCAGGACGGTACAAGGCGCTTTACCACCCGTGTGGAGCTCTCCCGTCTTGAGCGACTTGCCCGTGGAACTGGACAGAGCACAGGTGGAAACAGTTCCCAGATGGCTACTGGAGCCAATGGCCGTGCGGGTAAGGTAGATATTGAAGAAGGCTTAGAAGACGATTTCCCACCTGAGGAGGATTTGCCGTTTTGAGCACCAAGAAAATGTCCAATCGCAACACGCCCAAAAGCGAGCGCCAGGAGCGTGAGCGCGGCGCCCGCCGGGGCCGCAAGCCCAAAGTGGCTGCGGCTGTTGGGGCTTTTGACCTCACCGACTTCAAGAACGTAGATATTCTGCGGCGCTTCCTGTCCGAGACCGGGAAAATTCTGCCCCGCCGTCGTACCGGACTGAATGCACAAGAACAGCGCAAACTGGCCCGCACCATCAAGCGTGCGCGCATGATGGGCCTTCTACCCTTCACCGAAAAGCTGGTGCGGAAATAGGGAGAGTAGAGGATGAAAGTAATTCTGCTTGAACCTATGGAGAACCTCGGGGATGTGGGGGCAGTGGTCAATGTGAAGCCAGGGTATGCCCGCAACTACCTGTTGCCGCGTGGAATAGCAACGCTGGCTACCGAGAGCAACCTCAAGACCCTGGAGGCCAAGATCCGCGCCCAGGCCAAAAAAGCTGCCGAGCGCAAGGCCGAAGCCGAGCGCCTCAAAGAGCTACTGGAGCCCATTACCCTGGTGCTAAAGGTAAAGGCCGGCGACCAGAAGATCTATGGCTCGGTGACCAGCCGTGAGATTGCCGCGGCGCTCGAGGCGCAGCACCAGATCGCCATTGACCCCAAGAAGCTGGTTTTGGAAAAACCCATCAAAGACCTGGGCGACTATGCCCTGGTCTACAAACCCCACCCCGAAGTACCCATGACCCTTAAAATTTCGGTGGTGGCCGAGAAAGCCTGAGGCCTTGTCCTAAAGCGATGCCGCCAACCCGGCGGCATCCTTCGTAAAAGGTAGCCTCACAGGATTCCTGCTTGAGGAAAATCTTTTAGCCAGCAGGGCATCTGCAACCAGCCAGGCGATCAGGCCGTGCTTGAGACTCATAGCAGGCTGCTGGCTATGGGCGATGCCTCAGAAAGCGTTGGGTCAACTCGATGAGCTGAGAATGGCGCCAAGTAGTTTCGCGATCGCGCCTGCGCGGTAGGCATGGTTCGGGGTACTTCGAGAAGGGCCCAGCCTTCAGCTATGGCGAGAGCATAGGGGTCTTTCCAAGAGATGTTAGCTGGCGGAGCATGGCTCTTGCTGGCGGCAGCGATGTTTACCGCTGAGCAGCCTATTAGCAGCTACTGGTAGCGCTCAAAGTCTGGGTTCCATGGGTTACAGCCAGTTTTGGGTATGGGCTGGGGTGCCCTCGCACCCGTATTTTGGAGATAGGTAAGCCCGGCCCACCTGCGGGTATGGGGTCGCTTAAGATGAAGCTTGGGCCTCGAAAGCCTGTATGTTTGTTGCGCTTTTTGTCGTCACACACTGCCAGGACGCTGATGTTAGCAACAAGAAGCCTCATACACGATAAGCTATGGCTGAACATGCCCAATAACACCCAGGCAGAAGAGCTTTTATGAACCGAGCTATTCATGTCGCACTTGTCAGATATGGCCCGGCGGGACGGGTGTCTCATGCTCCGGTGATTGGGTGCGTTCCGGGTTTTCGCCTAGCGATGGTGCACAGTAGCAAGGTCAATGCATTGGTCGAGGAAGCACTGGCCGACCCCCAGATAGACCTGGAGGTAGTTGCTACCCCCGAGCGCACCCACTACGAGCTGGCCCGGCGGGCTTTGGAAGCAGGAAAGCACGCGGCGCAAGCGCTGCGGTTGATGGAGCTGCTCGAGCGCCGCGAGGTTGCTTTAGGGGGTTGAAGCATGAACACCGCACAAGACCTGAAGGTGATTGCAGAACAAGAGGCTCGCCTTCGCTTTGAGCGCTTCGATGCTGCTGTGGCCTGGCAGTTGGGCGTCCGGCTCAAAGAGGCGGCCGAGGGCTTGCACAGCGCCATTGCCATGGACATCAGCCTCTTCGGGCAGCCGCTCTTCTTCTACGCCATGCCGGGTGCTACCCCTGATGACGCCGACTGGATCCGGCGTAAGCGCAACGTGGTGCAGCGCTTTCACCGCAGCTCCTATGCGGTGGCACTGATGCTAAAGCAAAAAGAAAGCAGCTTAGAGGCGCGGGGCTTGGAGGCTCGTGACTACGCAGCCCATGGGGGGAGTTTCCCCATCTTCGTGCAAGGGGTGGGGTGCATTGGGGCCATAACGGTCTCGGGGCTGCCCCAGCGGGAAGACCACGAGCTGGTGGTAGAGGTGCTGGCGGCCTACCTGCGCCTGCCCTACGAGGAGCTGGCCTTAGACCCATGAGCTCTTCCGCGACAACCCGGTTTGGTCGGGGGATGCGGGCTTATTGGCCCCTCGATCCGAGCATCCTCTATCTCAACCACGGTACGGTGGGGGCTACCCCCTGGCGCGTGTTAGCCGCACAACAGGCCCTGCGCGAGGAGATGGAAGCGCAGCCCGCTCGCTATTTGCTGCGGGAGCTCACGGGCCTATCGGGCCCTTCGAACCGCGCTGTTCCTCGGCTGCGGGAGGCAGCCCAGGCGGTGGCCCGGTTTATGGGGGCCCAAGGGCAGGATTTGGTATTTGTGGACAACGCCACCACCGGGGTCAATGCGGTGCTGGGCTCGCTCGAGCTCAAGCCCGGCGACGAAATCCTGATCACCAACCTGGCCTACGGTGCAGTGCGCAACGCCGCGGCCTTTGCCGCGGAGCGCCGGGGGGCCCGTTTGGTTACGCTCGAGCTGCCCTTCCCGCAGACCGAGCCAGCGGATTATGTGAGCCGGCTGGCCCAGGCCCTCACCCCCCGTACCCGCTTGGCGATGCTCGACCACATCACCTCTGAGACCGCGCTGGTGCTGCCCCTGGCCGAGATGGCCGCCCTCTGCCGGGCGGCGGGGGCGCTGGTGTTGGCCGATGGGGCCCACGCCCCGGGGGCCATTCCCCTGGACATTCCCCGCCTGGGGGTGGACTACTACACCGGTAACCTGCATAAGTGGGCCCTGGCCCCTAAAGGCTGCGGTTTTTTATGGGCCGCTCCCGAGCGGCAGCTGGGCTTGCACCCCCCGGTTATCTCCTGGGGCTTGGGACAGGGCTTTACGCAGGAGTTTGACTGGGTAGGCACCAAAGACCCCACCCCCTTTCTAGCTGCACCGGCGGCGCTCGAGCTCATGCAAGCGTGGGGCCTGGAAGCTATGCAGGCCTACAACCACCGCTTGGCCTGGCAGGCTGCAGTCTGGCTAGCCGCGCGCTGGCGATTTGAGCTGCAAGCGCCTGAGGGCATGCTGGGTTGTATGGCTACCCTGCCCCTGCCGGCCTGGCTGGGCAGCACCCGCGAAGACGCCGTGCGCTTGCAGTACGCCCTGCTGTACGAACGACGGATAGAAGCCCCCGTCCTCTGCCTGGGCGGGCGCTTGTGGGTGCGGATTTCGGCCCAGGTTTACAACAGCCTGGAGGATGTGGAGGCCCTGGCCCAGGCCGTTGAGGCCTACCGATAAAGCCGAGTGGAAAGCGACCTTGCAAGCCAAGGTTTTTTGGATGGCTCTGCTGGCGGAGTGGGAGGGATTCGAACCCTCGATACGGAAACCCGTATACACGCTCTCCAGGCGTGCCCCTTCAACCACTCGGGCACCACTCCAATCCCATACCCGCTCGGGCGGGCAACGTTGAGTGTACTGGGCAGCATTGGATGCGTCAAGCGATATACTCTTGAGTGTGCGTTTGTTAGCCGTCTTTCCTCATCCAGATGACGAAATCGGGGTTTCCGGCACGCTGGCCAAGCACGTTATGCGGGGTGATGCGTGCAAAATTCTCTGGCTTACGCGCGGGGAACTGGCCAGTCAGTTCGGCGAGCTGTCCCCCGATGAAGTGGCCCACATCCGTGAGGGGCATGGGTATACCGTGGCGCAGATGATCGGGGCAGAGGCGCAATTCCTCGACTTCGCCGACTCGAGCCTGACCGGGGGGCGTGAAGAGGCACTGGCCATCGCCCAGGTGCTGGCAGCCTGGAAGCCCGATGTGGTGATCACCTGGAACCCCCACGATGTGCATCCCGACCACCGAGCGACCTACTGGGCCACCCTCTCAGCGCTCAAGTTTTGCCGCATTCCCAGGCTGGTGGGGGAGCCTTACCGCCAGCCGGTGCGGCTGCTGCACTACTACCGGAGCGATATGCCTCGTCCGGCTGTGTATGTGGATGTGGGTGAGGAAGGGCAGGCGGTGGCCGAAAAGGTTTTTGGCTTCTACCGTAACTTTTACAGTTGGGAGTATAGCCTCGAGGCCTTTAGGGCGAGTCGCTCGAGACTGGGGGCTGAGGCTGGGGTGAGGTTTGCCGAGGCGTTGTTGCATAAATAAAGAGCTACGCACCCCGTGGTAGCTTGATAACTGATGAAGAAAGCAAGCAAAGACCACTATAAGGTGCGTAACTGGCCCCAGTATAACCAGGCCTTAGTCAAACGGGG
>Ga0308412_1002033_pt1 | contig 10946 bp, 8 predicted proteins | sample HotsprottomLayer_FD_202357 | JGI IMG/M metagenome (GOLD analysis project Ga0308412, IMG submission 202357) | Hot spring phototrophic mat microbial communities from Octopus Spring, Yellowstone National Park, Wyoming, United States -... | ecosystem: Environmental > Aquatic > Thermal springs > Hot...
CCTGGGGCGTTGATGGGAACCGTAGTGTTTCAATCCACGCCTTCCGGGGGGAAGGCGACAGTAATCCACGCGGATCATACGCCACTCCTTTCTAGTTTCAATCCACGCCTTCCGGGGGGAAGGCGACTCGTTCGTCGGTGTGTTTGGGGCGCTCCGGTCCGGCGTTTCAATCCACGCCTTCCGGGGGGAAGGCGACTATGTTCGGCGCAATGCCTTGTTCGGCAGAGATGGTTTCAATCCACGCCTTCCGGGGGGAAGGCGACCTTCATCTTCTTCGACATCGTAACTGACTATAACGTTTCAATCCACGCCTTCCGGGGGGAAGGCGACACTCAGCGACCTAAACACCCGCCAGGCGGTCCAGTTTCAATCCACGCCTTCCGGGGGGAAGGCGACAAGCCAGTCCATACACACCCCTAACTCAGCGACCTGTTTCAATCCACGCCTTCCGGGGGGAAGGCGACACAGACACGCGACACCGGAGGAGCGACCGCGCGCTGTTTCAATCCACGCCTTCCGGGGGGAAGGCGACCGGACTGCACCTCGAGCCAGTACGTGCCGGCCTGGTTTCAATCCACGCCTTCCGGGGGGAAGGCGACAGCCAATCCATACGCACCTCAACTCAGCGACCTGTTTCAATCCACGCCTTCCGGGGGGAAGGCGACTGGTTCTCGCCGTCGCTGATCTTCAGAGCGCAGCGTTTCAATCCACGCCTTCCGGGGGGAAGGCGACCCAAAACACAAACCCAACGACCAGCAGGGTCATCGGGTTTCAATCCACGCCTTCCGGGGGGAAGGCGACATCCAGAGGGAGATCGATAACATTCTGACCGTGTGGGTTTCAATCCACGCCTTCCGGGGGGAAGGCGACCAGGCGATCCGTAATCTCGTCCATGTCGCATGCCATGTTTCAATCCACGCCTTCCGGGGGGAAGGCGACTTTTATTTCTATACGGTGTTGTGACACTGCTGACGTTTCAATCCACGCCTTCCGGGGGGAAGGCGACACGGAGTTTCACGAGTAGCCGTATCTTGCATCTTGTTTCAATCCACGCCTTCCGGGGGGAAGGCGACTTGTAGCCTCGCAGCCAGTTCTTAGTTCCGTGCCGTTTCAATCCACGCCTTCCGGGGGGAAGGCGACGCGACCGAAACACGCGCCAAGCAGTCCAAAACACGTTTCAATCCACGCCTTCCGGGGGGAAGGCGACTCACGGTCGCCGCCGAGCCGGGATCCGACTCACAGTTTCAATCCACGCCTTCCGGGGGGAAGGCGACAGAGATCATCGCCGTCGGGGGGAGGGGTGATGGGTTTCAATCCACGCCTTCCGGGGGGAAGGCGACCGGCGTCGATCCACAACAGCATCATCGAGTGGGTGTTTCAATCCACGCCTTCCGGGGGGAAGGCGACGGAGTACACCTCAAGCCAATACGTGCCGGCACGGTTTCAATCCACGCCTTCCGGGGGAAGGCGACCTGATCACCCTCATTTCCGGCTGCTGCCGTTTGTTTCAATCCACGCCTTCCGGGGGGAAGGCGACTTAGGTTACTGATAAGGCAATCGTATATGCGCGCGTTTCAATCCACGCCTTCCGGGGGGAAGGCGACTTATTGTTCTAGCAACATAATGCGCTTCATTTCCTGTTTCAATCCACGCCTTCCGGGGGGAAGGCGACTCGTTCGTCGGTGTGTTTGGGGCGCTCCGGTCCGGCGTTTCAATCCACGCCTTCCGGGGGGAAGGCGACTCGTCAAGGAGATTACGCTCCTCACCTGCGTTAAGTTTCAATCCACGCCTTCCGGGGGGAAGGCGACGTACACGCCATACCAGTCGGAGAGTCGCAGCGCGTTTCAATCCACGCCTTCCGGGGGGAAGGCGACGTGAGACGCCGCGCGTCATCAGACGCCCACTCACGCGTTTCAATCCACGCCTTCCGGGGGGAAGGCGACTCGCGCAGTGTGCGCGACGCGCCGGGGGATTGCCGTTTCAATCCACGCCTTCCGGGGGGAAGGCGACAAGTGACCGATTTTTCTTTTTCGTTTGATGACGCGTTTCAATCCACGCCTTCCGGGGGGAAGGCGACGACGCAGCAGCGCCTGGTCTGTTTCGTCTTCGACGTTTCAATCCACGCCTTCCGGGGGGAAGGCGACCTTCTTTCTGTGGTGCGCGCCGGGCGGTTGAGGCGTTTCAATCCACGCCTTCCGGGGGGAAGGCGACGGGGGCTGCTTGACGCCAAATACCGCTACCTCGCCCAGTTTCAATCCACGCCTTCCGGGGGGAAGGCGACCCCGCGCGCCGCGCCGCAAAACTGGTGTACGAAGTTTCAATCCACGCCTTCCGGGGGGAAGGCGACGTCACAGGACGCGGCCCGGGCGGCAACAACCAGGGTTTCAATCCACGCCTTCCGGGGGGAAGGCGACTATACTGGCGCTATTGACCGTTATTGACTGTATTGTTTCAATCCACGCCTTCCGGGGGGAAGGCGACACCAACACAATCCGCCTGATAACCAACCACGCCCGTTTCAATCCACGCCTTCCGGGGGGAAGGCGACCGGGCACGTTCTCGACAATCAACCGGCGCGGCCGGTTTCAATCCACGCCTTCCGGGGGGAAGGCGACCGGGGCAGGCGGGGCAGGGCAGGACGGCGCGCAGGTTTCAATCCACGCCTTCCGGGGGGAAGGCGACCAGCGATCCGATCGGCGCTCATCACGACGCCTCATGTTTCAATCCACGCCTTCCGGGGGGAAGGCGACGCGATACTGTCGTGCCGCGATAGTAGAGCGTTAGAGTTTCAATCCACGCCTTCCGGGGGGAAGGCGACAGCGTACAACCGGAACCTTTCACAGGAGTGATCCGTTTCAATCCACGCCTTCCGGGGGGAAGGCGACCGTACCGGCCCGGCAGGGCAGGACGGCGCGCAGGTTTCAATCCACGCCTTCCGGGGGGAAGGCGACGTGGTTGTCGGTCGTCAACGCTGGCGAGGAGCGGTTTCAATCCACGCCTTCCGGGGGGAAGGCGACCCAGGCGCGCGCCGCGCGGTCAACGTCGGCAGGGTTTCAATCCACGCCTTCCGGGGGGAAGGCGACTGTACGCCTGCGGGCTATATGCACCAAGACCCGAGTTTCAATCCACGCCTTCCGGGGGGAAGGCGACCGACCATCTCGCCGCGCGTGTAGCCCGTATCCACGTTTCAATCCACGCCTTCCGGGGGGAAGGCGACACGCTTGCACTATCTGACTGGTAGCGTTGCTATTGTTTCAATCCACGCCTTCCGGGGGGAAGGCGACCAAAATCGGTCAGGAGCACGGCCCGCAACGCAAGGTTTCAATCCACGCCTTCCGGGGGGAAGGCGACCAAATCGTATGAGTCTTGACCGCACACAAACGTGCGTTTCAATCCACGCCTTCCGGGGGGAAGGCGACGTGAGCGGATACAACGGGCATAGCATAGCGCGCGCGTTTCAATCCACGCCTTCCGGGGGGAAGGCGACCATCGAGAGCGTATTATACGCCCGCGCGTCACGAAGTTTCAATCCACGCCTTCCGGGGGGAAGGCGACGGGAGGGAGTCGGCGTCGCCTGAGCAGACACCGGAGTTTCAATCCACGCCTTCCGGGGGGAAGGCGACCGATTGCGAGCGCCAAAACGCCGACAAACGGGTTGTTTCAATCCACGCCTTCCGGGGGGAAGGCGACGCGGTGCACGCGCGCTTGCGGCATTCCGTAGACGTTTCAATCCACGCCTTCCGGGGGGAAGGCGACACAGTAAAGAAAGGAAGCGGAGGCTATGTTCAAAGTTTCAATCCACGCCTTCCGGGGGGAAGGCGACGCCGGAACTTGAGGATGTCTTTGTGTTCGAGTTCGTTTCAATCCACGCCTTCCGGGGGGAAGGCGACTCCTCACCCACGTTGAGAATTGACAACCATTCCTCAGTTTCAATCCACGCCTTCCGGGGGGAAGGCGACGTTGCGCGGCAATGGATTGATGCGGCATATAGATAAGGTTTCAATCCACGCCTTCCGGGGGGAAGGCGACCAGTTCCTGCGTCACTCTGTATGCTAGTACGCAAGTTTCAATCCACGCCTTCCGGGGGGAAGGCGACGTTAACCCCCACCACGCGCGCTGCGCGCGCCCAAGGTTTCAATCCACGCCTTCCGGGGGGAAGGCGACAGCGCCGCCTGACTGCCAGCGCTCCTGTATGGGCAGTTTCAATCCACGCCTTCCGGGGGGAAGGCGACCCAGCGCCGGAGACGCGCACGACGCCGTACCCATCGTTTCAATCCACGCCTTCCGGGGGGAAGGCGACCAGCACAATGCGCCGGATGACCAGCCAGGCGCGGTTTCAATCCACGCCTTCCGGGGGGAAGGCGACGTCACTTACGAGTCGCAGTATCCCGCCTCGCAGGTTTCAATCCACGCCTTCCGGGGGGAAGGCGACCCACCTGGACGGGAGTCATGGACGCGTCAGGCGGGTTTCAATCCACGCCTTCCGGGGGGAAGGCGACGAAGACGCCGATAAACACACCCGGCGCGTAGCGCTCGTTTCAATCCACGCCTTCCGGGGGGAAGGCGACGCCAGGGCCGCCGCCAGCGTCGCACGGGCGTCGAGTTTCAATCCACGCCTTCCGGGGGGAAGGCGACGCAAACGCTTTGCGTGATGCTCTGGTCAGCGTCAGTTTCAATCCACGCCTTCCGGGGGGAAGGCGACCAATCACCACCGACAATGCACTATCGGCTAATAGTTTCAATCCACGCCTTCCGGGGGGAAGGCGACGTAGCCCCGCCCGCCCGCCCTGATCTTAGCGGGCGTTTCAATCCACGCCTTCCGGGGGGAAGGCGACGTGTTCGCGTACTTGCTTGCCGCTATGCCAGCGGAGTTTCAATCCACGCCTTCCGGGGGGAAGGCGACGTGCAGAATCTCGTGGGCGTGCTGCAGATCGTGGTTTCAATCCACGCCTTCCGGGGGGAAGGCGACCTGCCCAGTGCGACGGAAGTAGAACACGTTGACGGTTTCAATCCACGCCTTCCGGGGGGAAGGCGACACAGAGGGCGCACATACTTCGGGCCGCTCTCGGAGTTTCAATCCACGCCTTCCGGGGGGAAGGCGACTTCATGAGAGACCGGATCGAGTTGAGAGAGCTCACGTTTCAATCCACGCCTTCCGGGGGGAAGGCGACCTAGCGCAGCGATCGCATACGCCTGCTCTTAGAGTTTCAATCCACGCCTTCCGGGGGGAAGGCGACCGTCAACCGGTGTGACCGGTCAAATTTATAAGGAGTTTCAATCCACGCCTTCCGGGGGGAAGGCGACCGCTCCCCCCGCGCTTCAAGGCGGATAAACCGCGTGTTTCAATCCACGCCTTCCGGGGGGAAGGCGACATGATGTCTCGGCATAGAGCCCGCGCGGGGCTAGTTTCAATCCACGCCTTCCGGGGGGAAGGCGACCTACAACATCGATAACCCGATATATGAGGACGGCGTTTCAATCCACGCCTTCCGGGGGGAAGGCGACATGTACGCGCTGATCAAGCGCAAGGTCGAGGCGTGGTTTCAATCCACGCCTTCCGGGGGGAAGGCGACAGAGTCTGCCCGGGCCCTCGAACCGGCGCTATCCGGTTTCAATCCACGCCTTCCGGGGGGAAGGCGACGCGATCCGACGTAGAGAGTCTGCCCGGGCCCTCGTTTCAATCCACGCCTTCCGGGGGGAAGGCGACGCCGGTCCAGTTGTCCAGGTAGCTGCAAAGATTCGTGTTTCAATCCACGCCTTCCGGGGGGAAGGCGACACTCTGATCGTACGCATAACCGCCGTCCCACTTACCGTTTCAATCCACGCCTTCCGGGGGGAAGGCGACACGATGTACGTTACAACTGCGAGCGCGGCCGGGTAGTTTCAATCCACGCCTTCCGGGGGGAAGGCGACACGGCGAGGTGCATACACGCTACGTCGAGACCACTGTTTCAATCCACGCCTTCCGGGGGGAAGGCGACCGAAAGTGATCCACCGAACCAACTCATCAATCGTCGTTTCAATCCACGCCTTCCGGGGGGAAGGCGACCATTCACGTTGCCGGGGGCGTGATGGCAGCGACGTTTCAATCCACGCCTTCCGGGGGGAAGGCGACACACCAGCCGGAAACCGGCTTCCGCCGCTTCATTGTTTCAATCCACGCCTTCCGGGGGGAAGGCGACTATGCGCCGATGCGAACGAGATCGATTTTGTGATGTTTCAATCCACGCCTTCCGGGGGGAAGGCGACACTCTGCGCCCGCGACCTGCGACCAGCGCTCCGCCAGTTTCAATCCACGCCTTCCGGGGGGAAGGCGACGCAGGCAAGTATTGACAAGTTTATCGAGAAGATGTTTCAATCCACGCCTTCCGGGGGGAAGGCGACCGGCAACGGCGGGCAAGTGCTCGCTGTACGCAATCGGTTTCAATCCACGCCTTCCGGGGGGAAGGCGACGTTCAATCCGGATGATTTTGTGACTGCGCTGCGGTGTTTCAATCCACGCCTTCCGGGGGGAAGGCGACTTTGCTGCCGTACTCCCCGACGCTTGCGTTGCGAGTTTCAATCCACGCCTTCCGGGGGGAAGGCGACATGTGATGGCGTATAAACGCGACCCGTCGCTGCTGTTTCAATCCACGCCTTCCGGGGGGAAGGCGACCTCGGATAGTACGCTGGTCTGGCGCTTTCCGGAGTTTCAATCCACGCCTTCCGGGGGGAAGGCGACTGGGGCGCTCAGTAGCAGAACAGATAGTGTTGCGAGTTTCAATCCACGCCTTCCGGGGGGAAGGCGACTCAATCCGGATGATTTTGTGACTGCGCTGCGGTGTTTCAATCCACGCCTTCCGGGGGGAAGGCGACACCAGCGCCGTACTCTGCACCCCGCCGCCATACGTTTCAATCCACGCCTTCCGGGGGGAAGGCGACCCAAATCCGTATATGTCAATACTTCTTTGATCCCGGTTTCAATCCACGCCTTCCGGGGGGAAGGCGACGGTGCACGTCGTGCACTGGACGCGGATCGCAAACGTTTCAATCCACGCCTTCCGGGGGGAAGGCGACGTGAAAATTGAGAAGCCGGACGCTAATCTGCGTGGTTTCAATCCACGCCTTCCGGGGGGAAGGCGACCTACGCGATTGTGCCGGGGTATTTCCGCAACGCGTTTCAATCCACGCCTTCCGGGGGGAAGGCGACTCGTCCCCGCGCATTCTGACGCCTTGGGACAGGTGTTTCAATCCACGCCTTCCGGGGGGAAGGCGACGGACGGGGACGGAAGAAACCCGTCCCGGCGCATCAGTTTCAATCCACGCCTTCCGGGGGGAAGGCGACCGCCGAACGACTGCGCGGCGTCCAAGTATATTGGTTTCAATCCACGCCTTCCGGGGGGAAGGCGACCTTTGGAAATATCCGTAACCCGCGTCGTTTCGGGGTTTCAATCCACGCCTTCCGGGGGGAAGGCGACGGGTGGCTGGTGCGCGACAGGCGGCTCATCTACGTTTCAATCCACGCCTTCCGGGGGGAAGGCGACCTTGTAGCGCTATATACCTTTTGCGGTTCACACGCGCGTTTCAATCCACGCCTTCCGGGGGGAAGGCGACTCGCGCAGCGCGGTGGCGTAGTTGCTTGCGCTGGTTTCAATCCACGCCTTCCGGGGGGAAGGCGACCGGTAGTCGGTACGGCGGCGCTGCGCGTTTTTGTGTTTCAATCCACGCCTTCCGGGGGGAAGGCGACTTTGTTCTAACACAGCAGTATCAGGTCTACACGGTTTCAATCCACGCCTTCCGGGGGGAAGGCGACACACACCAGTGCTCATTGACCGGCTGATGAGGGGTTTCAATCCACGCCTTCCGGGGGGAAGGCGACCTTATAACGGCGATCCGAAGGCTCGTACCATACAGTTTCAATCCACGCCTTCCGGGGGGAAGGCGACCAGCAGTTCATCAACAGTCATTAGTTGTTGCGATAGTTTCAATCCACGCCTTCCGGGGGGAAGGCGACCTTGCGCGTGTACAACAAAACGGCGGAGTCGGGTGTTTCAATCCACGCCTTCCGGGGGGAAGGCGACACCGGTATGCTGACCGGTTGTACCGGGCCTACCTGTTTCAATCCACGCCTTCCGGGGGGAAGGCGACCGAGCCATACCGTACCGTACCATTCGTTCAGCGTTTCAATCCACGCCTTCCGGGGGGAAGGCGACCTCGTGTAGACATCAGTAATGTCCTTCAAAAGCGTTTCAATCCACGCCTTCCGGGGGGAAGGCGACGATAGCGTGTGCGATCTGAGCGCGCCAGTCTGGGACGTTTCAATCCACGCCTTCCGGGGGGAAGGCGACCGTGTGGCAGTTTAGCGGTCTGGGCGCATACGAGGTTTCAATCCACGCCTTCCGGGGGGAAGGCGACCGGCGAGGGAGTCATCGACATCACAGTATGCGTGTTTCAATCCACGCCTTCCGGGGGGAAGGCGACATGCGGGGTAAGGCGATTGTGCCGAAAGTGTAAGGTTTCAATCCACGCCTTCCGGGGGGAAGGCGACCTCCGCCGCGTATGCACCGATGAGGTTGTTGAAGAGTTTCAATCCACGCCTTCCGGGGGGAAGGCGACGCAGCCGGAATACGCACCGGGAAGCGAAATCCCGTTTCAATCCACGCCTTCCGGGGGGAAGGCGACTCGGCTCGTTCATCCGTTTGGTTTCGACGTAGACGTGTTTCAATCCACGCCTTCCGGGGGGAAGGCGACTAGACCTTCCTTCCTGACTACAGATACGGCTTACCGTGTTTCAATCCACGCCTTCCGGGGGGAAGGCGACTATGGTGCAAGCGGGTTACACGATAGCGAGTGTTGTTTCAATCCACGCCTTCCGGGGGGAAGGCGACTACGTGATCCGAGTTATGTTTCCGAACTCTTGCGTTTCAATCCACGCCTTCCGGGGGGAAGGCGACGAATTGTTCCCCGATACAAGTTTCTTCCATCACGCCCGTTTCAATCCACGCCTTCCGGGGGGAAGGCGACATATCACGAATAGGGCAATGTGTCAAGCAAAACAGTTTCAATCCACGCCTTCCGGGGGGAAGGCGACAGGATGGCGGAGTCGAACCGCCACGGCGCGGCGACGTTTCAATCCACGCCTTCCGGGGGGAAGGCGACGTCCAGCGGGTCATATCAGTCATATCCCGCACCACCGTTTCAATCCACGCCTTCCGGGGGGAAGGCGACGCGGTTCGTCTGGCGGCGCAGCGGGATAGGACAGTTTCAATCCACGCCTTCCGGGGGGAAGGCGACGCCGAAAAGCGATTGTAGGCTTAGGATATACAATGTTTCAATCCACGCCTTCCGGGGGGAAGGCGACTGATCGGATAGCCCCACAGATCACGGATCGCGTACGTTTCAATCCACGCCTTCCGGGGGGAAGGCGACCGAGTGTCAGCGTACCACCTCCCATGCCGACGAAGTTTCAATCCACGCCTTCCGGGGGGAAGGCGACCCGATGGCGAGGGCGAGCACGCCCACAAATGGATTGTTTCAATCCACGCCTTCCGGGGGGAAGGCGACCACGTATCGGAGAGCCGACCCAGCACAGCAGGAAGGTTTCAATCCACGCCTTCCGGGGGGAAGGCGACGCCATAGTAGCCGTACACGGTGCTGGCACCAGGGGGTTTCAATCCACGCCTTCCGGGGGGAAGGCGACGCGAGTCCATCCAGCCGTTCCAAGTAGCAATCAGCGTTTCAATCCACGCCTTCCGGGGGGAAGGCGACTCGTGGATATAGATATCGCGCGCGCGCATATCCGCGTTTCAATCCACGCCTTCCGGGGGGAAGGCGACCCGGTGTCCCGCTGATTGTGAGTGTGCAGGTTGGGTTTCAATCCACGCCTTCCGGGGGGAAGGCGACAGCCTCGAGAATCAAAACCAAAGACGGGGATGACGTTTCAATCCACGCCTTCCGGGGGGAAGGCGACATGATCGACGTAGTAACAGACATGCCAGCGTGCGTTTCAATCCACGCCTTCCGGGGGGAAGGCGACCAGGGCGCGTCGGGCATGTAGTGTCACAACGAGTTTCAATCCACGCCTTCCGGGGGGAAGGCGACCGTCACGCCGATCGCCAAAGCCAGGACACCCACGTTTCAATCCACGCCTTCCGGGGGGAAGGCGACCCGGACTGCACCTCGAGCCAGTAGACGCCAGGCTGTTTCAATCCACGCCTTCCGGGGGGAAGGCGACCGATGGCCAGGGCGAGAACCGACACGAACGGGTTGTTTCAATCCACGCCTTCCGGGGGGAAGGCGACGGAGGTGACTCGACCGCTGGTGCACGACCGACCAGTTTCAATCCACGCCTTCCGGGGGGAAGGCGACGCGTCACGCCAATGGCCAAAGCCAAGACGGACACGTTTCAATCCACGCCTTCCGGGGGGAAGGCGACTGCCGATAATGGCGCATGACCTGGAGCGACTAAGTTTCAATCCACGCCTTCCGGGGGGAAGGCGACACGTAGATTACTCACCTCTCACCTACCAACGCCAGTTTCAATCCACGCCTTCCGGGGGGAAGGCGACCCAATCCCTGCAACGCCGACACCTGCGCCCATGTGTTTCAATCCACGCCTTCCGGGGGGAAGGCGACTCCGGTCAATCTATATACAAGCGAACCGGCAGTGGGTTTCAATCCACGCCTTCCGGGGGGAAGGCGACCCAGAGCGCATCTTCCTTGCGAGTCGGCATATTAGCGTTTCAATCCACGCCTTCCGGGGGGAAGGCGACCAATCCGGTACACCTTGCCATCTTTACGCGAGATGTTTCAATCCACGCCTTCCGGGGGGAAGGCGACATACTCCATAACACTGATATTAGCGCAACTGTGCGTTTCAATCCACGCCTTCCGGGGGGAAGGCGACCAACCAGGCGGTGACCGGGCCCTGGCGCAATGCCGTGTTTCAATCCACGCCTTCCGGGGGG
>Ga0308412_1002038_pt1 | contig 10935 bp, 6 predicted proteins | sample HotsprottomLayer_FD_202357 | JGI IMG/M metagenome (GOLD analysis project Ga0308412, IMG submission 202357) | Hot spring phototrophic mat microbial communities from Octopus Spring, Yellowstone National Park, Wyoming, United States -... | ecosystem: Environmental > Aquatic > Thermal springs > Hot...
GAAGCATGGGCAGTCGCAGTTGTTTGCGGGTCTGCCCGGTAGCCGGGTCCAGCTCGTGGCACACCTGCCCGTAAGCCACGTACACCGCATCGGCAACAGCGAAGAAATTGCTGCCGATAGAGTGCGCCCCCGGCTGGTGCCTGGTGGAGTTATAAAGTTTTCCCAGGCCCGGAAAGCGGCGCGTCCACAGCAGACGCCCGGTGTAGACGTCGGCGGCGCTAAGCTCATCCGGGCCTTCGATGAACATCCGACCGGCGACGACCTGTTGCACCGGACCTTCGCCATGGCGCGGCAGTACAAGGCTGTTGGAAAGGGCGTTGCCGAACCACAACACCCCCAGCGGCGCCATCACCAGCCGATCGCGACTGAAGCGCGTATTGCCGGCGTCGGCGTTCTGGCCGCACCAGTCGGCCGCACCGGGCAGCGCCCCAGGGCGGCAAAGCAAGGACCAGCTTCCCTGCCGCTTCAGTTCAGCCCCGGACAGGTCGGCTTCGTTTACCCAGTGGCCAAGCTGCGCGTGCTGCTGCGGGCCGATGGCCAGGCAAGCCACGCCTCCGTAGGGGCGCAACGGCCAGAACAACTTGCGCGCGAAGTCCACCCCGCACTCGAAGCCCGCCGAGGCTACGTCCTCGCTGACGATCAGACTGGCCAGGTATGGCGCCAGCGGCAACCTGAGCGGATCGGCCACGATCGCCGCCGCCCGGGTGCCATAAAGCCCCTCAGCGTCCAGACGCTGCCGCAAGCAGTGCACTTTCTGCGGGTCAGCATCTACGGCGATCACGTGCAACCGGGTGCGGCGGACCAACTGCTCGACCAGGCCGCCGTCGATAAGCCCAAACACGAGGCAGTAACCCTCCCGCACCCCGGAAAGTTGGAGAATCTCATCGACCCGCGCGGCCCAGTCCTCGGCTGGCGGCGCGGAACAATGACGTTTGCCGCCAGAGGCTTGCGGCTGGGCAGCACCGTGCGCGAAAACAGTTGCCCCTTCTCCGCCAGGAACAGCCCGGCGATTTTCCATCAAATGCGGCATATCATGTGCCTGTGGCCCGGCCGGGCTTTGCTCCGCATGGTCTTGCTCGGCAGCGGGTTGCTCTACCGGGTGCTCTACCGGGGCGTAGCAAAGAATGTCGCCTTGCACGGTAACGACGATCAACCGCCCCTGTGCGACCAGAATGCTGGAAACAGTGCCTTCGACCGTCTGCTGCCACAGCGGCGCGCCGGAAGTGTCGCCCTGCTCGAACACCTGGATTGCATTGCCGTTTACGACGATCCAATGCGGGCCGGCCTTTGCCCACGGCGTGCCCTTGAAACCCGCCTGCACCGGCGCCCGACCGCGAAGCACGGTCCGACTGACCTGCGGAGCATCTTTGGCCGAAGACTCTCGCACTTTGACGGTTTCGGCGGCGACGGTCAGTTGCTTCGGGTCGATCAGTCCGGCCTCGGTGGCCCAAAGGTCTTCGGCCAGCACTACTTGGCCAAAGGATTTGATCCCCTGCATCTGCACTTTGCGGCCAGTTTTCAGCTCGACGAGTTCCCCACCGGCGATAGCGTATTGGCCTGCGGTACTGACTTCCGGCCCCAAAGCTTCAGCATAGAAAAGGAAGCGGCCGTCGTGACGATCGAAGACGGCTGCCTGGTAACGGCTGCCGGGCACGATGAGCAGTTTGTCGGCAATGGCCAGATGCCCCTGAGGGGATAGTCCGCTGAAGCCCATCGCTCCGGCATGAGGCAGCGCCCGCCAGGTGAAGCTGGTGCTGTCGTTGGTCCACAACGGCTTGCCGGTGGCGATGTCCACTGCATGGACAAACGTGCCCATGAAAGGCCATACGCCGAAAGCGGCGTAAACCACGCCGTCTTGGATCACCGGGCCGCCGCGCGCAGGCCAAGTGGAGATCAGCCGCTGGTTGCCGATCAGCCGGCGATCGGTCGGTGCTCCGCGCAGTCGCCAGCGCAGGCTGCCGTCTCGCGCCGCCAGGCAGTACAAGCAGCCGTCGTCGGAGGCCACCACCACCGCATCTTGCCAGGCGGCAGGCGCAGTGCGAATCGGCCCCTCGGTATAGAAACGCCACTTCAACTGGCCCGAGCCGAGATCGTAAGCCGACAACGAGTCGTTGATCGTCGAGCCGATAAACAGCAATTGGCCCAGGACCACCGGCTGGTAGCTGCGGTCGAACTTCATCACCTCTTCGTCTTTCCAGGCTGTGTCTTGCGGCGGCAAGTGCAGCGACCACTGGATGTGCAGGGGCAATTGCAAGGGGTGCGGTGTGAAAGAGCTTCGCGCCGCGTCGCAGCGCCATTGCGGCCAGTCGGAGGCAATCGCCGACAAGCACAATGCACTCCACGTGACCAATAGCGTCAAAACATACGCCGGGACACACTCTACCCGAATGCGGTAGGCGGATGCACTCATGGCGAAATCGGAGGAAGGATAACAGAAGGAATTGGCGTGAGTATAGCAGTCGGTTATGAGTACGGCAGGTAGCTAATGGTTCCCGACAGGCGGTTGACAGCCATTGCCTCGCACCGCCAGTATAGTGCCTTACGGCGTAACATGTGCGCGTTTTGCGCGCATTTTCGGGTGATTTGGAGGACCATTTTTCAGATGATTTGGAGGGCCACGCTCCGTCGTGGCCGCCAGCAGGATGGCATATTCGGACGCGACCGCAGCGCGTCCCTCCATAATTACTTCCATTTGGTTGCAGCGGCAGGCCGGCTTAGGGCATCTGTGGGTCACTCAACAGCCGGGTATCCTCAGCGGCGGCGTCGCTGGAACTGGCGGCTGGCTTGTTCCAGAAAGCGACGTTCTTTGCGAGTAAGACTTGCTTCGCCTTCTCGATAGATTTTCTCCAGAATACGATCCACTTCGGCCGATAGTGCATCGACTTCGTCGTCGCTAGGCTCTGGGGTTTCAGCTCGATGCACCCGCAGTCGTGGGCGACGGCGGAGCCGACTCCGCAGCCAATCCAGCGGATCGAACTGCCCCAGGTTCCAGCGGCGGAAGTAATAAAGGGCGGCCAATCCTGCACCAGTCAGGTGTACCACGTATGCCACGTTGGTATCGCGCGCCCAGCCAGTAGCGCCCAGCAAGTCTCCCGCTACGATCAATACTCCGAGCACCCAAGCGGGCACGGGAAACAAGAACATCAGAAAGACGGTTCGTCTGGGAAAGTTCAGGGCGAACAACACGATCATCCCGACCACCGCCCCCGAGGCCCCGTACAGGCTGCTGGAAAACGCCCCCTCATGGCGGCCCAGCCAGCCGGACAGGTAAACGCTTATCGCCCACAGCACGCCCCCCAGCACTATCATCAACAAATACAGCCGCAGGAACTCCTTGCGTCCATACAACGACTCGATCTCGCTGGCAAAGAACCACAGCCCCAGCATATTGAAGACTAGGTGGCCGAGGTTTTCCGGGCTGTGCGCGAAGCCGTAGGTGACAAATTGCCACCACAGCCAGGGGCGAGAGAGCGTATCGGGCCATCTTACTCCCGTACCGACGTGCACCGACAGCGCGTCGCTGAGCCACCGTGCACCGCGCACAGCGGGCATGAAGGCGTCGATCACGTAAAGGGCTACGCAAATGATAATGATGGTGACCACCGCCGAACGCGGAGTGCCCAGACTCAAACGGTATTCCCGTTCCCGCCGATAGTAATCGCGATCGTAAATGCCCATCTGATCGCCTGGCCAATATCAACGCAGCCTGGATCGCTCGATCAACATGGCCTTTGACAGACCGGATAGTGAATTATAAAACATGCTCCCCCGATTGCCACCATCCTGATACAGGCTCGCCTTGCGATAGTTCGGCGGTGCCATCGGCTGGCAGTGCGTAGCGGAATACCGTCGGACAGAAATGGCGAATAGTCTTGTGCGGTACGCAATGTTCAGCTCACGGGCAGGTGGCAAGATACCTGACCGGTTGGTGGGAAGTTTATCGCCTTGTGAGTGATGTATTGGAGCGATAGAATTCACAGACAATAGCACTTCTGTAGGAGCAAGTCGGGGAAAGTTCGATGCTCGATTTCCGCGGCTCATCGGCGGCAGCCGCTGAGGCAGCACGCCAAAGGACCCGCACAGTGCTATTGTTGGTACTGTGCTGCGGTGTGGTGCTGATTGCCGTACAGCTTTTGCGCAGCGCGGCGTTGTTGCAATGGCTGGAAGCGGGCGGCGGGTGGTTGGGCCAACGCGGGGGAATGTCGATCGATAACCGCCTCGATCCTCCCGAAAACAAGGAAGACGCACTGCCAATGGTAGTCGCTCCTGGAACCAAGCCGCCACAGGCCGAACAGCCACAGGCCGACGACACGGAGGGCTATTTTCCGGGAGTCAAGCCCGGCTATCTCCAGCACGTCCGCGACGACGCCATCTTCCGGCCCGAAGAAACAAACGCCTGGTTCAATCTGCTGTCGGTGCTGCGCAACAGCAAGCAAGAAGATTTGGAAGCGGCCGTTTTCGCCCGGCCCACCTATGCCCAGTTGTTCCGCCAGTCGGAGCAGTACCGGGGCAAGATCGTGCAGGTCAAGGGCGTGATGCGGCGTGCGCACTATGTGCGGGCGGCGGCCAACGACGCGGGCATCCAGGGGTATTACCTTACCTGGCTGTTTCCCTACGATAACCCGCATTCCCCCATGGTGCTGTACGTCCTGGAACTCCCCCAGGGTTTTCCCACCGGCATGACGATCGCCGAGGAAGTGGAGGCAACCGGGTTTTTCTTCAAGCGATTGGCATACGCGGCGCAGGACCGCCCCAGAACGGCGCCGGCTGTGCTTGCCCGGAGCATCGTCTGGCACCAGCGCCCGGTGTTGTCGCCCGCAGAGCCGCCGGGGACTGCCACGTGGCTGCTGGCCATCGGCGGGGCGCTGCTAGTAAGTGCGGGGTTCGTTGCGGTCGTGGTCCTGCGCACCCGGCGAAGTGCCCCACCGGGTAGTCTGCAGAAGGTCGATTTCTCGGCTCTCGAGAAACTCGTCCAGCCGGACAAAACCGAGCGCCACAAGCCGAAAGAGGATCCATAACACCAGGGCCTGTTGCTGTGCGGCTTCGACCGACTGGACGGTGCAGCGGCAGCAGCTAGAAGCTCAGTTTCAAACATCGACGGTTTACTCATGCTCGCTCGGTGCAGAAGTCTGTTTCGACTCGGCCGCAAGGCGATCGGCAGCGCGTCGCGCTATTGCGCCGGCTGGAGCCGAGCCGGAAGCGCAATCACCGGCTGGATGCGAGCCGGAAGCCCAAGCGCCCGGCAGTCCCGCCGCTTTGGGGGTTCGGTCGCCTGGACCGCAAGGGTTGACGGCCGGCATGACGGCTTGCCAGTTCAACCAGCAGCGGAGTTGGTAGTGGTAGTCTTCCTGTTGGCCGCAGGTCTTTCCTTCCTGGTTACAGCTTGTTCTGGGGCGCCGGTCTGGGCAGCGGCAGAAGAGGCGCCGGCTACGGCAACCGACACGAATGGCCAGTCTGCCCCCGATGGGGACAGCCCCGTGGTACGCACCGGCCCAATTACCGGTTCACGCGACCTGTTGGAACGCCACGGCGTGGACGCCAGCCAGTTCAATCGGCTGCGCGACGGCTTGCCGGTGGGAGAAGACGATCTGGAAACGATGCTCAACGTACTGTTCTGGGTGCGCGGCTTTGCCAAGGCCGACGTGTTGCGCTGGGCCAGGCACGACTGGCGCATCGAACAACTGGTTGCCGACCCGGCAAGCCATCGCGGCGAGATGTTCCTGCTTCAGGCTCGGGCGGAGAAGGTCACGCGCGTGGCGCCTCCACCGGAAGACGCCGAACGGCTGGAATTGGACCAATATTACCTGGTCGAATTGAAGCTTGGCCCACAGCAACAGCCGGCACTGATCTTGGCCGAGCGTGTGCCCCAGGCATGGCTGAAAGCCGAAGCGCTTGACGAGCCGGCCAGCGCCGAGGGCGTGTTCATGAAGCTGGCTGGCGAGCAACCCGAACGCCCCATGCCGGTGTTCGTTGCCGCGCGGGTGGCATGGCATCCCGACACGCCATTGGGGAATCTGGGGGTGGATGTAGGACTGCTGGACGACGTGGCCGAAAAACGGCCTTTCCAATCCAGCGATCGCGAGCCGTTTTATCAGGTTTTGTCGGCCGTAGGGCGGACCGCGCCGGGCCAGTTGTTGCGCCAGGCCGAAGCGCTGCTTGCCAAGGCCGCTCCGCCCGAGGCGCGCACCGACCGCCGCGGCAACAAGTACTTCGCCGTGGCGCCGCTGTTCAACGAGGGGTACAAGCACCGGGGCAAACTGTACGTGCTACAGGGGACTGCGCGTCGCGTGCAACGCATCCTGGTGACCGACACGGACATCCAGCAGCGCTACCAGATCGACCATTATTATCAGATCGAAGTTTATACCGACGACTCGGCAGGCTATCCGCTGACTTTCGTCGTCCGCGAGCTTCCCGAAGGAATGCCCACCAGCGATGGGGCGGCGCGCTACGGCGAGGCGGTGCGCATAGCGGGCTTTTTCTTGAAGAACTGGGCGTTTCAGGTGCCGGCGTTGGATGACCGCGGACAGCTTCGCAGCGACAATCCCACCCAAACGCAGATTGCCCCGCTGCTGATTGGCCGCGACGTGCTTTGGCTGCCCGCCCCGCTGCCTCAGCGCAGCTTGTGGCTGGAAGTGGCGCTGGGAACGGTCTTTTTCGTGGTGGTGTTGGGACTGCTGGCAGGGATGTGGTGGAGCAGTCGCAGCCGGCCGATGCGCGGCACCCAACTGCCCGACGCCCTGCCGCCCATCCCCGCCGAGGAACCTGCTGCGCCCGAAAGCCAGTAACCGCCTGCTGGTTTCCCGAAGTCCCTGGTGCCAGTCAGCCATTGCCTCGTTTTCCGCCAGGTTCGACGCTGGCGGGACGGGCTACAGTCGGGTTCGTTGGCGCGGCGCGGACGGCCACGACGGAGCGTGGCCCTCCAGGTTGCCCTGCAACGTGCGCGCACGGAACCCACATTCCAAAAGGTGACACTTGATTCCCTTGAAATTGCTTGATTGCCTTGATATTGCATTCTTGTTCTCGAGACTTGGTGGTCGAGTCGATTTGCAATAACATTTCCGCAGTAATTGGCCGAGTTTGAACGGAGCATTATGTTAGTCTCTTACGGCAAAACTTGTGCGCGTTTTGCGCGCATATTTTCAAGTGACCTGGAGGGCCACGCTCCGTCGTGGCCGTGTGTCCAAGTGCTTACGGACGCGACCGCAGCCCGTCCCTCCACCGCGTCCGTTTGGTTGCAGTCGAAGGCTGCTTTGGGTTAGAAGGGATCATAAATGCCAACGGCGAAGATAAGCATCATTGGCGCAGGCAACGTGGGAGCTACGACGGCTTTGTGGTGTGCGGCGGCGGAATTGGGCGAGATAGTGCTGCTGGACATCCCCGAAACTGAAGGCATGCCGCAAGGCAAGGCGCTAGACCTTGCCCAGGCCGGCCCGATCGTCGGTTTCAACGCATCCGTTCGCGGTACCACCGACTACGAGCAAACGGCCGATAGCGACGTGGTGGTCATCACCGCCGGAGTGGCCCGCCGACCAGGCATGAGCCGCGAAGACCTGCTGGCCACCAATGCCCGGATCGTCGCCGCAGTGGCCGAGCGCATCCGGGTAACCAGTCCGCAGGCGGTGGTGATTGTCGTCAGCAACCCGCTGGATGCGATGGTTCACTGCGCCTGGCAGGTGACGGGATTTCCTGCGCGGCGGGTGATTGGTCAGGCCGGCGTGCTCGATGCCGCCCGCTTCCGCGCGTTCATCGCCATGGAACTGCGGGTTCACCCGAGCGATGTCTCGGCGATGCTGCTGGGCGGTCACGGCGACACGATGGTGCCGCTGGTCAGTTGCACGTCGGTATCGGGAGTTCCCATCCGGCAACTGATTCCTCCCCATCGGTTGGAGCAGCTTATCCAGCGCACCCGCGACGGCGGGGCTGAAATCGTCAAACTATTGAAGACCGGCAGCGCCTATTACGCTCCGGCGGCTGCCACCGCGCAGATGGTCGAGGCCGTGCTGCGCGATAGCCGACGGCTGCTGCCCTGCGCGGCCTACTGCGAGCAGGAGTACGGCGTCGGCGGTTGCTACGTGGGGGTGCCGGTAATCCTGGGCGCTGGCGGCGTGCAGAAGATCGTCGAGTTGCAACTTGAGGAAGACGAGCGGGCGGCCTTCCAGCGCAGCGTGGCAGCCGTCAAAGCCCTGATCGCCGAAATGCAGCGATTGCTGGGCAACTGAAGAGCGTATTACGCCATATTATGCCGCGGTGGCAATCGGCCTCTGGCAAAGGCGATTGCACCGCGCCTAGAGAGCGAGCAGCCTGCCGCCGGCAGACTCAGGCTGGCACAACTCGACGCGGACTGCTGGCGCAAGCAAATTGGCTCGGGGCGCGAGCCAGTGGAGGGAAGCGCTGCCGTCGCCTCCGTCGCGTTTCCGTCGATGGCCGTGCGATCACCAGCAAAAATGCGGCCACGACGGAGCGTGGCCCTCCACGTTGTACTCCAACCTGCGCACACCGCGGGCACATGGTAAGACGTAAGACCCTACCGGCCCGTTGCGACCTCGGCCACCTCTGGCCGGCCAGCGGACGATTTTGGATCTGCCGCCACCAGTGCCTGCCACAGTGTGGGAATCGTCTGGCGGTGGTCGCCGCAGAAGTAATAGCTCTTGCCGCCCTCGGAGATGGTGCGAATAAGTATTGTTTTCCAGGGACGGTAATAGTATTGAGGATGCTCTTTTCCCGGCGGGCCGTCGCGCCAGTTTTCCGGCAGCGGTGCCAGATCGAACACCGCCGTGGTGAAACGACGGATTTCCTGGCCCTCCTGCCGGGCGACGTTACGTGCCATCGACAGGGCTTTCAGATACACCTCAGGCCCGGTCACAGCGCTGCCTATGCACAGCAAAACGCCGCCTTCGAGTTGCTGGATGGTGCGGGCGAAGATCAGGAAATCGGTGTAGCTTGCCCGACCCCAAGCGGCCCCGTCGCAGTTGGGGTGTGCGTGCACGATGTCGCAACCGATGCCCACGTGCACCGTCACCGGCACAGCCGCCCGATAACCCGCCGCCGCAAGACTCAACTGTTCGTAAGGCGGATGTTCTTCCAGCAGCACGCGGCCGACCGCCTCGCCGATCCCTTCGCCACGCCCGGCGGCAACCGTTACGATGTCGTTGAGCCGACTGGTCTGCTCCCACAGGCCGAACTGGCCGACGGCGATCCATCGGGCGACCGTTTCGGTGGTGCCGCCCAGGGTGGCCAACTCGTAGTCGTGAATGATCCCCGCCCCGTTTAGCGCCAAGTGAGTCACCCAGCGCCGCCGGATCAAATCGACCAGCAAACGCGACAGCCCGAGCTTGATCGGGTGGGCGCCCATGAAAACGATCACCGGCCGGCCGCTGGCGATTGCCGTTTGGATGCGCTGGATCAGCTCGGGAAACTCGGGATGGTGGTAGAGAGTGGCGGGCGGGGCCAGCGGCAGGCACTCGTCGGCCCGCATGTCGTGCCCGCGCTGCGAGACGTCCATCAACCGGATGGCACTGCGATCGAATAACTGGTAACGCGACATCGGCGCATCAAGCCGCCCTGCGCCCGCCCCCAGGCAACGGTTTCCCCAAGCGAGGGCGACGGGACTCGAACCCGCAACCACCGGATCGACAGTCCGGTACTCTAACCAATTGAGCTACGCCCCCAAATGGTCGAGCAATGAATTATAACTTTACTGCCGGCCGCCGCAAGTCCCACCGCCTTGCCTGATTGACTATTCCTGGGCATTCCGCGCGTGCGGATGCCCTGTTGCATCGGCGATCCAGCGGCACTGTCCGTAAACACTTTTAGGAACCTTTGCCCTGACCGGGCTTGTCGGGCTTTATGGGCGTTATCTCCTTCAGTTCGCGGATCCAGATGTTTCGGAAGCGTACCGGATTGCCGTGAAACTGTAAGTGCAACGGGGCTTTGGGAGGATGCGGGGTGTAAGACGGGGGCTGATCCCAAAACGTACCGCCCTGTAGCTCGAAATGGTTCTGAATCACCACCCCGTTGTGCAGCACGGTGACGTATGCCGGCCGGAGCAGTTTCCCGTCTTTGTCGAAGCGCGGGGCGGTGAAGATGATGTCGAACGTCTGCCACTGGCCCGGCTTGCGGCAAGCGTTGACCATCGGCGGCTGCTGTTTGTAGATTGCGCCGGCCTGCCCGTCGTAGTAGGTGGGATTATCGTACGAATCGAGAATCTGCACTTCGTATCGTTCCATCAGATAGACGCCGCTGTTGCCGCGCCCCTGACCGCTGCCTTCGATCTTCTCCGGTGCAGCCCATTCGATATGCAACTGGCAATCGCCGAACGAGTCTTTGGTGGTGATTCCCGTCTTGTTGGCGATGGCGTAGCCGTCTTTGATGATCCAGTTCTCGCCGTTGTGCCACTTCGACAGGTCCTTGCCGTCGAACAGCACGATGGCATCCGAAGGCGGCCCACCCGGCGGCCCCGGGTCGATGACCTTCGGTTCCGGCCAGACGATGCCGCTTTTCCACTCGGCGGCCTGGCAGCAGGCTGCCAGGCCGACCGCGGCCAACATCGCTGCCGTAGTGGCAAACAAAGCTGCCTGGTAACGCTCTTGCAGTGCTCGCATTGTGCTTCCCTCCAGAAAACCTTTATTGATATTCGCGAAAGGTAGTGACTGGCTGATATAAGATTGTTCTTGGTGGTTCGTGTCCCCACGTATTGCGAACGTCAATAATCGATTGTCCGGCCCGACCGCGGCCCGCGCAACTGCCGTGGAGTGCTTGTCGGTGTGTAGCGAGCGGGGCAAATCGCGTGCGGCAGACGGCTGGGCCACTGGCTGTGCGGCGGTAGTCTGCCCGCGACACCCACGAGCAATCTAGCATACTTAGCTCCAGAAAGTGTTGCAAACCCACTGGAGCAAGACTAGTCAGAGTCGAGCTGCGGTGGCGATGGCTTGC
>Ga0308412_1002039_pt1 | contig 10928 bp, 5 predicted proteins | sample HotsprottomLayer_FD_202357 | JGI IMG/M metagenome (GOLD analysis project Ga0308412, IMG submission 202357) | Hot spring phototrophic mat microbial communities from Octopus Spring, Yellowstone National Park, Wyoming, United States -... | ecosystem: Environmental > Aquatic > Thermal springs > Hot...
CCGCCGCTATTTCTTTCCTCACCAACTTCCGGAACACCGTGAGAAGCTTGCTCCGATGAGGTAACACCCGTGAACTCGTTGCGCAGGGACCTGCGCTGCATATATGCCGATGGAGTGGCAGCCAGCCTGATGGTCGGTGTGGGCGAGATCTACTTGCCCGCATTCGTCTTGGCCCTCACGGCCAATCATTTGGCCAGCGGACTAGCCGCCACCTTGCCGATGCTCACCGGCGCTGCGTTGCAACTTTACGGGCCGCGGCTGCTGGAACGATTCGGTTCGTATCGCCGCTGGGTGGTTTTTTGCGCGCTGGTTCAGGCCGGTGCGTTTGTGCCGCTGGTCGTTGCGGCCATGCTGGGCGCAATGCCCCTGGCGGCAGTGTACCTGACCATCGCTGTGTATTGGGCCGCGGGCATGGCAGGCGGCGCAGCCTGGAGCACTTGGGTCGATACGCTCGTGCCCAGAAGCATACACGCCAACTACTTCGCCCGACGTAACCGGGCCGGACAAATAGGAATGGTGGTCGGTTTTGCCGCCGGCGGTGTGCTGCTGCAACTGGGAAGCCGCTACCAAGACCCGTTGACCTTCTTCGCCGTGCTGTTTGGCGTGGCAGGGCTGAGCCGGCTGGTTTCAGGTGGACTGTTGGCAGCCCAGGGGGAGCACTCGCCCCCGCGTCCTACGGCGATGCCCGCCTGGCAAGAGCTGCTGGCCGACTGCCGGCAGAACTCGGGACGTACTTTGTTGTATTTGCTGGGCGTGCAGGCGGCAGTGCAGATTTCCGGCCCATACTTCACCCCCTATATGCTGGCCAAACTGGAGCTTTCCTATCTCCAGTACATGGTGCTGATTTGCGCTGCGTATGTGGCGAAGATCGCCTTCCTTCCCATGCTGGGCCGGATCGCCGAGCGCTACGGTCCGCACAGGTTGCTGTGGCTTGGCGGAGCGGCAATCGCCCCCATCGCCGCCCTGTGGTGCGTCAGCGACTCGATGGCCTACTTGCTGGCTGTGCAGATATTTTCGGGCGCGGCCTGGGCGGCACACGAACTGGCCATGCTGCTGATCTTCATCGACAATATCCCGCCTGCCCGCAGGCTGGGAATACTCACCTTGTTCAACTTCGCCAACGCCACGGTGTTCTTTGCGGGGTCGGCGCTGGGCGGGCTGTTGCTGAGCGTGGGCGGCGCCGACAAATCGGCCTACATGGCTCTGTTTCTGGCCTCGTCGCTGGCCCGCGCCGCCGTGCTGGCCTGGTTCGCCCTGAAACCAACGCCGGCGCCCGTTGCTGCGCCGCGCAGCCAGCAGAGCCACACGACGGCACCGAAACCTGCGACAAGTCCAGTTTTGCAGCCCGCCGTGGTCGCCTCGGTCTCCCAGGGCGCCTTGGCTGCCTCGGCCGTTGCGTTGCCAGGCGGCGCGGCAACGGTGCCGGTCACAGCGCACAGTGCACCAGCGGTTCCCTCTACGGCGGCTGTGCCGGCAAGCCTCATGTCCGACAGCATAGCGCAAAGCACCAGTGCCGCAGCATGAGCAAACTCACCAGGCGCTGCGGGTCGTAGTAGCCGTGGTGCGGGTGTTGGCCAATCTCTGGCGTGCCGCAGCATGAACAAACTCACCAGGCGCTGCCGGCAGGCATTGGCATGCCGATCGGTGTCCGATTGGCCGCAAACACGCTGGGCCTTCAGGAAAGCCGCGCTCTTTGGTCCCTTGCGGTGTAACTTGTGCGCGTTTTGCGCGCGTTTTCAAAGGGGTTGGGGGAGAAACGGCGGCGGTGACGGGTGTAACCTATCCGCGTTTTGCGCACGTTTTGGAAAGTCTGGAGGGCCGCGCTCTGTCGTGGCCGTATGCCCAGTGCTAAGGGACGCGACCGAAGCGCGTCACTCCATAATGGGAACTTGGTCGCAGCTACAGGATGCGTCAGGTAAATGTTGAATCGTGTTTGGTGATGTGTCCATGTTTTTCCGATAATCCCCAATTCTCCATGACTCTCGAAGGCTTGCTGCAAGGAGAAACTGCACTGTTGGACTACGCGGAGATTCGCTGTTTGCGGTCGTCTACAAAGTCGATGGGTTTAGTGAGCTTTCTGCACTTTCCGAAAAAAGTCGCAAGTCCTTGTGCAATAATGGTTTCCGAAAGACGGCTTTTCGACGCGTCTAAAACCACAAGTTGTTGCCAAACAACGACTTGCGCGCACCGGTAGGTGCGTTTTTCGGAAAGTGCAGTGAGCTTTTAGTAACGGCAAGAACCTTCCTCCAGGTAAAGTTCAGAGATAACCTATGAATCGCTTCGGTGCTTGTGATCTGTTCTACTTTTTTTACACTGCTGCTTGCGTGCATCGGGTTCTGTCCATTTGATTTTTGTGAAAGACAGTTACCGCCTGATATAAGGTTTTCCTCGTGTTCCCTGCGACCACGTATTGGGAATGTCAGTAGTACTTCAGAATTTTAACGTCAGGGGACGCAACAAACCCTATTGATCTTCGCGAAAGGTAGTGACCGGCTGATGTAGCCCTTATGGCGGAACATGCGCGCGTTTTGCGCGCATGTTTTCGGGTGATATGGAGGGCCACGCTCCGTCGTGGCCGTGCTCCCAGGTCCAGCGGAGGCGACCGCAGCGCGTCCCTCCATTTGATTGCGGCCATAGGCCGCCTTAAGGTTTTCCTAGTTGTCCGTGTCACCAAGTATTGCGAATGTCAATAAAACTGCGTCAGTGTGGCGATTGAATTCTGAAAGCTGGCCGGAAAGCACTGATTGTATGAGCTACCAGCAGTGTTCGATCAACCACCAGAGTTTTATAAGAGTCTGCCATGACGGACCAGAAAGTTCGTTACCGCGCCTTGGGGCCGCCGCAATTGTTTGCGGCCTCCTGTTCGCTGTTGACCAGCCCGGCAGATTGAGCCGCTGCCCTCGCCCGGCGCATTCCGGGCCGGTTGCGGTGTGCGGAAGGTGTTGCTGCGGCGGCTTTTCGGCAGAGGGTTCAACAGACGTTGCCCGCAGTTGAGGGCTGTTTTGCACCGGTTTTGGCCAGCAGTGCGGGTTGCTGGTGCTTTTTTCGACCAACCGCCAATTGGCGCACAGATCGGTTGCTGTGCACCATCCGCGGCTGCAACTGCTCTAACCAAAACGGTGTTGCCCCAGGGCAAAAGCACCAAGTGGGCATCGTTGCAAAACTGTTCCGATTACGGCTTCCCGCCGCACACCGGCGCAACGTCAATAGCCAGCGGCGCTAGCCCCTGGATAAAGGCCCTTCACCCCAAGCAAAAGCGCTGAAAGGGCGTCCGACCGCGCCGCGGAATGCCAGACACCACGCACAGCCGTGCCACCAAAAGGCGGCTGCACTACGGCCGCTTCTTCGGAGCTTGCTTGTCTGTTGGCGCTTCGGTGCCAGGGGTTTGCACCACTGGCTATTGACGGCTGCCCCTTACGGGCGAATTGCGATCTGCCCAACACGCCGGTGAAGTACTGCTTGGGCAAACGGATGAGCGGTGACTGGCCACAGTGTAAACCTGTCTTGCCACTTGTCTTGCTGCACCTTCGTTCAGCACCACCTTTGTGCCACTGTTTGCGGAATCCTTTTACACCGCAACCGCCTGGCGCATGGCCGGCGCCGCAGTGCCAAATCGGGCGGTCAGGTGTGCTGCGGGTGCGGCACAGACTGGCTGTGGTGACGATCGTGTCCCGCTGTGATCGACTGGCACAGCAGCACCAATTGCTCTAAGGCATTGGCTGCGATTTGGGGATCGGCGTCTCTGGCCGCTTTTTCCAGCACCGCAGCGGCCTGGGAAAGCACCGGATACCCGTAACCGCCGCCCGCCCCTTTCAGACTGTGCGCCAACCGTTGAAGTTCTGCGAAGCTGTTGCGGGCCAAGGCATCTTTCATCTGCTGGATGGACTGCGGCAACCGCAGAACGAAATCTTCCACAAGCGGCCCCAGTTCCGGATCGTCGATCACAGTGGAGACGATCGGCCCGGGAGTTTGTGCAGCCGCAAGAGAAGCGGGGAAAGATTCGCACTGTGGCGGGGGTGCGGTTTTCGACCGGCGGGGATCATACTCACTGAGTGTCTCTAGCAAGCGCACCCGGTCGATTGGTTTGGTCAGATGCGCGTCGCAGCCGGCTTCCCGAGAGCGTTGCACGTCGCAAGGCATAGCGCTGGCCGTCAAAGCTATCACGGGCCGGGTGTAACCTTGTTGGCGCAACATCGCAGTGGCCGTGTAACCGTCTAGGCGCGGCATATTCATGTCCATCAGCACCACGTCGAACGGCTCGGCCAGTGCCCGATCTACAGCGGTTTTTCCGTCTTCTGCCAAGCTTACCTGTGCCCCAGCCGCTTCGAGCATCACGCGGATCAATACTTGGTTGTCGGGGCTGTCCTCGGCCAATAATACGCGCAGGCCGTCGAGGATTACGTTGGCCGAGGGCGTCGATTCAGCGGTTGTGGTATGCACAGTTTCCTGGAAGGTGCTGGTCATCTGCACTCCGGTCAGATCGCCCGTCGGAATCGTCAACGAAAACGTGCTGCCTCGGCCGGGGGTACTGCTTACGCAGATTTCTCCACCAAGCATTTCTACTAGTCGGCGTGTGATGCTCAGTCCCAGACCTGTGCCGCCATACTTGCGCGAGGTGCTTTCGTCGGCTTGGGAAAACGGCTGGAACAGCCGGGGCAGCAGGTCCGGATCTATACCGATTCCCGTGTCGATGACATCAAACCTGATCCCGGGCTTCTCGGCCCGCCACTGCTCGACCATCCGCACCGCCACTTATACCGATCCGCGCTCGGTGAACTTTATCGCATTGCCAATCAGGTTCAACAGAGCTTGTCGCAGCCGGGCGGCGTCGGTACAGATAGTCTCGGGCACAGGACCGCGATACTCGACCGTCAGTGTGTTGCCGCGCTGCTGGGCACGGGGGCGCAACAGGCTGATTAGATCGGCCAGCAAGGGGGCGATCTGGCATGGCCCCGTGACGATTGTCATCTTGCCCGCCTCGATCTTCGACAAGTCCAGAATGTCGTTGGTCAAGTCCAGCAGGTGCCCAGCGTTACGACGGATGGTATTCAGGTAGTTCGCCCGGGCCTCTGGCGGAATATTGGGGTCCATCAGCAGGTCGGTGTAGCCGATAATGGCCGTCATGGGCGTGCGGATCTCGTGGCTCATGTTGGCCAAAAAGCGACTCTTGGCTTCTGTTGCTGCTTCGGCTTGGCGCCGGGCTTCAACCAGTGCGCTAACATCCACCACATTCAGCAGCACCCCGGCGTACATCTGCTGGCGGTAGATCGGTTGCATGCGCAGCATCACATCCGCCCCGCACAATTGTCGTTGCAAGGTCCAAGGCTGAGAGGGAATCTGCGTACGGAAGCGTGCGATGTGGCTTAGAATATTCCCAAGCGGTTCTCCGCTATGAATGTCTTCCAGCCGTCTGCCGAGGATTTCCTCGCGGCTTCGGCCCACAAACCGGCAGAAGTACTGGTTCACCTCGACGACGACGTTATCAGCGTCGGCGAACACGACCCCTTCATCCATGCCCGAGATCATCGCCGCCAGTTCCGCAGTGCGCTGCTGGACGGCCAGTTCCAGATTGTCGCGTGCGGCACGCAGAGCCTGCTCGGCTTCGTCGCGGCGGGCGACCTGCGCGTGCAAGCGGAACCCGAGTACGCCGATTCCACACAGCCCTAATACCCAGATCGCGCCGTAGCTCGCCGCCGATTCCCAGAACTCGCCGCGCAGCGCCTGTTGCAGCCTGTCCATGTCGACCGCTACGCTGAGGCCGCCTCGAATGTCTCCCACTTGGTAGCCCTGTATTACATGGCACTTCAGGCAGCTTTCCTCTACCACAAGCGGCCGGATCAGACGCAAATGGGGCTTCCCCTCGATGGTATCTATCCCGGTGACTTCCGCTACGCCCTGCTCGAACTGGTGCAGGGCCTCGGCTTCCCAGCAATCCGGCCTGTTAAGAGGATGGCGCGGCTTGAGACTGGTGATGCGCGTGCGCAAGCCACTTCCTTCATCTTGCATTTGACCAATCTGGCGCATGACGTAGCTCGAGTTGAGCAAGGTCAGACGCCGGCCGGAGGGTGTAGTGATGTCTCTCTCGGGAACATGGGCCAGAAGCGGATTGGGAAGCGTCTTCTCGGAAACCGGCACGTATACGCCGCCGTGCTCGCGAATCCATCGCCGGAGCAGAGCGTCTTTCTCGAAAGCGGCTCTGGCCTCCGCAAGCGCCACATGGTGAACCCACCGGGTATGGGAGTACCACTGCCACGCCAGAGCCAGAGCAATCGCCGCCGACCATGCCGCCAACATGCAACCTATGTGGGCGGCGACCCATCTGGAATACCAGCGACTTACGGGAACCACTGCCATTTTCCGCCCTAAACAACCTCAGCGAAGGGTGCGGGCACGGCTTGGGGTCCATTGCCAGCCACTTACGAAGCACGCCGGCCTACGCAACTGTAGCTTGTCGAAAAACTATGTGCTGGGCAACGCCCGGCGCGTTATAACATCCCCCACCCGCCGAAATATGGAGCGCCGCTAGAAAAAACCGCTCCACCGGCCAAAATCTAGCGGTGAACCGGCGGCCGATCTAACATCGTTCCCCGAAAACATAAACGGCGACTGGCACAGCTCGGGGGCCTAGGCGGTAAAAAACGGCATCCGCATTTAGACTAGTGTTATGACCAATAGAACGAGGGGGTAATGGAATCTGCGCGGATACACAATGCCACGCTCGTGCTCAAACAATGTGGCCTGATTTGCTTTGCGCTAAACGCGCTGGAGCTTCAAGAAAACGCGACGCTTACGGCTTCCACGAGTTCCACTCTTCGATCAGCTTGCGGATTCGCTCGCGGTCGAAGTTCTTCGGTTGCGAGTAGTCCTGATTGGCTTCGAGTTCCTCCAGCGTCGGGCGCTTCGAGGGCACCCCGTCCGGGGGAACATCCAGACCGGCCGTCCAAACAATGCCGTTGAGCACCACAGTGCGGAAACTATCGCACGCCCAACTCCAGTGCCAGTGACCGCCGGTAAAGCCGAAGCCGCGTCCGCCGTCGGGCCGCTGGCGGACCCAGCAGACGTGCTCGGGCATTCCCTTGCGGGCGCGGACAGTAGGATTGCCGCTGTGCGGGCCGTCGGGCCCCTGGCGGGTGCTGTCCGGCGGAACCGCAGTCAGGATGGGCGTAACACCATCCATGTTGTCCATGAATCGCATGTGATAGTACCACTCGTCGTCCATGAAGAACGGTTTTACGCCGTTGGCCACAGGGTGTTTAGGGAACTTGGTGAACTCGGCCCGCCAGTGGGGATTGACCGACCAATGGGTCTCGAAATACCCGCCAATCCACTGTTTAAGTTTGTCGCCCGCTTCCCCTTTGGGAACCTCCACCGCGTAATGGATGCACGCCAGGCCGACGCCCTTGTTCATCAGTTCCTCGACTTTCTTCAGATGCGGCAGCATTGGGTGTCCCCCGCCGCCGTCAGAAAAAATCACGATCGTCGCCGCCCCGTCCAGGGCATCCGGCTCCTTCGGCCAGCCGTTCTTGTAAACTACAGCTTCCACCGGCAGTCCGCTTTCGTTGAGCCACTTGGCCAGCAGCGTGCAACCGGCATTGTGCTCGTGGCTGGCGTAGCCGTGACTGGGCCGACCGGCAATCAACACGATCTTCTTTTTGGCCGGCTTGGTTTCAGCGACGGTGAACATGCGGGCCTGCTGCTGGGCCTCCATCGCGGCCCGCAGGCAGGCACATGTCGCCAGGGTGCCGTCGCACTGGCCAGCGGCGTTGCACTGGCTGCCCGCAACGGTTTGCGGCTCGGAAGTTGCTGCGCTGCCGGCAGGCTTCAGCTCTTTCAGGCGGATGTTGCGGAACATGACCTTCATCGGCGGCCCGGCGTGAAGCTGCAATGCGATCAGCCCTTTACTGCGTCGCTGCTGGGTATCCTCGTCGGTCACTTCGCACATCAGTTTGCCGTTGATCCACTGCTGGATGTGATACCCCTCGGCCTTGATGTGATACTCGTTCCAGTCGCCCATCTTGATGGCTTTGAAAAGCTCGCTGGGATCACCGACCGAGCCGACGACTTTGGGCCTGTGGTCGTTGCCGATGACGGTTCTCTCGCCGCGGTTGGCCAGGATGCCGCGGTAGCGTTCGCCGTAGAGGATGCCGCAGAACTGGTTATCGGCGATGTCGGCCTGGTATCCGCCGATCACCCATTTGCCCCATTTTTCCGGCTCTTCCCAACTGCGAAACTGGATGCCCGAGTTGCCGTTGATCAGCTTCCACTGGGCTTTCAATTCGAAGTCGGCCGGCTCGCCCCCGCGCCAGATGATAAATGTGTTCCCTTCGGTCGGATTGTCTTTGGTGGTCTGGCCGACGATCGCCCCATCTTCGACGCGCCAGAACTTCGGGTCGCCATCCCACCCTTGCAAAGTCTTGCCGTCGAAGATGTCGCGGAAACCCTGCTCGGCGCCGTGGATCGGCGAAACGCCAATGGCCAGTGCACACAACGCCGCAGTAAGCAACGCAGCATGTCTTGTCAAGCAACTCATCGTAGGTTCCTCCTGCAAAGAAAACGCTATCGGGCAACTTGCAACTCAACCGGGCGATTATAGCACGCACGCAAAGCCATGGCAAACAGACATGACTTCAAACTGCCGACGACATTGTGTTCGGTTACACCGCCCTCGCTTCGCCCGGCAGCCCCAGGGCTCCAGCGCTCCTTTAGTCCGTTATGGCGTAACTTGTGCGCTTTTTGCGCGCATGTTTTCAAGTGAACTGGAGGGCCACGCTCCGTCGTGGCCGCGTGCTCTGCGCTAACGGACGCGACCGCAGCGCGACCCTCCAATACTGCCATTTGGTCGCGGCCGTAGACCGCGTTGGGGGTGAAGTCAGACAACTCGCTTTACCGGGAAGTTCCACAACGGTTAGCGCGCCACAAGGCACAGCAGTGTCGACTACTGGAGCGGGCCTTCCGGGGCTAGTATTTCCACCGCGTTGCCAGAAGGGTCTTGCAGGTAAACCGACCGCGTGCCGTCGCGATGGGGTTTGAGCCGCCCGAAATGTTCGGCGTTGGCCATCACGAATCCGATATGCGGTGGGTGCTGGTTCTGCGAGACGAAAGCCAGCCGGATGTTGGCGAACTGGAGCATGGCCCAGGTTTCATCCTGATAAACCACCCGGCAGCGGAAATGCTCGCTGTACCACCGGATTGCCTCGGCCACATCATCGACCGAAATGGCCACATGATGCATTGCGTCAAGTGCGTCGCCCTGCGACATCTTTGCCGGCTCCTTATTGCTGCACACGCACGGCCGCCTGCGCCCAGACAGTTGCGTGTGATGGGCATCGTCGTGATGGGGTTAAGTGGTATGCTCGGGCAATTAATAATTCTACCGTGCCGGGCGGCAAAAACCCAATGCTCCTGCGCACAACGGCCGGGAAGACCGCGGCAGGATTGCGGCTGTCGGCAGCGGAAAGCGCAGCCCCATTATCGCTTGGGGCGGAAGATGTCGGTGGCCATCCCCAGCGGCAATTCAGCAGCAATCCCTAGCGATTCGCTTAGCGTGGGATGGGGATGGATAGTTTCGGCCAGATCGCGCAGATGGCAGCCCAGCTCGATGGCCAGCACTGCCTCGGCAATCAACTCTCCCGCTCCGGCCCCGACGATGCCGCAGCCGAGCACCCGTTGGCTCTGCGGGTCGAATATCCACTTGGTAAGTCCTTCGGTGCGTCCGGCGGCTTGGGCACGGCCGCTTGCGCCCCAGGGGAAAACGGCCGTTTCGATCTTGCGTCCTTGTTGTTTGGCTTGCAATTCGGTCAGACCGGCCCAGGCGATTTCCGGGTCGGTAAACACGACTGCCGGAATAGCGCGCGGCCGGAATTCCACCGGATGCCCGGCCAGCGCTTCCACAGCCGCTTTGCCTTCGTGGGTGGCTTTGTGGGCCAGCATCGGTTCGCCGGCCACATCGCCGATAGCAAAGATATGCGGATCGGTCGTGCGGCGCTGGGCATCGACCTGCACAAACCCTTTGGCATCCAGGGATACACGTGTGTTTTCCAATCCCAGATTGCTCGAATTGGGCCGCCTGCCCACCGCTACCAGCACGCGGCCGAAGCGCTGGGTTTTCGGCTGGACCGGGCCGTCGAAGACGGCCTCGATCGAGTGGCCCAGGTCCTTCAGCGCCGCCACTTTGGTATTAAGATGAATTGCGGCGAATTGCTTTTCGAGTGCCTTGTGCAGCGGCCGAACCAGGTCGCGATCCACACCTGGCAGCAGCCCGTCGGTCATCTCCACCACCGTCACCCGGCTGCCCAGCGCCGCGTACACCGTGCCTAATTCCAGGCCGATGTATCCGCCGCCGACGACCAGCAGCGACTCGGGCACATCGGGCAGTTCCAGTGCGGCGGTAGAGTCCATCACTCGTGGGCAATCCAACGTCAATCCCGGAATGGTTGTGGGAACCGAGCCGGCAGCCAGTATGCAGTGCTGGAAGTGCAGTCGATCGTCGGGCAACGGCTGGCCGTCGACCGGTTCCAGGCGCAACAGTTGCGAGCTTTCGAAAGTCGCCCTGGCGCGAACCAACTGGACTTTCCGTTTGGCCGCAAGCTGCTTCAGCCCGCCGGTGAGCGTATCGATAACCTTCGCTTTGCGCGCCCGCATGGCCGCCAGATCGATCTGTGGCTGGCCGAAGCGGACGCCCCAGTCGGCCAGGTGACGCGCTTCGGCCATCCCCTTTGCCACATGAAGCAATGCCTTCGATGGGATGCAGCCGCGCAGCAGGCACACGCCGCCCAGCCGGGCTTCCCGGTCCACAAGCACTACCTGCATTCCCAGATCGGCCGCCAGGAACGCTGCCGCGTATCCACCGGGACCGCCGCCCAATACTGCAAGTTGAGTATCCATGTTCTACAAACTGAAGGAGAGGTCCGCGAGAAAAAGTCGTCCAG
>Ga0308412_1002050_pt1 | contig 10904 bp, 9 predicted proteins | sample HotsprottomLayer_FD_202357 | JGI IMG/M metagenome (GOLD analysis project Ga0308412, IMG submission 202357) | Hot spring phototrophic mat microbial communities from Octopus Spring, Yellowstone National Park, Wyoming, United States -... | ecosystem: Environmental > Aquatic > Thermal springs > Hot...
GGGGCGGTCACCCGGACGGGCTGGGGGTCGAACACGTAGGAGCGGCGCCCGTCGAGGTCGGGATGGTCGACGAGGCAACGGACCCACAGCTCGTAGCGTCCGGGGGCGGTACCGGCCGGGATGCGCACCCGTCCCGACCAGGCGCCCCCCGCCTGCACCGGCAGCGCGGCGAGGTGCCGGTCGCCGGGATCCCGCAGGTGCAGCTCCACGGTGGTGCCGTCGTAGCGGCGCATCTCGCCCCGCTCCCCGTCGGGCATCCACCACTCGCAGGGACTGGCGGGACCGGACCGCACCGAGACCGAGCCGCCCGGGAGCACCACGGTCGGCTGGACCGACCAGGTGGGGGTGGGCCGGGCGGGTGTCGCCCAGGCGCAGATCGTCGCGAACGCGATCCCGAGCATGGTGCGGGAACGCAACGCAAGACGGGATGCGGGGACCGCCCCGGGGCGGCCGAGCCTGTGGGCCATGAGGGTCCTCCCGCTCAGGCTCCGCCCGTGCGCACGGTAGCGGGTCGCTCCACCGCGAACGGGGATCGCCGCTGCCGCCGGTACCGGGTGCCGCGTCCCCGTGCCGTCAGGCGCCGGGGCGGCCGAAGCCGGAGGCCCGCCCGATCCGGGCGCCGGTGAGCTTCACCCCGGTCGCCGGGCTCGAGGCCGACACGACCATCCCGCCGCCGATGTAGATCTCCACGTGGTCGGAGCCACCGGGGCCGTAGAAGATGAGGTCACCCGGCTGCAGGTCACCCGCGCCGATGTGCACCACGGCCCGCCACTGCGCGCCCGAGAAGTGCGGGAGCGACACGCCGGCCGCAGCCCAGGCCATCATCGTGAGCCCGGAGCAGTCGAAGCAGTCGGGGCCGGTCGCACCGAACCGGTAGCACTTGCCGACCTGCGCCTTCGCGTAGGCGACCGCGGCCGCAGCCCGCGGGTTGGGGGCAGGGACGTTCGGGAAGTTCGGTGGGGCGCCGGGCCGGCGTGCCGGGGGGTTCGGAGTCGGGTTGCGGATGATCCGCCGGGCCCGTTCCGCGTCCTCCCGGGCGCGGCGCTCCTGCTCGGCGCGCACGAGCGCAGCGAGCTCACCCTGCACCTGCGACAGGAGCTGTCGCTGTTGCGCCAGCGCGGCCTGCGCCTGCCGGCGGGCCTGCTCCGCGGCGGCCTGCTCCGCGGCAGCGGCGGCTCGCTGCTGCTCGAGCTGGGCCCGCTGGATCGCCAGGTCCTCGCGGGCACGCTCCAGGCGTTCGAGGAGCGCATCGTCTGCTGCGGCCGCCGCGGCGGCGTACTTGGAACGGGTGGCGAGCTCGTTCACGTTCGCGACGTCGATCGCGTCCAGCGGCGTGCCGCTCCCGGCACTCATGTAGATGCGTGCCGCCCGGTTCGCGAGCAGCCGCTGGATCCGGCTCATCTCGGCTTCGGCCTCGCGGGTGCGCCGCTCCGCGTCGGCGATCCCGGCCTGCGCCTGGGCGAGGCGGTAGCGCGCGCCGTTCACCCGTTCGTTCAGCGCGTTGATGCGCTCACCGGTGGCGGTGATCTGCGCCTCGAGCGCCCGGGCCTGCCGCTCCTTGTCGGCGATCGGCGTGCCGTGTGCGGCGACGCCGGGAAGGAGCGCGGCTGCTGTGCCGACCGCGAGGGCCAGCCCGAGGATCTTGCTCCGGAGGTTCATTCGTGGACTCCCTTTGGCTCGCTGCGGTGCCGCCGTCGGTCCGTGGCTGAACGCGGTGCTCGCGGTCCTCGCTGGTCCCACCCGACCGCGCGCCGAGAACACGCAAGCGCGGGGGTGTGAGGGGCCACCTTAGGCGCTCGGCGGCAGGGATGCGAGTTCTGCCGGGGAAACCGCCGCTGACCTGCACCGACGCGGGATCCGCCCGGCCCGCCGGCGCCGGTTCAGAGGTCCCAGCCCGCCGAGGTGGGCAGGGGCACCCCGGGGGGTGCCACCTCCGGCACGCTCCAGGCCATCTCCCGGGCCACCTCACGTGCGACCTCCTGCCAGGCGACCGGGTCCCAGCCTTCCGCCGCCGCACCGAGGCTCGTGTCCTGGCGCAGGTGGACGAGGGCGGGCAGGCGAGCCAAGCCGAGACTGCGGGCCAGCGCGGCGTCGGGATCACAGAAGGTGAGGGTGCGTTCCGCCACCGGCCCGAGGATCCGCCGCGCCAGCTCCGGCGGCCCGTTCACCACGAACGCGGTGCGGCAGTCGCTGTCGCCGAGCACGTCGAAGATCCGCTCCGCCACCGGCACCCACTCGGCGGCCTCGGCCCGGGCGGGCAGGATCACCAGGCACAGGTGGAACATCGTCGTCCAGTCGTCGACGGTGCGCTCGGTGCCGGCGAGGGTCCGCAGCCGTACGGTCGGATCGGGGTTGTGGGCCACGGCGCCAGAACCTAGCGCGGGGTCCTCGCCCCGCCGGTAGGCTGCGGGTCCCGTGAGCCGTCGCGACCAGATCCGGATGACCCCCGAGGAGATCCGGGCGTTCCTCGGAGAGTGCCGCGACCTGCAGGTCGCGTCGCTCAACGCCGACGGCTCCCCGCACCTGGTGACCATGTGGTACGCGCTCGACGGTGACCGGGTGTGCTTCTGGACGTACGCGAAGAGCCAGAAGGTGCTCAACCTGCGTCGCGATCCGCGGCTCGCGGTGCTCGTGGCAGTTGGTGACCGGTATGAGGAGCTGCGGGGCGTGTCGATCAACGGCCGCGCCGAGATCAGCGCCGACCCCGACGAGGTGCTGCGGGTGGGGCAGGCGGTCTACGAGCGGTACTGGGGGCCGATCGTGGGCGACGAGGTGCGCGACGTGGTGGCGCGCATGGGCGCCAAGCGGGTGGCCGTCACCGTGGTGCCCGACAAGGTGGTGTCCTGGGACCACCGCAAGCTCGGCGGGGTGTACTGATCCCACCGCCATGCGTCCGCGGCGCGGGCGCGGGGAGTCGAGGCACGCCCAGGTGCACGCAGGCGCGGCGCCAGAACGCCGGCGACCTCAGGCGAACCCGATCGCCCGCAACATCGACGGTGGCAGCCCCTCGTCGCCGGCGGCGAGCATCGCGGCCCGTTCGATGTTGATCGCGTCCCGGGGGTCGCGCTCGAGCCAGTCGTCCCACGGTCCGGGCGGGATGGAGCCCCGCACGCAGTGCCGCAGGTACTCGGCGAGCTGAGCGACCTCGGCCTCCCCGCCGACCGGTCCGTGCCCGGGCACGATCGTGGTGGCGAGCTCCCCGACGGCGCCGAGCAAGGTGGCCCATGCGTCCGGGTCGCCCTGGAACGCCAGCGGCGTGACCCCGAAGAAGCACAGGTCCCCGGCGAAGAGCACCTCGGCATCGGCGACGAGCACCATGAGGTCACCGTCGGTGTGGCCGTGGGCGGGCAGCACCTCGATGCGGGGGGTGAGCCGGGCCGGCCCGTCGACGAGGTGGCTCACCGGGCGGGTCCCGATCTCGGAGAGGTCGTCGAACTCGTCGGCGAAGGCGGGCATGAACGCCTTGTAGGCCTCCAGCGGCATCGGCAGGTCGAGCGCGTCGCTGGTGGCCGGGCTGCCGAGGATCGCCGCGTTGCGGAACGCCACCGTCCCGCCCACGTGGTCGATGTGTGCGTGGGTGAGCACCACCCGCCGCACCGGGGCCCCGAGCCCGGCGACGGCGGCGGCGAAAGGCTCCCACTGGGACCTCACCATCAGCGTGTCGATCACGGTGAGCCCGTCGTCGTCGGCGACGACCCCCGCGTTGGCCACCCCCGATTCCCCGCCCGGTTGCAGCCACGCCCACACGCCCGGGCCGAGCTCGGTGAGCCGGGTGTCGGTGGGGGCCATCGCCGGAGGGTACCGGATCCGCCGACGCCGAGTTGGGGCGCCCGCCGGCCGGCCTCTAGCCTCGGCGCCATGTCTGCCCGCACCCGCAACCTCCCCCGCCGTTCCTGCCTGTCGGTACCCGGTTCCAGCGAGAAGATGCTGGCCAAGGCCCCCGGGCTCGGCGCCGACATGGTGTTCATCGACCTCGAGGACTCGGTGTCGCCGCTGGAGAAGGAGGCCGCCCGGGCCAAGGCCGTCCGGGCCGTCCGGGAACAGGACTGGGGCGACGCGATCCTCTGCGTGCGGGTCAACTCCTGGGACACGCCGTGGACCGCCTTCGACGTGATCGAGGTGGTCGGGGAAGCCGGGGAGCGGCTCGAGGAGGTGATGCTGCCCAAGGTGCAGTCGGCCGCCGAGGTGGTGGCCCTCGACCTGCTCCTCACCCAGGTGGAACGCAAGGCGGGCCTCCCCGACGGGCACATCGGGATCGAGGCGCAGATCGAGACCGCCCGGGGGCTCATCAACGTGGAGGAGATCTGCGCGGCGTCGCCCCGGCTGGAGACCATCATCCTCGGGCCGGTCGACATGTCGGCGTCGATGGAGATGCCGAGCCTGCGCGGGGGCCTCGAGATCCCCGAGTACCCCGGCGACTACTTCCACTACGTGTTCGTGAAGATCCTCATGGCCGGGCGCGCCAACGGCCTGCAGGTGATCGACGGCCCGTACGTGAAGATCCGCGACCTCGACGGGTTTCGGGATTTCGCCCGCCGCGCCCAGATCCTGGGCTACGACGGGAAGTGGGCGCTGCACCCCGACCAGGTGGCGATCCTCAACGAGATGTTTTCCCCGACCCAGGAACAGTTCGACAAGGCCTGGCAGGTGCTGGAGACCTACGAGAAGGCGACCACCGAGGGCGAACGGCGTGGCGCGGTGATGCTCGGCGACGAGATGATCGACGAGGCGAGCCGCAAGGTGGCGCTCAAGATCGTCGCCCGCGGGGAGCGTGCCGGGCTGCAGCGCCACGGCTGATCGTCGTCGGTCCGAACCGGATCAGGTCGCGCCGGTGAGGGCCTGTTCGGCGAGACGGCGGGCGATCACCCGGAGGCACAGGGTCTCGTCGGCGCCCTCGAAGATCGACAGGACCCGGGCGTCCACGAAGTACCGGGACACCGGGTACTCCTCGGCGTACCCCATCCCTCCGTGGATCTGCATGGCCTCCCGGGTCACCCATTCGGCCGCCCGGCACACGTACGCCTTCACCATGCTCGCCTCCAGCGCCCCTTCCCCCCGGGCCATTCGGCGGGCCACGTCGTAGGAGAACTGGCGTCCCGCCCCGATGAGCGCGGCCATGCGGGCGAGCTTCGCCTTCGTGAGCTGGTAGTCGAAGATCGGCCGGCCGAACACCACCCGTTCCCGGGCGTAGGCGAGCGCGGCGTCGAACGCGGCCTGCATGAGCCCCACCGCACGCGCCGCGGTCTGCAGCCGCCCGTTCTCGAAGCCCTCCATCTGCAGGTAGAAGCCCTTCCCGAGGCCGCCCTCGCCGCCGATCAGCGCGTCGGCGGGCACGAACCAGTTGTCGAAGGCCACCTCGAAGGAGTGCATCCCCCGGTACCCGAGGGTGTCGATCGCCCGGCCCTCCACCTTGCCGCCCCGGCCGTCGTCGAACGCGAAGTGGTGACCGGCGGCGGGGGGCTTGTCGACCACGAACACCGACAGGCCGCGGTGCCCGAGCGTACGGTCGGGGTCGGTGCGGGCCAGCACCATCAGGGTGTCGGCCCGCCCGGCGAAGGTCGCCCACGTCTTCACCCCGCTCAGCAGCCATCCACCCTCGGTGGGGGTGGCGGTGGTGGTGATCCCGGCGACGTCGGAGCCGTAGTCGGGTTCGGTCACCATCACCCCGACGATCCGCTCCCCGCTGGCGATGGCCGGCAGCCAGCGGTGCTTCTGCTCCTCGGTGCCGCCCTTCACGATCGCCCGGGTGAGGATCTCCGGCCGGGTGATGAGTGCCCCGCCCGCACCCAGGGAACCCCATGACAGCTCCTCGGTCGCGACGCACATCGCCAGGTAGTCGGCGTCGCCGCCCGCGGCGAACCCGCCGTAGGCCTCCGGCACCGACAGGCCGAAGCCGCCGATCTCGGCGAGGCCGCGGATGATGTCCTCGGGGATGTCGTCGTTGTGGCGGTGGATGTGCTCGGCGACCGGCCGGATCCGCTCGGCGGCGAAGCGGTGGAAGGTCTCACGGACGAGGTCGAACTCCTCGGGGAGGTGCGCCGCGCCGGTGCCGCCGGTGCCGAGCTCGTCGGCGACCGACGCCAACGTCTGCGGGTCGCGCCACCGGCGCACGAACGCCCGGGCCGGGGCGAGGGCTTCCTCCCCGACGCCCCACAGCTCTACGCGTCCACTCAAGCGACCGGCCAGATCCGCGAGCGCGTCGGCGATGAACACCCCGGCCAGCGCGGCTTCGTGGTCGCCGTGGGCGCCGTAGCCGAGCATCACCTCCGCGCACGCCACCGCGGCCGCGGCGTGGGCCAGGTCGTAGGCCAGCACCTGCTGCTCGTCGAGGCGGTCCACCGAGATGCGCGCCCCGTCCGCAGACCGTTCGGCCAGCACCGCGGCCGCCCGGTCGACGAGTGCCCGGGCGGCGGCCGTCGCCTCGGACGCGGCTGCGAGATCGGTCATGGGCGGGCAGCCTACCGACGGCACCGATCCGTCCTCCCATGGGGCTCGGGAAGGGCCGGCGGGGCCGTGTGCCTCACCCGCCGGGGGTCGGGGAGGCGGCCGGGGCGGTGGTGGGCGGGCCGGTCGGCGGTGCGGTGGTCGGTGGCGGTGCGGTGGTCGGTGGTGCGGTTGCGGGCGGGCGGGTCGTCGTCGGCACCGTGGGTGCGGGGGCGGTGGTCGGTGACGGTGCGCCCGACGACGGGCGCGTCGTGGGTCCGGTGCCGGTTCCCGAGCGGCCCGAGGATCCCCGGGTGGGACCGCCGCTGCCGGGCACCGTCGTGGTGCCCTTGGAGACCAGGACCCGTTTCGGCGCGTCCGGCCGGGCCTGCGCGCTGATCCGCCAGCGGGCGTCCAGCGCCCGGAACACTGCGCCCGCCAGCAGCTCCGCACCCTCGGCGCTCAGATGGATCCCGTCCCCGGCCCGCACCACGACCCTCCGGCCGCCGGGATCGGTGAGGCTGGCGGTGTATCGGCCGGGGGGGTCGTCGAACAGCGCGAACGCGTCGACGAAGGTCACCTGCGGGAAGCGGGCCAGGACCTCGGTGGTGATCGCGTTCACGAGCAGGGCGCCGCGGCGGGCCCGGTCGTCGCGCAGGACCGGGACCCCCACCCAGTAGACGTCGCGCCCGCCGCGGGTGAGGATCTCGGCCATCTGGGCGACCGCGAGCCGGTAGGCGTCGGCCCGACCGACATCGAAGGTGATCGCGTCGTTCGTGCCGATGACGAACACGACCGCCTCGGGGTCGTGTTCCTCGAGCTCGGCGGCGGCGTGGCGGGGCCAGTTCCAGAAGTCGGGGCTGGTGAGCCCGCTGGAGACCCGGGACAGGTAGCGGGGCTGCACCACCCCGGTGGCGCCGGTGCGTTGCCCCAGCGCGGGACCGAGCGCCCCGGCGATGGAGTCGCCGCCGATCCAGAGGCGCAACGGGTCCTCGGCGCTGAGCGCCCGGCGCGCCGGTCGGGGCGGCACGCGCGGCGGGGGCACCGGTGCGTCGCGCTCCGAGCCACCGGCGAGGCGGGGACGTTCGTCACGCCAGCGCAGCGAATCGGTGAGCAGGCCCCCGAGCGCGACGAGCACGACCACCGACACGAGGGCCTGCAGGGCCCGCCGGCGCCGGCGGCGGCGCCGGCGGCGCAGGGCACGACCGGTCGGTGCCGGACCGGGCATCTCGGCCGTGGCCGCCTCGCGTTCCACCTCCGGGCCCACCTCCGGGGTCGTCTCAGGCCGTCTCACGGGTCGCGTCGAGCTCCGCCCGGCGCGCCTGGGTGCGGTACAGGTCGGCGTACAGCCCACCGCGGGCCAGCAGTTCGGCGTGCCGTCCGGTCTCGACCACCCGCCCCTCGTCGAGCACCACGATCCGGTCGGCGGCCACGATCGTCGACAGGCGGTGCGCGATCACGAGCGCGGCCCGTCCGGCCAGCGCGTGCGCCAGCGCCCGTTGGATCGCGGCTTCCGACTCGCTGTCGAGATGCGAGGTGGCCTCGTCGAGGATCACCACGGCCGGGCGGCGCAGCAGCACCCGGGCGATCGCCAGTCGCTGCTTCTCCCCGCCCGACAACCGGTGGCCCCGCTCACCGACCACGGTGTCGTACCCGTCGGGCAGCGACGCGATGAGGTCGTGGATCTGCGCGGCCCGACAGGCCTCCTCGATCTCGGTGTCGGTCGCCTCGGGACGGGCGTAGCGCAGGTTCGCCCGGATCGTGTCGTGGAACAGGTGCGGGTCCTGCATCACCACCCCGATCGCAGCCCGCAACGACCGCAAGGTGAGGTCACGCACGTCGTGACCGTCGATGCGGACCGCCCCTCGGGTCGCCTCCACGATGCGGGGGACGAGCATCGCGGTCGTGGTCTTGCCGGCCCCCGACGGTCCCACCAGCGCCACGAGCTCCCCGGGCGCCACCCGCAGGCTCACGTCGCGCAGCACCCAGGCCGACGGCTCGTCGTCGGTGCCGCTCGGCGCCTGCTCCTGCAGGGACGGCAGCGAGGTGGTGGAGGGCGGGGGATGACGGAACCACACGTGGTCGAGCTCCACGTGGCCCCGCACGTCCACGAGGTCGATCGCGCCGGGACGCTCGGTGATGGCCGGGGGGAAGTCGAGCAGCTCGAACACCCGCTCGAAGCTCACCAGCGCGGTCATCACGTCGACCCGGGCGTTGGTGAGCTGGGTGAGCGGCTGGTAGATCTGACCCACGTAGATCACGAACGCGGCCACGGTGCCGATCGTGAGCTGCCCGGAGATCACGAACCGGCCGCCGAGGTAGTACACGACCGCGGTGCCGACCGCGGCGACGAGCCCGAGCGCCACGAACAGCATCCGGGAGTACATCGCCGAGAGCACCCCGATGTCGGCCACCCGGCGGGCTCGCCGGGCGAAGCCGTCCCGTTCGGCGTCGGGGTCCCCGAAGAGTTTCACCACCAGCGCGCCGGCCACCCCGAACCGCTCCGCGATCGTGTTGTTCATCTCGGCGTTGAGCGCGAAGCCCTCACGGGTGGCGTGTTGCAGCCGCCGGCCGATGCGCCGGGCCGGGATGACGAACGCGGGCAGCACCGCGAGGGTGAGCAGCGTGAGGCGCCACTCGAGGCCGAGCATGACCGCCAGCGTCACGGTGAGCGTCACGATGTTGGCGGCGACCGTCCCCAGGGTGTTGGTCACCGCCTGCTGCGCCCCGATGACGTCGTTGTTCATGCGGCTCATGAGGGCGCCGGTCTGGGTACGACCGAAGAACGCGAGCGGCAGGCGCTGGATGTGGTCGAAGAGCGCGACCCGCAGGTCGTAGATCAGGCCTTCCCCGATCGTCGCCGAGAACCAGCGCTGGGCGAGGCCGAGCCCGGCGTTGGCCAGCGCGACCCCCACCGCGCCGGCGGCCAGCACCACGACCATGCCCTCGTCGCGCTGGGGGACCGCGACGTCGAGCAGGCGGCGGAACAGCAGCGCCGGCACCACGCCGATCACCGCCCCGGCCACCACCGTGGCCGCGAACCCGGCGAGGGCCGCCCGGTACGGGCGGGTGAGCCGAAGCACCCGGCGCAGCAGGGCCCGTTCGATCCGGCGACCGGCCACCGCGTCGGGATCCCGCCGGAAGCTCGCCAGCGTCTGGTGCATCATCCGAGGTCACGGTAGCGGTCCGGTGGGCGGTCCCCGGGCGGGTCGGGCCTACGCTGCGGTCGTGACCGGGGTGTCCACCGACACCGACCCGCAGGTGCGCGCCGAGCTCGTCGACGCGGTACGTCGCTGGGTGCAGCGCGCCGTCCTGCCCGTCGCCTCCGAGTTGGAGCGCACCGACACCTTCCCCGACGCGCTCGTGGCCGACATGGCCGCCATGGGGCTCTTCGGGATCACGATCCCCGAGGCCGACGGCGGTCTGGGCCTCGACCTGCTCACCTACGCGGGGGTGGTGGAGGAGCTGTCGGCCGGTTGGATGAGCCTGTCGGGGATCATCAACACCCACCACATCGCCGCCGGGCTGCTGGTGGCCCACGGCACCACGGAGCAGCGGCGGCGCTGGCTGGGCCGCCTCGCCACCGGTGAACTGCGCGGCTGCCTGTCGCTCTCGGAGCCCGACGCCGGTTCCGACACCCGCAACCTGCGCTGCACGGCCCGGCGCGACGGGGACACCTGGGTCATCGACGGCACCAAGACCTGGGTCACCAACGGGGAACGGGCCGGGCTCGTGGCCCTCGCCGCCCGCACCGAGGCCGGCATCACCTGCTTCATGGTCGAGAAGGAGCCGGGTCCCCGCTGCGGAGGGATCACCGTGACCCGCACCATCGACAAGCTCGGCTACAAGGGCCTCGAGACGGTCGAGATGCACTACGACGCCCACCGCGTCCCCGCCGACGCGGTGCTCGGCGGTCCCGACGGGCTCGGGCGGGGCCTCGGGTTCATCCTCGAGGCGCTCGAGGTGGGTCGCATCAACATCGCCGCCCGGGCCGTCGGTGTGGCCCGGGCCGCGTTCGAGGCCGCGATCGCCTACGCCCAGCGCCGCCAGACCTTCGGGAAACCGATCGCGCAGCATCAGGCGATCCAGCAGAAGCTGGCCGACATGGGCACCGCGCTCACCGCGGCGCGCCTGCTCACCGAGCACGCCGCCCGGCTGCGCCAGGCCGGGGCCCGGGCCGACGTGGAGGCCGGGATGGCGAAGCTCTTCGCCTCGGAGACCGCGCTCATGGTGGTGACCGAGGCGATGCGGATCCACGGCGGGGTGGGGTACACCACCGACCTGCCCATCGAACGCCTCTGGCGTGACGTGCCGCTCATGCTCATCGGGGAGGGCACCAACGAGATCCAGCGGCTCGTGATCGCCCGGGGGTTGCTCCGCCGCCACGCCGTCGACTGACCCACGAAGCTCGACATACGCGGCGTATGTGATGCATACTGCCCGTAGGTTCGTGTGCAGCGGGGGGTCGCGCATCGGCGGCC
>Ga0308412_1002051_pt1 | contig 10904 bp, 9 predicted proteins | sample HotsprottomLayer_FD_202357 | JGI IMG/M metagenome (GOLD analysis project Ga0308412, IMG submission 202357) | Hot spring phototrophic mat microbial communities from Octopus Spring, Yellowstone National Park, Wyoming, United States -... | ecosystem: Environmental > Aquatic > Thermal springs > Hot...
GCGGAGTGCGTGGTCATTGGTGCTGGTGTTGCTGGATTACAAGCGATTGCGACTGCACGAAGACTTGGAGCTCAGGTTTCCGCATACGACGTTCGTCCTGTAGCACAGGAACAAATCGCGAGCTTAGGGGGACGCCCAATCACAATTGACATAGGGGCTACTGACACAGAAACAAGCAGCGGCTATGCGCGTCAGCTCGATGACGAGCAATTGCAACGCCAACGGGAAGGACTCGCACCATATATCACCCGCGCAGATGTCGTCATCACGACAGCGGCAGTTCCTGGTGCTCGTGCACCACTGCTCATCACACGACCCATGCTCGAGACGATGAAACCAGGCTCCGTCGTTATTGACCTTGCTGCAGAAAGTGGCGGTAACACCGAAGCGACAGTTCCGGGCGAGGATATCACACTCCCGAACGGCGTAACGATTTGTGCACCGCTCTTACTGCCTGCCTACCTACCACAACACGCATCTGCGCTGTTCTCGCGTAACCTGACGAATCTACTGCTCCTGTTTGTAACGTCCGATGGCATTAGGCTCGAAAGCACCGACGAAATCATCAGCGCAATGACACTTCGCTAACCGTCGTTCGATGTGCCCTTGTACTGTGCCTGCAAGTGCGCATACAAGATAGCACCAAGAATGCGGAACGGTAACTTTGCTTGATTTTTCTCAATGTGTTGAGCGACGATGGGCAGAATATTCGAAAAACGCAAGGCAAGAATGTTTGCCCGGTACGACCGCATGGCAAAGACCTTTACGCGGATCGGTCGGGAGATTACCATCGCTGTAAAACTTGGAGGTGCTGATCCTGCAGGTAATCCACGGCTCCGTGCTGCACTTCAAGAAGCTCGGGCGAACAATATGCCGAAAGACCGGGTCGAAGCTGCGATACAACGTGCCCTTGGGCGAAATGCAGAGAATCTCCAAGAAGTGCTCTATGAAGGGTACGGTCCACACGGTGTTGCGCTCCTCATCGAAACTGCAACCGACAACCCGACCCGCACGGTCGCAAACTTGCGGAGTTATTTCAACAAATACGGAGGATCGCTTGCACAGAGTGGTGCCGTCGAATTTCTCTTCCAACGGCGCGGAGTCTTCAAAGTGCCGCTCGGTACAACTTCAGTCGAGGACATGGAACTGCTCCTTATCGATGCGGGTGCAGACGACATAGAGTTCGATGCTGATGAACACACCCTTGTTGCTTACTGTGCATTCGAAGACTTTGGTCGCATGCAGCGAACGCTTGAGGAACAGGGTGTTGAGCTGCTGCTTGCCCAGCTCCAGTGGGTTCCTCTTTCAACAGTTAGTCTCACCGACGAGCAGATGGACGACGTCGCACGACTCATCGAACACATCGAAGGAGATGACGACGTCCAACATGTCTATCACAACATAATCTGACGACGAAGGTACGACCGGACACGCTCAGCATCCGAAGGAGTATCCACTGCGATGAGTTGGGCGTCGGTCGGTATGCACACCATCATTGCCCCATCGAGGAGTAGTCGAAGCTGTTCGAGCGACTCAGCACGCTCAAGTGGATGTGGTGAAAGCCGTGCAAAGCGCTCGAGTGCACGTCGTCGGTACGCATAAATGCCAATGTGCTTTCGATAGAGTCCGAGCTCTCCGATACCGTGCTCGCGGCTATATGGAATTGGTGCGCGAGAAAAGTAGAGTGCTGTGCCATCGTCACGGCATACTACTTTGCAAACAGACGGATTGCCAACGTCCTCCACGTCAGTAATCGGTGCAACGGGGGTCGCAACGTCTGCGTCGAGATTCTGTTCTAATGCTTCGCGTAATCTGCTCAAGAGCGCTCCAGGTACGAGCGGCTCGTCTGCCTGGAGATTAACAATGAACTCTGCTTCAGGATACCATCGTACAATTGCATACGCAATTCGATTGGTACCGCTCGGTAAGTCACCAGGTGTCCAATGCCACGTGCAACCGAGACGTTCACATTCACGACCAATACGTTCATCATCGGTCAGCACGATGACACCGTCGAACCCTTCCGCTGACACTGCTGCACGCCAGACACGTTCAAGCATCGTTTGCCCTTCTAAGTCACACAGTACTTTGCCTGGGAAACGTTGCGAGTGGTAGCGTGCTGGGATTGCGACCAACGATCGCATCACTGGTCACTCTGCCGATTGGACACTGCTCTGCGCGGGAGGTGGGTAGAATGGCAATTTCACCACGCCCGCTATACACGAGCGCGTCCCCGCAACGATTTCGATGTGCGTACCAGGCTCTGCATACGCTGGTGATATGTACCCCATACCGATTGGCACACCGAGCGAGGGTGAAATCGAACCACTAGTGACATGGCCAATCGTCTGTCCATGCTTAGCAATTGCGTACCCATGCCGTGGAATAAAGCGTTCGCTTTCGACGATAAATCCAATGAGTTTGCGCTTAATTCCATGCTCCTTCTGAGCGAGTAACGCTTCACGCCCGATGAAGTCCCCTTTTTGAAGTTTTGTGATCCATGCTAAGCCTGCTTCAAGCGGTGAGGTTGTCTCGTCGATGTCGTTACCATAGAGGCAATAACCTTTCTCGAGTCGGAGCGTGTCGCGTGCACCAAGCCCCGCAGGTTCGATACCGTATGGTTCCCCAGACTGCATGATTGCATTCCAGACATGCTCAGCGATCCGTTCATCGCCCTGGAAATAGAGCTCAAAGCCAAGTTCCCCAGTGTACCCAGTGCGTGAGAGAATCATCGGTACTCCTTCCAGCTCACTGCGCACAAAGGTGTAGTAGGCTAACTCACTAAGATTGACTGGAGTAAGTGGCTGAAGCGTTGCCAGTGATTGTGGTCCCTGCACAGCAAGCAGGTTGATGTCCTTGCTGACATTGCGAACAACGACATCATAGGCTGCGACATGGGAGGAGACCCACTGCCAATCCTTTTCCTCGCATGCACCGTTGACAACAAGCATGAAGGCATTCTCCTCGAGCCGATAGACGAGCAGATCATCCACAATGCCTCCCTGTTCATTACACATCCCAGAATATTGCGCCTTGCCAACAGTGAGTTTGGACGCATCGTTGACAGTCAGATATTGTACCACTTCGAGCGCTTGTGGCCCATGAACTTCGAACTCGCCCATGTGCGAAACATCGAACATTCCGACACGGGTTCGTACTGCATGATGTTCTGCAATGATGCCATGGCGATAGTGGATCGGCATTTCGAACCCTGCAAACGGAACAAGCTTTGCGCCAAGCTGTCGGTGAATGTTGTAGAACCGTGTGCGTTGCATGCAAGACCTGCAAGGATGGATAAGACGATGGCAAAGATACACGCCTTCTTTCCACCCCTCCACTCGCAAAGTAGGATGTAACTTGCGCTGTAGTTCAATTATGATCTTGAGCGATGCCAGCGGTTGTAATACTCACTCTGCTCTGTGCCTTGGTCCAGCAAGGTGCAGGATCAACAGCGTACGAACAACTTCTTTCACGCATCACTGGTGCTCGTAGCATTGCGTGCACGGCAGTTCCAACGAACAGAGAGATAGTCCGCATCATCGCTACACGCCAAGGAAAGTTCCGCATTGAAACTGCCAAACAACTGATCATCAGCAATGGCACCATTGTATGGAACTACAGTCCATCCACAAACACCGTAACAGTGACATCTGCTTCGCAGCAGACGACGCAGAATATCCTCCACGTGGTGCAAACGATGAGCCAGCGATACCGCATCACGACGACGAGTGCTACAACAGTTACTCTTCGACCAAGCGATGGTACACCATACTATGGCATCGAGCAGCTTGAGCTTGGCTTCCGTGCACAGCGCTTAATCTCACTGACGATTACGCGGGCTGGACAGACTGAGCGATGGCAAATTCGCTCGCTCGAATTCGACCGTCTCATCCCCGATACAGTGTTTGTATTCACTCCACCACCAGACGTTGAGGTGGTAGATATGCGGTAACAAGTGCCCCTCACCAACAACATGAGGCAAGACATTGTCAACCACTCCACCTCAAATCCAGCGTCACATTCTACTCAAGACAAGCGCATCGCGGCATTCAGAGAACGTCACACTACTTTTGCCGTCCCATCGAACGCATCCTATTTCGCATGACGCACGATCGAAAATCAGTGCACTGGACGCGGTGGCATATTGTGCTTGCCTGTACTGCAATTGCAGGCGCTGGACTTGTGCTCTATTGGCACACGCTCGATTACAACTATACCGATTTGGATGACCTCATCTTCATCCGCGAACGTGAATCATTCAACCGCGATGCATCAAACCTATGGCGTGTGTTCGGGCGCGGTGTCTTTGTTGATTCCGGCGACACGTACTACCGCCCTCTGCTACTGTGGACGTTCATAGCTGATCGCCATCGCGAAGGACGACTCAGCGAATCGCTCCACATCGAAGGGTCGCCCCGCGACCAACTTCGCACCTATCGTGTGACGAACCTTACGTTCCACCTCATTGGATCAATACTGGTATTCTTGCTGTTGCGTCGCATGCTCCAGCGCGATGTTCATGCACTGCTGTTGGGGCTGGTCTATACTGTCCATCCTGCATTAGTGCAAGCAGTCGCATGGATCCCCGGACGGAACGATACGATGCTCGGAATCGAAGCATTCCTCTATGCACTCGTTCTGCTCCGTTGGTTTCAGCGCCCGTCAGTTTGGGGAGCTGCAGTGCAACTATTGCTGTTGATGCTCGCAATGTTCACCAAAGAAACAGCGCTCATTATTGGACCAACGGTCCTCGCTGTATGTACGCTCTCATGTTGGCAAGGGAAGGGCACACTTCGCGCAGCACTCATACCAGGTGGAATTTGGCTTCTCTCTGCCATAGTCTGGGCACTGTTTCGATCGCATGCTACCGTTGAGCCAATGCCGAGTAATCCAGTGACACTTGTGATAATCTTCCTGGAGCGATTACCGCTTTACCTCCAATATCTCGGCAAAAGTGTCGTGCCGGTGAATCTATCCGTCTTGCCAAGACTTGAGGATACCTCATTGCTTCCGGGAGTTATAGCAGTTATAATCGTATTCGCTCTCCTCTACCGTGCCAGATCGACGCTCGTGCTACGACGTGTTAGTGCAGCGATCGTTTGGTACGTGCTCTTTTTGCTACCGGCTCTTGTCGTCCCACGGGAGATCAACCAGGAAGCCTTTGAGCATCGGCTCTACGTACCGTTGGCCGGTATTCTCTGGTTGATTGGACAAGCTGCAGGATCCTTCCCAGAGCGTACAGTGCGCGCTGTGGGCATGATCACCATTATCGTGTTTAGCGTAATCGCTTGGCAGCGAACTGAACCATTCCGTGATCGAATCCTCTTCTGGGAAGAAGCAGTCCAGACATCACCACACTCGGCGTATGCACGGATGATGCTCGGTGCGCGATATTACCTCGATAAAGTCAACCCCCGCAAATCCGATGGTGAGCGCTTGCTCTGGGAAGCCTACCAGATGGATAGCGCACAGAAATACATCAACTACTACATCGGCAACCTCTACTGGGATCGGAACGAGTTCGTACGCGCTGCCGAGCACTATCAACGTGAACTTCAGAAAGTACCTCAATGGCCAGAACTCTACTTTCGGCTTGCCCGCTGCATGTTCGAGCAACGCAAGCTGGATAGTGCACGCCTGTACTTAGAACGGCAGCTTGCACTCTCCCCTGGCGACCGGCAAGCAAATCACAATTTGCTCCTCCTTTATCTCGACTTAGGGCGACTGGAGGATGCTCGTCGTCAATTGAACCGAATGGAACAACGTGGTATTCCTGTGCCAGACGAAATTCGAACCCGCATTACACAGGCACTCAAGTGAGAATCGCTCACAACGCTTGCTTGGTGACAAGCTTACGGGAGCGTTTTAGGGTTTTGCGACAACGAAAGTATACCTCGCACTCTACCTGTATCCCTCCATTCACTGCAGGGCAAATCGAGCACAGCGACAGCACATGTGGGTATGGGTTCTCCAGTCAGACCGAGCAATGCATCGCGCAGTTCACTTATCGAGGGGTTGTGTCCGACAAGTAAGACCCTGTTCCACTGCGAGTCAAGCGTTTGGACCACAGCGAGAATTTCCTCCAGTGAAGGCATGTAGAGCGTAGGTTCTTCGATGATCGGTGGTGGAACAGAATGCCACACCGATGCTACCACGTGTGCGGTTTCGAGCGTCCTGCGCGCAGGACTTGTCACAATTGCGTCCACGTGGGGAATGTGTTCAGCAAGCCAGGAAGCCATGCGCAGAGCATCGCTCGAACCGCGCTCAGTCAATGCACGCTCGCGGTCTGGCTTCCGGGAGCGCTGCGCATCTTCTGCTTTCGCATGGCGAATTAAGATGAGCTGCTTCATTGGATCCGCATTCCAATGCTGAAGTATCCAAGCAGTGGACCAACTGTTGTCGCCACTGGAGTACCTCGAAAGTAGAATGCACGCCCGAGTGAAAACCGTGCAGGTCCAATCGGTGTATCGAATGCAAGCGCAATACCAATGCCATGTTTAAGGTTATCGAGTCTGATCGCTTGCATCTCTTGCCAGATGGCTCCTAAATCGTAGCGAAACTGTAGGTAGGTCGGAAAGATCACATCCCATGGCAGGCGCATTCGGTATTCGATTTGACCGAGTAAGAGCTGACGACCTCGCTCTTCTTCCTCACGCATACCGAAGAAGAGATCCTCGCCACCAAGGTTGAACGACTCAGCAAGAGGGAGTGTCTTGTCTGCAATCCCGAATCGCACTGACCAACGGACGACATGCAAAGTGTGCAGGGGTACCGTCCTACGCAGCACCGCTTCAACTCTATAGAACTGCAACCATTCTGGAAGATCAAGTAACGTTCGCTCCAAGCGGAGCATACCGTAACTTCCGCTTGATGGGAAATCAGCGCGGTCTTCATCATCGAGTACCATACTCCATCCAATCGCAACCAATGGTGCCCACCGACGTCGCACCATCACTGTATCGCCAAGTTGAAAGCTGCGTTGATACTCAAAACGTGAGGTGATTGCAACCTTACCGAGTGTTTCGACGTTGCTACCCGCTGCAACTCGCACACCCACGTGTTGCTCAAGACGTTCTCCATTTCGTAGCCGTTCATAGTATGACACGGGCACGCCCTCCCGCGGCTGATAGAGGTAAATGTTCCGAGAGTCCCAATAGCTTTCAATGCTTGCAGTCCAGTAGCTGTCGAGAATGCGGAGCGCATCGAGACGGAGCGTTGCGATACTGTTACGAGCACCACCACCAACACGGAGCAGAGTGCGCAGTCCACTTGATGCAACGTTCAAGTCTGCGATTTCGATCGTCGCTTGAACATTGCGTTCGTTATCGATACGACTTCCAATGCGGAGGACTTGGCTTCCACGCTCACGGACACGAGTCGTGAGTACAACACCGTCATCTGCATCATCGAGGTATCGAACGTCGAATGTGACCGAAGCAAACAGATCAGTCGCCAAGAGCGCATCCCAACTATCGAGTAACTGATTCGTTCGCAATGGTTCACCGCGATGGATACGAAATTCTCGATGAATCGCAAGATCTGTCACATGACGATTACCGACGATCTCAAGGGCTACGACGATGCCGCTATCAAGTGCAGCAGTGAGTATGTTCGATGTCGTATCGAACGAAAGGCGTAACCGCGCCATCGTTAGGTCATCTGATCGAAGCCTACGATTCCACGTAAGCACGAGCGAATCAACCAACCAACGTGAATAGCTCTGCCCAACGAGTGATCGGAGCGAATCTGCAAGCCACCGTTCAGCAGTGCGGATTGCCACAATACGGTAACGGCTCGAGTGCATTTGCACACTGTCGTTCGAATCATGTCGAATATTCACAGCCCCCTCGTCAAGCGCAGCTGTGAGGAAGGATGGCTGGACACTGCTGTGTCGTTGTAATGATGGATCTTCCTTCCAAAGTCGCTCCGTCCATTGATCCAAGAGTGCGCGGAGTGGAGCGACTGCCAGACGAGTTGCGCGTTCCCCCTGCGCCACGACCCATTCTAATCGCTCAAAGTCCACCATGCTGTGATCACCAAGCTGCGGTCGAATCGTCAGATCAGCCTCGCCAGTTGCCTTCGCATTGATGTGCTGCATCATCACCGTCACCACTTGATCGCCGACGTTCCATGGTTTGTCGAGGACCGACGGTGGAAGGAGTGGTGAGGTAGTATTGACGGACACAACGATGTGCGGATGAAATTGCTCATGAGCGACATGAACTGGAATATTTGCAAGCAATCCGCCATCAACAAGGATGAGCGAATCATACCGAATTGGTGTATATCGGAGCGGAAATGTACTACTGGCTCTCACCGCAGTTGCTAAATCACCTGTGCGAATCGCAACGGTCCGTCCGCGTACTAAATCTGTCGCAACGGCACAGAACGGTATGCGAAGGCGATTGAAGTTACCGCTCGGACTATAGGGTGCGCGCCAAAAGAGGGTAGCGAGGAGTCGCTCCAATCGTTGCCCACTACTGACTGCTTCTGGAACAACTGGGCGAAAGTTTTCCATCCGAATCGAGAGAATCGTTCGGTCATACTCTGCTTTTTGGTCGAGGAACAGATCTCCGCGGCTCCGTTCTTCACCGAGCCGGAGCAAATCTTGCCAATCGAGCCGGCGAACGATTGAATCAATTTGATCGGCACTGTAACCGGCACACCACAACCCCCCAATGACTGCACCAATGCTGGTTCCAACGACTGCAGATGGGTAGAGCCGCTCGCGCTCAAGCACACGGAGAACCCCGATTTGAGCGATCCCGCGCGCACCACCACCGCTGAGAACAAGTACCCAGCGCGGCACTGGTACTTGTCCAGCATCGAGCGGACCTGTTGGCGTGTCGTGAGGAGCCACCGCAGCCCAACAGCGGAGCGCAAGGAGCACAAGGAGCAACGTACCACTAGAAGCGCTCTTCATACGCTTGACGCATTCCTAACAGGAGCGGTAGCATTGCTTGCTCGTACTCACGGCGGCTTCTGATTGCGAGCGCAACAAGTTCATCGGAGCCTTCGTGCGTAAGAACGTCATGTCCGGGAGGAGATTCGATGACGGCCATAATCTGGCGCGCAATTTCCTCAGCCGTTTTCATCCGTTGAAGCGGTGCTCGAGGAATGCCGCGCTGCTCAGCGATCGTTCGCGATCGGGAAATACCTTGAGCAAAGAGTTCTCCAATCGGAGCTCCTTCGGTTACAGATGCCCATTCAGTATCAACACCAGATGGACAGACAACTGTTGCCTCGACACCAGTTTCAACAAGCTCGGTGCGCAATGCAGCTATGAATCCAACAACCGCATGTTTTGCTGCAACATAGGCTGCATTGTACGGATAGGCAATTTTCCCGACAATGCTGGAGATCGCAATGATATGCCCACGTCGTTGCGCTTTCATCACAGGGAAGGCAGGACGAACGAGGTACCACAGCGAGAACACGTTAGTGGCAAACAGCGAGTGTAGCTGCTGGCTCGGAGTATCCTCAACTGCAGCACAGTGCCCGCGACCAGCGTTCAGTATGAGGACATCGAGGCGGCCACCGAACGTTTCCAATGCTTGCTCGATAAACGTCGTTGCTTGTCGTTCATCTGAAACATCCGTTTGGGCATCCATTACACGGGCACCAAGCGCACGGGCGCGCTGTGCAATCTCAGCTAAGCGATCCGCACGCCGGGCACAGAGAGCAAGACTGGCACCCTTGGAGGCAAGCTCAAGTGCTAACGCTGCACCAATACCCGACGATGCACCCGTTATCGTTATGACCGTATCCCGATTGATGGGAATTCCAGACGTGTTCATCCCATGCTTTGGAAAGTGAGACTTCGTACCTCATCGCTCAAGCGATCGCGACATGTCTTCTGTAGTGTTAGCGAACAATACAAAAATCATGATAGTGGCCGGTCGGCGTGCTCCACTCGATGTGGCAATCTTCGACCCGTGCATGTGGTGGACCCTGGGCACAGCGTGCAGCGAATTGCTCGATCACACGGTGGTCTCCCTCAACGTATATGGTAACAGTGCGTCCATCGGCTTCATTCCGGACGTTCCCTACCAATCCCATCTCCCTTGCTGTGCGATAGGTAAACATGCGAAATCCGACGCCTTGGACTTGTCCACGCACAACGATGGTAGCAGCAGCTCTGGCGTTCATCGTTACTTTGATACGATGACGACTTCGGTACGACGATTGAGCGAACGCCCAAACTCCGTTGTATTATCCGCTATCGGGCGCATGTCACCATACCCTACCGTCAGAATACGGTTCGATGCGATGCCCTTCTTCTTGACCAAGTAGTCTTTGACGCTCTCTGCCCGGGCATGCGAGAGTTGTTTGTTGAACCACCGTGGGCCACGATTATCCGTGTGTCCTTCGACTCTAATGACAACTCGTGGGTTATTTTTCATGAACTGCGCCAGGACTTCTAATTCCGGGACGTGGTCAGGAAGCGCTGCACTCGCAGTTTCAAAGAGCAAATTCTCAATGATGAGTTTGCGTCCAAGTTCGACAACGGGGATGGTCTTCCGTATGAGCTCTTGCCGCCGTTGGTTCAAAATAGCAACGTTGATCGAATCTGGGATCGCAGGTAAATCTGTGCGATAGTTGATCGCAAAAAGATTTGTCAGTTGCGTCGAATAAGCATTGAGGATCCGAGCAAACGGTTGTCCGATATCGAACATCACCCCTCGAGTAGCTTTTGCGATCGTGTCGTACTGGGTGAGGACGAGCGGCGCAATACAGAATGTCCGGAGTTCTGCACGCTGTAGCATCTCGACAGCAGTTTGCGTCGTCAAGTCCGTCCGGCCATTACCGCGTTCACCAAGCTGGTGATACGGCGCATCCGTAATGAGAATTGCAACGCGGTTGGCTGAGGGCCGGAACTCTAACTTGGTTGCCTGCCGAAGCGC
>Ga0308412_1002053_pt1 | contig 10901 bp, 9 predicted proteins | sample HotsprottomLayer_FD_202357 | JGI IMG/M metagenome (GOLD analysis project Ga0308412, IMG submission 202357) | Hot spring phototrophic mat microbial communities from Octopus Spring, Yellowstone National Park, Wyoming, United States -... | ecosystem: Environmental > Aquatic > Thermal springs > Hot...
CCCACAAGGGCGACACCGTGTATGTCTCCAGTTTTGCAAGACAGCAACAAGGCTACCGTGTTGAAGGGTGGCGTGTCAATCCGCCTCAATCATGGTCTGCCGATGAACGCTTTCGATATGCACCAATTGCCCTTGGACCGTTCTACCAAGCAGCGACTATCTATTACAACCGACGGGACTTCGACCGTGCGCTCCAAGTGCTTACGCGACTTTCTGCTCTCTCGCCCTCAGATGAAACGATTCAAAACTTCCGCATCCAGATTTACCGCGACCAGGGGCGACTCGAGGATGCTCTCCGTGAACTCAGCCAGAGTGCTTCTCGCGATCCCAACAACAAACAACTCCGTGCAAGCCTTGCACTGGTGTACTTCCAAATGGAGCGGTACGACGATGCCATCGCCGAGTACGAGAAAGTTCTCCAGCTCGACCCAACCTATGATGTTGCGCTCTTCAACGCTGCTGCTGCTCTCAAAAACCAAGCTGCTCAAGTCCAAAAGGAAGAACGCGAGCGAAAAGATCGCGATCCGAAATACAAGGAAAACGAGCAACGTTACTTCCCCTTACTCCTGAAAGCAGCCGAGTACTTCGATCGTTACCGCAAACTACCGGAGCATCGAAACGATCTAACTGCACTCGAACACATTGTGAACATTTACGAGACGGTTCGTAACAAAGAGCGGCTCCGACAGATAATCACTGAACTTGAAGCGATGGAGCAACAGTACAGTGGCGACGTGCGATATTGGGAGCTCCTCGGTGGCTACTATGCACGTGCAAACCAAGTAGAGAAAGCTGAGCGAGCCTATAAACGTGCAGACCAACTCCGGCGACGGAATTGACAATGGAATTGCCCCGCATACGTTTAGTACACTCCTTGAATTCACAATTTGCACATCCTACCCATGCCACAGCATCATGACCAACAGATGCCGCAGCAAATCAACATCGAGTTAGGCGAAAAAGAAGCCGAAGGCATCTATTCGAACCTTGCGATTATATCGCATTCACCAGCAGAGTTCGTCATTGACTTTACTCGACTCTTACCTGGAGTGCCGAAGGCACGCGTGCATGCGCGCATTATCATGACTCCTCAACATGCGAAACTGTTGTTGGCAGCATTGAGTGAAAACATCTCCCGTTATGAACAGCAGTATGGAGAAATCGTCGTTGCCGACCCTGGCATGATGACCCCTCCGGAAGGACACAAGTATCATTGACCGTTGCTGATCAACGCAGCAATTTCACTCGCTGCTCTCACAGCTGCATCGGGCACTCCAATTGATCGTGCAGCCCTTGCCATTTCCAAACGACGATGCTCATCATGGAGTAATCGCGATAGTTCAGGCCAGAGTGCCGTGGTGAGTTCAGCATCGTCAACCATCACCGCAGCTTTTGCTGCTACCAACATCTCGGCGTTGTAGTGCTGCTCACGGTTGGCAGCATGTGGATAGGGAACAAGGATTGCTGCTTTCCCAAGCGCTGTAAGCTCTGCCACTGTACTGCCACCTGCACGACTGAGGACCAGCTCCGCAGCCGCGTATGCGGAAGCCATATCCTCGATGAACGGACGTGCTACAACGCCAGCGCGTGATGGAGTATGAAACTCAGCACCAGTTTGCCAAAGGATCTGCCATCCAGCAGCAAGGATGCGTTCCATGAGTGTTTCGACTGCTTGGTTGATCGAACGAGCTCCGAGCGAACCACCGAGCACGAGCAACACTGGGCGTTCGGTTTCGAGCCCAAAGCGACGTCGTGCCGTCTGTGCATCTGGTAACGTGCGTAGTTCAGATCGAATCGGTGTGCCGACAACTGAGACACGCCCCTGCACAGAGCGTGGCAGTCCATCTCGACACGATGGAACACTCACCAGGATTCGTTCTGCCCACCGTGAAACGATGCGATTGACTTTGCCTGGAACAGCGTTGATTTCAACCACCACGATCGGGACGCGAACAGAGCGTGCAACGAGTGAAACGGGAAGGCTCAGATACGAACCTGCTAACAACGCTACACGTGGTCGCACTGACGCGAACCCTCGAACAACTCGCGCAAGGGACACAGGTAATCGCCACGCAAGCGAATAGGTCCGGAGTCTCCCGAGTCCATAGTAACCGCGCATTGGGATCGGAATAAATTGGTAACCACGAGCAGGAATCACTTGACCTTCGATACGCCTTGGGTTCCCAATGAACATTGGTTCGAGGACGGTCTTCGGTTGAAGCGTGCGCTCTAACTCTTCAACGACGGCAAGGACGGGGAATAAATCGCCGCCTGTACCGCCTGCGGCAACGAAGATGGGAACTCGAGAACTATTCTGCATTTTTGCCTTCAAAGGTTCTGCGCATTTGCCATGCAGCGTATGGAGTGCGCGTGTACAAAAGTACCGACACCACCTGCACGCCCTCACATGTTTCACATCCGACGGCTACAACTATGAACGCACGAATGCTTGGCGCGATTGGTGGTGCAATTGTTTGGATGATGCCACTGTATGGTCAGCCAGCATCGATCAGAGCAAAAATTCTCGCAGTGGCAGTAGGTCATGCAGACGATATCCGCCGAGAACTCCCCGCATTGGTTAAGGAGCACACGAACGATCCCGGAGTCCTCTTCTTGAGTGGTATTCTTGAGCAAGACGCCACGCGCGCCCTGCAGATTTACAAACGCATTACGACGGAGTTCCCTACCTCCGAATGGGCCGATGATGCGCAGTGGCGAATTGTGCAGTACTATGCACTCCTCCGAGATACCGCTAACGCACGCCGAGAACTGGCCGAATACCAGCAACGCTACCCTCTGTCGGAGTTTTTCGTCCATGCACAAGCAATTGTCCGGTCAACGGTGGGGCTCGATCCACAGACTACCAAGGACCAGCGTCCCTTCGAACGTGGCGATATAACCGATCCCACTGCGCTGGAGCGATATACGCTCCAAATCAGTGCCTACTCAACGAAAGAATCCGCTGAGCAAGAAGCTGCGCGCTTTCGTGCACAGCGGCTTCGTGTCGAAGTGATTGAGAAAGCGCCATCACTCTATGCTGTCACTATAGGGGATTACTCAAGTCGTGCTGCAGCAGAACAGGCGCGCCCACTTGTCGAACAGCAATGCAACTGTACGCCATTCATCATCCGAAAGCCGGTGCGAGACAAACAGTCACCTAAGCGCATGGCGAAATGATGTATGCGCTGCTTGTACTTTGTTGTTTGCTAACCCGAGTGACCATCCACAGCCAGACTGACACGAGTAGAGGTAACGTTGGCTCATGGAGTTGTTTCCAGCGAACGTTCACGCTTCCCAATCGCTGCTCGCCGCAATGGAAGGTTCACTTGAGCAATCCAACGGTTTGGTATCCGATGCATGTACGGATAGGATACGACACACTCCATATGCACCGCGCAAGCGATTCACTCTGGATCTTTCAGGCAACAAACACTATCAGCGGTATCGTTGAGCACGAAGTCTGTGGTATTGTCCTTGCAGGGTCTGACTCTGTCTGCATGATCACTATGGTTGCAGAATCGTCATGCGCAGTGCAACCAGATACCATTGAACAACTTCTCATCATTACGTCAGTAGGTCCACCACTGCCATATCTCCGCATTGTACGAGTGGAGGGACCTCTGCCGATGCCGGTAACGCGGGGTGAGACGTTTACCCTTGTCATCATGCTCGATCAACCTTCAACCTCGCATCTTCAGCTTTACGACCTCCTGGGTCGAATGGCGAGGGAATGGACCGTTATACACGGTCGAGGAGTGCACCGTCTTGAATTATCGCTCCCCAGTGGAATGTCGCCTGGATTCTACGTTCTCCGATTCGAAAGTAGCAGTGGCGTCGTCTTTGTGCCAGTAGTTGTCGAGTAGTGCTGATTGGAGTGGAGTAATCAATGTGCTGTGTGCGTGTGATTCGGTTTCATTCCTCTCTGAATCACCGTGAACAATCGCTGCCTTGAAGTCAAGTGGGAGTAGGAGGGTTCGTCACTCTAACTGAGTCTATGCCGCTTCGAACAAATACTGCGTGCACAGAACAGTCAACGCTGTGAGAGTGGGAGTGTTAACGGTGCAAGGCGAATTCTGCTCTCGAACCATTTACCTCGAGATGTCGCTCACTGAGCAATTTCCTGCACTGGGACTAACAAACCGCTCGGTTTTCGCTCGACCTCGATTGCCTCGAGTGGTGTTGCCTCAGAATCAATGAGAATAGGGCGCGTACGTTTAATTTTTTCTTGGATTGTCATCAGTGCCTTGATGAGTGCTTCCGGACGTGGGGGGCAGCCGGAAACATAGACATCCACCGGCAGAAAGAGGTCAATCCCCTGGACGACCGAGTAACTGCGGAACATGCCGCCACTGGAGGCACATACACCCATGGAGATCACCCACTTCGGGTCTGGCATTTGATCGTAAATCTTTCGCACGACCCATGCCATTTTATAGGTAACTGTTCCTGCGACGATGAGCAAATCCGATTGGCGTGGCGTGAATCCCATCTTCTCGGAACCGAAGCGCGCGACGTCGAATCGCGACGCAGCAAACGCCATCATCTCAATCCCGCAGCAGGAGATTCCAAGCGGCATTGGCCAGAGCGAATTCGCTTGTGCCCAGTTAATGGCAGCCTCGACTGTCGTTGTCAAGAAACCGCCATTGGAGATTGGATTGATTACTCCCATGAGAGTGCTCCTTTTTTGACGATGTAAACATAGCCAGCCAGCAAGAGGACCATGAACAGCACCATCGCGATGAATCCAGTGGCGCCAAGCTGACGCACCTGTACTGCCCATGGATACATGAAGATGATCTCAATGTCGAACAATATGAAGAGCATTGCGACCATATAAAACTTTACCGAAAACCGCTCTCGTGCCGAGCGGAGCGGCTCCATACCAGATTCGTACGTGGAGTACTTCTCCTTGGATGCTCGGCGTGGTCCGATGTACTCGGCAACGAGGATGTTCACGATACCGAAAAACACACCGAGTGCGATCATCACAAAGACAGGGATATATTGCTCGAGCATCGATCGGTTTCCAGTGTGTAACTATTTAAACGCAAAAATACGCAGCACCGTTCCCGACCCGTGCGAACGCAACGCTATCTTTGTGTACGAACGCAAACATGAGCGCGCCGCACGTCCAAGTCGGTGCCTGAGCGGAACGATCACACTCTGAAGACGAACAATGCAGGTTTCTCAGCTTGCCAGCAGTTTCGGCGGTTCGATTTTTTCGGAGATGACAACACTCGCTCGCTCTCACGGAGCAATCAACCTTGGCCAAGGATTCCCCGACTTCGACCCTCCGATCGATCTTCAGCACGCTGCATGTGCTGCAATCTGCAATGGCCACAACCAGTATGCAATCTCCCATGGGGAGCCCATCCTCCGCGAGGCGATCACTTCCCATGCAGCTCGTTGGTACGGGCAGCAGGTTGATCCAGACACGAACGTGTGCGTCACATGTGGTGCGAGCGAGGCGTTGTGGTGTGCGCTTGCTGCTATAGCCAATCCTGGCGATGAGGTCATCATCATCGAGCCGAGCTTCGATGTGTACATCCCCGATGTCCGCATGGTCGGTGCGATCCCACGGTCGGTTGTCTTGAGTCCACCGACGTTCCGCCTTGATGAATCGGAACTCCGCTCTGCCATCACTTCTCGCACGCGAGCGATCATTGTCAACACACCACACAATCCCACCGGCCGAGTCTTTGATCGCGACGAACTTGGAGCAATTGCTGCGATCTGTTGCGAGCACGATATCATCGCAATCAGCGACGAAGTCTATGAACACATCGTCTTTGAACCATCCTCTCATGTGCGGCTTGCGACGCTCGAGGGGATGACAGAGCGGACAGTTACGATATCCAGTGCCGCTAAAACATTTGCCGTCACAGGGTGGAAGTGCGGGTGGGCACTTGGACCGGAACCACTCATCACAGCAATTCGCCGTGTGCACCAGTTCACAACTTTTGCCAGTGCCACGCCGTTTCAGTACGCTGTCGCTGTGGGGTTGCAACTTCCTAATGCTTACTTTGATGACCTCCTAACGCAGTACGCCAAGCGTCGCTCACTCCTCCTCGATGCGCTTGCTCGAACGCCCATCACGGTCTATCCACCCGAGGGTGCGTACTACATCGTTGCCGATATTGCTTCGCTTACACCACACATGAGTGGACTCCAGTGGTGCAGATGGCTCACCCAAGCAATCGGTGTGACAGCAATCCCTTTGGAAGCGTTCTACCTCGACCCTAAGATGGGACGGACGCTGGTTCGTTTTGCCTTTTGCAAGCGAGAGGAAACGCTTCAGGCTGCAGCAGAACGTCTCGTCACGCTTGGGAGCAACGATGCATGACTAATCCAGAGCTCCCCGGTGCATGGACACGCCTTGAAATAATGGCGTTGAGCTTAGTGCGAGGTGTTCACGGTGTCGATCTTCGACGAGCTGTCCACACACGCACATCGCTCGAACATCTGTTGGAAGATCCCCCACCACCACTTGAACGCATCGTCAGGCAGCAAGCACTTTTCGGCTCACAGAGCATTCCCTCATTGCTCGAGCGAGCACAGATGCATGCCGCTGCGCTTGCCTCCATTGGTGCCCACGCCATAACATTTTGGGATGCGGAGTATCCAGCGCTCCTTCGGCACATTGCCTATCCACCGACGGTGCTCTACGTTCAGGGTACGCTCCAGCAGTCAGACGCAGTCGCAGTTGCCATTGTCGGAACGCGGCGATGTACCCCCTACGGTCGTCTCTGCACCGAACGGTTTGCGCGGGACCTTGCGCAAGCGGGATGTATCATCGTGAGCGGATTAGCAAACGGAATTGATACGATTGCCCACACTGCGACACTCGATGCTGGTGGCATTACGTATGCGGTCATCGGCTCCGGACTCGATCGGCTTAGTCCCACACAGGCACGGCGCAACGCAGAGCGCATCGTCGCGCAGGGAGGCGCAATCATCAGTGAGTATCCCGTAGGCACTGCTGCAAGGCCGGCGTACTTCCCACAGCGAAATCGGATTATCAGTGGCATCGCCCGAGCGGTGCTCATCGTCGAAAGTCGTCGCGAAGGCGGATCGCTCATCACAGCGCACTTTGCAATCGACCAGTCCCGTGAGCTTTTCGCAGTGCCGGGCAACATTACCGCACCGACCAGTGAAGGCACCAATCATCTTATCGCACAACAGAAAGCGACGATTGCACTCAGTCCCCAGCAGATACTCGAAGAACTTGGTCTTGCGACAGCCGCACAACCAACGCACGAGCAACAGGAGTTTCACTCACCGCTGGAAAAACAACTGTGGGAACTTCTCACAGGCGAACCTCGAAGCGCTGATGAACTTGCGACAGAGCTTGGCTGTGGTATTGGCGAAGTACTCAGCACATTACTCGTCATGGAATTCCGTGGCATCGTTCGACAATTGCCAGGCAAGCAGTTCATCCGTAATCGGTAAGAGAAGTTGCAAAGTGTTCGTCAATCGAACGGTGCGATTGCGGCTTCTCAAAGATGAGCTCAAAGCAGAAAGTGAGTGTTCTCCTTGCAGTCGGTCTTTGAACGACACTCACATCATCATCAAGTGTACGCTGTCAGAATGCATTGCCCACTAACCTTCAATTTGCCAACATTGCTTGTTTACCTGTCATGCTGTCGAGCATCACGCACTTGGCACGATTCCTGTACAGCGAATTCCGAATGTTAAACTTTTTGTCAGAATGAAAACGATGGGCAAAATCATCGGTATTGATTTAGGAACGACGAACTCAGTTGTCGCCGTCATGGAAGGTACGCAACCAGTCGTCATTGCGAACAGTGAAGGCAGCCGGACGACTCCATCGGTCGTCGCATTCACAAAAACCGGAGAGCGACTGGTTGGACAAGCCGCCAAACGGCAGGCGATCACCAATCCACGGAACACGATTTACTCGATCAAGCGCTTCATGGGGCGCCGGTGGGATGAGGTGACCGAAGAAGCCAAGATGGTCCCGTACAAAGTCGTACCGGGTCCTGATGGTGGGACCGTGCGCGTTGAAATTGACGGCCGCCTCTATGCGCCACCGGAAATCTCTGCCATGATTCTGCAGAAGATGAAGCAGACGGCAGAAGATTACTTAGGGCAAAAAATCACCGATGCGGTGATCACCGTCCCGGCGTATTTCAACGACGCGCAACGCCAAGCAACGAAAGAAGCTGGTGAAATCGCAGGACTCAACGTCCGCCGCATCATCAACGAGCCGACTGCTGCAGCGCTCGCGTACGGTCTGGATAAGCGTGGTCGTACGATGACAGTCGCAGTGTACGACCTCGGTGGCGGAACGTTCGACATTTCCATTCTCGAGATTGGCGAAGGTGTCTTCGAGGTCAAGTCCACCAGCGGCGATACGCACTTGGGCGGTGATAACTTCGATCAGCGATTGATTGACTACATCGCCGACGAATTCAAACGCCAGGAGAACATTGACCTTCGGAACGATCCGATGGCGCTCCAGCGCTTGCGGGAAGCCGCGGAGAAGGCGAAAATCGAGCTGTCGCAGATGCTACAAACCGAGATCAACCTTCCGTTCATTACAGCTACGAGCGAGGGTCCGAAGCACCTGCAAATGACCATCACGCGAGCCAAATTTGAGCAGCTCTGCAACGACCTTTTCGAGCGTACGCTCAAGCCCTGTGAGCAAGCACTGCAAGCTGCCAAACTTACCCCTGACAAGATTGACGAAGTCATCCTCGTCGGAGGCTCGACACGCATACCTCGTATCCAAGAGCTGGTCCGTACCTTCTTCGGCAAGGAACCATCGAAGAACGTCAACCCTGACGAAGTCGTTGCCATCGGTGCAGCGATCCAAGGAGCAGTCCTATCGGGTGAGGTGACTGATGTACTCTTGCTCGATGTGACGCCGCTCACGCTTGGCATCGAAACGTTGGGCGGTGTGATGACGCCGATGATTCCAGCCAACACCACTATCCCGACGCGGAAGACGGAGATCTTCTCCACAGCGACCGATAACCAAACGTCGGTTGAAATCCACGTCCTCCAAGGTGAACGTCCGATGGCACGCGATAACCGTTCGCTCGGACGATTCCATCTCGACGGCATTCCGCCGGCACCGCGTGGCGTACCGCAAATCGAAGTGACATTCGATATCGACGCCAATGGCATTTTGACCGTGACTGCGCGTGATAAAGCGTCAGGCAAGCAGCAGGATATCCGCATCACTGCATCGTCCGGACTGAGCAAAGAAGAAATCGAGCGCATGAAGCGGGATGCTCAGGAACATGCAGCCGAGGATAAAAAGCGGCGGGAAGAAGTTGAACTCCGTAACCAAGCCGATCAACTCGTCTATCAAACCGACAAACAGCTCGAGGAGCTTGGTGAGAAGATACCCGCTGACCATCGCACACGGATTGAGCAAGCGAAAGAACGGCTCAAGGATGCCATCAAGAACAATCCGAGCGACATTCGTCCGGCGATGGATGCCCTCACGAAAGCGTGGAACGATGCCAGCGCGGCTCTTTATCAGACCGCAGGTGCAACAGCAAGCAGTGATACGAGCGGAAGCAGCACTGCAAGTAGTTCTGCGAGTACATCCGGTGTCGAGGATGCTGAGTTCACGGTGGTTGACGACAAGTAGTACAATTGTGAATATCTTTGTGTGCCGTCGGGTGTGTTGAGTAACTAACGAATTTTCAAGAGATATGAAAGCAGCCAAGATAGTACTGCCAATTGCAGTAGTAGTAGGAGTATTGTGGTCATTGAAAGTTTGGGTATATGACCCTAACATGGCTATAAAGAAGATAGAAGCTGCAGGGTATAAGCTCAATGCAAATTATCTAACGTACTTCGCGGCAATAGGTGACTACGAATGGGTAAAAACCTACCTTACTGCCGGCATAAGTCCAAACACTCGCACACATTATGATAATTCATTTCCTTATCGTTGGGATATTCGTGATTTTGATTATCCTATTATTGCTGCAGCTCATAATCGCCACATCGAAATTTTTAGGTTGCTCATTGAACATGGTGCTAATGCGTTCATCGAGAATAATCAGGGCGAGACAGCATGGATGATCGTACTACAACAAGGCTTCATCGAAGCAGTCAAGCTTTTAATTGAAAAGGGTGCTGATGTCAATTCAGCATTGATCTTCACAGTACGTAATTGCCCCTTCGAAGTAATCAAACTATTAATTGATAAGGGAGCAGATGTGAATGCGAAGGATAACGATGGTAGGACAGCCTTGATGGCGGCTGCCTCCAAAGGATCCAATGAAGCAGTCAAGCTTTTAATTGAGAAGGGAGCAGATGTGAATGCTACGTCTAACAATGGTAGGACAGCCTTGATGGAGGCTGCCTCCAATGGATCCTATGAAGCAGTCAAGCTTTTAATTGAGAAGGGAGCAGATGTGAATGCGAAGGATAACTATGGTCATACAGCCTTGATGGAGGCTGCCTCCAAAGGATCCAATGAAGCAGTCAAGCTTTTAATTGAGAAGGGAGCAGATGTGAATGCGAAGGATAACTATGGTCGTACAGCCTTGATGGCGGCTGCCTCCAAAGGATCCTATGAAGCAGTCAAGCTTCTAATAGAGAAGGGAGCAGATGTAAATGCGAAGGATAACGATGGTAGATCAGCTTATGACCACACATATCGATATTACGACGGAGAAGAGGTCAGGAGCATTCTCAGGAAGCACGGCGGAAGAAGTGGATCGGGGTCTTAGAGAGAAAGATAGCAAGCTTATTTTTCTTTTCAACGGTTACCTTAAGTTGATGTAAAAGCTAAGGGCAAGCACAATGGTATAGAGGGCACACTCAAATGACGAGAATGACTCGATAGTATTCGGCCGTGAGGATACTATTGAAGTTATTGATACTCTCTGTTTTAAAGGAGAGATTGAAGAAATAAG
>Ga0308412_1002063_pt1 | contig 10874 bp, 1 predicted proteins | sample HotsprottomLayer_FD_202357 | JGI IMG/M metagenome (GOLD analysis project Ga0308412, IMG submission 202357) | Hot spring phototrophic mat microbial communities from Octopus Spring, Yellowstone National Park, Wyoming, United States -... | ecosystem: Environmental > Aquatic > Thermal springs > Hot...
TTACCCGCCAGTCCCGGACGCGGCTTACTCCTTATCGCCCCGCGCCGTATTGAATCCGTTCATGCAGATGAATGGCTGCGTTTTGCCTTCCGGGCCGTCCGAGAAGCCGGTCGAGGTTGGCAAACCGACCGGTCGACTGCAGACGCGGCGACGTGCGGGAACACTCTCCGCCCGATTCTGGCCTCGTTGACCCGGCTCGACGGCGGGTTCGGCTTGGTGGACGCCCGCAAGATGATCGTCCCCGAGTTGGGCGGCGTCGCCGGTTTAGTCAAGACCGCCGGCTGGGAGTGGCCCCACGTGGCGGCCCTGGCCCTCGACCTCGACCCCAACTGGAACGATCCCTCCCGCGTCGCCGAGGCGGTCGTGGCCGAACTGGTCGCGCGGGCTCAACCGGACCCCCACGCTTCCAGCACCTTCGACTTCCCTCAAGCGAGTCGAATGGTTCCCGAGATCGGTCTGGCCCCCAACGTTCGACGCCAAGTCCGGCTCCGCGACGCTGATCTCGACCCCGACTTCAATGTTGATGTTCATGAATCATCCCAGACCTTGATCTCAACCCATCTTGACAGCTTGGAGCGGATCGCTTCGTCGTCTTCGACTACCCGCGGGTTGCCGTTGGGTCCCGGCGAAGTGGTGGTGGTCACTGGCGGAGCGCGGGGAATCACCGCCGAGACCGCCCTGGCGCTGGCGCGTCTGGCCAAACCGACCCTGGTGATTCTGAGCCGAAGCGCTGCGCCCCAGGCTCCGCCGGCTTGGATCGCGTCGGAGGGAGCGGTCACCGAAGCCGATGTGACCCGCGGCCTGCTCCGTCGGGTCGATCCGGCCGCCCAAACCGACCTCGCCGCCATCCGCGCCGAGGCGCGGCGGTTGTTGGCCGAGCGCGAGGCGTTCCAGAACCTTCAACGCTTGCGCGACGCGGGAGCCACTGTGATCGCCCGCTCGGTCGATGTCCGCGATGCCCACGCCCTGGCCCAAACCTTCGCTAATCTCAGACGCGAGGTCGGACCAATCCGCGGCGTGCTGCACGGCGCGGGCATCCTGGCCGACAAGCCGATCCTTGCCAAGGACGAAGATTCGTTTCAACAGGTGTATGAAACCAAGGTGGTCGGGCTGCGGGGATTGCTGGCCGCGTTGGAGCCGGACGAATGGCGGTTCCTAGCCCTCTTCTCCTCCACCACGGCGCGTTATGGTCGGGCTGGTCAGGTCGATTACGCCGTGGCCAATGAAGTCCTTAACAAATGGGCCGATCGGTTGGCCGCGGATCATCCCAACCGTCGTGTCGTGGCGCTGGGGTGGGGACCGTGGGCCGGCGGGATGGTGACTTCCGCGCTGCGTGGGGTTTTCGAGCGCGAAGGGATCGGTCTGATTCCGTTGGACCAAGGAGCCGACTTTTTGGCCACCGAACTCGCCCGCCCCGGCGACCGGGCCGAGATCGTGGTGTTGGGTCCAGGACGCGCTCCGGGACTGGACGACCATCCGCCTGGCCATTTCCTCTCCCCCGTTCAGGCGTCTCAAGAATCCCGCGCCCCGACTCCGCCCCCGCCCCGGCCTCCGGGGAATCTGCCGGCAATTCCAATATCAGCATTACCATCAATGCCAACCTCAATCTCGTCGTCGCTCCCTTCAGTGGTGGTCTCGCCGCCGTCGCGGCCCCACGCGGTGTCGTTCATCGATCGGGTGACGCTGTCGGTTCAAACAGCCCCAGCGCTGCATTCGCACGTCCTGGGCGGGCGGGCGGTGGTGCCTTTAGCGTGGCTTCTGGAATGGCTGGGACACGCGGCGCTGGCACGTCAGCCGGGTCGCCACTTAATTGGTTTTGACCATCTGCGCGTCGATCATCCCGCTGTCGTGGACGCCGTTGAACCCACCCGCTTCGAGACGTGGGTTGGTCCGGCCGAACCGCCGGCGTTTGCCGTGGCCGGCGTCACGCCCCGCACTCCAAGCGAGGAAGCCGCGCTGCGGCTTCCGCTGACGCTGCGGGATAGCAACGGCCGCCCCCTGCTCACTGCCTGGGCCCGCTTGACGGAGTCCGACGCTCGTCCGAGTCCTCTGGTACCAACGCTGCCCGACCGGAAATCATCGGTGTCAAACGCCTCGACAGGTTCGATACCGACGGTCGAGGCGTTCTACGAGGCCGACCTGTTTCACGGCCCCTTTTTCCGAGCGATCGACCGAATCGAATGGCTGGATGAAACAGGGATGGCGGTGACGACCCGCCCCGGCCCTCCTCCGCCGCAATGGCTGAGCAACCCGCCCCGCTCGCGCTGGTTGAGCGACCCCCGCGTCCTGGATGTCGCGTTTCAACTGATGGTCGGCTGGATGAGCCGAATGCGGGATCACGCGGTGTTGCCGGTGGGCTTTGAACGCTGTCGTCTGGCCGCGCCGGAGGACTGGCCACGCCAAACGTCGGACTCGGGTTCATGGTCTTCCGCGACTTGCCTGCGTGTGACAATGCGGATCCATTCGGCCCGCAACGGTCGTTTAGTGGCCGATCTCGAGGTGATCGAGGTTCTCCGAGGAACCCTGCTGGCCCGCATCGAGGGGGCAACCGCGGTGACCAGTCCGGTTCTTCGTCGAGCCTTCGTCCAAACCGAACTGGACGCGACGCCCGCGATGGCGGCGACTTCCACCCGCGGGGTTAGAGGGGAGGGTCGGGTCTCGTGAATCCGCTCGCCACGACCACCCGGCTCTCGGATCGTCCCGCCGAATCGACTCGCGTGGCGATCCTGGGCGGCGGTGGCCTCTTTGCTGCCGCCACCGATCCCCAGACCTTCCGCATGCTTCTGGAACGCGGCGACCACGCTTTGCGTCCCCTGCCACCGCATCGGGTCGGTCGGGAACGTCCCGAAGACCTGTTGGGGTCAACCTCCCCTGATCCCGACACCGTAGCCTCACTTCAAGCTGGTTGGATCGACGAGGAGGCGCTGGACCCTCACGCGGCTTGGCGAGCTTCGGGATTGCCAGGCACTCCGGGGCTGGATCGCGCCTTCGTCGAACGCCTCGATCCCACCTTCCGCCTGGCCCTAGCCGCCGCGACCCGCGCTTGGGCCGATGCTCTCGATCGAGCCGGCGTTGAAGCCCGCGAACGACTGCTGGGACCCCACGCCCGAATCGGAGTGATCCTGGGGCAAATCCTGCTGCCCACCGAGACCGCGACCCGCTTGACCCTGCGACACTTGGCTGCGGAATGGCTCAAGCACGAGTCCGACCGCTCGCCTGGTTTGGCCGACGCCCCCTCCCCCTGGGATGCCGCGCTGCCGCCGGTGGACCCGGCCAACCTAGCCGTGGGCGGCTGGACCGCCACCCTGGTGGCCCGCTGGCTGGGCATCACGCGGCCCGTTGTCGCCTTCACCCTAGATGCGGCATGCGCTTCGTCGCTCTACGCGCTCAAGCTGGCGCGCGATGAACTACTCGCCGGTCGGGCCGACCTCATGCTCTGCGGCGGAGTCTCCCGGCCCGATGCGCTCTACACCCAGATGGGGTTCAGCCGCCTGCATGCCCTCTCCCCCAAAGGCCGGCCCACCCCGTTTGACCAGTCGGGCGACGGCTTAATCGTCGGCGAAGGGGCCGGGGTATTCGTCCTGACCCGCTGGGACAAGTCGGCCCCTCTTGGCGAACGTCCGATCCGCCCCCGCGCCATTCTCGTCGCCGCCGGTCTCTCCAACGACCTGCGTGGCGGCCTGCTCGCTCCCTCCAGCGAAGGTCAACTGCGGGCGATGCGCGCCGCCTACGCCCAGGCCGGCTGGCATCCCGGCCAGGTCGATTGGATCGAATGCCACGCCACCGGAACCCCGGTCGGCGACGCAGTGGAATTGGAAAGTCTGCACACCCTTTGGCGCGAGGCGGGCGAACAGGGACCGCCCGGGCGCTGTCCGCTGGGTTCGGTCAAGTCCAACGTCGGCCACGCCTTGACGGCCGCCGGAGCCGCTGGTCTGCTCAAACTGCTGGACGCTCTTGAAACCCGGCGGATTCCTCCGACCTCGGGGCTTCGCAATCCCCTGCCTGCGCTCGATTCCCGATCGTCGCCGTTTCGGGTTTTGACCCGGGCCGAACCGTGGACGCCCCGCCACCCGGACCAACCCCGTCGCGCCGCGTTATCCGGCTTTGGTTTCGGCGGCATCAACGCTCATTTGCTCATCGAAGAAGCGCGGGAGGATTCCCCGAGCGTCTCGGCCGCAGGATCGCCGCGGCCGAGGTTCGAAGCCCCAACCACGCCTGCCCGAAACGAGGATCCGCCCCCCGCCCTGGCGGTGGTAGGCCTGGCGATCCGCACCGACCGTCACCCCGATCTCAACGCCGTGCGAACCGCGTTGTTCGATCCATCGCCTCCCCGCCTGGACGACCCCAAGGCCAAACCACCCCAGCGCGCTTACCGCATCGCGCCGGGACGCTTCCGCGTGCCACCCCGCGAACTTGAACAAGCCCTCCCCCAGCAAATTCTCGCCCTGGACGTGGCCACCCGCGCCTGGGAGGATGCCCACGGCCCAGCCGCGTCGGATCAAACCACTCGGCGGCACCAGGATCGAACCGACCATCCCCGCGTGGGAGGTTTCGTGGGACTGGAACTCGACCCGCGCACCTGCGACTTCCACGCCCGTTGGCACGCCGTTCTGTTGGTGCACGCTTGCGAGTTGGCTCAGGGCGGAACCCTCGACGACCAGACCAAGGCCGATCTGGTTTGGCGTTTGTCCCAAGGCGCGCATCCCCCCCTGTCGCCCGATCGGGTCATGGGGGCGCTGGGAGGCATCGTGGCCAGCCGGATCGCCCGCGAATTGCGGCTGGGCGGTCCCTGCTTCACCCTCTCCAGCGGCTCCACCTCGGGGCTGGACGCGCTGCGGGTGGCTGCCCAAGCAGTTCAACGCGGCGAACTCGAAGCTGCGGTGGTAGTCGCCGCCGACCACGCCCAGGATCCCCGGGCCGCAGCACGTCTGGCCGCCTTGGGCGAGGCCGACCCCGGCCGTCATCGTCCCGCGGCCGCCGGCGTTGCGTTGATCCTCAAACGGTTCGACGACGCCCTCAAGGCCGGCGACCCGATCTGGGCAGTGATCGAGTCGGTTGGCCAGGCCCCCCCATTCTCGGGCCAAACCGATCCAAACTCGTCGATCTCTTCCGAAGAACAACGGTCCGCGGCCCCTGCCATGCGATTCGACGGACAGGGTCTCACCGAACGCCTCGGTGCGACTGGGGCGGCCGCGGGTTTGCTGGAAGTGGCCCGAGCCATCCTGGCGCTGCACGAGGATCTGCTGCCGCCAGGAGTGGGAACCGGACCCGACCGCGACCGTCCCCGCTTCTGGCTACGCAATCGCCAAGATGGTCCGCGTCGGGCTCTGGTGAGTCGTCCAGGCGATCTTGAATGCCATCAGGTGTTCCTCCGCGGTTGCGAACCCCGCCGCCGCGCCGCCTCGATTCAGCCCTTGGGACCACCCGCGACCCAATGGATCAGCCTAGGAGCCAACGACCAGGCCGGTCTACTCGCCGCGCTGGATCGCCTGGAATCAGCCGGTCCGATCCAACCCAGCACGTTTCAGCACATCGCATCCCAGCACGTCGGCCCGTGGCGGATCGCGCTGGGACTGACGCCCGGTCGTCCCGAAGATCACGGCGAATTGGTCGCAGCGGCACGTCGCGTGGTGACCGGCCAACCCCTCGCCGGAATGTCGAAGTGGGCCGCCCGGCTGGTCTGGACCGACCCCCAACTCATCGCGCCCTCCACCGACGCTCCCACCCAGCGTCGTCTGGCCTTCGTCTATCCCGGCACCGGAGCGCATTGTCTGGGCATGGGACGGGAGATCGCCGCGGCCTGGCCGGAAATTCTCCGCCGTCAGGATTCGGAGAATCAACGCCTGAAAGATCAATATCGCCCCGATCTGTTCTGGGAGTCGCGGGCGCTCCCGCGTCCCGCCGATCCCCGCGATTTGTTGCTGGCTCAGGTCGCCCACGCCACTTGGTTGACCGACTTTCTCATCGCCCACGGTGCCCGTCCCGGGGTGGCCTTGGGCTACTCGCTAGGCGAGACCTCCGCCCTGTTTGGCCTTCGAGTTTGGACCGACCGCGACGAGATGCTGGAACGGGTCGAAACCTGGCCACTCTTTCGTCACGACCTGGCCGGGGAGCAACGCGCTGCCCGTCGCGCCTGGGGACTGGCCGAGACCGAACCGACCGACTGGATCGCCGCCGTCCTCCCCGCCCCCCTGGAATCAGTGCGTCAGGCGCTTCAGGAAGCCGGCATACGACGGGTCGAGCCCCTGATCGTCAACACCCCCCGCCAAACCGTCGTGGGCGGTCCGCGCGGCGAAATTCTCGACCTGGCCCGCCGCCTGTGCCTGACCGATCGAACCGCCACCGCTGCGAACTCCCCGCCCCGCCGCCCGTCCGAAACCAACACCCCATCGGGGTCGCTCCCCCCAAGCCCGTCGCCAGCCTCCTGGTCCGAAGTGCCCGGCGTCTCGATCGCGCATTGTTCCATCGTAGAACTGGTCCGCGACGACTACCGCGCCATGCACCGTCTGCCCACCCGAACGGTCGAACCGACCGATCCCTTATTCATCTCGGGGGCCACCGGCCAACCCTATCGCCCCGACACCGAATCGGCCGCCCGGGCGATCGTCGATCACGCCACCCGAGGCATCAACTTCCCCCTCGCCGTGGAAACCGCCTACCGTCTCGGAGCCCGCCTGTTCGTCGAAGTCGGGCCTGGATCAGTCTGCACACGTATGATCCAAGAAATTCTTGGATCTCGCCCCCATCTTGGAATTCCTTGCCAACCTCATGGCGTCGATCCCATCGAAGCGCTTCAGCGCACTTTAGCGACTCTCCACGTGAACCACGCCTTGCCACGGCTGGATTGGCACGCCGCTCCACCGTCGGATGTCACAGCGACGCCGTCGCCCACGTCCACGCCCATCGTAATCCCCTACGACGCACCTCGCCCCGATTGGCCTGACCCGCCGCCTTGTTGTCTCCAACCCACTCGCGCCGCCATGCCTTCCTCATCGTCGAGTCCTCCCCGATCCTTCAGCCCAACTAAACTCGAAACCCATCCCACCAGCGATTCCTGGAACAACGCGGTCGCGGCTTCTCTGACCCAAGGAGGGGCCTCCCCATGCTTTTCGGAGTCGTCATCGGCCCCGCGACCAGTGGTCGTCGGGGACACTTCGAGCGACCAGGCTGACGAGTTCCCGATTCGCCTGTGGCAAGGCATGGAGGCGGCCGCCGATCAATCAGCGCGGGCTCACCACGCCTTTTTGACCTTTTGCCGCAACCTAAGCGAAACCCTGGCCGTCCAAACCAAGCGGGTGCTGGACCTGGAACGCCATGACAATAGCCCGGCCCAATCCAAGCCGCTAGAGATTTCGAGCTGCCATTGGGTGGACGGCGAACCTCGGAGAGGAGGCGATGCGTCCAGCGGAGCGTCCAAGGCCAAACCTTGGCTGGACCGCGCAGGCTGCCTCGCCTTCGCTGTCGGGCGAATCAGCGATGTGCTGGGGCCGGAATTCGCCGAGATCGACGCTCACCCCACCCGCGTTCGTCTCCCCGACGAACCCTTGATGCTAGTGGACCGGATTTTGGAGATCGAAGGGGAACCTAAGTCGCTGACGCATGGTCGCATCGTAACCGAACACGACGTGCGACCCGACGCCTGGTATCTCGATCACGGGGTCATGCCAACCTGCGTGGCAATCGAGTCGGGTCAAGCCGACCTGTTCCTTTCCAGTTGGTTGGGAATCGACTTCCGAACCAAGGGGGAGGCGGTGTATCGTCTGCTCGACGCCGAGATCGACTTCGCCCGCGGCCTGCCCCGCCCCGGCGAGACAATCCGTTACGATATCACCATCGACCATTTCTTCCGACAGGGAACAACATATCTTTTCCGGTTTCGATTCGATGGCACCATCGACGGCCAACCGCTCTGTCGGATGCGCAACGGTTGCGCGGGGTTTTTCACCCGTGAGCAGCTTCATTCTGGCCAAGGTCTCGTCTTCACTTCCCACGATCTGGCTCGTCGTCCCGGAGTCAAGCCGGCCGATTGGCGTCCCCTGGCACCCATTGAGTGCGTCGAATCCTACGACGCGGCGCAGCTCGACGCCTTGCGACAGGGCGACTACGCCGCGGCCTTCGGTCCGGCCTTCGCGGGGTTGAACCTGACGAAGCCCTTGAGCCTGCCCGGCGGCCGGATGCGGACGATTCACCGGGTGGTAGAACTGGACCCGACCGGCGGACGATTCGGGCTAGGATCAATCAAAGCAGAAGCCGACATTCACCCGGACGACTGGTTTCTCACGTGTCACTTTGTTGACGACATGGTGATGCCGGGCACCCTCATGTTCGAGTGTTGCCTGCACACCCTGCGGGTCTTTTTGTTCCGTCTGGGTTGGGTGGGGGAGGCGACCCCCGAGGTCGCCTTCGAGCCGGTCCCCGGGGTCGGCAGCCGGCTCACGTGCCGTGGTCAGGTGACGCGGGAGACCCGTGTGGTCGGCTACGAGTTGACAATCAAGGAGATTGGGTATCGTCCCGAACCCTACGCGATCGCCGACGCTGTCATGACGGCCGACGGCAAGCCGATTGTTCGGGTGGAGACGATGTCGCTCCAACTCACCGGCCTCGATCGGGCAACGTTGGAGCGTCTTTGGGACCGTACGCCAGCTGTGACCATCGAAGCGCGGCGGGCGAGCGGTTCCGACAAAACAGCTCGTCGTCCGATGTACGATCATACGTCTATCCTCGAATTTGCGGTGGGTCGTCCCTCGGCCGCCTTCGGCGAACCCTACCGCGTCTTCGATTCCGAACGCATCATCGCGCGATTGCCTGGTCCACCCTACAACTTCTTGCATCGAGTCGAGAAGGTGGATGGTCCCCCTTGGGTGTTGACGCCAGGCATCGAAGCGTGGGGAGCCTACGACGTTGATCCCAAGGACTGGTACTTCGAGGCCGAGCGCGGCTGGCCACCGCGGATGCCCTACGCAGTGCTGCTGGAGTCGGGTCTGCAGCTTTGCGGCTGGCTGGCCGCCTATCAGGGATCGGCTTTGACCAGCCCCATCGACCTGTCGTTCCGCAACCTAGGCGGGCAGGCGGTCCAACATCGACCGGTCGGCAGCGACGCGGGCACGCTCCACTTGTGGTCGCGAATGACCCGTTTCTCCCAATCCGGCGGTATGATCGTCCAATGGTTCGACTTCGCGGTGTCCGACGAACGGGGCCCGGTTCTGACCGGCGACACCTACTTCGGGTTCTTCTCCAAGGCGGCGCTGGCTCGACAGGTTGGCATTCGAGAATCTCAGCCGCTGAGCTGGACCGCAGCCCAGCGGGCCGAGGCCCGCGCCTTTGCCCGCGCGTTTCCCCGCCACGCGCCGTTTCCGGACAACCGCTTGCGCATGATCGACCAAATCGAAGGCGTGCTGCCGCGGGGAGGATCACACGGGCTGGGGTCCATTGAGGGCTCGATGTCGATTGATCCCTCGTCCTGGTATTTCCAAGCCCATTTTCATCAGGATCCCGTGATTCCCGGCTCGCTCGGGTTGGAGTCGTTGCTGCAACTGCTCAAATACCTCGCGGCCGACCGTTGGGGCGTCCCCGCTTCGGGGTTTGAATCGATGCCGCCGGGAACCCAACACGCCTGGACGTATCGAGGCCAGGCAATCCCCGCCAATCGCCGCGTGGTGACCGTCGGAGACGTGACGGCGATTGACGACCACCACCGAGTGCTCACCGGCGACGGCGCGTTGCTGGTCGATGGCTTATACATCTATCAGATGAAAGGGTTTGCGGTACGCGTCGTGGATTGATTGAGCCAAGCAGCTCGCCAAACCAGCCAACGCCGCGGTGGGAGTACGAAAGGACCCAGCCCGATTGATCCGAGATGTCATTGAGGAACGTGAATGCGCTATTCTCGTGTCTTTGTGGATGCCATTGGGTATGAATTGCCGCCGATCGTGGTCAGTTCCGACGACTTAGAGGAACGGCTGGCTCCGGTCCTCTCGGCATTGCGGATTCCTCGGGGACAGCTGAAAGCCTGGACCGGGATTGTCGAACGTCGTTGGTGGGAAGAGGGATTTCCACTCGCCCAAGGCGCCATTCAAGCGGCGCGCCGCGCGCTTGAAGCCTCGCGGGTACGTCCCCACGAGATCGAGGCGGTCATCTACGGGGGAGTGAGCCGCGAGCTATTCGAGCCGGCGACCGCCTGCCAAGTGGCGGCCGATCTGGGGGTCGCGGACCACGCGGTGGTCCACGACGTTTCAAATGCCTGTCTGGGTGTGCTGACCGGAATGGTAGAAATTGCCAACCGCATCGAACTCGGACAAATTCGCGCTGGGATTGTCGTCTCCTGCGAGTCGGCGCGGGAAATCAACGAAATCACGATCGAAGAACTGCTGGCCCATGTTCATGACCTGGAACGCTTCAAGGAGGGAGTGGCGACCCTGACTGGCGGTTCGGGAGCCGCGGCGGTGGTGCTGACCGACGGCTCGTTCGGTCCCGAGCCGGGCCGGCGGTTGCTGGGCGGGGTGACCCGGACCGCTCCCCAATTCCACGCGCTTTGTCGTTGGGGAATCGAAGCGGTGCTGACGCCCGCAGCCCGTTGCTTCCGCCAATTCATGAGCACCGACAGCCTGGCCGTCCTCAAGCATGGAGCCGATCTGGGATTCCGCACCTGGGGGGCGTTTCTGCGCAAACTTGGTTGGAGCCAAGAATTAATCGATAAGATCATTTGTCATCAAGTGGGCCAAAGCCACCGCGACGCGATCCTCCGGGCACTGGGCATCGCGCCTGAGAAGGATTTCCCAACCTACCCGTACTTAGGCAACATCGGCACTGTTTCGCTGCCCCTGACCGCCGCTTTAGCGGAAGAACGCGGCTTCCTCAAACCTGGCGACCGCGTC
>Ga0308412_1002065_pt1 | contig 10872 bp, 14 predicted proteins | sample HotsprottomLayer_FD_202357 | JGI IMG/M metagenome (GOLD analysis project Ga0308412, IMG submission 202357) | Hot spring phototrophic mat microbial communities from Octopus Spring, Yellowstone National Park, Wyoming, United States -... | ecosystem: Environmental > Aquatic > Thermal springs > Hot...
AATTTCAGCAATTTCGGCTCGTTGAAGAGCACTGAAACCGATACTTCACCGCGTCGTGCGTTAGTCCAGACGCTATTGAGGAATTTTCGGCTCGCTGAAGAGCACTGAAACTTGAGATCGCTTCGACGCTCAACAGCGTAACCGCGCCGATTGAGGAATTTTCGGCTCGCTGAAGAGCACTGAAACGCGCGGTTGACGATTACCTGTGCTTCAACACCAATCGATTGAGGAATTTTCGGCTCGCTGAAGAGCACTGAAACGGGTTGTATTATGCGAATGGGTTGGTGATGCAAATCTATTGAGGAATTTTCGGCTCGCTGAAGAGCACTGAAACCCCTCTGCCAACGCCGAACGAGTGCGACGACGAAATATTGAGGAATTTTCGGCTCGCTGAAGAGCACTGAAACAGTGCGGGGAAGGTATGCTTTGTCGGCGAGTTCCTCATTGAGGAATTTTCGGCTCGCTGAAGAGCACTGAAACCTCGGCTAAAGCATGGCGGCTTGCGGCGGGTTTAATCATTGAGGAATTTTCGGCTCGCTGAAGAGCACTGAAACCTAGCGCAAGGAGCGCGGGCAACGTCACTGCGGGCGGCATTGAGGAATTTTCGGCTCGCTGAAGAGCACTGAAACTCACCGCACGCCGCCGCTTGTCATCGGAGGCTTGCCATTGAGGAATTTTCGGCTCGCTGAAGAGCACTGAAACGCGCGTACGCCAGATAATGCGCGACGAGTGGGTCGGCGATTGAGGAATTTTCGGCTCGCTGAAGAGCACTGAAACTCGGTGTTACTCTGGGTACCCGCATGCTCGGCCGCAATTGAGGAATTTTCGGCTCGCTGAAGAGCACTGAAACAGCGCCGGCCTCACGCCGGCGCATGTACCAAACGGATTGAGGAATTTTCGGCTCGCTGAAGAGCACTGAAACTCGCCCTCGCCGACCGCGTCGCCGGCGCCGTCTGTGGATTGAGGAATTTTCGGCTCGCTGAAGAGCACTGAAACTTATCTCTATATCGCAGTAGCGCCAAATCCACTCGCATTGAGGAATTTTCGGCTCGCTGAAGAGCACTGAAACCGCGACGATCAACACGCCCATCATCAACGCCACACTATTGAGGAATTTTCGGCTCGCTGAAGAGCACTGAAACCGTTGACCCACGCGGTGGCAAGCAACTGAGCTGCATTCATTGAGGAATTTTCGGCTCGCTGAAGAGCACTGAAACCCTTCTAAGCAGGGGTCTGTTGACCCAAGCGTGACAATTGAGGAATTTTCGGCTCGCTGAAGAGCACTGAAACTCGCTGAGGCAGTACGCACTCGGCACGAACCCGACCATTGAGGAATTTTCGGCTCGCTGAAGAGCACTGAAACTCGGCGTGGATATGGTGGCGTAGAGGTCGGGGAAGATTGAGGAATTTTCGGCTCGCTGAAGAGCACTGAAACGACGATGCGCACGCCGCGTTGCGCCCCGACTCTAAATTGAGGAATTTTCGGCTCGCTGAAGAGCACTGAAACCGGTCACACCGACGGTCTGGACCACGTGGATGGTGCGATTGAGGAATTTTCGGCTCGCTGAAGAGCACTGAAACTTAATTAAAGGAAGAGTGCGTGTTGTGACGGCGGTTAATTGAGGAATTTTCGGCTCGCTGAAGAGCACTGAAACGGCACGTATCGCAAGGCAGACATCCAAGCGGCGCGATTGAGGAATTTTCGGCTCGCTGAAGAGCACTGAAACACTGGGCGTATCTGCGATTTGCCGGTTCCCGTGCTGATTGAGGAATTTTCGGCTCGCTGAAGAGCACTGAAACTCCCGCCGAGGTGCAGTCGGCGCTGGCGGTCATCTATTGAGGAATTTTCGGCTCGCTGAAGAGCACTGAAACGGCGCTCAACGAGAACGCGGCGGTCGGGGAAACGTACAATTGAGGAATTTTCGGCTCGCTGAAGAGCACTGAAACGTTCGTTGGGGTGCTTGCTCTGGCGATCGGCGTCACTATTGAGGAATTTTCGGCTCGCTGAAGAGCACTGAAACTCGAGCGTGCGCGGGAGTCTGCTGCGCTGGCGTCGTATTGAGGAATTTTCGGCTCGCTGAAGAGCACTGAAACACGATACGGAGAAAATCAATCCACTGGCCACCGCCATTGAGGAATTTTCGGCTCGCTGAAGAGCACTGAAACGATATGTTGTAGGTTAAGTAGTCTATTTTTTGTTTGATTGAGGAATTTTCGGCTCGCTGAAGAGCACTGAAACGCTATTTGTTCTGGTGTTCGGCGACGACGTACCGAATTGAGGAATTTTCGGCTCGCTGAAGAGCACTGAAACCACAAGCGCGCCACGCGCGCCCAAGGATGCGCTATCGATTGAGGAATTTTCGGCTCGCTGAAGAGCACTGAAACGCGGGTGTTCCGGTCGCTGAGCTAGGAGTCGCGTATATTGAGGAATTTTCGGCTCGCTGAAGAGCACTGAAACTTTTAATTATACCGGGAAAGCCTCGCTTTTTTGTACGCATTGAGGAATTTTCGGCTCGCTGAAGAGCACTGAAACGTGGGCGGTGTTGGAGTGTCTGCAGCGCGGGGTCGAATTGAGGAATTTTCGGCTCGCTGAAGAGCACTGAAACGTCTGCTTTGGAAGACCCGCGCTGGGCGACGATCCGATTGAGGAATTTTCGGCTCGCTGAAGAGCACTGAAACATCGGTACGCTGGTGATGCCGCTCATACTCATTCCGATTGAGGAATTTTCGGCTCGCTGAAGAGCACTGAAACGCGTCGCTTCCGTCAAACTGGACGCGCGTGCTGTGAGATTGAGGAATTTTCGGCTCGCTGAAGAGCACTGAAACCTATTCTGTCAAAGTCGAACCAATCGTCGGAACGGCGATTGAGGAATTTTCGGCTCGCTGAAGAGCACTGAAACGGTTCAACTTCGCTGCGTACCGACGGCTCCCAGATGATTGAGGAATTTTCGGCTCGCTGAAGAGCACTGAAACGGACACCAAAGGCTGGTTAGCGTTTAGCGACCAGTGATTGAGGAATTTTCGGCTCGCTGAAGAGCACTGAAACCGCGCGCTCAACAAAGGCGTAGTAGGACAAGTCGGATTGAGGAATTTTCGGCTCGCTGAAGAGCACTGAAACGGTCGGACGCGAACTGGTTTGGATCGCGCGCTGCGAATTGAGGAATTTTCGGCTCGCTGAAGAGCACTGAAACGCGCGATGCCGCGATCCGCGCCCCATTCGTCCAACATTGAGGAATTTTCGGCTCGCTGAAGAGCACTGAAACGCGTCCTATGGCGACTCTGGCATCGTCGCCGATGGTATTGAGGAATTTTCGGCTCGCTGAAGAGCACTGAAACACGCTGGTGGTGCACACAGGCAACGGTCTGATGCCATTGAGGAATTTTCGGCTCGCTGAAGAGCACTGAAACCAGTGCCGTCACGAAGTCGTCGGGATTGAACGAGACGGATTGAGGAATTTTCGGCTCGCTGAAGAGCACTGAAACTCGGTTCGGCTTGGGAGGAGGAAAACAGCAGAGGAAATTGAGGAATTTTCGGCTCGCTGAAGAGCACTGAAACCTCGACGCGCTGTTCGCGTTGCCGCGCGTCGTCTGATTGAGGAATTTTCGGCTCGCTGAAGAGCACTGAAACACCGACTTTCGCCAGCACCACTGCCGCGCCTTGAAGATTGAGGAATTTTCGGCTCGCTGAAGAGCACTGAAACTAGAGACACAAATCAATCTCAATCCCGCGAATGAGCATTGAGGAATTTTCGGCTCGCTGAAGAGCACTGAAACACATCATATGCTCGCGTCCGAATCGGCGCGAGGTCGATTGAGGAATTTTCGGCTCGCTGAAGAGCACTGAAACCTAATGCCCAAGCGACGCTCTGCACCCAAACCCCAACATTGAGGAATTTTCGGCTCGCTGAAGAGCACTGAAACTCCGCTGCCGCCGAGACCAATTGCGTAAGGTGCGGATTGAGGAATTTTCGGCTCGCTGAAGAGCACTGAAACTGAGGTCACGATAGATCGCGCGGTCATATCAACGTAATTGAGGAATTTTCGGCTCGCTGAAGAGCACTGAAACCTGACGGCAAGTCGATCCCTACGAACTCACGCAGCATTGAGGAATTTTCGGCTCGCTGAAGAGCACTGAAACGGCGCGGCGCTGAAGGCGGTCGAGACGGGCGATGTTGATTGAGGAATTTTCGGCTCGCTGAAGAGCACTGAAACACATCGGGAATGCATCAAGTTCCGTGTTCGTGTTAATTGAGGAATTTTCGGCTCGCTGAAGAGCACTGAAACGTGGGTTGAGGGCTTGCTGACTGGCGCTGGTGCGAATTGAGGAATTTTCGGCTCGCTGAAGAGCACTGAAACCGCTCTGGCGCACCAGCGAGACGCGATGTCCCACCATTGAGGAATTTTCGGCTCGCTGAAGAGCACTGAAACGCGCAAGCGGCGGCTTTCTGGTGCCGACGCAGTTTGATTGAGGAATTTTCGGCTCGCTGAAGAGCACTGAAACTTCGCAGACCGGATCACAACGATATTCGGATAGTTGTATTGAGGAATTTTCGGCTCGCTGAAGAGCACTGAAACTGATGTCGTAGCGCTCGCTCTGCGACAGCACCAGTTGTGCATTGAGGAATTTTCGGCTCGCTGAAGAGCACTGAAACCAGACGCTTCGCGGCGGAGTGGAGGTCGGAAACGAATTGAGGAATTTTCGGCTCGCTGAAGAGCACTGAAACCGCGGCGCTGCGCGCGGAGCGGCGGCATCAGGCGCTGATTGAGGAATTTTCGGCTCGCTGAAGAGCACTGAAACTGCGGCTTTGGTCGCTGCGACCTTGGCTGACCTATCATTGAGGAATTTTCGGCTCGCTGAAGAGCACTGAAACACGGTACGATAGTCACACGCCAATCACGCATACTCAATTGAGGAATTTTCGGCTCGCTGAAGAGCACTGAAACAGTTGATCCGAGCGGAACCGTCTACGGAGCGCCTGGATTGAGGAATTTTCGGCTCGCTGAAGAGCACTGAAACTCTCGCGTCCGCCGCCAACGCCAGTACCGTAGACGATTGAGGAATTTTCGGCTCGCTGAAGAGCACTGAAACGCTTGAGCGCGAGATCAACGTGTACGTTGAGACCAAATTGAGGAATTTTCGGCTCGCTGAAGAGCACTGAAACATTTCCGCCCGCATCTCGTCGGCGAACAGACGTGCATTGAGGAATTTTCGGCTCGCTGAAGAGCACTGAAACCTCCAGTACTCGCGCCAGCATCTGCACCACCGTTTCGATTGAGGAATTTTCGGCTCGCTGAAGAGCACTGAAACAAGAGTGCGGAAACAGCGCGTCGCTGTCGGCGTCGTTGAATTGAGGAATTTTCGGCTCGCTGAAGAGCACTGAAACTGGAGAGAGGAATGCTGGAATGAATCAGGAATTACGATTGAGGAATTTTCGGCTCGCTGAAGAGCACTGAAACCTTCATTTGTCAGTTTAGAGCGTGCTCTTCATTTGTATTGAGGAATTTTCGGCTCGCTGAAGAGCACTGAAACTATTGGGAGAAGCGAATAGGTGACGTGGTAGCAAGCATTGAGGAATTTTCGGCTCGCTGAAGAGCACTGAAACAGTTCGATGCTGTGCTGCTCTGCGTCGTAGCGCGGGAATTGAGGAATTTTCGGCTCGCTGAAGAGCACTGAAACGGCGCGGAACAAAGCAAGTAGCGCGGGGTCTTCTGAGATTGAGGAATTTTCGGCTCGCTGAAGAGCACTGAAACCTGGCACGAGCATCCGTATGCCGACGACGTCCTCGATTGAGGAATTTTCGGCTCGCTGAAGAGCACTGAAACGGAGACGCGCCGTACAGCGTGTCGTAGACACCGTACCATTGAGGAATTTTCGGCTCGCTGAAGAGCACTGAAACGGAGCATGCGCATCTCGTGACCGCCGCGCCGATCCGGATTGAGGAATTTTCGGCTCGCTGAAGAGCACTGAAACGCGCTGGGCGTTGCCGGTCGCGCTCGTGCAGCTCGCATTGAGGAATTTTCGGCTCGCTGAAGAGCACTGAAACAATGATGAAGTACTTCTCAAGGGGGATCAACGATGCCAAATTGAGGAATTTTCGGCTCGCTGAAGAGCACTGAAACACGCGCGGTTGCGGAACAGACCCGTAGCGCGCGGTTCGATTGAGGAATTTTCGGCTCGCTGAAGAGCACTGAAACGGTGGGATCGCGCGGCAACCACGGCGAACTTGAGACATTGAGGAATTTTCGGCTCGCTGAAGAGCACTGAAACGCGCGCGGTTGAGGGCGTGCGCAGCACATCGAATACATTGAGGAATTTTCGGCTCGCTGAAGAGCACTGAAACATCCGCGCAAAGAGCGCGCCGATGAACGACATCGGATTGAGGAATTTTCGGCTCGCTGAAGAGCACTGAAACAGGGGAAGCACCAGCGCCGTAGTTGCGGTAACGTGATTGAGGAATTTTCGGCTCGCTGAAGAGCACTGAAACTTTTCATTGCTTGGGAATAGGACTGGTCCGGGATCAATTGAGGAATTTTCGGCTCGCTGAAGAGCACTGAAACCGGGCGAACGTATTTCGGGCCGCTAAGCGAGAATGACCATTGAGGAATTTTCGGCTCGCTGAAGAGCACTGAAACCGCGACGTATCGGCGATCTGGAGAGCGCGCTTGAAGCATTGAGGAATTTTCGGCTCGCTGAAGAGCACTGAAACCGTCAGAAATCGACTTATCGTATCTAAGCCGCTATCATTGAGGAATTTTCGGCTCGCTGAAGAGCACTGAAACTCAGCGCAGCAGGCCGCGCGCACGCCGGAGCGCATAATTGAGGAATTTTCGGCTCGCTGAAGAGCACTGAAACGTTGAAAAGCCATAGAACTCACCCCCTGTTGCGCGATGATTGAGGAATTTTCGGCTCGCTGAAGAGCACTGAAACGCATTATCCAGATCGAGCGTTGGAATGACACTGGTAATTGAGGAATTTTCGGCTCGCTGAAGAGCACTGAAACTCGCCGCGTCGCAGGCGCGGGCTACGTCCGGTCTCAACGAATTGAGGAATTTTCGGCTCGCTGAAGAGCACTGAAACGGCGTCTACTACACCGATCCTTACCCTAGCACACAAATTGAGGAATTTTCGGCTCGCTGAAGAGCACTGAAACTCGGTCGGGACGGGCGTTTCGATTGACGTAGAAGGATTGAGGAATTTTCGGCTCGCTGAAGAGCACTGAAACTTTCAGTCCGCTGTTGCTTCCCTTCGATGCCGACGATTGAGGAATTTTCGGCTCGCTGAAGAGCACTGAAACCGTTCGCGAGGTTGAGTTGCGCTGCTGCCGCGAGCGCGATTGAGGAATTTTCGGCTCGCTGAAGAGCACTGAAACCCGTCAGTCTTGTCACGCGAGAACAGTACGCGGATCGCTATTGAGGAATTTTCGGCTCGCTGAAGAGCACTGAAACTCGTTGCTGGTCGCGTAGGCGCGAGCCTGGCCGACCAATTGAGGAATTTTCGGCTCGCTGAAGAGCACTGAAACCCCGAAGGCTGACGGCGACACGCATTGGTACAGCGATTGAGGAATTTTCGGCTCGCTGAAGAGCACTGAAACACGATCTGGGTAACTGTGTACTCACTGGTGTCACCGATTGAGGAATTTTCGGCTCGCTGAAGAGCACTGAAACACGAGAACGCTGCGTGTCAAGCACCACATCGTAATATTGAGGAATTTTCGGCTCGCTGAAGAGCACTGAAACTCAAACTGGATAATGCTGCAATTATTGTTTTTCTTCAATTGAGGAATTTTCGGCTCGCTGAAGAGCACTGAAACTTCAAAAACAAAACCCCGCGCGGGTGAGGCGCGGGATTGAGGAATTTTCGGCTCGCTGAAGAGCACTGAAACCTTTCCGAGAATGACCAGAATTACGGCATACTTAGTATATTGAGGAATTTTCGGCTCGCTGAAGAGCACTGAAACGTCATTGGCTATCGCTACTACGACCTGGTGCTTGAATTGAGGAATTTTCGGCTCGCTGAAGAGCACTGAAACTGTTGAGATACCGAGACACCACCACGTGCTCCCAGATTGAGGAATTTTCGGCTCGCTGAAGAGCACTGAAACTGAGCGCTCATGAGAGACCGGATCGAGTTCAATGAAATTGAGGAATTTTCGGCTCGCTGAAGAGCACTGAAACGATGAAGCGCGTGAATCGCATCAAGAGCGGCAGAACATTGAGGAATTTTCGGCTCGCTGAAGAGCACTGAAACTCAGACCCTCAGCGACACGCCAGACCGGCGATCCGATATTGAGGAATTTTCGGCTCGCTGAAGAGCACTGAAACTGATTGTAACGAGCGCGGTTTTTCACGTCAACATGGATAAATTGAGGAATTTTCGGCTCGCTGAAGAGCACTGAAACGCGGACCGGATCGAGGTCAGGGATGTCATCAAGATGATGATTGAGGAATTTTCGGCTCGCTGAAGAGCACTGAAACCCGCCGCTGCGAGCGCCAGCCAGACGAACACATACAGATTGAGGAATTTTCGGCTCGCTGAAGAGCACTGAAACTTGCCGGCGGTCTACGGCGATGCCGGCGTTGTCGCGGAATTGAGGAATTTTCGGCTCGCTGAAGAGCACTGAAACAACTGGAGACCCGATCGCGCGCCCGCGAATCACCAGATTGAGGAATTTTCGGCTCGCTGAAGAGCACTGAAACCGCCAGATCGGGATAGCGCTGAACGAGAGTCCACTATTGAGGAATTTTCGGCTCGCTGAAGAGCACTGAAACCTCACCAGTTGCCGCAGCCACTGCTCGAATCGCGACCGATTGAGGAATTTTCGGCTCGCTGAAGAGCACTGAAACGCCGCCGACGTCATCATACAGCAACAACCAGCCGCGATTGAGGAATTTTCGGCTCGCTGAAGAGCACTGAAACCAAGGAGGAAGCAATGACCACACCGACCACAGTGCATTGAGGAATTTTCGGCTCGCTGAAGAGCACTGAAACTGCCTCATCATCCAGAGCTCTACCGCGCGCGCGCCGTATTGAGGAATTTTCGGCTCGCTGAAGAGCACTGAAACACTCACGGCCCACGCGCAGCGTGGGGAGCGACGAAGATTGAGGAATTTTCGGCTCGCTGAAGAGCACTGAAACGTCGCTGAGTTAAGAGGTGTGGCATGGACTGGCTCGATTGAGGAATTTTCGGCTCGCTGAAGAGCACTGAAACCCCACAGCATCATACAACAGCAGCCAGCCGCGCACGCATTGAGGAATTTTCGGCTCGCTGAAGAGCACTGAAACCTGCTCGTCATACTCGCAGACGGCGCCATGCCTCATATTGAGGAATTTTCGGCTCGCTGAAGAGCACTGAAACCGTGTAGTCGACCAAATTGCTCAGCCAGTCGACAACCCAATTGAGGAATTTTCGGCTCGCTGAAGAGCACTGAAACTAGCGCACCTCAACTCAGCGAACGGAACACCCTCCATTGAGGAATTTTCGGCTCGCTGAAGAGCACTGAAACCGTGGCGCGTGTTCAGGTCGTTAAGTTAGAGGTGTGATTGAGGAATTTTCGGCTCGCTGAAGAGCACTGAAACCCAGTCCGTCCATCAAATCGCCGACGAGCGATCCCTCATTGAGGAATTTTCGGCTCGCTGAAGAGCACTGAAACTGATACTCACCGGACCACCACAACGAGCCAGACGCATTGAGGAATTTTCGGCTCGCTGAAGAGCACTGAAACGGTCGTGCATGTACCTCTCGTCACGGCTGGCTCTTATTGAGGAATTTTCGGCTCGCTGAAGAGCACTGAAACCCAAAGCCGCCAGCAGATACGCGAACACCTCAATCATTGAGGAATTTTCGGCTCGCTGAAGAGCACTGAAACGATGGACGCGCCCGCGCCCGTTAGCAAGCCCTCGACCATTGAGGAATTTTCGGCTCGCTGAAGAGCACTGAAACAAGTTTTCCACGTCTACACAGGTAAAACGAAAAATGATTGAGGAATTTTCGGCTCGCTGAAGAGCACTGAAACGCAGTCGGATTATTTCGTTGTTCTGTTGACGCATCAATTGAGGAATTTTCGGCTCGCTGAAGAGCACTGAAACGAACGGGAGCAGGCGCGAAAAAAACGGCGCTCAGAAATATTGAGGAATTTTCGGCTCGCTGAAGAGCACTGAAACTTCCAGACGTCAACGAGCGAGTTGATGAACGCAATGAATTGAGGAATTTTCGGCTCGCTGAAGAGCACTGAAACGCAGTCGGATTATTTCGTTGTTCTGTTGACGCATCAATTGAGGAATTTTCGGCTCGCTGAAGAGCACTGAAACGGACGCTCCAGGGCGTGCGAGCACGTGGTTTAGGTATTGAGGAATTTTCGGCTCGCTGAAGAGCACTGAAACCGCAATGCTTCCGCTGATGCACATTTCCCTGCTTTAGTATTGAGGAATTTTCGGCTCGCTGAAGAGCACTGAAACTTATATGCATACAATGTCGCCGGTCAACGTAATATTTATTGAGGAATTTTCGGCTCGCTGAAGAGCACTGAAACTCGTACAGCAATTTTATGAAATTGTCAACATATTCCATTGAGGAATTTTCGGCTCGCTGAAGAGCACTGAAACATCCGCTGATAGGCACTACCACTTGTCATTTTTCAGAATTGAGGAATTTTCGGCTCGCTGAAGAGCACTGAAACCATCAGCGGTACGGATTGCACCTTCCACTAACTTGTATTGAGGAATTTTCGGCTCGCTGAAGAGCACTGAAACTACTGATTGTTCGAGCCATCGCTTCTTGCGCGATAAATTGAGGAATTTTCGGCTCGCTGAAGAGCACTGAAACTTTGATTGAGATAACCTAAAAAGTACGCTTGCATAAAATTGAGGAATTT
>Ga0308412_1002076_pt1 | contig 10858 bp, 5 predicted proteins | sample HotsprottomLayer_FD_202357 | JGI IMG/M metagenome (GOLD analysis project Ga0308412, IMG submission 202357) | Hot spring phototrophic mat microbial communities from Octopus Spring, Yellowstone National Park, Wyoming, United States -... | ecosystem: Environmental > Aquatic > Thermal springs > Hot...
CCGGGGGAGGTTCCCACTGGCGGGCTTTGCTCTCGGTCCAGGTGCCGCCGTCGCCGCCCCAGACCACCAGTTGACCCTTATCGCCGTAATACACAGCCCCGTACCCGTGCATCTTGCCGTCTTCCATGGGCACGGGTTTTCCCGGCTGATTCCAGGTCAGCACCCAATCGGGATTCTTGAAGGTGTAAACCACCTTCATGTCGATGGCGCTATCCCAAAGTCCCTTGATGGGCACGGTGCCGGTGGCTTCCACGGTGACCGGCCCGGCGGAATCGGCTTCCATGAAATACTTGGCGCAACTCATCACATGCGCGCCGCGGTCGCGAATCTGTCCGCCGCCAGACTCCATCAGCCAGCGAAACACCCCGTGCAGGTAGCGCTGGTTGAACGGCCGCCAGCGCAGCGGGCCGAGCCACAGGTCCCAGTCCAGATGCGGGGGCGGGTCGCTGTCGGGCACGGGGTTGTTATCGGCCGGACTGGCATAGTGCCAGCATTCGACCGTGTGCACCTTGCCGATGTTGCCGTTGACCAGATAACGGTAGGCGTAATAAGCATCGGCAGTAGAACGCCCCTGCGAGCCGACCTGCACAGCCACTTTGTTCTTCCGGGCAGCGGCGATCATCGCCTTGCCCTCTTCGATCGTGCAGCAGGCAGGCTTCTCCACATAAACGTGCTTGCCGCATTCGGCAGCGTGCACGGTCTGCACGCCGTGCCAGTGGTCGGGGGTGGCGATGACGACCGCGTCGATGTCTTTGCGGGTAATCACGTAGCGGTAGTCGCGATAGACGTCGGCCTGCGGACCGGCGATCTTCGAGGCGACCTCCAAGCGGCGGTCGTCCACGTCGCAGATGGCCGCCACGTTGACCTCCCCGCGGCGCATCCGGCTGACCATGCCGTTCAAATGACCGGTACCCATTCCGCCGACGCCGATGTGCCCGATCGTCAGCCGCTGGCTGGCTCCCGGGCGATCGGCGCTTGCCAGCACACCGCTGGGGATGACCGTCGGCGCGCCTAGCGCCGCGCCGGCGGCTGCCGCACCACCAGCCCTTTTCAAGAATCTTCGCCGTGACAGTTGGTTGCTGCTCATGCTTGTCGCCCTCGAGTTGGACTTCTTACTTCAAAAGTGGTTTGGTTGTGCTTCGACGGTGGTTGGGGTCGATTGTGCTCGGTTCGACCGACGACGGATGGACGCGCTGCGGTCGCCTCCGGTGCGTTTGCGTTGGTGCCGGCCAAACAGCACGCGAACTGCGGCCGCGACGGAGCGTGGCCCTCCAGATCGTTTGAAGCAATCCCTCGTGCCACTGAAGCAATCCCTCGTGCCACTGAAGCAATTCCTCGTGCCACTGTTGCGTTTGCTTGGTCGCGGGCCAATCAGCAGCGCGAACTGCGGCCACGACAGAGCGTGGCCCTCCAAAGCCTTCTTTCGGGCCTCCATGTTCCAAAGCGTTCTTTTGGGCTTCCATGCCAGGTGCGTGTCACTCCAGTTTGCCCTGCACCGGGCGCTCAAAACACGCGCAAGTTCCGTCGCAAGGGTTTAGTCGTCAGGGTCTGATCGTCAGCGTCTAACCGTCAGGGTTTGGGCAATCTGCGCGATCCGCCTGGCAAAGGCAGCTAATAGGTTACAGGTGCCGGAGTAGGCTATCAAGTAGCGAATCGACTTTTCCGTTTTTGCCGGCGGTGATAATATAGCAGTGTATGGGGATGCTTCTGGAACCGCCGCTGGATTTGCTGGCCGAATGGGTGATTGCCACCGACGGCCACGCCATGCGCCGGCTGCCGCTGCTGGACATGGCCCGGCGGATACTCTGCGGCTTGCTCGAAGCCCAGCCGCACGAGCGCCGCGTGCTAGCGATACGTCTGGAGCGGTGGCGATACCAGCATCTTGACCTGCGAGGGCAGCATGCGAATTGCATGGACCTGCGGCTGGCCGAAGTGCTGGATTTGGCGGCCAACCGACTGGTGGGCCTGCCCGAGCGCCCGCCGCGCTGGACGCGCGAAGCGATTAGCCATACCGGGTACGACTGGCCCGAGCTGTCCGAGGCGCTGGCAGCACTTGACCCGGCTGTGCCGCTGGAGCCGATCGCCCAGAAGGCGGCTGCGTTGACGGCGGCGAACTTTTCGATCGGCGGCCGGCGGCGGATGTTTCTTTACGCGCCGTTGTATCTTTCCAGTCATTGCGTGAATTACTGTGTGTATTGCGGGTTCCGGTTTCCCAACCCGATAGCCCGCCGCCATCTGACCGTCGAGCAGGCCGAACACCAGGCCGAAGTGCTTGCCCAGCGAGGCATTCGCCACATTTTGCTGGTGGCGGGCGATTATCCGCGGCTGACCAGCATCGGCTACCTGGTAGAGGTGATTCGCCGCTTGGTCCAGCGCGGCTTGTCGGTGGCTGTGGAGATCGCCCCGCAAGGGACGCTGGCCTATGCAGAACTGGCGGCGGCCGGCGCTTGCGGCGTGACGCTTTATCAGGAGACCTACAACGAGCAGCTTTACGGGCTGTATCATCCGCGGGGAACCAAGGCATCGTACGACTGGCGGCTGGAAGCGCTGGAGCGTGCCGCCGAGGGGGGCATGAAGCGTCTGGGATTCGGCATCTTGCTGGGACTGGCCGACCCGTGCCAAGACCTGCTGGCCATGATGCGTCATGCCCGATACGTGTCCCGGCGCTTTCCCCATTGCACCATCGCCTTCAGCCTGCCGCGGATTTACGAAGCGCCTGCCGGGTTCGAGCCGCCGTATAAGGTAAGCGACGATCTGTTCGTCCGGCTGTATTGTGCTCTGCGGATCGCTTTCCCCAAGGCCGAACTGGTCCTTTCGACCCGCGAACCGGCCGAACTGCGAAATCGGCTGGCGAAAATCTGTATTACGCAGCTCAGTGCAGGCAGCTCCACAGTGCCCGGCGGATACGAAAACGGCGAAACTGCCGCAGACGATGCGCCCCAGCCCGATAAAGTTGAACAGCGTGGCCATGCTGGCGGTCTGCGTGCGCAGCCTGGCGGTCAGTTTCCCGTGTGCGATTGCCGCACTCCGGCCGAAGTGGCGGCGTGGTTGACAGCTAACGGTTTGGTGCCGGTGTGGACGCCGACGGCGGAACCGCCAGCCGTTCAGTAATCCCTTACGGCGTGACTTGTGGGCGTTCTGCGCGCATGTTTTCAGGTGATCGGGAGGGCCACGCTCCGTCGTGGCCCGCCATCCAGTGCCGTCGGACGCGACGGAGCGCGTCCCTCCATTTGCTTGCGGCCCTAGCCCGCGTTAGGAATGTCTAATGCAGCGCCGCCAGGCGTTGCATAACGCCCAGCCGGGGGCGTAAGCGCGGGCATCTGCGACTGGTTCTGCCCATGCCGCTAGCGGACCAGCCCGCGCAAGGTTTCGCTGGGCTAGCAATCGTCAGGCACGGGAAACGCTCGGCACAGCTCGGCCACTTCGCCGGCGATGCACTGGGCCAGGTGCTGGTCGTCGGGCGAACGCAGCAGGGCCACAATCCATCGGCCGATCTGCTGCATCTGCTGCTGGCCCATGCCGCGGCTGCTCAGCGCAGGTGTGCCGAAGCGAATGCCCGACGGATCCACCCGCGGACGACGATCGAACGGCACCACGTTCTTGTTGGCCGTGATGCCGCAGCGGTCCAGAATGGTCTCGGCCTGCTGGCCGCTGATGCCCAACGGGCTGACATCCACCAGAATCAGGTGATTGTCGGTTCCTCCGCTTACAAGCGACAAACCGCCCGAAAGCAACGCCTCGGCCAGTGCTTTGGCGTTGTCCACGATTCGTCGGGCGTACTGGCGGAACTCCGGCTGCATAGCCTCGCGGAAGCAAACGGCTTTGCCGGCGATCACGTGCATCAGCGGACTGCCCTGCACGCCGGGAAAGACGGCGTCGTCGATCTGCTCGGCATACTGTGCTTTGCAGAGGATCATCCCGCCCCGGGGGCCGCGGAGCGTCTTGTGCGTGCTGGTGCTGACGTAATCGGCCACCGGCGCCGGATTGTCGTGCACGCCCCCGGCCACCAAACCGGCATAATGAGCCATATCGACCCATAGCTTCGCTCCGCAAGCGTGGGCGATCTCGGCGAACTGGGCATGAGGAATCTCGCGCGGATAGGCGCTTGCGCCGGCGATGATCAGTTTTGGTCGGTGCTGGCGGGCAAGGGCAGCCACCTGGTCAAGGTCTATGCGATGATCGGATTGACGAACCCCATAGTGCAAAAACTGATACGTTCGCCCCGAGATGTTCAGCGGCATCCCGTGGGTCAAATGCCCGCCGTTGCTCAGGTCCAGACCCAGCACCACATCGCCCGGTTCCACCGCCGCCAAGTACACCGCCAGATTAGCCTGCGCGCCGGAGTGGGGCTGCACGTTGACGTGTTCGGCGCCGAAAAGCTCCTTTGCACGCTGGCAGGCAAGCGACTCCACAGCATCGGCAAACTGGCCCCCGCCGTGTTCGCGCCGACCGGGATAGCCCCGGGCGGCTGTGTCGCCCAGCGGACTTCCAACCGCCTGGAGTACGGCCGGGCTGACATAGTTCTCGCTGGCTATCATCACCAGCCGGTCGCGTTGCCGCTGGCTTTCTTCGTCGATAGCCGACCAGACCTCGGGGTCCTGTGACTGAAGTAACCGCATCGTGATCTCTCGCAAGTCACAGTTGTTCGTGCATAAACGTCTGTGCGCGCAAAAGGCTACCCTCCGGCTCGGCAGCGCTGGGCGACAGCGATAGCACCGCTACCGGAGAATCGTAGCATACCATCGGCGGGCGTGGGATCAAAGTTATGCTTTCCGCGCGTTGATCTCACGCACTCTTGCTCGCAGAACGGTTTTACGCAAACGGCAGCCGCCACCACACGGCAGCCACGCCCTGCTGTCGCGCTGGTTGGGTTATAGCCGATCGCACGGCAACCACCTGTATCAAAGGCGGCCACGACGGAGCATGGCCCTTGTATGTTTTCAGTATTGCGATCAATGCTGAGTTTGGTAAGAAAAAAATCGGGCTGCTCCAGATGACCCCAAGGCACGCGCACCGTGCTTGCGTGTCGAGTCGAACCCACCCAAACATGGGATGCGCGGCTGCGATTCCCATTCCCTTCAGCCTGACTGGTACCCTGTTGCACGCGGACGCACTGCGGAGCGCCGTACCACTGGCTTTCCCGTAATGGTGCAAAACTCCTTAGCAAGCCAGCCAGCAGTGGCACCCAGCACCAAGGGGCTATTCGCGGCCAGCTTACATTGTCCGCCGCGGACCAATCCAGTCTGTAAGCTGTCGATTGCCGGCCCGAAGTGCATCGCCGCCAAGTCCATACGCACTCTACACTGGGTGAACTCTATTTGAGGCGGTTGCGTTGTAGGAGTGCGCAGGAGGGTTGGCGGTGGGGGAGATCAGGCGGTGGCGTGTTGGGAGGGTGCCTTGGACGAACAAGGGTTGTAGTATTGATCCTTCCTGATGGGGTGCTACACTGAACTGGCCAGAACAACCCGCCGAAAAAGGTCCGCCCGAAATACCCCGCGAGACAGGAGCACCTGCGATGTTTTTGCGATGGTCGTTGCTACTTGGCGTTGCCCTTTGCGGAATGCTGGCTCAGCGTGCTTCGGGCGGCGAGCAAAGGCTATCGCCGGAAGCGGCGGCGATGCTCCAACGGGCGATGGCCGGGCCACTACGAGAAATCAAGGAAATAATCTTCTGCACCCGGCTGAGTTACAACGACGGCCACTGGTACGCCAACATCGGGTACTACTGCGACGACCACACACAAAAGGCTTACGCCGGCAACGGAAAGCCGGACGTGGGCAAATTGTTGGCGCTGGACATCCGCACCGGCCAGTTGCGCAGCATCTTCGACGCCCAGGGCGGCTCGATCCGCGATCCGCAGGTACATTACGACGGCCAAAAAGTGCTTTTTTCGCACCGCAAGTCGGGCGAGGATCATTATCACCTGTACGAGATCAACGTGGACGGCAGCGGTCTGCGGCAGCTTACTTCAGGCCCGTTCGACGATTACGAGCCGAGCTACTTGCCCGATGGCGGCATCGTCTTCGTTTCCACCCGCTGCCGTTCGTGGGTCAAGTGCTGGATGACCCAGGTGGGCGTGATGTACCGTTGCGACGCCGACGGGGGGAACATCCGCCGCATTTCCTTCAGCAACGAGCACGACAACACGCCTTGGCCGCTGCCCGACGGCCGCATCCTCTACACCCGTTGGGAATACGTGGACCGCAGCCAGGTGGAGTTTCATCACCTTTGGGCCAGCAACCCCGACGGCACTGCCCAGACGATCTTCTACGGCAACATGCATCCCGGGGTGGTGATGATCGACGCCAAACCCATTCCCGGCACAGGCGATGTGCTGGCGTGTTTTTCGCCGGGACACGGGGTGACCGATCACAAGGGGATAGCCACGATCGTCTCGCCGGCGGCAGGGCCGGACCATCTGCCTTCGGCCAGGCGGCTGCACAAGGGGCCGCTGATTCAAGATCCCTACCCGGTTTCGGAGGACTGTTTTTTGATGTCCGACGGCAAGCGGTTGCTGGTGATGGATGGCGCCGGGACGATGGCGCCGATCTACGTGCATCAGGGCGAGGGCGAAATCCGCGAGCCGCGACCGCTAGTGGCACGCCCGCGCGAGCCGGTCATCCCGCCGCGCGTCAATTGGACGAAACAAACAGGTTTGATGGTGCTGGCCGACGTATATCGGGGCCGGAATATGGAAGGCGTCCGCCGCGGCGAAATCAAAAAACTACTGATTCTGGAAGACCTGCCCAAGCCGGTCAACTTCAGCGGCGGCCCCGATCTGACCTCCTGGCTGGGCACATTTTCGCTGGAGCGCGTGCTGGGCACAGTGCCGGTAGAAGAAGACGGCTCGGCGTACTTCGAGGTTCCGGCGGGTCGGGCGATTTACTTCGTGGCCCTGGACGCCAGCGATATGTCGGTAAAACGCATGCACAGCTTCACCAGCGTGATGCCCGGCGAAGTCGTGGGCTGCGTGGGCTGCCACGAGCCGCGCACGCGCACGCCGGATGCCGTCCGGCCGCCGCAACTGCTTGCCGCCCGCGGTACCACCAGTTCGCCCGCCGGCGGCGGCAGTGCTGTTACCGAGGTCGATGCCAAGATTGCTGTTACCGAAGTCGGTTACCGGCCGGGCGCGCCTGTGAGCCAGCCGATATTGATGGCCTTGCGCCGTCCGCCTAGTCAGATCGAGCCGTTTTCGGGTTATCCGGATGTGCTGGACTTCACTCGCGACATCCAGCCGATTCTTGACCAGCACTGCGTAGCCTGCCACACGTACACGCGCCGGGAAGGGGGAGTAATACTGGCAGGCGATCTCGGCCCGCACTGGTCGCATGCGTACTTCAGCCTGTTTGCCCACAACTTGGTGGCCGATGGGCGCAACGGTCTGGGGAACCATCCGCCGCGGAGCATCGGCAGTTCCGCCAGCCGGTTGCTGACGCTGATCGACCAGCAGCACTACGAGGCGAAACTATCGGCGCAACAACGACGCACGGTGTGGCTGTGGATCGAAAGCGGCGCACCGTACGCGGGCAGTTACGCGGGATTGCGCAATGCGGTCGATCAAGCCCGGGCCGGCAAGGCAACAGGCGCCGTGTTCGGCGAAGGAAGCCAAGTGCTAAGACGGCGCTGCGCCGAGTGCCACGCCGTGGGCAACCCCAGGGACGAGAAAGGCCGCGCGCTGCCCCTGGAACCAATCACTGCCAACAATGCGCGGGGATTGGCGCGACGGGTTGCTATCTACGAGCGCGTGGTTCTCCCCAATGATCCGGTGGCTCGGTACAGCAGCAATATATTGCTAAACTTTACCCGGCCAGCTATGTCGCCGCTGTTGCTGGCCCCGCTGGCGCGTTCGAGCGGGGGCTGGGAAAGCTGCGGCCCGGTCTTCAAAAGCACCGACGACCCAGACTACCAGCAGCTACTGGCACTGATCCAGCAGGGCAAGGCCGAACTGGATGCTGTGCCGCGTTATGGCACGCCCGGTTTTCGGCCGAATTGGCAGTATATCCGCGAGATGAAGCGCTTTGGTGTGTTGCCGGCAGAGTTTGACCCCGCAGGCAGCCCGATCAACATCTTCGCAACCGATCAAGCTTATTGGAAATCGTTGTGGCCGTAGCGACAGTAGTTCTGGCCAGCGCGGCTGGCCAATAGCGATTTGCGTGCTATGATGCCCGCGTGCTGGGGGTATGTGCAGCGCGATCTGGAGGGCCACGCTCCGTCGTGGCCATGTGCCCGCTTGCTGGAGGACGCGACCGCAGCGCGTCCGTTTATGACACCATTTGGTTGCGGCTGAAGGCCGCTTTGAGAAGGACGCTTCGATGGTTTCCGAGGAAATCAGGCACCCGCCGTCGGCCGAGGATGCTTTGTTAAGGCTGCTGGTCCTTATGCACGTGGTGCGGTATGCGCTGTTGACCCCTCCGCCCGACTTGCTCAAACCCTCGCTGGAAAGCTGGGACGAAAGCGATCGGATCGAGTTTGACCACGACGCCAAGCAGATCCGCGACGAGTTCTGGGCGCCTGTGCGGGCGTCGCCTTTGTGGGATGCGATGTCGCCGGAAGAGAAAAAGTTTGCCGCAACTACAGTGGTGACGATGAGCGCACAACAGCATATCGACTTCACATGGCGGCTGGAAGCCATGCAAGTGCTGATGTGGGCGATGGAACTACTTCCGTCGCTTCCGCCTTACGACGCACCGGCCACCCCGGAACTTCTCGAGAGGCTTACTGCGGCGGCAGTCGGTTCGCTGATCGACTCGCCACGGCTCCGCCCCCGCGAGCAGATCGAGCAGGCACGCAACCTGGCCGAACTGTGGCACTGGCGCAGCCGTACCCGAGAGCTTATCGAACAAGGCTGTTCCTTGCCGGCCGATCCGAACCTGAAAGCCGCAGGGCTGGAGACTTTCGACGACATTGTGCGGGCTACGGCGAGGCTTTGCGAGCAAGAAGGTAGCGTACCGGTCGTCGCCGAAGACTTCGCGGCCTATGGCAAAGCCTATCGCGACCTTTCGCCCGACGAGTGGTCTGAAGTCCGCTCCGTCACCATCGAGCGGCATTTCACCTTGAATTGGCTTTGCGGGTACGCACCGGGCAACCAGTGGGATGAAACGCCCACCGATACGTGATCGCCCCGGATGCCTCCCGGGCAGTCTATTGACGAGCACTGCCACGGGCAGTATCGTAAATTCAGTGGATGAATAGTCCCTTACGCCGTAACTTGTGCGCCTTGTGGTGGCATGTTTTCATGTGATCTGGAGGGCCACGCTCTGTCGTGGCCGTGTTGGCGGTACTAGCGGACGCGACTGAGCGGGTCCCTCCATAACAGTATTTCGTTGCGGCCACAGGCCGCTTTAGGTACATCTTGACGGAAGATGAAGCCAGCGCGGGTGCGCTGCTGTTTGCATCGGGCGTGGGTGCCAGGCAGGGCTTCACGAATCGGTCAGAGCCGAAAGCGCAGCGCAGCATTAGGTCGCCATACTGGCGGCGCGGAACCAAGCGGCACATGTGTATTTGTCAATGTCATGCCGCAGTGAAGCGGGTGTAGCTCAGTCGGTAGAGCACCGGCTTCCCAAGCCGGTTGTCGCGGGTTCAAATCCCGTCGCCCGCTCTGCTCAACAGACCGGTCGGCACATCGCGGAGTGCCGGACGGGGGAAGTTTCGCGCCGTCCTTGCAAGCTATTGTCCTTCTGAGAGTGAGGCAGAAGTAAGGCTCGGACAAAAGCGTTGCGCGGGCAATTCGCTATCTGCATACACCGGCGATGTAAATGCTGAGCTGGCCGTTGGTTGCGATGAGTGACTTCTGTGCCGCTTGGCCCCCCGATTTATTCGCCGGTGGTGAACGCTCCGGGTTCGCGTGCGCCCAGCTTCACGATCGCGCCGATTAGCCCGGCGGACAGACGCTTGGGCGCACAAAGCCCCAGGCCGCTACCGCAGAGAGACCATGCGGGTGCGTCCCTCGTCTTCGATGTTGATCTTGTCTTCGCGGGCAAGCCATCCTACTGCTTGCATGACAGTATCGCGCGGTTCACCAACGGCTTTGACGAGTTTCGAAAGGCTGAGCGGTCCTTTTTCGGCCAGGGTACGCCATACCACACCGGCCGTCTCGCCAATGTGCGCAATACACGAGCCAGATCCAGCGGATGACATGGCAACGCCCTCCTGAAAAGACATATTTGCCACCGACCCGTCTTGATTGTCTGCAAAGACGGTATCATCTACGCAAAGTATAACGGAAGGTTAGCATTCAGCAAGCAACTCGCTTCCGGTGGAACGCAACGCCAGAAGGTCTTCGATGCTGGCTGCTCGGTGCGGCAGGGGGGATTGCACAAGGCCAACCCGACGCGGCTTGGCCGATCACAGCTTGCTGACCAATGCATAACATGAGCATGTTGCGCATTATGGCGAATCTGCGGAATCGGGGATTCTTAGGGAATTTATCAAGTCGGTCATCAGGAAGGCCCTCGGCCGGCAGGTCGACTACCGCGCCAGCCAGCGAAACGATGCAGGCCAATCGGCAGGTTTGGCAGCCAACAGGCATTCCCCGTGTTCCAACGGTGGCCCTTTGCGCCGGTTGCGCTCAAGAAATGCAACGGGCCCGACGGCTGTGCGGGCAGCCTGTCGGGCCCCTGGACCGTGAAAAGCTGGCTCATGCCCGATTCGGGCTTGCTACTGGTCGCACCCCGCGACTACGCCTTAGATCCACGGTGTAATACATTTCGCACAAGCTCTATTGCACGTTGCGTGCCAATAGAGGATTTAAACGGCGCAGGCAGGAAGGTTAGAATCGTAATCAGTTATCATGAAATGGTTTGCGGCAGGTGAGTTCGCCACTGGAATGCGAGGGTTTTGACGAAAAGCCCAGCACAAA
>Ga0308412_1002077_pt1 | contig 10855 bp, 10 predicted proteins | sample HotsprottomLayer_FD_202357 | JGI IMG/M metagenome (GOLD analysis project Ga0308412, IMG submission 202357) | Hot spring phototrophic mat microbial communities from Octopus Spring, Yellowstone National Park, Wyoming, United States -... | ecosystem: Environmental > Aquatic > Thermal springs > Hot...
CTCAATCCGAAACAAAAAGTGTTGGTCATATCAGGCTATTATGATGAAGAGAAGCAGTCGAAGTTAATGAGGCTGGGCAAGGTGTTGTATTTGCAAAAGCCGTTTGAGGTCGAGGAGTTAGTGAAAACGGTCTATCGTGCGTTAGGAGATTAGCTTCATTGCCATTCATGTGGATTTCCTACTTGCGCTTGGAATAACGGTACTACCTCACCCTGTCTGCTAATGCAGACATTTCTCTCCTGTTTGTAGGAGAAAGAGACGATAAGTAAGGTTAGCTGTCTTACTCCCCCGGTTTGTTGTGCTGAATGAAGTAAAGCACCCATACTGGGGTTCCTTGCTGGCGCTCGAGATGACAAAAATCACCTTTGTCATACTGGGCGAAGCGAAGCGCCCATGTTGAATTACTCAAAGTAAAAGCATGAAAGAGCTAAAGGAAATAGTTTCTGCTGCCGAGAGTGCACGTGCGAAAGGTGAAGCATTTGCGTTGGCAACTTTGGTGAAGGTGCAGGGGTCGTCGTATCGGCGGGTGGGGGCGAAAATGTTGCTGACACAATCGGGCAAAAAAGTTGGCACCATTTCAGGTGGGTGTCTTGAAAGCGATGTGCAGAAAAAAGCACAGTTTGCAATGCAAACTGGAAACTCATCGCTGGTTATCTACGACTCGCTTGGCGAAGACGAGAGCCCATTCAATTTTGGCTTAGGCTGTGGTGGCACACTGGCGCTGCTTATCGAGCCAAGCTATTTACCAGTTCTGCATGAACGCCTAAGCTACTACGCCGATTTTCTGAAAGCCCCACAGCCCCTTGCGGTGGCAACCATCTACGCAGCAGAAGGCTACTTGAAAAATCAGATTGGCAGATCGCTCTGGCTAAGCAACGCAAAACAAGCCAAAAGCAACATTTGTGACAAAGAGCTTCTAAATCTGCTCAAAGCGGATGCCTATCAAGCCTTAGGTCAGCGTCGCTCACAAGTGCGGCAATACAAGACACAAAGTGCAACCGCCGAAGCCTTGATTGAAGTGCTATTGCCGCCCGTGCATTTGGTCATCTTCGGTGCAGGCTACGATGCCGTGCCACTTGTAGAGTTTGCGAAAGCCTTAGGCTGGCTGGTGACGGTGGTGGCAAGAAGACCATCACATTTTTTGCACGAGCGATTTCAAGTTGCAGATAGGCTGCTCTTTGCCACAGCCAAAGAGGTTGCAGAAAAACTTTGCATGAGCGAGCGAACCGCCGCCGTGGTCATGACGCACAACTTTGAGCACGACATGGAAATTTTGGCGCAGCTCCTGCCCTTGTGTCTTCCCTACCTTGGTGTGTTGGGACCCAAGGCACGCACCGAAAAACTGCTGAGCAAACTAAAAAAACAGCTTGCGCTAAGTGATAACCTGCTCAAAACCCTCTATGCGCCAGTGGGACTGGATATTGGAGCAGAGTTGCCTGAAGAAATTGCGCTCTCGATTGTGGCAGAAATCAAAGCCGTGATGCAGCAGCGGCAAGGCTCATTTTTGCGCGAGCGCAGAGCCCCTATTCATGATGATACTGCACAGTAGCAAGTATGAAAAAAGTCGGCATTGTGATACTTGCGGCTGGTGCCTCGCGGCGACTTGGAGAGCCGAAGCAGCTGTTGCGCTTTGCGGGGACATCGCTCATTTGCCACGCTGTGGTTGAAGCCTGTGCCACACAAGCAGCTCATGTAGTGTGTGTCTTAGGTGCATTTGCTGAAGAAGTTGAAGCCGAATTGCGCTGCTGCACATCACAGACAGAGCAGGTAGAAATCGTGAGAAATACGCATTGGCAAGAAGGTATTGCCACCTCAGTTCGTGAAGGCATTAAGGCACTGCAAAAGCATGATAGTGATGCCGCACTCATCATGCTATGCGACCAGCCCTTCATTGAACGAAGTTTTCTAAACCGACTCATCAACACATGGCATGAGACGAAAGCACCCATTGTAGCATCTGGGTATGCCGATACAGTGGGAGCACCAGCGCTCTTTGCAAAAGAATGTTGGCCTGAGCTTTTGAAATTACAAGGCGAAAGTGGCGCACAGCATCTAATTAGGCATTATAGGCATGAAGTGGTGCCGTGTCAGCAAGGCATGATGGATATTGATACGCCGCAAGACAAAGCACGCTTGCAAGCGTTTGAAGCCAGTCAGAGTAGAAGAAGTTGAGAAAAGCCTAAAGCTCGGCTTCCACTTTTTGGAGCTCATTATCAAAGACGCGGAACATAATTTTGCGCTGCTCGTCTGGGCGCTCATAACCCCAAATCATGGCAAGTTCTTCCATCTCCGTTTCCATACTAAAGCGCTGGGATTCGCCAAGATAGACTTCGCTGACGCCCAGTTCTTTGGCAGTGTGAACGATGCTGTAAAATGCATTGTAGCCCGGCACAATAATCGGAATAACAGGCTTGCCGTATTCTTCGGCAAGATTGACGACTTCAGTAAAGAGTTTGCGTTCTTCAGAAGTCATTTCAGTGTCAAAAAAGGCGATGCGGTCTTTACTCATCACACGCACGGTCATGACAATGATGTCTGTCTTGTCGGTGTCGGTAACCTCTAAGCATTTATCCAGATGTTCCAGATTGGTGTAGCGTTTGACGGCAACAAGCACGCGGTTTGGCTTTTCTGACCCGATGGATTCTGGCGTGATGTTAAGACCATTTTCTTGGTTGAATTTCTCAAGCGATTGTAAATCTTCAAGCGAAAGATTCTCGCGTGGATTTCGCATGCGGCGCGCTTTGGCAAGACGATTGAGCTTTTCAGAGACGCTAAAGAGAATAAGGAAAAAGATGGTAAAAAGCACGCCCGAGACCGTAGCAACCGACTTGGTGAAAAGGTTAGCAATCGCAACGGTGAGCAGCACGGTGAGCACAAGCAAAATGCCAACCGGAAATTCCACATCACCGATTTTGATGTTGAGCGGCACTTTGAACTCGCGTGGACGGCGGTCCTTAAAGCGCAGCGCCAGCATGGCAAACGCATTAAAGACAAAACTCCAGATGACGCCGAAAGCATATGCTTCGCCAAGCAGATACACATTGCCGCCGCTCAAAATCACCGTTGTAAGCTGAAACAAGGCAATCATGTTAATCATGCGGTAAGTCGTGCCATGCACCGGATGCGGGCGGCGAAACCAATCGGCAAGAATACCATCTTCAGCAACACGATTTAAGACCCCGTTGGCACCGACAAACGAAGTATTGACCGCACTGGATAAAATCAGAAAGCCGACAAAGACCACAAACGCTTGTAAGCCAAGTCTGACAAACTCTGGTGCCTCAACATGCATAGCCAAGCCAGAAAGCAAATTATCGGCATACTGTGAAAGACGTACCTCATCGGGGATAATCATGACAGCAAGAAAGGAAAACACACCGGTGAAACTGACACTGAAGATGAGAATGGCAATAGCCGCACGTTTGAGATTGGTCAGCTTTGGGGCGGCAATTTCACGATAGACTTGCGCCAGCGATTCTTCGCCCGACATGGCTAGCATGGAGTGCCCAAGCGCAATGATGATGCCAATTGCGCCAAGCGTGGTACCAGAAAGCAGGCTTTCGCCCAGCTTGGTATGAGCCAGAAACCCTAAAGATTCTTCATTGAAGGAAATAAGAAAGCGTGGTAGCTCAGCACCGCGCACATAAATCGTATAGCCGCACCAAATTAGCATGATGAGAATCATCACGCAAGTAATTTGTATGATGCGCAGCGCCGCAGTCGATGATTCCGTAATGCCCCGAGTATTAATCCACCAAAAGTATCCAATAATGGCTATCGCAAAAAGCTGGGAAGAGAGATTCAGGTCAAGGCTATATGCAATGCCGAGCTTAGGCAGAAAACTATTGATAAGACCAGCTAAATACTGACCTGCGGAAACTGAACTAATCGGACCAGTGAGGACATAGTCGAACATCAAGGCGGAGACAGCCACTTTGGCAAAACCTTCGCCAAGCACATTGCGCACAACGCGATAGACCCCGCCACGTGTAAAAATAGAGCATGATTCTATGTAGACCAGCCTGACGGCAAAGGCGAAAATCATGACGCCGAAGATGAAATACGGTGCCGCTTCACCAATGGCGCGTTCTGTAATTCCGCCAATGTAATAAGCCGTTGAGCCCAAATCGCCTAGGACGATGGCAGCGGCACGCCAAAATGAGATAAACGAGAGCATAACAGAGGTGACTACCACCACCTTGACACTAGGCGATGAAGAGGAAGAAACCGATGCAGAAGAATTGCCTGTACGGCTTGCAGAAATCGCAAGATTCTGTTGATTGCTACTGCTGGGTTCCATATCTTCAAATCATACCGACCTTGCCATTCACTTCGAGCCCAAACGAATCTTTGCTACGGCAGTCGGATTGTTTCTAAATTCTGTACGGCGCAAATATAAAAAAAGCTGTAAAAAGGTATCTCTTGCTGCATCAGAAGCACTTATCGTAAAGCATAAACCAAGTAAATAAGCGCAAAAACTGTATTTTCGTTTCTTTGCTAAAATAGAGCAGTGCTAAAGAGATAGCAACATTTCATGAAGGTCAAAATCTGTGGTATTACAAACTTGGAAGATGCACTTGCTGCCATAGAAGCGGGTGCAGATGCATTAGGGTTTATTTTCTACGACAAAAGTCCAAGGCGAATTTCGGTCTACCACGCTAGGCAAATTATCCAGCAGTTGCCGCTCTTTGTGGAAAAAGTTGGGGTCTTCGTCGATGCAGAGATAGAGGAGATTGAAAACACGAGTCGGGCATTAAAGCTTACGGCAGTGCAACTTGTGGGCGAGCGCATGTCAGCCAGTCAGGTGAAAAGATTGACTGTGCCAGTTATTAAAACCTTTCGTGTCGGTCCGCAGTTTAATGCCCAAGTGGCATGTAACTTTCTGAAGCATGCAGAAATAACCACAGTGCTGCTCGATACCTACGACACCAAGCAATATGGCGGCACGGGCAAAACCATCGACATTGAGCAAGCCCGAGCACTGGTTAGAGATATTTCAGAATTTGGCTACGTTATTTTGGCGGGCGGACTCAATCCAGAAAATGTGGAAACTGTGGTGCGCTATACTCAACCCTACGCAGTGGATGTGGCCAGTGGAGTGGAAAAAGAAGCAGGCAAGAAAGACCACGAAAAAATGCGAGCCTTTGTCGCTAAAGCCAAGTCAATGCGGCAGGCATAGCGCATAAATTCAGCATTCTCGAAAAAGTTCAAAACACAAAAACGGAGAACGAAACTTGAATGCCGAAACCGTAACAATTGAAAACGAAAAGTTTCTTGCGCGGCGCACAAAGCGTGTGCAAGAGTCAACGACGCTTCAGATTACAGCGCAAGCAAAAAAGATGATAAGTCAAGGGCTGGATGTGGTAAGTCTATCGGCTGGTGAGCCAGACTTCCCAACACCTGACTTTGTGTGTGAAGCGGCAATTGAGGCAATTCGCAAAGGCTTTACACGCTACACGGCGGTGGAAGGCATTGCGGAGCTGCGCCAAGCAATTGCAGAAAAGCTGCGTCGAGAAAATAACCTAAACTATTCGCCTGAAGAGATTCTGACCAGCACAGGAGGCAAACAAGCCATCATGAATGCTTTGCTAGCGCTCTGCGACGAAGGCGACGAAGTAATTATTCCAGCCCCATACTGGGTGAGTTTCCCAGAGATGGTCAAAATTGCTGGCGCAACGCCAGTTATTTTGCCGACGACCGTAGAGCAAGGCTTCAAGATTACGCCAGCCCAACTTGAGGCAGCCATCACGCCACGAACCAAAATGCTCATTCTCAACTCGCCATCTAACCCCACAGGTGCCATGTATTCAGAAGCAGAGATTCGTGCGCTCATGCATGTCTTAGAAGGGCGTGATATTTTCGTGCTCTCGGACGAGATGTATGACCGCTTCACGTATGGCGAAGTCGAGCACTTCTCTCCAGCACGTATTGAGAGTATGCGCGAGAGGATTATCACCAGCAATGCAGTCTCTAAAACCTACTCCATGACGGGATGGCGAGTTGGTTACATTGCTGCACCACGATGGATTATTGAGGCGGCGGCAAAACTGCAGTCGCAGATGAGTTCACATACCAGTAGCATTTCGCAAAAAGCTGCTGCCGCAGCCCTAATGGGCTGCCAGAGTGTAGTAGAAGCGATGCGAGAGGAGTTCAAAAGACGGCGCGATTTTGTCTATGCAGAGCTGTCCAAAGTGCGTGGCTTCAAGATGAATTTGCCACAAGGCGCCTTCTACATGTTCCCCTCTGTTGAAGCATTGCTGGGCAAAGCTTACGATGGTGTCGTGCTACGCACATCTGCTGATGTGGCTGAATATCTCCTAAAGAAGCATTTGGTGGCAACCGTACCAGGTGAAGCCTTCGGGGCGGCAGGTCATTTGCGTCTTTCCTATGCAGCGTCTATGGAGGAGTTGCAAAAAGCCGTGTTGCGCATTCAGAACGCCTTTGCATAAAAGCACAATTTTGCACAAGTAAGTTCAACAATCTCTTTGCAACAGGGTGCATTTTTGCTATAATAAGGCTAACTAAGGTTACACATAATTAAAACAACAAGAAGGGAATTTAGACTGTGGCAAATCCACTCTTTGCAACAAAATCAATCCCTCAACTTCTGAAAGATGCAGGAGCAGGTGGCGATAGCGAAGTTCCAACGCTCAAGCGCACGCTAGGGGCGACCAACTTGGTGGCTTTAGGAATTGGTGCCATCATTGGTGCGGGACTGTTTTCACTGACGGGATTAGCGGCAGCAAACAATGCAGGACCGGCAGTGACACTCTCTTTCATAATCGGGGCTATTGGATGCGCCTTTGCAGGCTTATGCTACGCCGAATTTGCTTCCATGATTCCTGTAGCAGGAAGCGCCTATACCTATTCCTACGCAACGATGGGACAATTTATCGCATGGATTATCGGCTGGGATTTGGTGCTGGAATACGCAGTAGGCGCCGCAACTGTCTCCATCAGCTGGTCGCAGTACCTTGTCAAGCTCTTAGCAAACTACAATATCTACCTGCCTGCACAGCTGACCTGCTCTCCGTGGGAGATGGCAAAACAAGCCGATGGCACCATGGTCTCGGGTTTGTGCAACCTGCCAGCAGTGTTCATTGTAGTAGTCATTTCACTACTGTTGGTCAAGGGCACAAGGGAATCTGCATTCGTCAATAGTCTGATTGTCATTTTGAAAGTTTCGGTGGTGCTTATCTTCATTGCATTAGGTTGGTCATTTATCAATCCAGAAAATCACACCCCGTATATTCCTGAAAATACAGGCGAGTTTGGGCACTTTGGCATTAGTGGAATTTTTCGTGGTGCGGCTGTGGTGTTCTTCGCCTACATTGGTTTTGATGCTGTCTCTACAGCAGCACAAGAAGCCAAAAATCCGCAGCGTGATATGCCCATCGGAATTTTGGGGTCGCTGCTGATTTGTACCATTCTCTATGTGCTATTTGCACATGTTATGACCGGTGTGGCACACTATACTGAGTTCAAAGGCAGTGCTGCTCCAGTAGCGATTGCAATTGCAAAAACACCATACAGCTGGCTGGGACAAGCCATTATCATTGCGATTTTGGCAGGATATTCATCGGTTATTCTGGTTATGCTGTTGGGGCAATCGCGTGTCTTTTTCTCCATGTCAAAAGACCGTCTGTTGCCAAAAGTCTTTTCGGAAGTGCATCCACAGTTTCGCACACCCTATAAGTCTAACTTGCTGTTCATGGTCTTCGTGAGCCTCTTTGCAGCATTTGTGCCCGTGCAAGTGGTCGGCGAAATGACCAGCATTGGCACGCTCTTCGCCTTCGTGCTGGTCTGCATCGGCGTGATGGTCATGCGTAAAACACAGCCCAATGCGCCGCGCGCCTTCAGAACACCATTTGTGCCCTTGGTGCCCATACTGGGCATTATTACCTGCCTTTCAATGATGCTCTCACTGCCAGAAGATACATGGCTACGCTTAATTGTGTGGTTAGTGATTGGATTGGTCATCTACTTCTTCTATGGCTTGAAAAATAGTCAAGTGCAAGAGCCAGCAGAAGAGACAAACCGTGCAGCGACATCTACTAACGCATAGCAACTGCAATAGCCATTGCACTTACACGGTTGATGCGGGCAACCTTTATGATAGAACTCTACGGACGATTGCCAGCTAGACTGGGCTCGTAGGTTTGTTGCATGCGAGAGGGGTCAACTTTGCGCAAAATCTCTAAAAGCTCCTGACGCATTGCCAGCGGAGCACTCCTGAAAATCTCTGAAATTTCGATAGCTTTTGACTCAAAAATTCGCCGCACAAACAGACTGCGTGGAAAACGTGCATCTATTTCAGCAATCTCTTTGATGCAGTTCAAGATGGTTTGTCGAGCCGCATTAGGGTCGCGGTAAAATTCATCCAACCCGTTGTAGTGGTATTCATAAAGAATTTCCCGCAGTCTGATAAAGCGTGCATCGAGAATCTCATCAATCATGACGGCGCGGTTCAACCCGCCATTGTCACCAAATTGCCAGCCACGCAGAAAAGGACCGCGCTCTTGTGCTAAGCGTTTAATGCGCAAGGCTTTTTCAAAGTATGGCGTGCCAGAAAGTTTGCGGTAAGTGTCAAAGTCATAGCCAATAATGATATTTGCATAAAAATCCAAAAAACTTGCCAGTGGGTGATGCACCAATTCATTATGAAGCAATGCCCCTTGCTGCTCGCTGTAAGCAAACTCTAATGCACCGTCAAGCATGCGCAAGGTAGAAGCAGTAAGACTGGAACGGTAGATTGGACGCGTTGCGCCAATAAAAACCTGTGCGGAATACACAGGTGGTGAAGCCCCTAAGTTGGCATCCATGAAAATAAACTCAATCTTACACTTGATTCGGTCTTCATCGGTCTCAAATTCTGTAGAGTTTGTCCAACGGTGGTTGTTCATGTAGTTACGAACCATCTGCGCAAAGCCCGCAAGGCGTACCCGTGCTTCTGATTGCAGGCGTTCAACGTTGAGGGTTACTTCGCATTGCAGTTCATAGCCTTGTGCAAAAAGCAAGGGCGCTGCCGCAAAGAAAAGTGCGATGAAACTAACACATCTGAACATACCACACATTGCTTTCACGGCAAGGCAAAAGCCATAGTAAAAGAAATTCGAAGTGCATCGTCAACTTTAATCATAAACAAAGCTGGGCGCTCAACCTTAAACTCTGTAAGACTAATGCTCGTATTGCCTTCGACAATCAATTTCGAGCCTACGATTTTTTTCTTAGCAGAAAAGCTAATGTTTTTTGTAACTCCGTGAAAGGAGAGCGCGCCACTGACACGCAGCTCGTCATCGGAGTTTTCAATAGTTGAACTCTGAAACGATACTTCAGGATAGAGCAGCGCTTCTACTACCTCTAACGCATGGGCATCTCGGCTGGAGTTGCCGCTATCGAAAGTGGTAACATCTGCAACAAAACGAACAGAGGCAATCTCTTGAGTGCCTTCTGCAAGGTCAATTTCACAAAGAAAATCTCTGGTCTGGGCTTCTGTGGTGTGAAGCGGATGATAGAGATGGTATTTCAAGACTGACTCGCCTTTGATGGCAGTGAGTTTTGGTAAAACAAAAAAAGTTGGTTCGACTGTACGCTGATAAAGCATACGACTATGGTAAATGTTCAGGATTGAGAGAAAAAATATGGTTAGGGTTGTCATAAACATGTTTCAACGCCAAAACAGTTGTCGGAAAGCGAGAGTTCCTTAAAAAGTTAGGGTCAGCATAGCAGCGGCAAGGACGGCAAGCGTGAAATATCCGACAATTTGGTGAGCTCGGCGCAAAGTTCGAATTTGCTCAAGGTCGCGAGAATTGCTTGCCATGATGGCCAAAATTGGCTGTGCCACCATGCCTGAAAAGTGAAAGATAGCAAGGAGCTTATGCGTGCTAACGGTGTTCCATTCATCACGGCGAATGAGCGGCGGCGGCGCAAAAGTGGACATGGCAGCCGTGCTCATGTAAGTACCAAAGGTGATGATAGACAGCGTGCGATGCGTTTGACGGTTACGCAGGGCTTCCTCAAAGCGGAGCGCCTCGTAGTCGTTGAGCAAAATCTGCCCAAACACCACTGAAGCAGTCATCAGCGCTAAGGTAGCAAAGCCCAAGACTTGATGCGTCGAGAGCATGGTGCGGCGAAAATCCAATTCTCTACGGCGCGCCTCTGGGGTCAGCGGCGAAAACCCGCGAAACACACCAGTACTTCCCCACAAGACAGATTCAAAAATGGTGAGATGGTCTGGCAAAAGTTTCAAGGCACGCATGGGCGTCTCAGCGCGAGTAGAGTCGTGAAGGTAAGAGTCAGAAGAAGGCAAAACCTCAGCCCATGTGGAAGGCATTTGGAAAGATGAAGACGGGGCAAAAATCTGCGTTGTCAGATTGCGCTTAAATTGAGCATGCACATCTGCGCAGCTGAAAGCACAGAAAAGCACAATGCCTGAGACGCAGCGATTGAGCCACAGCATGCTCATTCAAAAAGAGATGGTAATGACACTGCCATCAAAACTGGTCGGAAAGGTCTGGAGAGGCAAAGTGGCTGGACCGTTGAGCACAGCACCGAAGTTTGAACCGCTGACACTAAATCGAGACCCATGGCAGAGACAGACAACTGACGAGCCTTGCGGATTTTCAACATTGCATTGCAGATGCGTGCAAACCACTGACGCAGTGCGGAAAGCATCAGTTCCACTTTGCGCCACACGCACGATAAGCACATCACGACCGTTATTTCGCTCTGGAAAGGCGCGGCGCAAAAATCCGCCAACTGTTTGAAGTTGCGGGACGCTTGCTAGCGTAATTTGCTCTCGAGCGCCTGTCAGTGGAGCTTGAGTGGAAGAGTCAGAAGCATTGCTGCTGCACGC
>Ga0308412_1002078_pt1 | contig 10854 bp, 9 predicted proteins | sample HotsprottomLayer_FD_202357 | JGI IMG/M metagenome (GOLD analysis project Ga0308412, IMG submission 202357) | Hot spring phototrophic mat microbial communities from Octopus Spring, Yellowstone National Park, Wyoming, United States -... | ecosystem: Environmental > Aquatic > Thermal springs > Hot...
GGCCGCCATGCGGGATACCGACGTCCCTTGTGCGCTTCATGCCAAGCACATGCGACCCCAATCCCGAACTCACAATTCCTGAGATGAGTTCTAGAGGACAGCGTTCTCGAATCGCTCCTCGCCCCGATGAGTGGGCGCCTCCCTCTTGACACTTAAACAGAGTTCGGGTAAAGTTTGAGTGCGGTTAAATCGCTAATTAAGCCGTATCTACAGCGATGGCCAACTACACCGACCCAGCCGGCGTGAACGACGCCACGTTGCACTACCTGGATGTCATCTATCGGCTGACCCAGCAGGGAGAGATGGCCAACACGACTGACATCGCAGAGAAACTCGGCGTCACCCCATCCGGCGCGAGCGTGATGCTCAAGCGGCTGGCCGAGCGCAAGTTGATCCAACTCGTCCCCTACAAAGGCGCGACGCTCACGCCGCAGGGCCGCCGCCTGGCGCTGCGCACCATCCGCCGGCATCGGTTGGTCGAGCTCTTTCTACACCGAGTGATGGGGTTTGCGTGGCACGAGGTGGATGACCACGCGCACGCGCTGGAGACCGCGCTGACCGACGCGCTGGAGGATCGCATGGATGAGATGCTCGGCCATCCCACCCGCTGCCCGCACGGCCACCTTATCCCGCGCAAGGACGGCAGCCTGCCTGAGGCCAACGATGTCCCCCTCCTCAGCTTGCCGATCGGGAGCGCAGGGGTTATCCGCTGCGTGGACACCGACAACAGCGACTGGTTAAAGTACCTGGGCGAACAGGGCCTGCATCCGGGCGTGTCAATCGTCCTCAAAGATATCGCCCCTTACGACGGGCCGGTCACCATCCAGACGCCAGAGGGGCTGGTGGCGATTGGCCAGAACCTGGCTAAATTGATCTACGTTGAGGTGATCTAGCATGGCAACCGCTGCCGGGCGCGCCCATGTCACGCCAACGTTGCGCCTGCGCCAGTGGCTCTCGCCATTGCGCGCCCAAGCGATCTGCGTCGGCATCACGTTTGTCACCATGTTCGCCGGCCTGCTCACCAGCCAGACGCAGCTCCCAGCGTGGTTGCCCTCGCTCTTCTACCTAATCGCCTACGTCGCCGGCGGCATCTTCGGTGTTCAGGCCAGCGTTGAATCGCTGCGCCAGCGGCGCGTGGATGTGGACTTGTTGATGGTCTTAGCCGCGCTAGGCGCAGCTGTCCTAGGAGCGCCCTTCGAGGGGGCGATGCTGCTCTTTCTGTTCTCGCTCTCCAACGTGCTCCAGGACTACGCGCTGGGGCGCACGCGCGGCGCGATTCAGGCCCTAATGAAGCTGCGCCCAGACCAGGCCCTGGTCAAAGTCGGTCAGGACGCGATCCTCAGGCCGATTGAGTCGCTGCGGATCGGCGATCACATCCTGGTGCGCCCCGGCGAGCGCGTGCCGCTCGATGGCGTCGTCGTCGAGGGTGAGGGCACGGTGGATGAATCTACGCTGACCGGCGAATCCATGCCGGTCGCCAAGAAGGCAGGCGCGCCGGTCTTCGCCGGCACGATCAACCAGTCCGGCAGCCTGGAGGTAAGGGTCACCAAGCTGGCCCATGAGTCAACGATCGCCAGGTTGATCAAGCTGGTCGAGGAAGCGCAGAGCGAGAAGGCGCCCACCGAGCGCTTCCTGGACAAGTTCGAGCAGATATACGCCATGGGGGTGATCGGATTAACGTTGTTGCTGGCCGGCGTGCCTCCCCTCATCTTCGGCGTCCCATTCGCAGATGCGGCCTATCGGGCGATCACGGTGATGGTGGTGGCCTCGCCCTGCGCGCTGGTCATCAGCACGCCGGCGGCGATCCTCTCGGCCATCGCCAACGGCGCGCGGCGCGGTATCCTGTTCAAGGGCGGCGCGCACCTGGAAGAAGCGGCGCGCTTGGAGGTGATCGCCTTCGATAAGACCGGCACGCTCACCATGGGCAAACCGGCAGTCACCGATGTCACGATCATCCCCTTGACCGCGCTCGCCCACGCGGCTGCCTCGCGCGCCGTTCGCCGTGACCAGGAGAACATCTTGCTCGCGCTGGCCGCAGCGGTCGAGTCCAAGTCCGAGCATCCGTTGGCGCGGGCAATTGTAGAGACCGCTCGCCATCGCGGCCTGACCATCCCTTCAGCGACCAACTTCGCCAGCACGCCCGGCCAGGGCGTGCGCGCCCATGTCGCCTTCATGGGTGGGATGGACATCGCGGTGGGCAGCCTGCGCTACTTCGACGGCGTCCGCCTGCACGGGCTGGAGCGGGCGATGTGCGAGATGGAGCGATTGCAATACGAGGGCAAGACCGCCGTGCTGGTGGCCAAGTTGCGGGCGAACACCTCGTCGCCCCAAGCAGTCGTCCTTGGCGTGATCGCCATCGCTGATGTGCTGCGCCCCAGCGCGCCACAGGTGGTTGAGCGTTTGCATCGGCTAGGCATTCGGCGCGTGGTGATGCTGACCGGCGATAACGAGCGGGTGGCGCGGGCGGTGGCCCGCCAAGCGGGAGTGGATGAGTTTCACGCTGACCTGTTGCCACAAGACAAAGTGGCCATCATCAAGCGTCTGCGCACAGCCGATGGCCGGCCATGCCATGTGGCGATGGTGGGCGACGGGGTGAATGACGCGCCGGCCTTGGCCAGCGCCTCACTTGGGGTCGCCATGGGTGCTGCCGGCACGGACGTTGCGCTGGAGACAGCCGACGTAGTGCTGATGTCTGACGACCTGCGCCAGATCGCCTATGCGATTGCCCTCAGCCGGCAGACGCGCCGGGTGATCATCCAAAACTTGATCTTCGCAATCGCAGTGATCGCGGTGTTGGTGGCGGTTGCGCTCGGCCTACAGCTCCCTCTGCCACTCGGCGTGGTAGGCCACGAGGGCAGCACCGTGCTCGTCGTATTCAACGGCCTGCGACTACTCTTCTTCGACGCGCGCATGTAGCACGGCGCACTGTTTAACACAACGGAATACGGAATACGAAATACGGAATACGCAATGCACTGTGTGGAATACGTATTGCGTGTTACGTATTACGTATTGCGTATTGCCTAGCGCTTAGCCTTCTTCTTGGCGGTGGTCTTTTGTTGCCGGCTGCGCTTGGGAGCGGTGGTCTTGCGCTTGGACTTCATCGCCACAGTGCGCCGCTTGGCAGTGGCTTTCTTGTCCTGTTCTTCGGCCTCTTTCTCTGCTTTGGCGGCCTGGTCCTCGGCTGGGCCGGCGAAGTCATCATCGAGACCACCCAGATCGTCGCCAAAGATGTCGCCCATGTGCTTCTCAATCTGCTCTGGGTCCTCGCCTCTCTCTAGCCGGCCAACGACCTCCTCGAACTCCGGTCCCAGGTCCTCGCCGCTCTGCTCGGCCATCTTGCGCATGAAGCGGCCAAGCGCGCGCGGGTCATTCTCGTCCAGCTTGCTCATCTCGTCGAGCAGGGCATCGTCCACGTCGCCGCTGCCGTCCAGCTCGCTGCCGCCGCCGCGCAGGACGCGCACGCGGGACACCAGACGCATCACGCGCCGGCTGCCGCATCGTTCGCACCTAACGGCCTTGTCATCCACAGCCGACAACGAACGCCAAAAGACAGAGAACTTGCGCCCACAATCCAGGCAGCGATATTCGTATATCGGCATGACTCGCATTCTACTAATCCTAGGGATTTGGGGCGGTGACCGCGTATGCTTGGCATGGCCCGTGTTGCTCGCGCGGGGTCGCCAGTACCCTGCCCCACCCCATCACCCTGCGCAGCGAAGGGTCTACTTGGGCGACGGCGCTGAGTCCTGCCCCTAGCGATGAATGCACCCGACCCCGGCTGCGTAGAATTGCACGCGCACTGTGAGCACCATCCAAGATCAGGACCTGGCCTTGCTCGTGGATGCGCGCGCCAAGGTGCACTTAGTGAAAGTGCGCGCCGGCCAGAAGTTCGAGACCCACCACGGCATCATCCCTTATGACGCGCTGATCGGCCAGCCCTGGGGCTGTGTTGTCCATTCCTCGCTTGGCCATCCCTACCTGGTCGTGCCACCCAGCACCGCCGATCTCATCACGCACATCAAGCGCAGCTCGCAGGTGATCTACCCAAAGGACAGCGCGTATATCCTGATGCGGATGAACATCAAGCCGGGCGCGCGCGTCCTGGAGAGCGGCTGCGGCAGCGGCGGGCTGACGCTGGCGCTGGCGTCCGCTGTGATGCCGACCGGTCATGTGTATTCGCAGGAGATCCGCGAAGACTTCATCGCGCTGGCCCGGCGCAACCTAGAGCGCGCCGGCTTGGACGCCTTCGTCACGTTTATTCACGCCGACAGCACCCAGGGCTTCAACATCCAGCCGCCCGTGGATGCCGTCTTCCTGGACATGCCGCAGCCGGAGACTTGCGTCGTGCAGGCGCGCGCAGTGCTGAAGGACGGCGGGTTCTTCGGCTCGCTGCTGCCCACCACGAACCAAGTCAGCAACCTGCTGCGCGCCTTGGCGCAGGCCGGCTTTGGGTTGATCGAGGTTGAGGAGATCCTATTGCGGCGCTACAAGCCCGTGCCCGACCGCCTGCGGCCACAGGATCGCATGGTTGCCCACACTGGCTACTTGATCTTCGCCCGCGCCATCGTCGGGCCGCATCTCTCCTCGCCCTTCGTTAGCCCGTCGGCGGACGCAGAGGATGAGGCGCCGGCGGGGGGCTAGGGCATGGATGCGCTGATCGAAGCGCTGGGCGTGCGCGCCGGCATGTGCGTCGCCGTCGTCGGCGCGGGCGGCAAAACCACCCTTTGTTGGCAGCTGACCCAGGCGCTGGCCGCTGCCGGCGGGCGGGTCGTCTTCACCACCACCACCCACATCTGGCAGCCCGCCGAAGGGGCGTTCGACCGGCTGTGTCTCGGCCCGCCCGATGATGTCCTGCGCCAGATCCGCGCTGCTGCCGACTGGCGAACAGCTTGTTTGGCCCAGGGCATCGAGGGCCAGCCCGACGCTGCGCCGATCCGCGACGCCGCCATGCCCTGCGTGCGCACCAAGTTGCTCGGCTTTCCGACCGCGGCGATTGTCAATCTCAAGGCGGCGCTCGAGGCCACATGGCTGGTGGAAGCCGATGGTGCGCGTGGCTTGCTCGTCAAAGCGCCTGGGCCGCATGAGCCGGCTATTCCACCGTGCACCGACCTGGTGTGCGTGCTGGCCAGCCTGGACGCGGTCGGTCGGCCGCTGGACGATCAGACCGTCCATCGCGCTGCGCGCGCGGCGCAGCTCGCCGGCGCTCGACTGGCCGACCCCATCACCCCCACGATGCTGATCAACCTGCTCACCCATCCTGAAGGCGGACTAAAAGGCATCCCTGCTGCCGCGCGTCGCGCGGCTGTGCTTACCCGGCGCGCAGCGGACGCATGTCCTCTGTGGGCGGGCGCGCTGATGGCCGCGCTGCGCAAGGGTGGCTTTGGGCGCGTCGTCGTGCTCGCCCTGCGCGCGGCTCAGCCGGTGTTGGCGGCTTCCTAGACTGGCCAGTTGACCAGGTACCGACTATTCCCCTGTCGGATGTCGCCCACCTCGGCCTTCCCTACAATCTCCACGTACTGCTAATTCCATGTGGAGGTGTTGTTGTGATGGAAGAGCGCGTGAATAGTCCTTCTCCTCCTGAGCCGGATGGTGAGCACTCGGATTTTCAACCTCGCGGCATCGTCCTCTTCGTCTTCCTGATGTTGCTGGGATACGGCCTGTATTGGGCCTATCTGTGGTTCATTACCGTGATCGAGCGCGGCGTAAGTGGTTAAGCCAAGAGGAGCGTGTGTAGATGGAGATCAACAAGTTTGAGCGCTATTGGCTGATCGCTGTTGGGCTGACCTTGGGCGCGTTCGTCGCAGCGACGATCGTGGCGGTCGCCGTCTTCGGCATCCGGCTGCCGTCGCCTGTGGAGCGCGTGGATCCTCAGCGGCTGGACCAGACCATCTTCGCCAGCCCCGGCGTGCGCAAGATCGCCGACAACCGTTACGAGGCGGTGATCATCGCCAAGTCGTGGGCGTTTAACGCCGGGCCAGAGGCCGGCAGCCCTCCTGTCTTGCGCTTCCCCCGTGGCTCGCAGGTCACGTTTTACGTCACCAGCCAGGACGTGATGCACGGCTTTCAAATTGAAAGGCATACGATCAATTTAGAGCTAGTGCCTGGTCAAATTGCACGTGCTACGGCTAATTTTAATCGTCCTGGTAAATACAGCATTATCTGCAATCACTACTGTGGTGCTGGTCATCAAGTGATGTACGGCACCATCATTATTGAGTGAGTATCCTATGGCAAGCATAACCCTCCCTCAAGCGATCGAAGTCCCGGCGACGCCTGGGACGTTAAAGTTGGTCCAGCGCGAGCGATTGATGATCGGCGCGCACATCATCACGGCAATGCTCGCGTTGATGACGGGCATCTTCATGGGGCCGTTCCAGACTTTTCACCGCTCGCCGACGTTCGTCCAGTACTTTCCCAATATCCCCGTCTTCACCTACTACTATCAAGCTGTAACAGTGCACGGGGTGATGAACGCGCTGTTCTTCACCACGTTTTTTATCGTCGGCTTCTCCTACTTTGTGGTGGAGCGCTCCCTCCAGCGGCTGCTTAAGTCGGTGCGCATGGGATGGGTCGCGTATGTCTTGATGGCGATCGGGCTGGTCATCATGCTGATCACCATTTTGGGATCGCCCCAGCAATCAGCTGTGCTCTACACGTTCTATCCGCCGAACATCGCGCCGGCGCTGTTCTACATTGGCTTGGTGCTGTTGGTGGTGGGGTCGTGGTTGGCTGCGGCCAACATCTTTCTGACCTATCAGGGCTGGAAGCGGGAGCACCCAAACGAGCGCGTCCCGTTGGCCGTGCTCGCCATCATGGTGAACTTCTTGATGTGGTGCGTAGGGACGATCGGCGTCGCCGTCGAGATCCTCTTCATGCTCCTGCCGGCATCACTGGGCATCATCAAGACAACCGATCCGCAACTTGCCCGGACGCTATTTTGGTTCTTCGGCCACCCGCTGGTGTATTTTTGGCTGCTGCCGGCTTACGTCTCGTGGTACACCATGCTGCCGCGCCAGGCCGGCGGCAAGCTGTTTAGCGAGCCGTTGGCCCGCGTCGCCTTTTTGATGTTTCTGATATTCTCCGTGCCGGTCGGGCTGCACCATCAGTTTAGCGATCCCGGCATCAGCGCCTCGTCAAAGGGCATCCACACCCTGCTGACCATGATCGTCAGCGTCCCCAGCTTCATGACGGCCTTTAACGTCGGCGCTGCGCTGGAGAACGCCGCGCGCAATCGCGGGGCGAAGACGCTCTTCGACTGGCCGTTCAAGCAGAAGTGGGGCGATCCGATCGTGGCGGCGCAGCTATCCGGCATGTTGCTGTTCATCGCCGGCGGTTTCAGCGGCCTGATCAACGCTTCGTCTCAGCTCAACGCCACCATTCACAACACCTCCTGGGTGCCTGCCCACTTCCACACGACGCTGGGCGGCGCCGTCACGCTCACATATATCTCTATCTTGTATTGGCTGCTGCCGGCCATCCGCGGGCGCGCGCTTTTCAGCAAGCCACTTGCCCTGGCCCAGGTGTTCACCTGGCTGATCGGCATGGCCCTGTTTGGGTTTGCGATGGGCGAAGCCGGCTTAAACGGCGCGCCGCGCCGTGCGCTCACCAGCCAATCGCCCTATCTCTCGCCAGCCGCCGCGTTTTGGCTGGACGTGACTGCGGTGTCCGGCATCATTCTCATGGTAAGCTCGGTCCTGCTTTACATCAACTTCTTCGGCACACTCTTCCTTTCGCGCCAGCCAGCGCCGGAAAGCGAGGTGCCGATCGAGACGGTCAGCAGCGACCGCACCTCGCCGCTTTGGTTGGAGCGCTGGGGCCTCTGGTTTGGCGTGCTGGGCGTGCTCCTGCTGATCGCCTATGGGCCGGTGTTCGCCGAGGTGCTGGACTTCCAGGAGGGCTGGAACATCCTGCGTTACATGCCGACCAGTAACGCGCCGATGCCCTGACGTGACGGGGGTGTGGTGGCTTAGATCAGACCACTACACCCCTAAAGGCCTTCTTAATTATGGTTGCCGCGAACCCTTCTCTCTCTCAGGCCGCCCCCAAGCGCGCGCTCGTCAGGTTAATTGCGGCGTCTGTCTTGGCTGGCTTTGGGGCGGTGATGACCTTTCTGGGCGCAGCCTACCTGCAAGATGTGCGCCTGCTGGCCGAAGCGCCGGCGGCTTTCTGGGAGTTTCTCTGCGGCCAGCCGCTGGCCGATGGCATGACGGCGCCGTTGCTCCTGATCGCTGGGGCGCTTGGCTTGCTCTCCGCGAGCCTGTTGTTGATTCGCCCATCAACCAGGCTCAGCCTGGCCACTGCCGGCCTCGTGGCGCTCACCTTTCCGGCCATGGCCGGCGCAGGCTACCTCATGGGCGAGGCGAACCGCACGGCCATCCAGCCTTCCGTGCCAGTCGCCTACCTCACCCCGCCGCGCCCCATGCCGGACTTTGCGCTGACCAATGCTCAGGGCGGCACGACGCGCCTGAGCGACCTGCGGGGCAAGGTCGTGTTGATCTTCTTCGGCTACACCAACTGTCCCGACATCTGCCCGCTGGCGCTCAGCGACATGCGCAAGGTCAAGGTCGCGCTGGGCCAGGACGCTGAGCACGTCGCCTTCGTCTTCATCAGCGTGGACGGGACGCGCGACACGCCGGAGCAACTGCGGCGCCACTTGCGCATCTTCGACCCGACCTTCATCGGCCTCACCGGACCGGAAGACCAGGTGCGCTTGATCGCGCTGGAGTATGGGGCGCACTTCCGGTCTAACCGCGTGGGCAACAAGGCGCGCTACACGGTGGACCACAGCGGCGATACGTTCGTCCTAGACGCGCAGGGGCGCTGGCGGCTGGCCTATGGCATGAACACACCCACTGATGTGGTGGTGCGCGAGGTGCGCCAGGTGCTCAGGGATGGGCGCAAGTAGCGTTTAGCGGGCTGCGTTCATCGCTAAACTTTGGGTGGGCAACGGCACTGCCGTCGCCCACCCTTTGCTTTCCCAGCAGGCAGCCACGAGCGGTTGCCCCTCATTGGTAAACGCGCCCGTTCAGCGGGCGCAGCGACGAGCGCACCAGCAGCGATAGCCTGCCGAAGCTCGCCTCTCTGCGCGAACGCGCTGCGCGCTATCCCGTCCCCAGCCCGTCCTTGATCATCTCGGCCACCTTGCGCGGCACGACCTTGCTCAGCGCTTCCACGTCCGCAGCGCGGATGCCCTCCAGCGAGCCAAAGGCGGCGAGCAGCTTGCGCCGGCGGGCCGGCCCGACGCCGGGCAGGGCGTCGAGTTGAGACGCCAGGCCGATCTTCTCGCGCTGGCGGCGGTGGCCGGCCAAGCCGAAGCGGTGGGCCTCGTCGCGGATGCGCTGTACCAGGTAGAACGCCTGGGCGTCGCGCGGCAGCAGGATGGACGCCTCGCGGTCGGGCAGGAAGATCTCCTCCTTCTGCTTGGCCAGCGCCGCGACCGGCACGACATGGGCCAGGTCGAACTCGCGCAGCACTTCCACAGCGACGCTCAACTGTCCCTTACCGCCGTCAATCAGCACCAGGTCGGGCAGAATCGTCCAGCTTAAGTCTTGGCGCCTGCCGGGGGCCGGGCGTTCGTCGCTGCGCGTTTGGGCGTCACGCCAGCGCTGAAAGCGCCGGCGCAGCATCTGGCGCAGGCTCTCGAAGTCGTTCGGGCCGGCTATCTCGCGGATGTTAAAGCGGCGATAGTCGCTCTTCTTAGGCACGCCGTGGACGAACACCACCATGCTGCCGACGACCGCCGTCCCCTGCGTGTTGCTCACGTCGTAGCATTCGATGCGGGTGGGGGGGCGCGGCAGGTCGAGCGCTTCTTGAAGTTCGCGCAGCACGGCCTCTTGGCGCAGGGTGTCCTCGCGCCATTGCGCCTTTAGGATGGCCAGTTGCTCCTGGGCGTTCTGGCGGGCCAATTCAATTAGGCTGATGTCCGCCTCGCCCTGAGGCGGGCGAATTTGCACGGCTGCGCCGCGCTTTTGGCGCAGCCACCGTTCGATGATGTGCGCCTCTTCCACCTGAGCCGGCAGGAGCACCGCCGGCGGCACGTAGGCGGCCTCGTCGTAGAAGCGCTTGAGGAAGGCGTCCAGCACGGCCTGGTCGTCCTCGCCCTCGGCGCCGTCGAGCACGAAGTACTCCTGGCCCAGCAGCTTGCCGCCGCGGATGAACAGCACTTGCACGCAGGTCTCGCCCTCGTCGCGGGCGAAGGCGATCACGTCCTGGTCGCTGCCGGCGCTGCTGATCACGCGCTGCTTCTCGACCACATGCTCCAGGGCACGCAGTTGGTCGCGGTATTCCGCGGCCCGCTCGAACTGGAGCGCGCGGGCGGCTGCCTCCATCCGCGCGCGCACGTCGGCGATCACCTGGTCGCTCTTGCCCTCCAGGAAGTCGCACAGGCGCTGGATGTTGGCGCGGTACTCGGCGCGGTTGATCGCGCCGATGCACGGGCCGCTGCACAGCTTGATGTCGTAGTACAGGCAGGCGCGCGTGTCGTGGCCGGTGATCACGCGGTCGCAGCTCAGGAAGGGGAACATCTTGCGCAGCGCGTCGCGGGTGGCATAGACCGCCTTGGCGCTGCTATACGGCCCATAGTAGCGCGCGCCGTCGCGCTCGATGCGCCGGGTGACCACTACGGTGGGGAAGTCGTCCTGCCAGGTGACCTTGAGATAGGGGTAGCGCTTGTCGTCCTTGAGCCGGATGTTGTAGCGCGGGCGGTGCTTTTTGATCAGCTCGGCCTCCTGGATCAGCGCCTCCAGCTCGTTGCCGCGCACCACCACCTCGATGCGCGCGATCTCTTTGACCAAGCGGGCGGTCTTGGGCGAAGCGGCCCAGGTGTTGGGGTTAAAGTAGGAGCGCACGCGG
>Ga0308412_1002088_pt1 | contig 10829 bp, 10 predicted proteins | sample HotsprottomLayer_FD_202357 | JGI IMG/M metagenome (GOLD analysis project Ga0308412, IMG submission 202357) | Hot spring phototrophic mat microbial communities from Octopus Spring, Yellowstone National Park, Wyoming, United States -... | ecosystem: Environmental > Aquatic > Thermal springs > Hot...
GAATATCGCGAAAATTATCGAGCACAATTTGAGTATTTGATAAAAATCTTTAGAAATGAACTCGCACAATATTATCTCCAATCTTAAGATTAATCAGTTAGGCTTTCTAAATCATCCAAATTTTTTATCATCTTTAAAATTTATCTCTGAAATAATTGTTCAATTAAGTTAAGTCGTCCAAGCGAAAAGTTAAACTTCTTATTTCACAAATCCATCTCGATAAAAGATTTAAGATGAATTTCATTGACCGTTTCTTTTTTCTTTATTTTTGAAAATTTATTTAATGAGATGAGAGAAGAAAGTTTATTAAATGAACAATTAAAACTAAGTACACTGCGATCTGGGAATTGAGCGAATCAATTTTTGGTGGCGTCTTACACGCATTTATAATACCTTTCACTGGGCTTTTTCTTGGTTGATTTGCTTTGGTATTATTACCTACATTCAATAACGAACTTGCGGTGTAAAATTTTAATGGACAAAAATCAAAAAAGCAGAAATGTTATAAAAGACCCTCTCGACTTATTATAATTGGTTTCTTAATAACAATTGCATTGAAAACATACATTAACCCTGAATTGTCGAAAATCAAACTTGGTGATTTGATTTCAATAATTATACGAGCAATTGTTATTATTTATTTGTGGTTTAATTTGATTTCTCCTTTAGTTACAAAATTTTTGATGAAGCTTATTAATAAAAATTTTAACTTTGCACAAGTTGAAGAATTAACTTTCTTGTTCCCTGAATTCAAAGAGATGATATCTTTTATTTGGGGAATGAATTCAAATTATCCTACGGTAAAAGGATTTTTTAGATTTATAAAAGATTCACTTATTCTTTTAATGAGATGAACAAAAAAATTCTCATTTATTCAGATAAAATTAAAAGTGGTAAAACTACAAATCTATTTCGATGGATTGCCAGACAAAATTTAATAGCCGGGATACTTCAACCAGTTGTAGAGGAAAAAGGATTTTTTTACTCAATTGTAGACAAAATTTTAATTCAATTTGAAGTCTATGAAGAACAATCAAAAAAATTTTCTGAAAGTCAATTAGTTAAAATCGGAAGTTACTTCTTTTTAAAAAGTGGATTTGAAAAAGCAAAAGAAATTCTTAAAAGAGATTTTGAAAAGAATTATGATTTGCTTGTGATTGATGAAATTGGTCCACTTGAATTAAATGGCGATGGACTTGAACCTGTAATTTCTGAAATTGTGAATTGGCTTGATACTTTTGAAGGTAAATTAGTTTTGGTTGTAAGAGATAAATTGATAAATGATGTGATAAAAAAATATAAACTTGAAGAAAAATATGTAATGTGGCAACCGACTTTTGAATGATTATGTTTGATTATAAGAATTTATTGTGGACTTCAATAGATGATTTTAAACTCAAAATAACTTTTGAAACTTCGTTTTATTTTCCATAGTTTGATTTCCGAATTTTTTCGTTAAAATTAATAACAAATCAATGAGGTAAATATGCAAATCAAAAATTTGTTTATCGTTTTAAGCTTAGTTTCACTTATTTTGAATATTTCTTTTGCACAGGAAAAAGAGCAGAAGAAAGTAAAGAGTGAAACCAAGATTGAAACTAAAATCGAACAAAAAAAAGAAAGTAAATCTGATGTTAAGGAAATCTGGAATGAAGTTTGTCCTGTTATGGGTGATCCTGTTGACCCTGAGGTTAAAACTGTTGAATACAATGAGAAAGTAATTGGATTTTGCTGTAAAGGTTGCATTAAAAAATTTAAAAAAGACCCTGAGAAGTATCTGAAAAATTTAAGTGAAGACGGCAAAAAGTTTATTAAGAAATAAAGAGGATTAAATGAAAACAGTCTTATTTTTAATTGATGGAATGACTTGCCATCATTGTGTAAAAACTATTGAAAGTGCGTTGAAATCAATTGGAATTGATAATTATTCTGTTCAAATCGGAAGTGCCTCTGTAACTTATGATGAAAATTTACTTGATGAAGAAACAATTGTGTCTGCAATCGAAGAGGAAGGATATAAAGTGATTTCTACACAAGTTGAATTTGGAGATATTGACGAGTTTCAGATTTAATTATTTTTATGAAAGTTGGACTATTTCAATACTCACCATATTGGGAAGACAAAGAAAAGAATAAAAAAAAGATTTTGGAAATCTTATCACTGGCAAAATCAAAATTTGAATTAATAGTCTTTCCTGAAATGACCTTGTCCGGTTTTTCTATGAAAACTGCTTTGGCAGAACCATTTAATGTAGAGGAAAGTCCCACATTAAAATTCTTTTCTGATGTTGCTAAAAATTTTTCAACAAATCTTTCTGCAGGTTTCATTGAAAAAGAAAATGAAAAAGCTTACAACACTCTATTCTTCATTGATAAGAATGGTGAAGTAATTGCAAAGTATAGAAAAATTCATCTTTTCAGTTTTGCGAAGGAAGAAAAATTTTATGATGCTGGTGATGAGCCGGTTATAGTTGAAATTCAAAATCTGAGAATTGGACTTTCAATTTGTTATGATTTAAGATTTCCAGAATTGTTTAGAATTTATGGCAAATCGAGAGTTGATTTGATTATAAACATTGCCAATTGGCCTGTGACAAGAATTGAACACTATAATCACTTACTGAAAGCAAGAGCTATTGAAAATCAATGCTTTGTGATTGGAGTTAACAGAGTGGGTTATGGAGGCAAAGATTATTACGATGGAAGAAGTTCAGTGATTGATCCGATTGGAAATGAAATTGTATGTATTAAAGATGAAGAAAAACTAATTGAAGCAGAAATTGATTTAAAAATGGTTAAAAAAGTTAGAGAGCAATTTCCATTTTTGAATGATATTAAATTGATTTAGTTAATTTGGTTCAACGAATTTAATTTGATGTTGCTTTATCAAAGGCAGGATAAAAGTCTTAAAGATTTTGTAATCAATAATTCTGTAGTGTGGCTTATAAAAATTTTTATAGTGAGCTGAGTGACTGAATACTAACTTGTTTTGTTTTAATGCACTTTCAATCCGGTTTTTATCTTCGTTATAGTTTTTGAGTTTAAAGTTTTCTTTTTCAACTAAGATTACAATTTCTTTCCAGTCGTTTTTCCAGGTTTCGTAATCTAATGAATCATATTTTTGAGCACTCTGAAGAAAAGCGGTAAAAAATAAGTTCATAGGAATAATTCTATCTTTAACAAGACTTAAATCAATCCTTACAAATTTTTTCTCTGGGAGGAGTAATTCAATCAAGAATGTGTCAGGTTTAGATTTATAAGATTTGATTTCTTCACTTTTTAATTCTTCTTGAAGAATATTTAATGCAATGAGAGAATCTTTAATGAAGTGTTCCGGACCAAATCGACTTTGATGAAAATATTTATAAAGGTCAATCAAGGTAGATTCAGGATATTTTTTCAAAATGTATTGAATAGAATTTTTATAAGAATTGTAATCAAAACTCTTTTCTGATTTTATTTCATCTTGATTTCTAAGTAATAAAATGAAAATGAATGAAAGAAGAATTTTCATTTGATCAAAATTAATTTTTTGGTCGCTTGAAAATTCTTTGTCTGAAGTCTATAGAAGTAAACTCCAGTTGAAAGTTTATCTCCATCGAAATTAATTGAATGATAACCAGCTTTAAGATTTTCGTTTATTAATGTTCTTATTTCATTTCCAGTTACATCATAAATCTTAATTGAAACGAATTCATCAATTGGGATAGAGAAGCTAATTGTTGTTTGTGAGTTAAATGGATTTGGATAATTTTGATACAGATAGTATTTATCTGGTAATTTCGTTTCAGCAACATCTAGAGTATAATCTCGAGTAATATTTTTCAGTATGTAATTTTGAGGGTCAACTACTACACTATTAACTGGTTCATTAAAAGTAAAAGTGAAGGACTCATTTCTTTGTGTGTTCCATATTCTAACAAGAGAATCCTTTGAAGCAAGTTTAATCAATAACTCAATTGGCATTTTATAAATATTATAATGAGTTTGAGTTTGTTTCAAAAAGAACTTCAGTTCATAATTATTTGCAGTTTGATTCACTCTCCAGTTGTAAACATAAAAAGGATGATTGGGCTGATAAATCCATTGATCAAAAAAGAATGAATAATCTGAACCAGTGGTTTGATTAACGATATTTTTTAAGTCATTTGTTGTAGCGTTCGAGTAAGCGAATTGATTTCTGTAATTAATCAAAGTTTGGAAGAAGAGCGAATCACCCAGGACATATCTTAACATATTCAAAACTAAAGCTCCTTTGTAATAAGAAATAGCAGCATTAAAAATTTGTGGTGGATTGTAAATTGGGTAACCTGGATTATAATTATAATAATAGTTTGCTCTCGAATTCATACTGTTGAAATAAGCATTTTTACCTTGTGTATATTCTCTGTAAAGGTCTTCAGAGAAAGTTGCAAATCCTTCGTTAAGCCAGATATCTTTCCAGGTTTTGCAAGTTACAAGATCGCCCCACCACTGATGAGCGAGTTCGTGTGCAATTCCACTTTGAGCATCGTTGATTATCCAGTTTCTATGAATTGTTGAAATTGTCTGATGTTCCATTCCGCCATATCCGAATGGAGATACAGTAGCATGACCATATTTATCGAAAGGATATTTACCATAAAATGTTTCGAAACAATCTAACATTAAACCAATATTTCTCATTACATAAACACTTCTTGTAGAATCAGCAGACCATTGATAGTTCTGAATTTCAAAAGTCTCGTATGGTGGATATTTGCTTGTATAATTTTGAATGAATTTAGAATATTTTGATGCTGCAGTTGCAATTAAATATGTTGAGATTGGATATCTTTCAAACCAATTAAATATAACTGAATCTCCAATTGTTTGAACATTCTCTAAGATTCCATTTCCAGTTGCAACAAAAGTTTTTGGGACGATAATTCTTAATCTCATCGAGTCAGCTTTGTTTGATGGATCGTCATAACAAGGGAACCAGTATCGTGAATCATTTGGCTGAGTCATAGTGTAAGCAAGATTTTCAAGTGTTTGAGATGATTTGCCATAGTAATAAAAACCTAAATTATCTGATCTTGTTCTTCTAAAATAAATCGTTAAGTCAATTACTTCGTCTTTGTTGTAGTTTCTGTCTAAGTTAATAGTTAGAATTCCATTTGAATTTGTAAAGTTTAATTTTGAATTATTGATTAAAACGCTGTCTGTGGTGAGATATGAATTTAATTTGAATTGCGTTGCTGAATTAAGTGAATCGACTTTTGCAATTACTCTAACTTTTCCATTGTAATTAACATTTCCGTTTTTTAAGACATTATACCAGTTGAGAGTAATGTCATAATAAAGAATATCGAAATCAAATGAGGAGCCTTCGACATTGAATAGTTTTTCACTTTTTGCTAAAGAGGCATCTCGTTTACATTCAAAGAATATTTCAGAATTTAATTCCTGAGCTGAAATGGAATTAATAAAGGTGAATAAGAACACAGCAAAAACTAATCTTTTCATTTTTCTATTTCTCTATTTGTTTTTGATTAAAAGTGTCGGCAGTTCAAATATAATTATTAAAGTCAAATTAATTTGAGAAGTTATCAAGTGAGAAGATGATCAGCTGATTTTTGCGAGTGGAATTTTAAATGTTACAGTTGTTCCAACGCCCTTTTTACTTTTTACTGAAATATCACCTCTGTTCAATTCAACATATCTTTTGGTAAGTGCCAGACCAAGTCCTGTTCCTTCTTTTTTCTTTTTATCATCAGATTTTTCTCTAACAAAACTTGTAAAAAGTTTTTTCTGAAATTCTTCAGACATTCCAACACCTTCGTCTTTGACTTCACATATTGCATAATCGTTATCTGATCTCAGTTTAACTCGAATTGTTCCTTTATCACTGTATTTAATTGCATTGTTAATAAGATTAATCAAAATTCCGTTAAGCGAATATTGGTCAGCAAGAACTATTAAATCTTCTTTTGGTAAGTCAACTTCAAGCTTAAGATTTTTCTTTTCTGCTAAAACTTTTAGCATTTGATAGACTTCGTTTATAGCTTTATTAAAAGAAACTGGTTTTAGTTCATACTTAAATGCGCCCGATTCAATTCTTGAAAAATCTAATATCTGATTTATAGTTTGCAGTAATGTGTTTGCAGAGTTTTGTAAAATTTCAAAATAACTCATCATTTCTTTATCAGCTTGATGCTGACAGTATTCTTTCAGAACTTCACTAAATCCTAAAATTGAATTAATCGGGGTTCTAATTTCGTGAGACATCTGGGCAAAAAATAAAGTTTTTGTCTGATTCGCTCTTTCAGCTTCTTCTTTTGCTTTAGAAAGTTCAAAAAGAATTTTCTTTCTCTCTGTAATGTTCCGCGCTGCACAGAGAATTAATTTCTTATTTTCGATAACAATCGGGTGAGTTGAAACTTCGATGTAGATGATTTCACCTTTTTTATTTCTAATTAAAAGTTCATCTGGACCTGTTGGTTGAGTTTGTAGGGCTTTATAAAAGACTTTTGCTGCCTTATAAAAATTAACATTATCAATAAGATTTAATTCAAAAAATGTTTTGCCTAATGCTTCTTCTTTTGTCCATCCAACAAGCTCTTCACTGGCACGATTTGCTTCAATAATTCTTCCGTCATAATCACAGACAAAAATTGCATCCGGTGCATTTTCAAAAAGAATTCTAAGTCTCTCAGCATCGTATTTTATTTTTTCAAATTGTTCTTTTTCTTTTGTTATGTCTGTCGCAACGCCGATTAATGCGATTATCCGATTGTTTTCATCTAAAACAGGAGATGTTGAAAGCCTTATTAAGAAGTCTTCTCCATTTTTTCTTTTATTCCAGATTTCGCCTGTCCATCCACCTTCAAGAGTTTTGGGTAAAATATCTTTTTCCATTTCTGGTGTATTTTTCTCTGAACTAACAATTGATATTGGTTTACCAATCAACTCTTCTCTTTTATAACCATAAACTTTTTCAAAAGTCGAGTTGATGTATAAGACTTTATCTTCAAGATCGGTAATTGAAACACACTCATTTACACTCTCAAGTGCTCGGGCAAGCAAATAAATTTTTCGATCTTTTTCTTTTCTTTCAGAAATATCTCTAACGGTAGCAAGAAGGTAGAATTTATCATTTATTGAGACACGATTTAATCGAACTACTGCAAAAAAGATTTCACCATTCAATTTTGTATGAATCCACTCAAAAGATTGTGGAATTCCGTTTAATGCATTTTGGATTAATTCTTTTGCTTTTTCAGTTGACTCTCGTCCATCAGGTTGAAATGGTGGGGAAAATTTATACGGTGGTTGGCCAATTATATCTTCTCTTTTGCAATCAAACATTTTAAGAGTTGCTGAATTACAATCAATAAAAATTTCACTATCCATTAAGAAAATTGCATCATCAGCTGATTCAAATAAAGCTCTGTATTTTTCTACGCTCGTTTTTAATTCTTCATAGATTTTTTCTCTTTCGGTTATATTTATTGCAAATCCTATTACGCCAATTACATTTTCTTTTTCATTATATATGGGTTCGACATAAGATTTGTAACTTAAATTTCTGAAGTGCGTTATATATTCTACTTTTTCACCATTTAAAGCTTTCAGGTGAGCAGAAATTGGAGAAAAGTTTCTATCATCTGTCTGGAAATACTCGAATAAACTTTTTCCTACTATATCATCTTCTTTTATACCGAGTTCCTCAAGACCGCCACCAAATGAAGAAGTGAAGATTAGATTTTTATCGACTGTCCAGAAAACAATAGGAATCTTTTTTAGAATCAGATGGATTAATTCATTTTTGAAAAAATTCTTCATCATAAAACTTCACAATCAATAAATTAATATGATTGTATAATTTTAAAAAATCAAGTGGGGGCAAAAATTATTCAACTCTTTTCCAAAAATCTTGCAATAAAAAGTCAAAATTCTGTTTTCAAGTTGAATTATTATTGAAAAAATGAAGTAATTATTGAGAGGTCAAATTGAAAAATTAGATTGTAAAATTAAGAATGAAATCTTTCTTCAAAGGACAATTCAAAGATGCAAAGAAAAAAATATTGTCCTTCCAAAGTTCAGTGAATTAAAAGATCCTGAAACAATTTCTCCAGAAATAAAAGAGAAGCAGAAATTGATTGGGATGGATGAGGTTCATCCTTTAAATCTTTTCAGAATAAATTGGCAGAATGATCATGTGAATGGTGGAATTGGATTAATTAACCTTTTTGAAATTCCAGGAGAAATCTTGGGAGTAAAAGCTCGCATAATTTTTTAGTTGGAAAATTTTTCCCGACTGGAGCTCATAAGGTTGGTGCAACTTATGGTGTATTGGTTCTATATTTATATTCAGGAAAATTTAATCCTGAGTATCACAAAGCAGTGTGGCTATCAACGGGAAATTATTGTCGTGGTAGTGCTTTCAATTCGGCTCTTCTTTTAGTTCCCGAAGTTTCAATATTACATGAAGAAATGAGCAAGGAAAGATTCAATTGGCTCAGAAAAATTGGGGTGGAAATTTATGCAACACCGGGCTGTGAGAGCAATTTAAAAAAGATTTATGATAAATGTCATGAGCTTTAAAGAAAAAGCGATGAATATTTTATTTTTAATCAATTCGAACAATTTGGTAATTCATACTTTCATTATTATTTGACTGGTTCTGCAATTGAAAAAGTATTCAATAAAATAAAGAAAGACAATTCAAGATTAAGTGGATTTGTAAGTGCGACTGGTTCGGCATGTACCATTGGCACTGGTGGTTATTTGAAAGAAGTTTTTCCGCAGTTAAAAATTGTTGGTTCTGAAGCTCTTCAATGTCCAACTTTGCTTATGAATTGTTTGGGTGGACATCGAATTGTGGGAATTGGTGATGATGTATTACAAAAACTTTCCTGTTTAGGAATATCTTCTATCAGTAATGTTTTAAGTTCAATCAAACTTGCAAAATGGTTTGAGACAAATGAAAATGATTTGATTTTTACTGGTCTTTACAGACTCAGTTGAAATCTGTTGCTCAAGATTAAAAGATATAAATAAACGATGTGGAAAATATTCCGAAAAGCAGGCTGAGATTAACTGTAATCTTTGTATGAAACATCAAACTATTGATTATATGACAGAGCTTTCTTACTATGACAAAAAGACAATTCATAACTTAAAGTACCTAACTAGATAAAACAGCAATATAAATTAATTGATGAATTAAACGGCCAATGGTATGATGAAGATTATTGGAAAGAAAGATATGAGACGGTTAAATTTTGGGATAAAATGATAGATGAATCTAATGAAAAGTTTCGTAAAGGCTGAAGTCGAAGTAAAACACTATTTTTAATTTATTAAATTGTGGTGGAATTGATAAAAAATTTTTGCTGGAGGTTCGATGCCAAAGCCATTTTTTGATACTAAAACTTTGAATATTTCGGAATTATTAGGTAATGATAAATCTTATATAGTTCCGCGATTTCAGAGAAGTTATTCCTGGGATCTGGAGAACTGGGAAGATTTATGGCAGGATTTAATCGAGTTAAATAATAATGAAGAAAAGATTCATTACCTGGGAGCTATTGTTCTAAAAACTGATGATAACAAAAATTTTGAAGTAATTGATGGTCAACAGAGATTTGCTACTTTGAGTATTTTAATTTTAATCTGTATAAAAAAGTTAGAAGAATTTGCAAAAAAGGGAATTGATACTGAAAAAAATTTAGAGAGAAAAGATCTTTATTTGAATAAATACATCGGATACAAAGAGGCATTATCCCTTACATATAAACCAAAACTTACATTAAGTGAAGTAGATAAAGATTTATATAACTCTTATTTAGTTCGACTAAAAAGACCAGCTAGTTTAGCAAGATTTCCCGATTCGAATAAGTTATTAGTTAAAGCTTTCGATTTCTTTGAGGAAAAAATAAATGAACTTAATTTTCAAACAGGTGAAGAAATAGTCTATTTTTTAGAAAATGTTTTGCTGAACAAACTTGTTCTCATCCAGATAATTGTTGAGGATACTTTGTCTGCATATACAGTATTTGAAACTCTCAACGCACGGGGAATTGAATTAACAACTACGGATTTACTGAAAAACTATTTATTCTCATTGCTCGATAATCAAATAGACATTAATAACGCATTACCTATCTGGAATAGAATTGTAAATACAGTTAGTTATCGTGAATTTCCAATCTTTTTAAGATATTATCTTAACAGTTTTCAACAACTGGTAAGAAATGAAAGGCTATTCAAAGAATTAAGAACTAAGGTAAAAACAAAAGACGAAGTCTTTAATTTACTTGATGAATTAAGTAAAAACGCTGAATTGTACATTGCTTTTGATGACGCTGATCATGAGTTATGGTTCAATAAAATAAAAATTCAAACTCTCATTAAAGAATTAAATCTTTTCAATGTAAAGCAACAGAAATCTTTATTGTTAGCTGCTTATAATAAACTTGATATAGATTTGTTCGAAAAGGTTCTTAGAATTATTCGGGCTATAAATTTTAGATATAATGTAATTGGAAAATTAAATCCAAACGAATTAGAAAAAGTCTATAATAAAACTGCAATTAAGATTAATCAATCTGATAGAATTACTGCGTCAGAAATACAGACAAATTTAAGTCCAGTTTATGTAGAAGATGAGAGTTTTAAGAGTTTATTTATCACGAAAACTTTTGAATTAGAAAAAGCAAGAGAAAAGAAACTCGTAAGATATATTTTGTTGAATTTTGAAAATCAAAAGTATAATAAGGATTACCATCTTTTTGAGAGTGATGCAACAGTTGAACATATAATTCCCATTAGTACTCAGTTTGTAAACGAAAAAGATGAAGAAA
>Ga0308412_1002090_pt1 | contig 10823 bp, 5 predicted proteins | sample HotsprottomLayer_FD_202357 | JGI IMG/M metagenome (GOLD analysis project Ga0308412, IMG submission 202357) | Hot spring phototrophic mat microbial communities from Octopus Spring, Yellowstone National Park, Wyoming, United States -... | ecosystem: Environmental > Aquatic > Thermal springs > Hot...
AAGCGGCCAGCAACCCATCGGGGCAACTCCGCCAACGGCTCAGCACAACCTCACCGCTGGTCGTCATTGCCACTACCGGTTGGCGTTCGAGGTACAACCCATCACTGGCCAGCTCCAGCTTCATACCGGTGGCCTCCTGCCAGGCAACCAGTTGTCTAGGTTGGGCATGCAGGGGACTGTTAGGGGCCGGCGGTGGAGCGATGACCAATCCCCGCTGTCGGTAATGCGTTGCCAGATGACCGGCCAACAGCAGACTGGTCTCAAACGGTTCTAACACCTCACCACTCGGTTCGACGACCGCCAGTGCGGTACCATCGCCAGAAAGTGCCAGACCGAGGTGTGAGTCGCTCTCGCGCACCAGTTTGCGCAACCGATGCAGACTGGCTTCAAACGGGTGCGGTGCTCCCCGTCCAAACAACGGATCGGGATCACGATTAATCTCGATCACCCGTGTCTGACCACCTTCACCGAACAACATCGTGACCATCCCGGCAGTCGTACCGGCCATCGCATCGACAAAGAAAGTCATCGGCAGCCGCCGAATTGCGTCCAGATCAACAGCATGACGTAGTGACTCAATGTAAGGGGTTCGTATATCGATTGTTACCACATTGGGAGCAGGAGGTGGAAAGTCTACCGACGGTAAAGGATCACTGGCGGGATGGATGGTTAGCTGACTCTTATCATCGGCAATCAGGATCAACCCACCAATGTAGTATGGACGGTTACGCGCTGATACATAGAGTGCACAATCGGCTTGCTTCTGATCAAGGGCATAGTGGATTGCAGGCAGCGGTACCGGTGTGCTAGCGAGCAAGACGTTCACCCCCTTCGCTGCCAAGTCTTGGGCCAGCGTCTGTGCGAAGAAGTTTGCCAGAAAGCGTGTATCAAAGGCGATGAGACAACGGGCTGGCTGTTCGGCCAACGCTCCACCAACCGACATCGCCCGGCGACGCAGTTGTTCGAGAGTCAACCCGGCAGTGTACACTGCCTCCCAGGCCTGTAGGAAAGGGCGTCGATAGGCACTCATGCCAGTGTGCGAAACTCCTCGACGACGCTCAACATTTCATCGCGGATAGCTTGAACACGCTCCCACGTCTGCGCTTCAAAGCGGGTCGTAATTGCCGGTTCAGTATTTGAAGCCCGTACCAGCCCCCAACCATCGCCAAAATCGACCCTGACGCCATCGATGTCAATAATCGGGTATTTGCCAACAAACCGTGCACGCAAAAAGTCGATTACCGCAAATTTCCGCTCTTCCGGGAAGGGGATACGACCCTCATCAATCGATGGCAAGACCGGATACGGCGCGAGTGCCTCGGTCAGCGTTTGCCCCAACTCGTACAACGCATGCAGCAGCACCGCACCGGCGAAGGCGCCATCATCGAAGTAGCGACCAGGCCAGGGAAAGATCGTATGCCCGCTGAGTTCGCCACCCAGCACCGCATCAACGTCGCGCATCTTCGCCGAGAGACTGGTATAACCGGTCTTCCACATGATCGGTTCGCCGCCCAATGACCGAATTGCCTGTGGCAATACGGCGCTACACTTCACATCAAAGACGACCGGCCCTTTGCGTTTGGCCAGCAATGCTTGAGCCAGCACGATCAGATAACGATCGGCAAAGACCACATCACCGTTCCCGTCAACCACCCCCAATCGATCCCCATCACCATCGAGACCAATACCCAAATCGGCCCGCTGTTCACGCACAGTAGCCTGCAAATGACGGAGATTCTCGACCTTCAACGGATCAGGATGGTGATTGGGAAACGTTCCATCTGGCTCAATAAACAGCGGAATAACCTCAATACCCAAGGCTTCGTACATCGCTACTGCGAGCGGCCCGGCCACGCCATTCCCGCCATCCAGCACCACACGCGGACGATGCGTCCCAAAATCAAGCCAACGGCGTGCAGATTCGATATACGCTGGCCCAATATCAACCTGCTCGTAGTTCCCGTGACCCCGAATAAACTGACCACTGGCAGCAATCTGCCCTACCTCTTGAATTGCAGCCGACGGCAACGGCTCCGAACCAAAACGCGGTTCTGCGCGTCGCAACTTCAAACCATTAAACTCTGGTGGGTTATGACTAGCCGACACAATCGCGCCGGCATCGGCACCCAACGCTTCAACCGCAAAATACATTACCGGTGTCGCCACCATACCGATATCGATCACATCCATACCGGTGGCACGCAAACCGTTGATCAACGCCTCCTGGAAGCGTGGTGAACTCAGGCGAGCATCACGGGCTACCACAATCCGCTGCCGGCCCTCACGGCGAAAGAGGGTTCCGGTAGCCCGACCTAACCGTTCATAAATACCTTCATCGAGATCAACCTCGACGATCCCCCGAATATCATACGCCCGAAAAATCGTCTGATTGAGCGCTACACCCATGGTTTCCTCAAGTTGTGGACGACGTTCCCCAACGTCTCTGCTGCACAGATTGGGTTAGTTCGATCCTAGCCGAAAGCATGGTATCCGTCAAGGTGTAAATGCTATTCTTAGCAATTACCAACCTATTGAACTCATCTCAAACACAACTACCTTGGTTGCTTGTTGATGCCTATAATCATATTAATCGTAGTGTCCCAACGCCAGAAAAAACTGATAGACTTCACTCCATTATCAACACCTAGGTAGAACACATAGGACATCGTTGTAAAGTGTATAAGCGGGTTTCTGAATTGGCAATTCTAAACATCGTAGAGTAATGGTTAAAGCAAGGTATCAGTCTGCTCGAAGGAGTTTCCCGCACTTCAGTTGCATCCGTTATAGGAGGAAGCCATGGACTCTCTTATTCAGAAGGAATGAATATACCACCAGTGATGGCTTCATCAAGCTATAACCTACCCCTATTGGTATAGAGTCTGTACCCTTTTCCGGGGGCTTTTTGGATCGGAGGATTTGGTAGCCTGTTCCTACCATTGTATCTAAAGAAGTGCGGTCATAAAGGAAACTAGATGATATAGTGCGTACATCTAGTGTACCGATTGTTTCGAGATGCTATCAGTAGGAATTCATGACCTTACCGACAGTATACGAACAAGCGGATAATCCACTCACTGGAGAATGGCTGGTAGACGAGAACTTTTCTACTGACGCGACTAATCCTCCTGATGGACACGGTTAACCCTGATCTGCTGGACAAAACTACGTTTGGATGACGGAAACATCAATTCTAGAGAATAGTTCCACACATTCTCACTCGATAGAGACGGTTAAGTTAACCGTCAATGAGAGACGTTCAACTGTCCGATGCGAAAACAAAACTCGACTTGCGACAAGAAATTATCAGGTGAATATGTTAGCTGCAATCTAATTGCGATCGTAACGGCTCATCTCTTTGGGAGAAACGCTCGAGCGAACTTTTTTTCTATACCGTTGTTGTCTTTTTCTAACTTCCTGGAGAGAGAAAGGAGGAATGAGGAGAAACATCAGCTACCTTTAGGTTCTTAGCATAAGCCCAGATTCTATTTGTCAGTGCTATAGTTCAAAGAGATAATAAGAGTCACAAGAAGGCTATGATTCTAGCGATTATGTAGCTAGTGTTGCTACCGATTTTGATTTTAATCACTAGCTGGATTAGGTTCTAAGGCTGGAGTCTGAGCTGTAATACCGGAGAAAATCGATCTCGCAATAACTAGGGATACTGAAACAATCAAACTTACTAATGCACCCAAACCTACGAACGGTATCGACTTTGATACATTAGAAGGCTCTTTATCGACCATAGTGCCAAGATGACGTATAGTTATCGGTCTTGATAATTCTTCGAGCTTCAATTCATCAATGCGGCGCAATAGCGTATCGTAGAGAGAATACGCTGTATCACGCTCTCTTGTCAGCTCTATTTGCTGCCGATTCAACTGCTCGAGACGAACTTGCTCAGCGAACAACTGATTATACAGATTTTCTATATCCACGGTTGTGAAACTATCGAATTTTGTAATGCTCAATTCAGCCACATCGCGTTGTAACCGACCATACTCTGCTTCTAGAGAACTGATGACAATGTCAATATCGTCTGTAGTAACTGAGATACCATTGATCACAGAGGGATCAAGCTGCAGTATTGGCCCACCACTTACGCCAGTACTCTGTACCCGAAACAAGAGAGCAGATAAGCTATCTGATAGATCTGTATCACCGCGTGTCATCCTCTCTCGAATTAGTTGAGCGTCACGCAGCATCCGATCGATCTGATTCATTCGACTCAGGTATTCATTGTAACGATTAAGAGTTGCCGCACGCACACCTTCAATGGCATTCGAAATGCGCCTAATCTCTTGTGATGTTGCTTCTATCTCACCACGCTCGATAAACTGTTCAAGCGCGGTCTGAGCTTTCTGGTAGCGCTCTCTTGCCTCCTCTAATTTTCGCAATGTATCCGATATAGCAGAGTCGTCGGTAGCATAGCTTTCATAAATGAAGCGTATAACTTCCTGGGCATACAACTCTGCTACTTCTTTTGCCCCAATACTTGTTGCACCGTAAACCTTCAAAAGAAAGGTCGTATTATTCTGTCTATCTACTTCGAACTGAAAATCTTGTAGAGTGAACCCCTTGTCTATCAGCAATGGCTCGATTCGATCCATTAGCAGTTCGCCCTTCATTAGATCTTCTAACCCGTCGTAAGCAGTTCTACCTGTCAAGGGTGTCTGATTTGAAATTATTTGTGTACTAGGCTGCAATTGCGTGCTTTTGTTTACCACCAGTAGTGTGGCCCGTGCTTCATATGGAGGGGTCGTTACAACTTTGAATATCCCAACCAGTAACGCAGATGTGAGAATGGTGGCAATAATGATCTTCCACGCTTTGATAATATTCTGAAAAATTGGTCGTAGGTCAATTTCATCGTTCATATATCTTACACCTCTGATTGTATCGCTATCAGGTAACTATGATAGCACATACACAGATTCTAGTCAAACTCATAACAGATAGGAGTCAGGCAATTTCAGCATGTCGTGTTCGCAAATATATAAGACAAATTCTTATGTTCAATAACCAGCGCATCGTGGCTCGGTTTAAGTAATCGGTCAGACGATAACCTGAATTACTGAGGATTGTCGGTATGCTCATTCAGGAACGCTGAAAGGTCAGCACAATCTAGTGAAGAAGAATCATCATCTAACCTTAATATAGTTCATTTCAGAAAACCGTTGCCAGATATCCTTAATCATCAAAGGTACTAAATACCATGGTTCAACCAAGTAGCGATAACTTAACCGTTTAGGTTCACTTATTAGCCGGTAGAGCCATTCCAACCCCATCTGTCCCATCCAGCGAGGAGGAGTTGGAATTTTACCTGCAACATAGTCAAAGCATGCACCTGCAGATATAATAGCGTTAGCCCTTATGCGATCAAGGTTGTCAAGAATCCATTGTTCTTGTCGCGGCATACCCATACCTACCATTAGTATGTGTGGCTGAAAGTCAGCTATCTCATTTAGCACAACATCATTTTCTTCTAGTGTAAAATATCCGCATCGAGTAGTAATGAGAAGATTTGGATATTGCTGTCGTAATTTCTCGGCTGCTTGATCTGCTACACCTGGCTTTCCTCCGAGATAGAATACTTTCCACCCCTCTATTTCAGCCATGGAGATTAACGGATGTATCCAATCTATAAGCGCAACTCTATTTTCCCTGCGCACAGAATAACCCAGAATCCTGGCCCAGAAAATAAGTGACATACCATCAACACGTACTATGTCTGCCATATCACAATATGCTTTTCGTTTCTCGTCTCTATGGTATAAGTACACGCCATGCAAATTTTGCCCTGCTATGATGATACGTTTCTTTCTGCGAATTGCATCTCGAATTAAAATGTTCAGGTTTCGCATATCTATAGGGTGAATCCTGACCCCCAAGATTGTTATTTCTACTGCTAGTCTTTCCTTATTCATCACAACCACATCACTTTGTCCAGAGGATGCTTCCATCCTGATAGAGTCTCTCCCCAATCAGTCCCATCCAACTTGGTACATTCCATCAGACCTGCCATCGCTCCTGGCAATCCGTGAAGATCTGCGTATATGTTCCCCAGGTTCTGTTCAGATAGTATCTTTAAGATTGTTTGACCACTCTTGTTTACAGCGGCGAACACCTTGTCTCTCCATCTTTCTTGCTTATCTTTGTCTAACTGTCTATAAGATCTTACCACAATAAAGTTTCCGTCTAGATCAAGACAAAATGGCTTATCCTTGTAAAGACCACTTGGTCTTTGTAAAGATAAGGTTGAATTAATAGCTGCTTCTGGATATGGGAATGGCTGTTTTCTCACTTCATATATCCAGTAGAAATGTGCTGCACCACCTAGATCGATAATCGTTGGCTTTTTCCAAATTCTGTTCCAGAAAGCTCTTTGCCAGTAACCTGTGTCAGGATTTATATGTTTGTTTAACCAATCAAAGTATAATTCAAACCATATTCCAATGTCAATGTTCCATTTCCAAACCTTACCGATAACTTCGCCAAGCATCCCTATCGTCGCAGCCACACCTCCTCCAACATGAGATCCGCGCCAGATATGGTGCCATCCCAGGTTCTTCTTCAGAATACTTTTGGGATTCCAACAGAAGTCTAATCTCTCCAACCAGTGTCTCAAATAGCTAGAGTCCGTTAAGATTGGAAGCAAATCTTGAATAGGTTTTAACCGTGTCACATACTGCTCGTCCTCTTCCATTTCGAGCAAGCGTAATGCACCTATGGCGTAAGCCGTTGCGTGTTCTTTGGAATGACCCCGTTTATTGCTTTTCTCGAACCATCCGTACTCACTCTGACACGCAATGATGCTCTCCGCCCACCTTTCTCGTGATTCTCTCGAAGTCCATTCGGCTAGCTCACCAAGAGTATAGAGAACATAAACAGCATCTATCATTCCGTACAAATCTGGTGTTCTAAATCCTCTTCTTAGACAAAAATCACCATATAGTGAACGTTTATACGGTGCAAGGGAGTGTTTTTTCAGAAAATTATGTATCGATTGTCGAACAGCGGGAATGATTTCTTTCATATCTGTTTGCTACCTTCTTATTACTGTCATATTCCATCTCTACCTAATCAGGTTGTATGTATTTTAGGGTTTTTGATCATTCTCTTTATTAATAGTTTGAGCATCTTCGATTATCTAAGGTTGGTTTGTGATGATTTAGTTAATATTTCTTACAGTTCTCAAGTAGACTCTTCAAGCATTTATCCAGAGTAGCGGATAGCCTTCGAACGACGTTTGAGTAACTAGGAATAACCATTATAGCATTCTCTACCGAACCGTTTGACCTCCCAATATTGATACGGCTATATAAATACTAGCTCTTGGCAGACTTGTCCTTCATGTGATTAGAAAAGAACTTGCGTCAACAGTATATATTGCCTATGAGCAATGTCAGAGATATTCTGTCAATTTTGTGCGATAATTTCCTCTAAAAACTGCTCCAGATAAAAAGTTTGTTCTTCTCGAGACAGACCCTGTTTCACCGAAGATGGGAGGGAAGGTATAGTACCGTCTGCTTGTTTGGTCGCAATCCACAATCGGAGTTGTGCTACTATGTCGTCGCGTTGGTCAGCGATACAACCTGCTCCACGATTTTGGATAAGCTTGGCTGCTACATTATCTTTTGGTCCGATATACAAAATGGGACGTTGCGCAGCGAGGTACTCAAACAGCTTTCCACTATATACCCCCCTGTCGGGATAGCTTGGAAACAGAAGAATATCAGCACTGCATTGAATTTGAAGGGAGCTTTTATATGTAACTAATCCGTGGTGCATAATCATGTGCTGTAGCCCGAAGGATTGCACTGCGTTGACCAATATATCGGCGCCATAGCCATAACAGTGCACCTGTAATTGTTCTGGAGAAAATCCGCCAGCCTGAAGGGCTGAGAAAAACATCTTCAGCATTTCTAGCTGAACCGAATACATAGTACCAGTGTAAACAATTCGTAGCGGTAAGTTTGGTACGGTCGAACATTGAAAATCATAGTCATCGGGGTCAAAGCCGTTCAAGATAACGCAAGTTGGTTTCCGATAGCGCCAACGGAGAGGCTGTGCCAGAGGTTCCGAGACAGTCGTGAAACCTGACGCACTTTGAAGCATAGTCTTTTCCTGCAAGAGCTCTACAGCCTTTCTAAACGGTGGATTAGAATATCGGTAATCATCCGCCCACGCATCTCTCAGGTCAGCCACCCAAGGGACACGGGTCACTTTGTGCAACAGGTGCGCAAGTAGGAGGACTGAGCGAGGCGGACTACTTGCCAGAATGACATCGGGTTTCCACGCTTGAACAACTGCTGTAGCACTTCTCAGAGCTGGCAATATCCATATCAGGCCGCTTACTGAACGATCAACTCTAAAGTTCCTTTGTGAAATCAGTATTCTTCTTAGTAGCAGGCGATATGAGCTTTCGTATTGGATCAAATTAGATGGAATCTCCACTGGTAAGTCTTCTGAAAATGGAAGATTGCTCGCAGTTATGACTCGTATGTCATGTCCGTGAGCATAGAGGTATTTTGAAATTTTTCCTACTCTAATTGATGCGATCTTATTGTATGGTGGAAAGAAGAATGATAATAGTAATATTTTCATAAGCTAATCTAAGCTAATCAATGAATATATTAATTTTACTTAGTAGTGAAAAGTTATGGCTAATTGTTAGTTAAATGTATTCTTGAGCCTTTCATCTCTCAACGGCTAACCCCCTTACATTAAACAGTAGGTTAAGGATTTTGTCAAGAGCTTGCTTCGAGATACGTTCCATAGAGCCATGAGATACTTAGGTATGGTAAGTCTGATCTCATGCTGATGTGCCGAGTGGTGACGTGTCGTACTTTTGTGAAAATGACGTATCGTCCTACCGAACTAGCGATGGATAGAGGTGGGCGATACGGTTGAAATGTGAATCGAATGAGCAAGGAGAAGAATAGAAGCGATGATCTCTGAAAGAGAGGTCATCACTTGCAAGTGTGCATGCAGGCATTATAACTTTTGCGGGCAGTATTTTCCTGATGTAACTACCACCACAGATGGTTCTCCAAGTATAGGGTAAAATTGATGGTGGATGCGGTAGTGAAACGTGGGCCTGATAGCAGCACCAGGTCATTGCACGCACGAGCATTAGGATACGTCTGCCGCCTAAGCAAAGCATCGCAAGCTGAGCTGAAAACAGGTTGCTGAAGTCCAGACTTGACGGGTCGAGGCAATAGATTTCGGTTGAAATTATGGTGTAAGGTGTATACTCTTGCACTTGGAATGGATGCACTGCCTCGTGAATCAAGGTGAAGCAAGACCTTTACCGCCATCGCCTGTTTACCAATCCAATGTCCTCTGCACTTTGCACTACTATCACTACCAGATTCGCCACTATTAGTTGTTCCCGTTTCAGAGGAACACTATAGACAACAGATGTTGCGCCGATACTATTTTGGTATCCGTCTGGCTACTAGCACTATCATTTGTGCTCTTGAATTTTGAACATCCCATGTCAATTCTTGTCTACGAGAAGGTTGTGTAACTCCTGTTTACTCCTGGCAACCGCGTACGTTAGTTTGAGAAAAGTGATAACTGGATGGGATTGGTGTGACTTAGTTTTGAGATTACTATCCTCGCTTCTACTTGACAGAATTATCATCAAGCAGGAATGCACAGTCTCCCAGTTCTCCCAGAAACGTGAACTGACAAACTTTATTTTATCCTAAGCTGTTGGCTGGAGATTCTCAGCAGCATGTTGCTGCAATATGTATCAGCTAACATTACCTTCCTGAAAGACTCTTTGCTCTCTTGCCATCGGCGAGCAAGGGGTAGGCAATAGATGGTCGATTTCGGAAGGTGAATATGAAATATGTGAATCCTGTACTGGTGGAGTGCATTTATAACGTAGCGAGAGCAGTGTTCCGACCTCAGAGGGTGATCGAAAACGTTATTGTTACTTCGATGTGACGCGCAGGTATTCCTTGCATACAATCTGATGTGATGACTGGGTGAACAATTCTATAATTTGGATAATAGTGATCTCCTGCTACTGATGGATGTAGGACCAATGATGGTGATTATATGACCCTAATCGATTTCAATCGTTCTAACTGCATCTCCCGCATTGATCGTGCCAACAGATTGATGGTATAGAAGGTAGGGGAAAATATTTCCTGCCCACCTACCGTTTTACCGTCCGCCACTTATTCCAAAACTTAACTTGTCCTAACACTATTGGGGCGCAATACCGCGAGGTTTTCGTGATAGCCATTATGACCTTCCTGGAATGGCAGATCGGGAAAGACTATCTGCGGCCAAACGTCCCTACGCTTTCATACCATCCGATGGCAATTAGGACGATGAATCATTCGTTCTAATGCAATGGTGTAAGGAGATGGTACAACCTGATAGAGTCGAAGCCTTTCATCAGGCTTTAACTATCTCTCAGTATCTTCAGATGAAGTGTTCGTACAATATTAAAGCGTGACATGACAATAATTAACTCTTTGCATCAAACCATATAGTAGAATCTCACCAATGTTAGCATTGCTATTAGGTCAAAAACTCCTGTAGTAATCAGTAGAATGTAAGCTGCCAACCGTCGCCATTGCTCAGGCCAGAGCTGTTGCCAGCTTACGATCAGCAGCCACATCGCAGGCAGCATCGCCCAGTAAAGGTAGCGACCACGCGGAATATATGGAGTCCCATTGCCAAGAGGATGCAACCGCCCGAATAATGCAACCCATGCTATCACCACTGCCACGACACAGAGCCACAACCAGCGTGATTGCCAGCCTGGCGTTGGCAGTGTCCGCTGCCATATCCCGCGGAGCAAA
>Ga0308412_1002097_pt1 | contig 10810 bp, 11 predicted proteins | sample HotsprottomLayer_FD_202357 | JGI IMG/M metagenome (GOLD analysis project Ga0308412, IMG submission 202357) | Hot spring phototrophic mat microbial communities from Octopus Spring, Yellowstone National Park, Wyoming, United States -... | ecosystem: Environmental > Aquatic > Thermal springs > Hot...
ACCTCGTCACCCTCGTCACCATCGACGGGGCCTCCCTCCACGGCCGACTGCTCGCCGTCGGGGCCGACTGGTGCTGCCTCGGGGAGGTGACGGACGGGGTCGGCACGGCGCGAACCCGTGTCGTGCGGGTGCACGACGTGCCGGTGGCGTCGGTCGCGCGGGTCAGCCGCGAGCCGGAGCCCGGGGTCGCGTGGTGACCGGCACCGCCTTCGTGCGGGCCTCGGCCTCCCGGCTGAGCCGGACCAGGTACGCCTCGAGGTGCTCCGGGCTCACCCGCCAGGTCCCTTTGCGGCCGATCTTCAACGCGGGCAGCTCGCCCGAACGCATGAGCGCGTACACCTGCGAGACGGTGACGTTGAGGACCCGGGCGACGTCGGCCGGCTTCAGCAGGGGCGCCCGGGGCAGGCCCACGTCGGTGGCTCCCGTTCCCGTGCCGGCGCGCCGGGGCACGCCCTTCGGAACCGATCGGTCGCGTGCAGAGGCTTCGATTCCCGCAGGATACCGCGAGGTGCGGCCGGTTCGGCCCGGTTGGCGGGAGGCCCCGGGCCCGTCCGTGCCGTCGGGGCGCTCGGGTTCGGGTCGGTGCCGTCGGGGGATGCCATGAGCGCCGTCACGCTGGGTGCGGGCCGGCGGGTCCGGTCGCTGCGGATCGACCGGCGGGTGACCGTGGGGGTGCTGCTCGTGGCCCTGTCGGTCGTCGGTGGGTTGCGGCTCAGCGCGCCGGGGGGCGCGGGGACGCCGGTGTGGGTGGCGGCGCGCGATCTCCGGGCCGACACCGTGCTGCGTCCCGGCGACGTCCGGGCGGTGCGCCTGCGTGCCGCGCCGGGCACCGTCGACGGGTTGGCGCCCACCTCGTCGTCGCTGCGCGGGCGGGTGCTGCTGGGGCCGGTGCCGGAGGGGACCCCGATTCCCGGGGCGCTGCTCAGCACGCGGGCCCGGGCCGGGCGGGAGGTGACGGTGCCGATCAGTCCGGAGCACGCGCTCGGTGGTGAGGTGCGCCCCGGCGAGCGGGTCGACGTGGTGGCCAGCTTCCACAAGGGCAGCGACGCGGCCAAGACGGTGGTGGTGGTGGCCGGCGCCGAGGTCGTGGGCCTGGCCCGCGCCGCGGCGCTGCTCGGCGAGGCGCGCGGCGCCCCGGTGGGGGTCACCCTTGCGGTGCCGGCCGAGGACGCGGTGTTCCTGGTGTTCGCGATCCGCAACGGCGAGATCGATCTCCTGCGGTCCACCGGCCGGGGCCGCGCCCGCACCGAACGGTTCGAGGCCTCCGACCTGCGATGAGCGGATCCGACCGTGAGCTGCGCCCGGTGACGGTGGTGACCTGCGCCGGCGGCGCGGCCTGGGAGGCACCGCTCATCGGCGGCCTGCAGCGGCACCGGCTCGGCGTGCACGTGCTGCGCCGCTGCGTCGACCACGGCGAGCTGCTCGGGATCGCGCTGGCCGAGCGACCGGACGCGGTGCTTGTCGCCGCGGAGCTGTCCTGGCTCGACCGTGAGCTCGTGGCCACCCTGGGGGAGCAGGGCATTGCGGTGGTGGCGGTCGAGAACGGCGGCCCGGCGCGACCGCTGGACACCATCGGCGTCACCCGCCGGGTCCGGGCCGAGGACCCACCCGAGACCGTCGCAGCCGTGCTCTGCGACCTCGAGCCCGAACCCCCGCACCCCGCAGCGGCCGGGGCGGCCGGGCCCGGGGGCGCAGGCCGGATCGTCGCGGTGTGGGGCGCGCCGGGTGCCCCCGGTCGTACGACGGTCGCGGTCCACCTGGCCGTCGCCGCCGCACGGTCGGGGATCCGGACGCTGCTCATCGACGCCGACGTCTGGGCCCCGTCGATCGCGCAGCTCCTCGGCCTGGCCGAACATCCGTCGGTCGCCCGGGCCGCCCGGCTCGCCGCGACCGGCTGGGAGGCGCCGCTGCGCAGCTGTCTGCAGCCCGCCGGGCCGGCCCTCGACGTGCTCGCCGGGCTGCCCCGGGCCGAGCTGTGGATCGAGGTCCGGGCTCGGTCGTGGCAGGCCGTGCTCGACGCGGCGCGCCACGAGGCCCAGCTCGTGGTCTGCGACCTCGCCGCGCCGCTCGAGGAGGACGAGGAACTCGTCGTCGACCGCGTGCCCCACCGCCGCAACGCGGTGACCCTGGTGACCCTCGCCGCCGCCGACCAGGTGGTGGCGGTGGTGCGGGGCGACCCGGTCGGGGTGCGGCGTGGGGTGCTGGCCCACCAGGCGCTGCGCGCCGCCCTGCCCGAGGTGGCCGACCGGGTCGAGCTCGTGGTGAACCACCTGCCCCGCGCCGGCCGGCAGCGCCAGGAGGTGTCGGCGCTGCTGGACGAGTGGACCGGCCGGGCCCCCGTCGCGTTCCTCGGTCGTGAGGATGCCTTCGAACGGGTGGTGTGGGAGGGCCGGCCGCTGCCGGAGGTGGCCCGACGCTCACGGTGGCTGACCGAGCTCGCTGCGTTGCGGGTGCAGGTGGGACCGGCGGCCGGATGACCGCGCCGGTGTGGGACGCACGCGCCCCGGATCCGGCGCCGGGGGCCGACGGGGCCTTGGCGATCGTGACCCGGCAGGTCCGGCGGGCACTGGCCGAGCGTCCGGTCGAGCCCACCGACGACCGGACGCTCCTGGCGGTGATCGACGACGCCGTCGCCGACTACCGGGAGCGGTACCTGCGCGGCGGGCTGCCGCCGCTGAGCGACCACGACGTCGCCGTCCTGCAGCGCCGAATGGTGGGCTTCGGGCCGCTGACCCCGCTGCTCGAGGATCCCGAGGTCGAGGAGATCTGGATCAACGAGCCGGGGCGGGTGTTCGTGGCCCGTGGCGGCGACCACGAGCTCACCACCGTCGTGCTCGGCGACGGTGAGGTGGAACGGATCGTCGAACGCATGCTGGCCCGGGCCGGGCGACGCCTCGACCGAGCGCAACCGTTCGTCGACGCCCGCCTCGCCGACGGGTCACGCCTGCACGTGGTGATCCCGCCCATCACCGACCACTGGGCGGTGAACATCCGCAAGTTCGTCGGCCTGCGGGCTCACACGTTGCGTGAGCTCGTGGAGCTCGGCTCGCTGTCCCGGCCGGCGGCGCGCTTCCTCGACGCGTCCGTGCGCGCCGGGCTCAACGTGGTGGTGGCCGGCGCGGTCGGTGCCGGGAAGACGACGCTGCTGCGGTGCCTCACCGATGCGATCCCGGCCCGGGAGCGGCTCGTCACCTGCGAGGAGGTTTTCGAACTGCGCATCGACCGGCCCGACGTCGTGGCGATGCAGTGCCGGCAACGGAACCTCGAGGGTGAAGGTGCGGTCACCCTGCGCGATCTGGTGCGGGAGAGCCTGCGGATGCGACCGGACCGCATCGTGATCGGCGAGGTGCGCGGGGCCGAGAGCCTCGACCTCCTCCTGGCCATGAACTCCGGCTGCGGGGCGATGACCAGCGTGCACGCCAGCTCGGCGCGCGACGCCCTCCGCAAGCTCACGACGCTGCCGATGCTCGCCGGGGAGAACCTCGACCGCCGGTTCATCGCCGCCACCGTCGCCGCCTGCGTCGACCTCGTGGTGTTCTGCGCCCGGCGGGCCGGTCGGCGCGGCGTGGCCGAGATCCTCGCCGTGGGACGCCAGACCGGCGACGCCGACGAGCCCACCGCCGGGGCCGTGTTCACCGGGTTCGGTGAGGGCCTGCAGGTCACCGGGGAGATGCCCCGCGCCCCGGAGCGGTTCGCCGAGGCCGGCATCGACCTCACCGAGATCCTCCGATGACCTCCCGGCGGCGTGGCCGATGAGGGCGTTGCTCGCGCTCGCCGGTGGATTCGGGGTGTTCTGCTGCTACGACGCCTGGACCCGGCCCGAGGGGCCGCAGGGCGGGGCCGGGACGTGGCGCGTGCGGGTCGCGGCGCTCGTGCCGGGCGCACCACCGCGCACGGTCGCCACGCTCGGCACGGCATCGGGGGTCGGTGCCGGGATCGTGGCGCTCGTCCTCGTCGGGTCGGTGAACGTCGCGCTCGTCGCCGCCTTGGCCGCGGCCGTGATGCCGGTCGCAGCGCTGCGAGGACGGGAACGGCGCCGGCGTCGCCGCCAACGGGCCTGTTGGCCCGAGGCCATCGATCTCCTCTCCGGATCCCTGCGCGCCGGGGAAACCCTGCCCGGTGCGCTCGCCGTCGTCGCCGAACGGGGCCCGGAGCCCCTGGTCGGGGCGTTCCGTCAGATCGTCGCCGACCACCGGATCTCCGGGGACCTCGACGCCGCGCTGCGGGGCGCCGCCGACGCGCTGGGGGACCCGGTGGCCGACCGGGTGAGCGCGGTGCTGCGCATCGCGCACCGGGTCGGGGGACGGGAGACCGGTCGCGTGCTTCGCACCCTCAGCGCCTTCCTGCGGGAGGACCTCGCGGTGCGGGCCGAGATCGAAGCTCGTCAGAGCTGGACCCGGGTCGCGGCCCGGGTCGCGGCCGGCGCGCCGTGGGTGGTGCTCCTCCTGGTCGCCACCCGCCCGGAGGCGGTCGCGGCGTACGACTCGCCGGCGGGGCTCGTCGTGCTCGTCCTCGGCGCCGCGGCCACGCTGACCGGCTACCGGCTCATGGTCGCGATCGGACGGCTGCCCGAGCCACCCCGCCTGGGCACACGGGCGCGGACCGGCGCCGGGGAGGGAGACGCATGAGCCCCACCGAGCGGCTGCGGGCGATCCTCGTGGTCGGCTGCGGCCTCACCGGCCTGGCCCTCCTGGCGGGTCGCCTGTCCCCCCGGCAGCGACCGAGCCTCGCCGGACGGGTGGTGCCGTACCTGCGCAGCCCGCGCCCCGGCGCCGACGGGCCGACCAGGATCCTGGCCGGGCTCGTGGCGGATCTCGGGGTGCGCCTCCACCGCTTGCTGGGCGGTGGGGCCGACCTCGAGGTCCGGCTGCACCGAGCCGGGCTGGCGACCTCGGCCACCGCGTTCCGGGCCGAGCAGGTGACCTGGGGTCTCGCCGGGCTGGCCGCCGGGCTGGCCGCCGCGGTGGCGCTGGGGGCACGGCCCGGTGCGCTCCCCCCGGCCGGCGTGCTCGGCCTGGCGGTGACGGGAGCGGTCGGCGGGGTGGTGCTGCGCGACCGGCGGCTCACCCGGCACGTGCAGCGCCGGCGGGCGGCGGCGGAAGCGGGGTTTCCCACCTTCGTGGACCTGGTATGCATCGCGGTCACGGCCGGGGAGAGCCTGCGCGAGGCGCTGGAGGTCGCGGCCGGCACCGTCGGAGGCCCGATCGCCGACCACGTGACCGCCGCGCTCACCGACACCCGGACCGGGGAGCGCCTGGGCGAGGCGCTCGCCCGGCACGCGGAGCGCAGCGGCGTGCCCGTGTTCCGCCGGTTCGTGGCCTCGGTGCTCGCCGCCCAGGAACGAGGGATCCCGCTCGCGGACGCGCTGGCGGCCATGGCCTTCGACGTGCGGGAGGCCGGGCGGCGCGAGGTGCTGGAAGCCGCCGGGCGCAAGGAGGTGACGATGCTCGTCCCGGTCGTCTGTCTCATCCTGCCCGTCGCGATCGTCTTCGCGTTCTTCCCCGGCGTCATCGCCGTGAGGACGCTGGTCCGGTGACCCGGCAACGGACGACCGGGGTCATTCCTGCACCGACCGGGCACGACCCGTGGGCACGACGACGAGGGGAGGTCACATGGAAGGAGGTCACATGGAGGTGACACGCATGACCGGCACGGAGGCCCGCGAACCGCACGACCCTGCGGTGGTGGTGGAGGATGCGCAGCGGGGCTCGATCCCCGAATGGGTGATGCTGCTCGTGATGGGCATCGGCATCGTCATGGCGCTGTGGGCGATCGTCCAGCCAGACCTGGCCGACATCGTCTCGAACGCGCTGAACCGTCTCCGCTGAGACCGGCCGACCCGGGCCCGGAGGACCACCCGTTGCCGGGACGGAGCGCGCGGCACCCGTGCGGCGCGCACCGCGGCACGCACCGCGGTGCGCCCGGCGCCGCGACGGTGGAGTTCCTCGCCGTCGCGCTGCTCACCGTCACCTGCCTGCTCGGCGTCGCCCAGTTCGCGGTGTGGGTGTGGGCCCGCAACGTGGCCGTGCACGCGGTGCACGACGGGGCGCGCCTCGCCGCGGAGCGGGGCCGGGACCCGGCCGAGGGAGCACTGCGGGCCCGGGTCCTGCTGCGCGACGGGCTGGGTCGGGCCGGCGGGGCGTTCGCGGTGCTGGCCGCCCAGGACGGGCCCCAGGTGGCGGTGGCGGCGGAGGGGGACGCACCGGTGATCCTCCCGGTCATGCCCCGCCTGCGGGTCTCGGTACGTGCCGAGGCCCTCGACGAGGACGCGGTGCTGCCGTGAGGCCGTGCCGAACCGGCCGGGTCGCGCCCGGGATCCGGTGGCGCGAAGGCGGCGCGTCGATCGTCGAGTTCGCCGTGCTCGGCACCCTCGTCTTCGGCATGCTGACCCAGCTCGTGGTGCTGTTCGGGCTCGTCCACCGGGCCACGCTCGCCACCACCGCCGCGGCCCGGGAGGTCGGTCGGGCGGTGGCCGTCGCCGCCGACGACGCCGACCTCGCCCGCCGCACCCTGATCACCCTCGACGCGGTGACCCGCAACCACGGTCTGGCCGCCGGGTCACTGGCGGTCGGCGTCGAGGGTGACCGTCGACGCGCCGCGACCGTGCGGGTACGGGTCCGCACCACCGTCGAGGTCGTGCGGATCCCGTTCCTCGGGGCCGTGCCCGGCCCGGTGATCCCGGTGGAGGCCACCCAGCTCGTGCGGATCGACCGGTACCGGAGCCTGCCGTGACGCCCGAGTCTGCCGTGACGCCCGGCGCCCCGGCGCGCCCCACCCCGGCGAGGGCGAGACGGCGCCGGGGCGGCACCTCCGGGCAGGCCTCGGTGATGCTGGTCGGGGCGCTGGTCGCCGCGCTCGCCTTCGTGGGGCTCGCCGCCGACGGGACCCGCATGCTGCTGGCCCGACGTGACCTGCAGTCCCTTGCCGATGCCGCCGCCCTTGCCGGCGCGTCCGCCATCGACGAGGCGGCCTACCGGGACACCGCCGGCGCCGTGGTGCAGCTCGATCCCCGCCAGGCCCGCGCCGACGCCGCCGCGCTCCTCGTCGCCGCCCCGGTGCCGGCGGGAACCCGGATGGACGTCGCCGCCGCGCCCGACGCGGTCACCGTGACACTCCAGCGGCGCGTGGAGGTGGTGTTCCTCCGCCTCGTCGGCCTCGGCCCCCAGCCGATCGGTGCCCGGGCCCGGGCGGCGCCGGTGGCGGGGTGAGCCCCGGCCGAGGACCACGATTCGTCGGTACCATCGCCCCATGAGCGACGAGCGGCGCACCGACTCGGGAATCGAGATCGCCCCCGTGTACACCCACGCGGACCTCGCGGGATTCGACCCGGAGGTGAAGCTGGGGCGGCCGGGCCGGCCCCCGTACACCCGGGGGGTGTACGAGACCATGTACCGCTCGCGGCCGTGGACGATGCGGCAGTACTCCGGGTTCGGCACCGCGGCGGAGACCAACGAGCGGTTCCACTTCCTCCTCGCCGCCGGCCAGACCGGCCTGTCCTGCGCCTTCGACCTGCCCACCCAGATGGGCTACGACTCCGACCACCCCCGCGCCGCGGGGGAGGTCGGCAAGGTGGGGGTGGCGATCGACTCCCTCGAGGACATGGAGATCCTGCTCGCCGGCATCCCGCTGGACCAGGTCACCACGTCCATGACGATCAACGCCACCGCGGCGATCCTGCTGCTGCTCTACGAGCTGGTCGCCGAGCAGCAGGGCGTGCCGTCCGAGGCGCTCGGCGGCACGATCCAGAACGACCTGCTGAAGGAGTACGTGGCCCGGGGCACCTACATCTACCCGCCGCGGCCGTCGATGCGGATCATCACCGACATCTTCGCCTACTGCCGGGAGCGCATTCCCCGCTGGAACACGATCTCCATCTCGGGTTACCACATCCGCGAGGCCGGCGCGACCGCGGTGCAGGAGCTCGCGTTCACGCTGTCGAACGCGATCGCCTACGTGCAGGCGGCGATCGACGCCGGGCTCGATGTCGACGAGTTCGCCCCCCGCCTGTCGTTCTTCTGGAACGGGCACAACAACTTCTTCGAGGAGGTGGCGAAGTTCCGGGCCGGGCGACGGATGTGGCACCGGATCATGACCGAACGGTTCGGGGCCACCGACGAGCGGTCGAAGCTCCTGCGGTTCCACACCCAGACCGCGGGGTCGATGCTCACCGCCCAGCAGCCGGAGAACAACATCGTGCGTACCGCCCTCCAGGCGCTCGCCGCGGTGCTCGGCGGCACCCAGAGCCTCCACACCAACGGGTATGACGAGGCGCTGGGCCTGCCCACCGAGCGGGCGGCGAAGCTCGCGCTGCGCACCCAGCAGATCATCGCCTTCGAGTCGGGTGTGACCGACACGGTCGACCCGCTGGCCGGCTCCTACTTCGTGGAGTGGCTCACCGACCGGGTGGAGGAGGAGGCCTGGCGCTACATCGACAAGATCGACGGGATGGGCGGGTCGGTCGCCGCGATCGAGGCCGGGTACATGCAGGACGAGATCGAGCGGGCCGCGTTCGAATGGGCCAAGGCCGTCGACGACGGCACGAAGATCATCGTGGGGGTCAACCGCTTCGCCGAGCCGGAACCCGAGCCCACCGAGGTGCTGCGGCTCGATCCCGAGTTGGAACGCCGGCAGGCACAACGGGTGCGCGACCTGCGGGCCCGCCGGGACCAGGAGGCTGTGCGGGCTGCGCTCGAGGACGTCCGGGCCGCGGCGCGCGGCACCCAGAACCTGCTGTGGCCCATGCGGGAGGCGCTGCGCCGATACGCCACCCTCGGTGAGGTGAGCGACGTGCTTCGTGACGTCTTCGGCACCTACCAGCCCTGACCCCCGACCAGCCCTGACCCCCGACGGGGTGGTCAGGCGCAGCGTCGGGTGTCGTCCTCCTCGCTCAGGGCGCGCAGCCGGGCGACGAGTTCCTTGGCCTCGGCGACGCGTCGGCGTCCCAGCGCCCGGGTGGCCGGGTCGAGTTGCCAGCCGGAGGCCCGGACGGCGCGCCGCCGCCCACGGCCTGCGGGTGCCGAGCGCGCCGGTGCGCCGCGCCTCGCCGGTCCCGGCACCGGTCGTGGCGGGGAGGGCTCGACGAGGGCACGGTCCGGCGCCTCGTGCACCTCGAGCAGTTGGAGCTGGCGCGGGTGGGTCACCCGGCGGGCCCGGTCGGCGGATGCGGGTCGGGAGTCCTGCGTTGCCACGGCATCATCCTCGCCCGGAGGTGTGACATCGGCCCTGCGAGGCGGGCCGCACCGGTGCACAAGACCGCAGCCGGGGTGCGGTAGGGTCCGCGCCGATCCTGGAGGTGACCCGTGCAGAGCCGTTCCGCCCCTGCCACCCGTCCCGGTGTCCTCGCGGTCGTCGTCGCCGTCCTCGTCACCCTGGTCGCCGGCGCGGCCGGGGCGGCCGAACCCAAGGTCGGGGAGACCCGCAAGGTCACTTTGCGGGCGCTGTTCTTCGCCGAGGGATCCGACGGGCCGATCGGTGGCTACAGCCCGTTCACCGTGCGCTACACCCGCACGAAGGGCAAGGAGTTTCGGGTCGGGTTCTCCGAGGACGAGGTGGCCGGCACCGGTGACCAGTGGCGCGCCGCAGGGTGGAACGCCGCGACGGTGGCGACCCTCCTGCTCGGTGCCCCCTTGAAGGGCGTGCGGGTGGAGTTCGACGTCACCGGGCGCATCGACGGCCCCAGCGCCGGCGCGCTGATGACGGTGGGGCTCCTCGCGCTGCTGCGGGGCGACAAGATCCGCAAGGACGTCACGATGACCGGCACCATCAACCCGGACGGGACCGTGGGGCCGGTGGGCGGCATCCCGTTCAAGGTGGACGGGGCGCGCAAGGCCAAGGCGAAGCGGATGCTCATTCCGGTCGGGCAGCGCAACGCCCCGCTGGGGGACGGCAGCACCGTCGACGTGGTCGAGGTGGGCCGCCGGCGCGGGGTGAAGGTCAGCGAGGTCGCCGACATCTACGAGGTGTACAAGGCCTTCACCGGCAAGGCCCTGCCGCGACCGAAGGCGCCGAGCCAGGTCCGGCTGTCGGAGTCGGCGTACCGTGACATCCGGTCCCGGGTGCGGGAACGACTCGCGGAGTTCGAATCGGTCGCCTCCGAGTTCACCGGTCTCGACCCGAGCGTCCAGGAGCTGCTCGGCGACATCGCCGCCCAGGGGGCCCAAGCCGCCGAGCGGGCCGAGGACCTGTCGGGGCAGGGTCTTCAGGCCGGGGCGTACAGCGAAGCGCTCCAGGCCCAGGCGTTCGTCACCGCGGCGTTGAAGACCGGACGGTCCATCCAGATCCTGTACACCCAGGGGTTCGACGCGTTCGCCGCCCAGGTGCGTTCCTCGGTGGCGATCGAAGGGAAGGTGGAGGCCCTCGCGAGCCGGTTGAAGAACTATCGGCCCAAGACCGTGTCGGACGCGGCCACCCTCATCAACGCCTACGGCAACGCCGTCGACGCGATCAGTGTGGCCACCTACGGTGACAGCCTGTTCGCGAGCGCCGCCGAGGCGACCTCGCAGGAGGAGCTGCTGACCAGCGCGCTCATCGGTGCCGTGTTCTACGAGCTCGCCGGCACGGTGATCGAGGGGACCAAGGACATCTTCGAGGTCGGGCGCGGCCTCGGCGGCGCGAAACTCCGCCGGGACCTCGATCTGGAGTCCAGCGCCGGCTTCTTCCGCAAGGCCGCCGAGGCGAACCTCACCGCCTTCGACACCCTCATCCTCGAGCCGCAGGCCGAGCAGGTGGGGATGAGCACGGCGGCGGTCCAGCGGCAGTTCGCGAACGTCGAGTTCGACTACGCGCTCGCCCAGTCGGGCCTGAACGTGCT
>Ga0308412_1002101_pt1 | contig 10800 bp, 9 predicted proteins | sample HotsprottomLayer_FD_202357 | JGI IMG/M metagenome (GOLD analysis project Ga0308412, IMG submission 202357) | Hot spring phototrophic mat microbial communities from Octopus Spring, Yellowstone National Park, Wyoming, United States -... | ecosystem: Environmental > Aquatic > Thermal springs > Hot...
TTCCTGCCCGAAACCTCAGAAACCTTTATCTACACGGCGATGATCCGACTTATGGTCAGAAGATTGGCTTCCTAGACGGTTTTAAGACAGTCTCTAAGTCACCTCGTCGGCCTCGACCCGGATCAGGCTCGGCTCAACCGCGTTGATGGCGAAGTGGAAGTCTTCCAGACGCACCCCTTGCAAAGCGGCGAAGTGCTGCTGCGCTTTGGGCCAGAAGTAGCGCCAGAAGCCCAGGCTGCGGGCCACCAGGTTCTCCCAGGTGCGGCTTTGCGATTCGTGAATACCCAGCGAGACCTCGCTGCCCATGGGTGTGCCAAAGTGCTCAGGCAACAGCCCCTGCCCATACAGCCCATGCCCCATCTCATGCACGATGCTAAAAAATCCCACGCTGAAGTTGTTCTCGCTGTAGCGTGTGGTCAGGCGCACGTCGCTAGGACCGATGACCTGCATGAAGGGGTGGGCCACCACGTCCAGTCGGCCTGCCTCGAGGTCAAAGCCTATGGCTGCTATCACCTCCCGCCCAAAGGCCTCCTGGGCCACCTGGGGAAAATAGCGGTGCAGAATTGTGGTTTCGGGCCTGCGCGCGCTGCCCTCTAGCCGCTCTAGCAGCCCCACCGTGGCCTGGCGTAGCCGGGCGAAAATCGGCTCTAGCTGCTTTGCTGTAGCCCCTGGCTCGTATTGGTCTAGCAGCGCATCGTAAGGCTCATCCTGATAGCCAACCGCATCAGCAAGTTCACGGGTGAGGCTAAAAATTTTTTTAAGCGTCGGCTTAAAGCCCTCCCAGTCGCTCTTAGGTCGGGCCTCCTGCCATATGAACTCACCCTCGCTGGTGGCCTGTGCCAGTTCCGCGGCCAGCCGCTGTGGAATTCTGCACGCACGGTCGTAGGCCCGGCGCCACTCCCGCAGGTTCACCGCTTCTACCGCATCGGGCAGCCCCAGCCAGTTCGATCCTTCCACCACCGCCAGCATCTCGCCGATGCGGGGGTCGGTGGCCCGCTGGTGCAGCAGCTTGGCCAGCACGGCCTGCATCTGAGCCCGGTGAGCATGGGCCTTTTTGGGGATATAGGTAGCCTGATCCCAACCGGCCAGGCGGGCAAAAGAAGCTAGGTAGGCGGTTTCGCGGCTATGCTCTAAAAGCCAACGGTATGCTTCTTGCGGCGTCATACCCGCCCATCATAGCGCCCCCAGACCTATCCTTTGGCGCTCAGACAGCCTTTCCTTACCCCTTCACCGCCCCAGCTGTGAGCCCGGCCACAATGCGCTGCTGGAAGATGAGCACCAGCACCACCAGCGGCACCGTTACCACCACCGAAGCCGCCATGATTGAGCCCCAGGGAATCTCAAAGGGGGTAGCCCCGCCGAAGGAGGCGATGGCAACCGGCACCGTGCGCACGTTGTTGCCAATGGTGAAGGTTAGAGCGAAAAGGTACTCATTCCAGGCTGCAATAAAAGCCAGCAAGCCCGTGGTGACCAGCCCAGGGCCGGTGAGGGGTAGCATGACCTTCATCAGGGTTTGCAAAGGCGTGGCCCCATCCACGTAGGCGGCCTCCTCGAGCTCCCGGGGCAGCCCACGGAAATATCCTGTTAGCACCCAGACTGTAAAAGGTAAGGTGAAGAGCAAGTAGGAAAGAATCAAACCGGCATGGGTATTGAACAAACCCGTCTCCCGCAGCAACACGAACATGCCCGAGAGCACCGATACCTGGGGGAACATGGTCATGGCCAGCACCAAGTAGAGCACCACGTTTTTGGGAGGAAAGCGAAGGCGGCCCAGGGCATAGGCGGCCATAACCCCCATAATCAGGCTTATTACTGTAGCACCCCCTGCCACAACCAACGAGTTGAGGAGGTTCCGGCCAAACTCAGCCCCGCTAAAAACGTTCTGGTAGTGCGTCAGGGTAAAAGGGGTTGGCAGGAAGCTGGGGTTCGAACTGAACAAGGCATCGCTGGTCTTGAAGCTGCTGATGATGGCCCAGTAAAAGGGAAACACGCTGTAGACCACAATAAATACCACCAGCGCATAGAACAGCAGCCGCCCCAGGTAGTAGCTCACACCTTTAGTCCTCACCGCGCACCCCCTTTCCGGCTGCACGCATGTACAGCACAACAAAGATAAAGATGATAACCAGGATGGCTACCGATACGGCGGAACCGTAACCCAAGTCCTGAAAATCAATCAGGGTCTGGCGGTTGTAGATGGCCAGGCTGCGGGTAGCAGTATTAACCCCCACCATCACGAAGATCACATCGAAGACCCTTAGTGCGTCCAGGGTGCGAAAAATGAGGGCCACCACCAAGGCCGGGGTCAAGAGCGGAAGGGTTAACGTCCAGAACTGCTGCCAACGGCTGGCCCCATCGATGTCGGCAGCCTCGTAGATGTCCGAAGGGATGAGCTGCAAACCGGCCAGCAACAACAAGGCCATAAACGGCGTGGTTTTCCAAACATCCACCGCGACCATGGCCCACAAAACGGTATTGGGGTTGGCCAGGAAGGCAATTTTGTTAGCCACCAGGCCGGTGTTGACCAGAATAACGTTGATCACACCGTAAATATCGTTAAGCATCCACTGCCACATCTTGGCCGATACCACCGTGGGGATGGCCCAGGGAATAAGGATGGCGGCCCGCACAAGACCCCGCCCCCTGAAGTTGGAGTGAATCACCAGGGCGATGGCCAGGCCCAGCACCGTCTCCAGAAAGACCGAGGTCACGGTAAAGCGCAGGGTATTCCAGAGCGCACCTCTAAAGTCGGGGTCTTGCAGCAAGAAAATGTAATTCTTGAAACCCACAAATTCGGTTGGTTCAACGAACGAGATATCGGCCCGGTGAAACGAGTAGTAGAACACCTGAGCCAGTGGGTAGCCCGCCACAAACGCCACCACCAGCAGCGTGGGTAATACCAGCAGCCAGGCTAAGCGGGTTTGTCGAATAGTGAGCATCTATCACCTCCGTCCCAGCTAATCTTCAAAAGCAGCATGGCGGTGTTGTTGCAAAACACCGCTACTATACTTGGTTGTTGTAGCCATATTCCAAGAACCTTTATTGCGCGCTAAAACCTGCTCTCTGACAAAAGAATGGGGCCGGATATCCGACCCCATTCCCAACCAAGCTTTACCAAGGGCCTAGCGCAGGATACGCCGTAAGGCGGCTTCAATATCTTGCACGGCCTGGGCGGCAGGCTTGCGTCCGGTAATGGCTTCGTGAACACCCGTCCAGAACGCTTCGGAGACCTGGTTATAACGGGCACCCGCTACGCCCGAGGGACGGCCGATGGCGTTTTGGAATACCGGCAGCAGATCCTTAAAGAAGGGGTTCTTAGCCAGCACCTGGGGGTCATTGTAAAGGGCGGGCCGGGTGGGCAGCCGCGAGAGGTTAACAGCATTGTCCTTCTGAACCTCCACGCTGGTCAGGTACTTAACCAGGTCGGCAGCCACTTTCTGGTTTTTTGAGTAGGCGGAGACCATGAGCTGCCAGCCGCCCAGGGTCGCAGCGTTCCGGCCATTCTGGCCTGCCCCGCGGGGCAGTACCGTCACGCCGATCTTGCCCCGCACTGCGCTGCCTTCGCTCTGACCCAGGCTGTAGGCATAAGGCCAGTTGCGCATAAAGGCGGCGTTGCCCGACTGGAAGGCATTGCGTGCCTCTTCCTCAGCATAGCTGGTCACACCCGGAGGCGAGATGCGGCCCACCCAGCTACGAACCATGTTCAAAGCAGCAATGGCCTGGGGGTTGTTAATGCTAATGCGGCCATCCGGCTCGACGATACGGCCACCGCCCATGGAGAAAATCCACTCCAGCGCATCGCAGGTCAGGCCTTCATAGGCCTTACCCTGCCAGACGAAACCCCAGAAGTCGCGGTTACCCGCCTGGCGTTCGCCCGCCTGAATCTTGGTAGCCATCTGCTCGAGTTCGGTCCAGGTCTTGGGTGGCCCCTTATAGCCGTACTTTTGCAGCAGGTCGGTGCGGTAATACAGCAGGCCCGCATCGGTGAAAAAAGGAATCGAGGTCAGCTTGCCTCGGATGGTGTTGTTTTCCACGATGCGCGGGAAAAACTGGCTCAGCTCGGCCTCTGTGAAGAACTGCTTGAGATCGGCCACGTGTGGGGCCACAATACCCGGCCAGATCACGTCAATCATGTACACATCCACATCGGCGCTACGGGCTGCTCAGTACTGCTGATATAAGGCCAACCGGTCGTTGGTGTCAGCTGGAGAGTCGATGTACTCAATTTTGTTGCCTGTTTTTTGGGCCCACTCCTCTGCCTTGGCCTTCATCCAGCGGCCACCTTCGCCCACCGCGGTCGAGTCACCCGCAACGCGAATGGTTACCCCTTGAGCAAGGGCCAACCCTCCTGCTGTCAAGGCTAAGGCCAATGCACACACTAACCATTTCCTCATGATTCCTCCTGTTTTTTGGAAGTGCTTCCAAACAAAGTTAAGCCTGGGGTTGCGCGCATCGTACTTTTGGAAGACTTCCTCTGCGAAGCTTATACCAGCCGTTTCAGGCTGTCAACTCACCTTCAACCGCAAAAATACAGTACAGGGAAGGCAAATTTGGCAAGGACTTGGCGACCGCGACCAATTCAGCGCTGACCAGACTTGGTGAGGCCCAAGGCTCTCCTACTGGTGAACGAACAATCATCCGAGAGGCCACCGGGCTGTGGATCTGTCCAGGTTGGCATATAGCGTGGAAGCTCTTCACCCGCACTTGCTGTACCCGCAGCTATAGCACTTTAGGCAGCCTTCCTCGTGCACGAGGTTCTCATCGCCGCACTCGGGGCATCTACCCCAGGCCGCGTCTTGTGTTTGCGTACGGATATTCTTGATGGGCGCGGTCATGGCCTGCTGCATGGCCTGGGGCACCATGGCTTCGGGCTTCTGGGCTGCTTTGCGCTCGGCTTCGGCAATTTGAATTTTGCCCGTGGTCTCTAGGGCCACTGCAATCAGATCGGCCTTGCTGGTCACAAAGCGTCCCTGGTAGCTACCGTACAGGCCGCCGTTGATGCCCCGCAAGGTTTTGACCAGCTCAGCGACCGGCACGCCATATTGCAAGGCCTTGGAGATGATGCGGCCAAGGGCTTCGCTATCGGCATTGGCCTCGTCGCCGGCCTTGCCCGAAGTCAAAATTACCTCTACCGGGTGCTCACCCTGCATGTTCACTGTCACCAAGAAGCTCCGGCGGGTGCCGTCGGCAGCAGTCAGCTTGACCATATCGGTGTAGCCCACCAGCCGTCCCGTGCGTTCGAAGATGGGACGGGCGGTACATTCCGCGCTAGGCGGAACATCCAGCAGGGCCGGCTGTACGGCCACGGTCTCTGCGGTCTTCTCTTTTTTCTTTTCTTCCCTGCTCACCGTGAGCACCTGGTGCTCGCGGCTGCCGTCGCGGTAGACCGTGATGCCCTTACATCCGGTGGTGTAGGCCTCGGTATAGGCTGCCTCTACATCTTCCACCGTGGCCTGGTTGGGCAGGTTGATGGTCTTGGAGAGCGAGTTAGCGGCGTAGCCCTCGGCATCGAAGGCAGTCTGCACCACGCCCTGCATCCGCACATGGTCGAGCGGGGATACGTCGTGGGCCCCCTCAAACACCGCAGCAATGGGGCTGGGGATACCCTCGAGGCCTTTCACACTGCCGTGGTTGGCCTGAATGGCCTCGATGATGGCATCCCAGTTCCAGACCCCGTCTTTCTCGAAGGGCCCCGAGGCCGGGAAGCGCTCCATCATCTCCACAAACAAGGGGTGCAGCAGGGCCTTGTACTCACCGCCGATGCGCCGCCACATAAAGGGCGAGAACATCGGCTCAATGCCGCTCGAGACCCCCATCAGCATGCTAGTGGTGCCGGTGGGGGCCACCGTCAGCACCGCCACGTTGCGCCGTGGACGGATCCCCAGTGCCTCGAAGGCGGCGCGGTTTTGCTCGTAGAGTGGAAACACCCCCCGCTCCTGGCCCAGCCGCTCCGACGCGGCGATGGCCTCCTCGCGCATCGCGTTCATCACCTGGGCCACCATCCGGCGGCCCGCTTCCGAAGAGTAGGGCAGCCCCATCTTGATGAGCATGTCGGCCAGACCCATCACCCCCAGGCCCAACCGGCGAAGGGTCTGGCTGGCGATGCGGTTGTCCTCGAGGGCAAATACGTTCACATCCAGCACGTTGTCCAGGAAGCGAATGGCGGTGTGAACGTCCTTGCGGAACTCGGCAAAGTTGAACTTGCCTTGGTGTACAGCCGAAGGCTGTCCCGATAGGGGATCGTCCCCGTTTTCCACGTAAGCAGCCAGATTAATGGCCCCCAGGTCGCAGGGCTCGCCCACGGTGAGCGGGACCTCCCCGCACGGGTTTGTGCTCTTTATTACAAACCTTCCTCCCAGGCTCTTCAGCGCCGAAAGTTCATTGACCCGATCTATGAAGATCAGCCCCGGCTCACCGGTGGCCCAGGCGTGCCAAGCAATCTCGCGCCAGAGCCACCGGGCCGGCACTTTGCCCCCATACACGGGAATAGGCCGCGCGCCATCCTGGGCCCGCTCGGGTAGGTCGGGCAGTGCAGCGGTGTAGGGCCCCTGCACCGGGTGAGGGTAGTACTTGCCCGGCACCTCTGAAGGCTCCACCGCCCACAGCCCATCGGCCTGTAGGGTCTGCCAGAAGGCCTCGGTAACCAGGATGGAGATGTTGAAGGTCGAGATATCGCCTTCGGCGGCCTCGCGGTCGAGATCTTTGGCGGTGAGGAAGTCGAGCAGGTCGGGGTGGTCGATGGAGAGGGTGGCCATCCCAGCCCCGCGGCGGGTGCCCCCCTGCCTCACCACCCGCAGCACCGGCGCGTACACGTAGCGCAGGGTGGCCACAGGACCTGCTTTTTCCGCCCCGAGGTTGGCCCACTCCAAAAAGTTGTCGAAAATTTCCACCAGAAAGCTCACCGGCCCACTGCTGGTGCCGCCACTGCCCTTGATAGGGGCACCTTCGGGGCGCAGGCGGCTAAAGTCCACATGGGGTTCCTGGCCCCTTACGGCCAGGCTCAGGGCGGCTTTGGCGGCCTCGATGATGCCGCGCATATCGTCGGGCACGACCAGCACATCGGCAGGCTTTTCCCGTACGGTCATCACCCCGTTGCGCCGGGCCAGCGCCGCCAGCTCGGGCTTCAGCAGGCCATAAACCACCCGTGTCCAGTTGCGCAGGGTGATGTTTTCCTTCTCGCCATCGGGGTTGATGGGGGGGCGCATCTTACCCTTGATGAAGTCTTCGACGTCGGGGTGATCCGCTGCGATGTAGGCGAGACCACGCACCGTGCCGCGGAAGCCGATGTTTTTGCGGGAGACGTAGGGATCGAGGTTGACCCCGTTGCCGCCGCCCACTTTGGTCACCAAGGCCAGCTTGGTCGCTACTTCCAATATCCCGTCAAAGCTGCTGGGATCGTGTTCGGTTGCGCCTTGCACAAAACAATTGAGAACGTTGCCGTGCCGGGTTCCCGCACCTGCCAGCACCCGTCCGCCCGGGCAGAAGCGCTTGGAAGCCATTAGTTGATAAAATTGCTCACTCCAGTACTGTCTATCCTGCTCGGACTTCTCGGGCATAGCCACCCAGTTAGCCACGCGACGGAACATGCCGAATATGTCCCCATCACCCGGCTGCATATACTGACGCTTGGCAATGGCTTGGGCGTGTTCATCGAAAAGTGCGGGTTCGAAGCTATTCATAGGCTCCTCCAAATTTCGCGCAAGAACTCCCAGGCCATAGTGACACTACATATTGGGGTTTCCGCGCCAAATGCTACTATCGGTTGTATATTCTGACAAGTAGCCTAAAGAATGATTAAGGAGCGTAAGAATATGATTCCTACATAATACTTCCTCGTCTATATAAAAACAAGTGGAGCATGTGCTAGAAAGGACAATTTACCCCTATACAAGCCGTACCCTAACACTCCCCAAATCTGTTAAGGGCAGAAAGACCGGGCTTACTCGAGCGGCTGCCACACCGCCAGGGTAAAGGGTTCAAGAACACCATCCACGAGGTTCCCTCCCACACAGCATCCCGTCTTACCCGAGAGCAAGTCCACCACCTGCTCCCCCCGCGGCCACAGGCCGTGCAGCGGGATGTTGATGCGCCAGGGCTCAGGGGAAGCGTTGATGCTTACCACCACGCTGGACTGCTCGAGGGTGCGGGCAAAGGCCAGGTGGGCGTCCTGGGCATACAGGTATTGGTAGCGCCCCCGGCGCAGCGCCGGCAGCGAGCAGCGCAGGGCCGACATTCGCTGAATGGTTTGCTGGATAGGCCTGTGCCAACGGGTTTCATCCCAGATCATGCCCCGGCGGTTGTCGGGGTCGTGCCCGCCTGCCATGCCAATTTCGTCGCCGTAATAGACCGTAGGCGCCCCCGGCAGGGTAAAAAGCATGGCAAAAGCTAACTGCACCCGCTCGAGCTGGCCCCGCAACAGGCTGAAGATCCGCGGGGTGTCGTGCGAGGTCAGGATGTTCATCTGCGCGGTCACGATCTCCCAGCTATAGCGCCGGAAGAGATCCTCGAGGCGGTGGTGGCAGGCCAAGGCCCCCAGGCTTTCCAGCCGCCCCAGGCCGCTCTTGGCCGCCAGCTCTTTGTCCAGTACCTCTGCCCCCACAAAGCCCAGAATGGCCCGCCCCAGGGGATAATTCATCACCGCATCAAACTGGTCGCCTTGCAGCCAACGGCTAGCGTCATCCCAGATCTCTCCCACGATGTAGGCTTCGGGGTTCTGAGCCTTGACCCTGCGGCGAAACTCACGCCAGAACTCATCGTCGTCTATCTCGTTGGGCACGTCCAGTCGCCAGCCGTCAATACCGTACTGGAACCAGTACTCCGCCACCGAGAGCAGATACTCCCGGCACTCGGGGTTGGCAGTGTTGAACTTGGGCAGCTCGGGGTTGTTCCACCAGGCTGCATAGTTGGCGTGTTTGGCATAGGCGTTGAGGGGAAACTTGTAGATGTGGAACCAGTCACGGTAGGGCGAGGCTGCCTCGTTTTCCATGAGGTGCTGAAAGGCAAAATGTGCCCGCCCGCAGTGATTGAACACCCCGTCTAAGATAACTCGAATACCGCGCCGATGGGCCTCCTCCACCAGTTTGCGCAAGGCCAGATTGCCCCCCAGGATGGGGTCTACCTGAAAGTAGTCGCTGGTATGGTAGCGGTGGTTGGCTGTTGAAGCGAAGATCGGACAGAAGTAAAGGGCATTGAAGCCCTGTTCTTTGATGTAGTCGAGCTTCTCGATGACCCCCCAGAGGTTACCCCCTTTGAAGCCGCGCAGGGTAGGTGGCGCATCCCAGGCCTCAAAAGCGCTCGCCACCGGCGCAGGGTGGCCGAGGGGCCCTTGCCCTATGCGAAAACGATCCGGAAATATCTGGTAGAAAACCGCGTCTTTGACCCAGTCTGGTGTCATTCAAACTCCCGCTCGCCGCCAGGGGTTAGTCTAAACCTTATGGGCCAGAACTCAAGTGCAGCCTAACCAGAAATCGTCACGCGTAAGGACGAGTAGCGCCTGGGGTTCGACTCTGATAGGATGCCGAAGTTATGCCGCGCGGGAATCTATTTGTCATGACCGGGGCTTCGGGGGTGGGCAAGGGCACCATCCGGGGAAGACTGCTGGAATACCACCGCATGTACTATTCCATCTCCATGACCACTCGCCCGCCCAGGCCAGGAGAACGCCACGGGGTGGATTATTACTTTGTCAGCAAGGCCGAGTTTGAAAGCAGGATTGCACAAAACGGCTTTCTGGAATGGGCCCAGTACGTAGACGATTACTACGGCACCCCCAGAACACCCGTCGAGGAAGCCCTGAGCCAAGGGCAAGACGTGCTCTTGGAGATAGAGGTTCAGGGTGCCTTGCAGGTACAGCAAACCATGCCGGAGGCCATCCTGGTCTTCATCATCCCGCCCTCGCTGTCGGAGCTGCGGCGCCGCTTGCTGGTGCGCGGAACCGACAGCCTGGCCAAGATTCGCAAGCGGCTGGAGCGGGCGGTTGAAGAAATCCGCATGGCCGACCGCTTCAAGTATGTGCTGGTCAACGACCAGCTCGACAAGGCTGTCTCCGACTTTGCCGCCATCATACAGGCCGAGCGGCTGCTGCAACCCCGCATGAAGGAGGCCGTTGTGCGCGCCCTTTCCAAAGATCCTGTGCTGGAAAAGGAGCTCGATGCCCTCGAGCGCATCCGGCTCGAGGCTGGCGAAGCCGACAAATAAATCCGCTTGTCTGGTGTAAAATCATCTGGTTGCAGAGGTATACCCATGGCAGAACCCGGCATTGACACCCTTCTGGCTCTAACCGATTCGAAGTACCGCCTAACCGTAGTCACAGCCAAGCGAGCCCAGCAGCTTCTGCGCTACGATTTCAAGAACACCGTACTCAACCCCGAGGAGTACCCCCGCATGCGCACCCTAGAGGGCGAGAAGCCTGACCCCAACGCTGTTACCTGGGCCATGCAGGAGCTAAAGACCGGGCGACTTCTAACCGGTGAAAACCTGATCGCGGAAGACCGCCTGACCCGGTTCCTTGACCAGATGTACCCGCGCGAGGTCACCGAGCCCTCGGACTAGTTTCCCTAACCTTGCCAGACGGGCTGGCGCTAGGCGCTCCGCATCTTCATGCATACAGCCCGAAACCAAGGAAAAGCTGTAAATCGGCTTGTTTCTTGGAGCATGGCCCGTTGACCCTGTATAATCCCTTCGTGTGCTACCTCATAACTCCACTCCAGCCATCTTCAGGAGCACCCGACTACGGATGAGGTTGTGGACCAGCAGGATGAGGTTCACCCGGGCCACCAGGCCCCAGAAGGACCGAGCTTC
>Ga0308412_1002103_pt1 | contig 10786 bp, 8 predicted proteins | sample HotsprottomLayer_FD_202357 | JGI IMG/M metagenome (GOLD analysis project Ga0308412, IMG submission 202357) | Hot spring phototrophic mat microbial communities from Octopus Spring, Yellowstone National Park, Wyoming, United States -... | ecosystem: Environmental > Aquatic > Thermal springs > Hot...
GAGCACCGTGTGGGTGGTGCAAACATTGACGTAGTGGTGTTCGCGGCGGGCGATCCAGCCATCAATCAGCCCCAGCGCCTGATCGAAGGTCAGCGCGCTGATGCGCACATCAACCACCGGGAAGCGGGGGGAGGTGTAAGTCGTCAAGGGATGAGAGGACATAACGTCTCCTCTGCGCTGCTACATGGCAGGTGATGTGTCACACTATGGTAGGACTTTAAAGCCAATCCGCTTGAAAGTTATACCGAGTCGTCGGCTGTCGCCCTTGGGCGAGAAGTCACCACCCAGGTATGCGAACTGGATCCGATTGTAGCCCTGCACGAGAACCAGGTCCACAGCGACAGGCTGCCAGAGTGCTACCTCCAGGGCTGTTACTGGCTTACCTTCCACATAGATTCGCAGGCTACCAGCAGATCCAAATGTGCCGTTGACGTGCATCACGTGCGGGATAAGCTCAAGCCGAACCGGTCCAGCGCGCTCGGCGTGGACCCAGATCTCCCCGGAGCGCTGCATCCAGCGGACAGTATACTTGGGCTCATAATCATACCAACCCTTCCCGAGGTAGATGCTAAGACCTTCGTCACTGACGATCCCGGGCTCAGGAGGAAGAGGGAGTGCCGGCAAGTCGCGCTGGAGGAAGAGGGTTACCGACGGAAAGTTCAGGTCGAAGTAGCCAGATCGAGCATAATGCCGGTAGTCGGCAATTAGTGCACAGGGAGGTTCGGCACGAACGGCTAACGTGGCGCTACTGTTGTCCACCTCCTCGTGGGTGATGGTTCCCTCGAAGCCACGCCTGCGCAACAGAACCCAGAGAGGATATTCCCAGCTATTCCCGCCTATCACGAGCCCGAGACGCCGGCAGCCGCTTGCCAAGATCAACTCAGCTACGTCCCGATACTCCTGAAACAGCTCTGGTCTCTTGGCGAAGTATTGCTGCTCGCGCGGCAGTGTGTAGAGCATCCTGCTGTCGATCGGGCGCGTGGCAATGTTGAAGACCCACGGCAGGCTCAGGAGTGCGACAGCGCATGCCAGGAGCATCATCATCCGACGGCCCTGAGCATCGCCCCCCAGAGCAATCACCACTAGCGGGCACCAGAGCACGAAGAGGGGCAGCATAAGGCGATTGCCCCAGATCTGCCAGCGCAGCAAGAGGCTAAAAAGCAAAAACGCTGCGACGCACCCGCCCATCGCCGCCAGCAATGGATACTGCTGGCGCCGCGCGGCGCGGATCGCTCCATACGTGAGCACAGCCACTACGAGGAGCGTGTGGACGAGATTGCCGGTATAGTCCTCGTCGAAGCTGTGACTCGTTGCAAATGGGTTGTCGGACGTCCAGGAGAATCTCGCATCCTGCGGGTCGATGCCGGTAAAGCTATGGACCAGCCCGACCAGGTCGCGTCCGCGCTCGCCAATGGTTCGCAGCAGTGGCAGGCCAGCGTGGTGCGGCAGGTTAATCGCGACATTTCGCAGCGCCGTCGAAGTCATGACAGCGAGCGACAGCTCCGGGTTGCGATAGGCTATAGTCGGGCCAATTGGCGAGCCATAGAGTGATTGATTACGTGCAAGTGGCCGGCGGGCACGGCAAGGGCCAGCACCGCGATCAGGGCGCCGCGTGCCAGGGCCGCCGCCCGCAAGTGCCACACGAGCGCCCCGCCCACAATGAGGGCAAGCGGCACTGCCAGCACCATTGCCGTGCCCTTGGTGAGGATTGCCAGGCCCAGGGCCAGGCCAAGACCGCCTCCGTAGAGCCAGGCTCCCCCGCTTCGGAGCAGTTCGATCGCCATGGCCACGGCGCAGACCATCCACAGGGCCACCACATAGTCATTCTGAGTGCTTGTCGCCTGGGTTACACCTACAGGAATGGCGCTCGTGAGCAGGGCCGCGGCCACTTGCTCGCGGGCGCTGGCCCCAAGCCTCCTGGCGATCTGGGTCACCCCCACAGCGCATCCGACCATCGCAAACCACTGGACCATGTTCGCCCAACGGTCATTACCGGATAGTGTGTCGAGGTGGAGAATTACAAACTCGGCAAAGGGCGGCATCTGGATCTGGCGATCAATGTTGGTCGCGTAATGCGCGACGCTCGCGTTCTGCTGCCAGTGCATAACCCGGCTCAGATGGTAGGTCATTGAGTCCCAGGTATTGGGTGCGTAGGCGAGGGCGACCAGCGCCAGTGTCAGCATGATCATTATCAGCAGGGTCAGCAGGGTCAGGATAGCCGGGTCTGCCCCGGTGACGTCCCGCGGGAGTTGTGGCGATGCCCAGCCTAAGCGCCGTGTGCGTAGTCTGAGGTACAGGCCGCCTGCGGCCAGCAGCGCTATGCTCCAAGCCACCAGCAGGGCATCACGCCGCAGCATAACGAGCAGGCTAAGCAATTCGGTAATAGCAACCAGGGTTATGCCCCAGGCGATGGTGGCGAAAACCCACGCGATTTGCCAATGCCAGGGCTCCTCACGCCGGCGCCCAATTTCATGGGCGGTGCCATACATTCCAAACCAGGTAAGTGCCAGTAGCCCGAGTGTCCACGACATCGTAGGTCCTCTCTATTGCTGATTGCGATGCCACGGGCCCACCCTTCAAGCCCGTGTCGGGCGTGCGCACACCTCCCCGACTGCACCCGCCGCGTGCGCCAGGTCACGAGGGAGTTTATCGCCGACGCTGGCGCGACGCGCCAGCGCCCCTCAGGATGTCAAGGAGCGTTACGAGCGCCTGTTGACCTGTCTCAGCAGGTGGTGGCAGCAAGCTCAGCAGGCGCAGGCTCACTCATCGCTTAACTCGATCCTGCTCAAAGCCAGGCTCAAGCGTCGTCCGTCGCCATAGCCTGGAATCACCTCGGACGGAACACGCGCGCCTCCTTCCAGCCGTAAACCCACGCGGGTGAACCCCGCCTTGATTGCCAGTGACAATGTGGTAATCTTGCCGACTTCCACGTCGGCCTCTACCGCAGGCGCGCCTTCGACAGTGACCAGGAGATGTCCGTGGTTTTGCCATCCGCCAGGTCCTAGGATGTTATGTGGGTGGAGTGCAAGTTGCAGGCGACGGGGCGCGTCGCTGTATAGCAAGAGTAGACCCTCATCCTGCATCCAGCGAATCCTCTACTCGGGCTCGTAAGGATACCAGCCAACTGGTAAACTGACCCCCAGGCTCGCTGGCGCGCTGACGGGGAGGGGAGGGTAGTTGCTCTCGTCCACGTACTTGCGCCTCGTATCCACGATAAAGCCGCTGGCCAGGTTGCCGGGCTCGCGCAGGCGCAGCCCAGGGCGAAGGTACGGTGTGCAGGGCAGCGGCAGCGCCCAGCACTGATCCGTTCCCAGTGGCACGCGCACGCTCAGGCCGCTGTTTGTTCTGGCAAGGATATACTGCGGCTGGTATCGTGGTGATTGCCAGTCGAACAAGGCAGATGGGGAGTCGACCCTAAACAACGGCGGTCGTACTGGAGCAACCCAAAGTAGCGCCATTGCCACCACGGCCAGTTGGACTGCCACAGGTGGCGGTCCGCCTGCGAAATGGCGTGCGCTCCCCCTGACTGCCAACATCGTCAGCCCGAGGCCGATGATCCAGAACGTAGCGCCGGCGAAGCGATAGTCTGGCGCGCTGACGAACCAGAAGACCAGCGCGGGAAGCGTGGGCAACAGCCACAGGCTCCCCAGGCCGATGCGACGCCAGGGCAGGCGCGGTCCCGCAAGCGTCGCCGCACCGATGAGACCGCTGACCAGAGCCAGGTTCAGCGGGCGGAGCACCTGGGGCGAGACCGTTTCAAGCCAGGGTCGCAGCCATGCTTGATTGCCCAGCACCGTGACCCAATGCTGCCCTGGCTGACGCGCCCAGCTACGTATCCAGTTGGCTTCATTGATTGCCACCTCGGTGGGTACCCGCCAGGGCACGGGAAAGGCGCCCAGCGTGCTTGGGAAAGCCGGATAGCCACTGAGGATCACTCCACGGACCATCCAGACCCCGCCCACCACCAACCCGCAGGCGAGAGGAGGAGCGAGGAGCGACAACCAGGCGCGCCGCGCTCGTCGCTGACCCCAGAGCGTAACCCCGACGCCAACGACCAGCATAGTCGCCGCAAGGACGGTGATACTGAGCTTCACCGCCATACCAACGAAGGCAAGAAGCGCAAGCGCAAAGCACACATAGGCCTGCTCGCGTGGCGCCAGGGCCTGCGCCTCGAACAGCAGCACGAGGCACAGCCCGGCAAGGACCAGGCCAAGGACGAAGATGGGCACATCAGGTGAGAGCCACTTCAGGTAGGTATACGCGCGGCCGGCGTTATCCTCGCCACCAATGATCAAATACAGGGTTGGGGTCAGCGTCAGGGCGTTCCAGAAGGCAAAGCGGGGCAGGCGGGCGCCTGTAACCAGCGCGACCATCGCGGTCAGGCCCTGGACTAGCAGCGCGAGCAGCAGCAGGCCATTGCCGGCGTGTACAGCCCCTCCGGCAAACATCTGGTCAGCCAGGGCGCCGTAGAGGAAATATGCGCTGTTGTAGGCCAGCCGCCCATGAAGATTACCCAGGCCCGGCACAATCGGGTAATTGCTGTTCCACTGAAGAGACGACAAGTAATACAGACCAGCATCGTAGTGCTGCTGCGCATCATCAGTGCTGCGATTGGCCATCCAGAGCAGGGTGGGGATCAGCAGGATCACCAAAATGGGCGCGCGACGAACTCCCTCGCGGGCCAGCCCGGCCAGCGACCGCGCTTCAAGCACCAGCCCGGCGCCACCGAGCCCAAGGACCAGGACAAGCGCTGCCCGGTTTACCGGGAATATCAGATGCCAGATCTGCAACAGCGCAACCATGGCGGCCCAGCCGGTCCAGAAGGCCACGCAGAGCCCGAGGAGATCAAGCGGTCCGAGGGGGCGGAACAGCCGACGCAGCAGCAGACCCAGGCCGAGGCTGGCCAGGCCCAGGACGAGCCAGGTCAGCGTGGTGTTGAAGAGCGTAAGAAGATAGGAACTCAGCATTTGATGTGTACCTCATCGGGTCGCTGTCTGAGCCAGGTTCCAGGCACTCACCAGTGCCGCCTCGACATTGGCACGGTACCGGTCGAGCGTAAACCGTTCCAGATAGATCGCCCGACCCGCAGCACCCATGCGCTGCAGTTCCTCCGGGTCGTCCAGCAGTTCTGCGATAGCACTGGCAAGGGCATGGGGATCGCAAGGTGGTATCAGTAGCCCGTTGTCCCCGGGCTTGACGAGATCAACCACCCCCCGCCAGCGGGTGGCCACAACCGGCAACCCGTACTGCATCGCCTCGATAACAACGACACCGAGAGTTTCGGCCTCATAAAAGGTTGGGAAGCAAAAAATATCGGCAGCGCGGTAGGCTGCGTCTTTGGCCGGACCGGTGAGTACACCGTGGAGTTGAACACGTTCACTCAGACCAGAAGCAACAATAACCTCGCGCAGCCGGGCCTCGAACGCGGGCGAGATAGGGGAACCTACCAGATCCGCGGTCACATCGTAGCCTGCTCTTAATAATTGCCGAACGGCCTCAACGAGCACCAACACTCCTTTGGTTGGCCGTAGCGCACCGATGAAAAGTAGTCGTGCCGGCCGACCCTCCAATGGCGGGCGCTGCGGAGGACCCTCGGGGATGGCATCATCGATGCCATAGGGGATCACCGCCTCGGTGCGCGCACCGAGGGCCGCGCCATCATCTGGCGCCGCTGTTGAGTTACGGATAGCCAGATCGGGTTGCCAGTAGGCGACGTGCGCCAGCAGTCGGAGGGGAGCAGGCAAGTGTGGTAGAAAAGCGCCCAGGCCACCGGCATGGAAATGGAAGACCGTGGTGCGAAACAGAGGGCGGGTCGGTAGCAGAACGCCAATATCGCGCATGATCGGGACAATGTGGGGTCCCGCCGGGGGGTAGTAAAGCACCTGAGCGCCGTACCGGACCCGTATCTGCCAGATCCGTCCGACAACAAACGGCAGGTGAACAAGTTTAGACAATCTCAAGCGCCCCACCTCGCTCATCACCCGCGAGAACGCCAGAGGGACGTGGTGTAGTCGGATTGCGCAATACGTTCCTTCCAGGAGGGCAGCCATCATCACTGCCTGACCGTGATAAGGTGGCGGAATCTGCCCGACAAAAACAACCTCGATAGGTCGCAAAGCGCCATTCAGTCCAAGCTTTTGGTTGTGCATACCTGTATCGGGGATACCCTCGGTTCGCTCATTTTCATGCAAGGTTTTCTGACGCCATAAAAGGGCGGCGTCCTCGCAGCCAGGTAATTATTTGTCAAGTTGTGGATCGCATCAGGAAGCCATCCATCAGAAAAATGAGCGAATGGTGGGGAGTACATGCATCTATTTTCGCGCCAACACGACGAAGCCGAGGGTGTCGAATTCATCTCGGACCAGCGGGTCCAACACGGCGGCAATCATCTGAAGGATAGCACACAGCACGACAATCGGCGGTCCAGCCAGCAGGCGCATGCGCATTGGGGCGGGATAGCCGTCGGCGCCATAGGCGCGATAGAGGAATGCGCATAACAGGTAAGTCACCACGGCGATAGGGCCGCCACGCCACTCGATCCGCTCTACGTGGAACCCTTGCTCAGTCAAGAGATGTTGCAGGGCCACATATGTATACCGGTAATAGTCATACGGCAATTCGTGGAGCGGCTCATGCAGGGGGACGCTCAAGATCAAAACCCCGCCGGGAGTGAGCACACGACGGGTCTCCATCAGCATCACGCGAGGGTCGGAAACGTGTTCCATCACCTCGGTAGCCAACACTGTGTCAAAGGAGCCGGCCTCAAACGGCAGGTTTAGAGCCGAGCCGATCAGGTCTAGAGCATCGCGACCGTGGATCGAAGCGGGCAGATCTATTCCGACATAACGTGTGACATAGGGCGCAAAGAGGTCGGCATAGGGCTTACGCCCACAACCGAGGTCGAGCAACGCCCCGCGGGCGTTTGGGGCAAGGCGGACGAGCGCGGCATACAAGGCCCGATTGGCAAGTCCGCGGGGGTGGACAAACGTGTATTTCAGCGCACGCTTCAGGCTAGTCATTTCAGGAGATCACGATTGATAACTGGTACGGTCGTGTGCGCACCAACACCAACCATGCGTTCAAAGAGGGTCACATACTCGGCGGCAGCGCGGTCCCAGGTAAAGTGAAGGGCGCGCTTGCGTCCTCGATGAATCATCGCCGCGCGCAGGGCGGGTTGAGTGAGTGACAAGAGCAAGGTATGAGCGATCTGCTCCGGACTATCAGGATCAAAGTACAAAGCTGCATCACCGCCGACCTCTGGAAGTGAGGCGCGGCGTGATGCTACAACCGGCACTTCATAGGCCATTGCTTCGATCATTGGCAACCCGAAGCCTTCGAAGTACGAAGGAAACGCATAGGCACTCGCCCGGCGATAGAGTGCCGCAACGTGCTCATCGGGTACAAAGCCGGTCAGAATGAGGCGCTCAGTAATCCCTTCCTGCGTAGCAACAGCACGCACGAGCGCAAGATTGTGATTCCCATGGGCGTTGCTGCCAGGTCCAGCCAGTACAAGCTTCAAACGACGCTCAGGGAGCATGCGCACCAATCTGGCGAAACCCCGTACCAGGTTGGGAAGATTCTTGTAAGGCGCCGCTGCGCCAAGGTGTAGGATATACTCGTCATCGCTCGACACGCCGTAGCTTGCTAACACCTCGACATCTGACGGCGTATTGGCGCCGACAGCGCGCAGTTTGACCCCGGGGTAGATCACCGTGACCGATGTCGCAGGAATCCCGAGAACGTGAATCAGATCCCGGCGAGCGGTTTCTGAAACGGTTGTCAGATGGATATTCTTCCGTGCCGGTTGTAAGGCAAAGAGCCGGTTAAGCTCAATCCACCAGCGGGGATAGCGTTCTGGTTCGCGAAAGAGTGCCATATCGTAAAAGAGCGTTATTGTGGGTACCGGCTGATAGTAGGGGTTATAGTGACAGGTGCAGAAGAGTAAGTCACATCGATGCTGCAACGCCAGCATTGGCAGATCTACCTGCGTCCAGTAGAGGCGCTGGAGGTGATTGAACAGCTTGGCGAGCTTACCAAAGCGTGCGGCGGGCAACGGTCGATACGCCGGGCGCAGTTCTACAAACGTGTGCTCGGGGTGGTGTGCCTGCAGGTTTGCAAGGAGATTGTCAACGACAACGCGAACGCCAGTGGTGAAGATCAGTTGCGGATAGAGGTCGACACCAATGATCATGGTTTCACCGTGTGGACGAGGCCAGCCTGATTGAAGGTCGTTCGTCCGGTCGTAGCTTCGGGCACCAGGTACTCTGCGCCGCGGCGGCAGCGGTCCAGGTAGCTGTAGCCGACTCGCAGGATCAGAAAGGCGGGGAAGATCGCCTGGGCAATCTCCCAGTAGTTGTCCTGGACTCCGAGTAGAGCAACGTATAACAGCAGAATGGTCATCGCCAGATTCAGGCGCGGGAACTCGGCCGAACGCGTCCGGCGGAAAGTGCGCAGCGCCAGCAGGATCAGTGTGACTACACCAGCCACACCCATCCAGCCAAACTCGCCATAGGTCGAGAGCCAGCTATAGAACGGAAAAAACGTCGAGCTACTATACTGTCTAATGTTTAAGAATGATTGCCATTCGCTCAAGATGTAGCTCTGAGCGAGCGGGTGGGCATGATCTGAGAGCGGCAGGCGTCCACCCATCAGGTATTGCCCGCTTCGAATAATGCTGGCGCGGCTGGAGTACTGACCTGGTCCGAGACCAATGAGCGGCTGGATCGGCACCTCTTGTGGCAATAAGAAGAGGGTATTGTAGGTTGCGCGAACTTTTTCGGATTGAGAGTCCGGCCTCAATTCGAATGTCAGCCGGAGATAATTCGGGGTCTGCCGCAGGTTATTTGGCATCAGTGTGAAGGCTAACAGCCCGCCGCAGATCAGAATACCGGCCAGGGCCAGAAAGCCCGATGAGCGCCAGCGCGACCAACGGATCGTCCATACGAGGCGCATCATCAGAATCAGGCCAACCACCGCGGCAATGCTGAAGAAGAAGATCATATGCATCGTTGAAGTCAGCAGCCAGGCCACCAGGCCGATGCCGAGCGTCGCCAGCCGAACCGGTGATGGCCGGACGGGAGAAGTACCAAAGAGTAAGATCAGCAATGTGGAAAGTAGCAGAGCAAACATTACGCTGCTGGCAGCAGGTGCAGCAGTCAAAAGTGGATCGATTGTTCCGCGGACAAAATCTCCGTTAAAGCCATCGAAGGTGCCATTCCGTAGAAAGGCGATTATTCCCTGCATAGTTCCGACAAGTGACTCAAACAGCAAGAAGATCAGTGCCACAACAGAGATCCGCCGCAGCAAGGCCACTGTCGCCACACTCCGCAGGTCATAGAACAGTACTAGGAACGACCCGGCTGTCACGAGAAAAAGCAGTGCGTTGATCAGGTCGAAATCGGGGATGATCAGGAAGTAGATCAAACTCACGCCAGCAAAGGACATCAAAACCATTGCGTACTTAAGTAGGTGATTGACCGAGCTGATTCCAGCATAGAAAACTAGCCCGGCGATGAAGATAAATGGTACCAGGGCGGCTAGAGGCTTAAATGGTGAAAAGCAGATCGCCAGAGTTAGTACGAAGATGTGGACGAAGCGCCGCTCGCGACTGCTAAGAGAGTTGCTCATTGTTATCACTGCCATCGTCATAGCTCTACGCGGCTCTCACGTGGCCTTCAGTTACGGTATGGCATAATGTCGATCTAGCTAATCACGGCATTCCGATCAATTCCCTGGACCATCCCATCGTTAAGAAACCAGACATCAAGACTGGCTAGCGGGGTCTTCAGGGTGATCGGATACTCCAGCACAGACCACGTATCGTCACCGGCGGTGAGTGCTACTTGTTGAAGTGGGCACCCGTTAACACCAAGAGCCAGTTCGACCGGTCGTGTCTCCCCTGGGCGAGTTGCTGCGTATAAACGCTAATCCCGCCAGGGTAAAACTCGGCTGGAGAAGTGTCAAAGAGTACGCGCATTGCTACCTCCAGGGTTTATGAACTCGTCGCCTGAATGGTTGCACCAGGATGCGCCTTCAGAATCTCGATACCGCCAATGATAGCATTGCGATCCTGACCATTCACCATGCCATCATTCAAGAACCAGATATCAAGGCTTGCCAGAGGAGAGTGGAGGATCACAGAGAACTCCACGACCGACCATGTCTCGTCACCAGCCGTCAGCGACGCATAGTGTAGGCGATTACCGTTTACACCAAAAGCCAACTCAACAGGAGGTGGCTTACTGTTGTATGTTGTGATGCGCAGCAGATAGGTATCAGGCTGATCCACTGCCACAATGAGCGTACCCCGACCCTTCCACCAGAAGACCCCTTGCGAGCCGCCATATGGGTAGTTCAGGGGAGTGCCAGAGGGCGCATCTGGGAGCGACACATCACGCACCCAGCGCAACGTCGCTCCGTTGACCGAAATCGGTTGCGCACCAACGCGAGGGGCCTCGAAGCCGGGGAGTGTTGCCTGTGCCTGATGTAACAACCCCAGGGTGCGAGGGTCGTTAAGCGGAATCGCTGCGACCAGCCGGCGAAAGGCCAGTTGTTCGGTGCGCTCGGGCCACCGATCACAAACCCGATCGTACCAGAGCAGTGCCATCGCGTGATCACCGCTGGCAAGGTAGGCATCCCCAACCGCTATGACTCGCTCTGGCGTATAGCCCAGTTCTGTTTCAAGCACGGCGCTCTGCTCGTAGCGCCCAGCCGTTTGATAGGCCAGGAGCAGTTCCTGACGTACCAGTATGCTTTGGGGGGCCAGGGTAGTGGCGCGCTCTAGTGC
>Ga0308412_1002110_pt1 | contig 10751 bp, 14 predicted proteins | sample HotsprottomLayer_FD_202357 | JGI IMG/M metagenome (GOLD analysis project Ga0308412, IMG submission 202357) | Hot spring phototrophic mat microbial communities from Octopus Spring, Yellowstone National Park, Wyoming, United States -... | ecosystem: Environmental > Aquatic > Thermal springs > Hot...
AGGGTGCTCTGAATGTTTCTAAGAACGCAATCTATCTGCGGCGGAATGCGGAGTTTATGCAGCATAGCTTTGATATGATCTCCGGCGGGGCGGTGTTTTCGTTACCGCTGAAGTATGTCATAATGGCGATGGATTTCATTATGACCGATTGTATTGCACACAGCATAGTCATTTTTGAGTCTGTTATATACCGGCTGCTAGATGATTCGCCGTGTTTGCATTACAAGGTATGGGATTTTGTAATAAATCGTATACTTGATGCCGTTCCCTACACGAAAGGGTACTATTATCGAATAATCACCATGATGCATGATATATTAAAACACGGGAGTTTATATGCCAGGCTGCCGCGAACTACAGCAGTCCGAATATTAGAGAATATTCCGGCGGCGGTTGATCCGAAGATGTTTGATCCTCGTGATGCGGCTGTAGCAAAGTTGTTAAATGTTGGTCAGTCAGAGTAGTTAGGAGGTAACAATGGGAAAATTTAACAAAGCTGTGTCTGATCGTCCAGTCGATGCCGAAATTGTGGACAAGACATCAAGCGACCGCGGGAATCAGGTGATATCTGTGCTCCACAATGTGATATTAACGACATTGCGTATCACACTATGTGTATGCATTGGGCTATGTCGCGTTATTGATAGCGGCGCCTCTGCGGCGGCGCGCTGGCTGGATGGCCGGAAATAGTTAATATTAACAAAACCAGATGTCAACAGACGATCCCAATAATATCTTAGAGCAGATACGGCAACGCCAAGCCTGTATACGGCAGCAGCTTGAGCAGCTATCCGCGTCGTTAAGCGGCATGCATAATCAAGAAACGCTGCTCATTCAACAGCTTCGAGAAGCTATTAGCGAGTTACGAGATGCGTGTACGTCTCTGGTTTCTGTTGTTTCTGGAAAGGATAAATAAATGAAACACGTCTGCGTGTATCATCGTGGCGACTTAGACGGCAAATGCGGCGCTGCTATTTACGCGCATGCAATGCGTCAACTATACAAGTCAGATTTGACCAGTGAAGGACAGCCGTGGTATTTGTGGGGCGTAGAGTACGGCGATGACATAAATCTAGATCTCCTAAATAATAGCAATCTTGTTGTTATCGACTGGTCATTTCAGCCGTGGTCACTGTTTGAAGAGGTGCTGCATCGCGCGCATCAGGTCACCTGGATTGACCACCATAAAAGCGCTATTCAGGACTATTTAAGCGCAGAGCATAAAGATAGCTGGTGTCCGCTGATAACGGTACTTAGCGAAGATTTTGCCGCATGCGAGCTGGCATGGAAATATTTCTTCCCCGATGCACCTATGCCAGAGGCGGTAAGATTGCTTGGCCGCTACGATATGTGGGATCATCGTGATCCGTATTGCGTGCCGTTCCAATATTACATGCGTGCGCAGGATAATCGGCTGCTCGAACCAGTTAGCGATTTTTGGCGCCAGCTGCTTATCGGCGCTATTGACATCAAATCCGTGGTTAATATCGGGGAGCTAGTAATGCAGTACAAGGAAAAATGCGACGATGAAATAGCTGCTAACTGGTTCCCTGTTAAATTGGGCGGGCTGAACTGGCAAGCCTGCAATTCGCTGGTTGGTAACAGTCAATTGTTCGATTCTGTCCGCGATGGTGACAATTATCATGGTGTTATGATATTTGGCTGGACCGGCAAACATTGGCGCGTGCGATTATATTCTACAAGACCAGATGTCGATTGTAGTGTAATTGCGAAGGAGTATGGGGGAGGCGGGCATAGAGGTGCAGCAGGATTCAGCTGCGAGCAGCTTCCGTTCAGCCTGGTATCGTCGTAACGTAGCAGTTAACGGAGAAGTTGTATGTCGAAGTGCGCGCTCAAGAGAGGTCTGGCACAACGTGCCAAACGCGCGCTACGTAATGCCGATCATTACAATATCATCAAAACTGTACGCAAGTGGGCATACGTTCTGGATCAAGATGATATAGACTATCTATTTGACAAATATCGACACTTGTCCGAAGAGTGGCTCGGGCTTGTACTTCCATATATACCGCGCAAAAAGCTTCTCACCGCGCCGCCCCTAGCCATTGCGCATACCGCAGCAAAATTTATAGTACCGCAGCGTATCTGGCAAAAATACGGCGGAGAAATTGGTCGTCTTACGCAAATGCAGGCGCGCGTCGCGATAGAGACGCTGCGATCTCCGCAAACTTATTCTCCGCGCTACGAGACGTTCGCTGATGCACTCTGTGATGCAGTCCGCATTGGACGTGTCGGCCCGCTAGCGCGTGTGGTGATGAGAGACATTTATAAATCAATAAATTTGGACGGGATCGACATTGATCGTCCGTACACTGCATACATTAGCAATAAACCACTAACCGCATTGGAAAATGATCCGCTGTATGTAGCAATATTCAACAAAATCGTCTTTGCGTTGCCTATAAACGTGGCGCAAACATTCATGTTAGTGTGCGCGTCTGATTTGGATATAGTGCTGTTCTGTTACACGGTCCGTAACCCAACTCGTTCTATCTTGCTGCATGAGAACCTTATTCGCCTCCTCACAAGTCATGAGACGCACAACCTGCACCATGCTGTGTGGGAGACCATAATACGAATGCTTCTCAGCGTGCGCACAGCAGAAACGTGCGGTAATCCTGTGCGCGATAAATATCGCGCACAAATAGAGGTACGCGCGATACGGCTCATAGGCGAGATACTAAAGCGCGGACATTTGTATGCGCGCATTTCGTCGAAATGCCGCAGACGAATTGCGGAGGTCATGCCAGAAATCGTCAATAATCGTATGTTTACCGCAGCAGAGCGGCGCATTGCCGCTAGTGCGCACGTGGACCGAGTAGGAGACGGTACGTGAATGTAGATGTAGCTGTTTCTCGTGCATTGAAGGCCGGGGTGCCGCTGATATGCTGTGCAACGCCAGAACCGGCCGCAACCGTAGATGCGCTGCGAAAAGCAATTAACAGCTCGAAGAGAGTATATTCATGGGATATCGCGCGCGGGTATATTGCGTTAAATGAAGCCGCGAAGAAGGCGCGAGCACCGAGTGCCGAAAGTCCAATGGAATTCTTTACCGGACTCGAAGCGCTCGGACCAGACACGGTAGTGCTAGTGATGAATCTGTCGTCTATGGTTGAGGCGCTCGGAATGCCTGCTCGTCAGCACATATATAATGTGCGCGATGTATTCAAGGGCGTCGGCAGTGCGTTAATCGCAGTAGAGCGTTCGCCTAATCTGCCGCCCGATATTGCAGTCGATTTCTACTTCGTCGACGTTCCACTACCAGACGAGGCGCAGTTGAAATCGCTGGTTATCGATATCCTGAACGCCAACTCCCTGACTATTCCGGAGGATCGTATAGCTCGCGCCGTCGATATGCTATCCGGTTTGCCGCCGTTTGCAGCCGAACAAGCATTCGCGCTAGCGTTAGGCAAAGGCGGACGGATAGATTTCGATCTGCTGTGGTCTATCAAATGCCGGACCGTCGAGGAGACTCCCGGCGTTTCAATCTGGCGCGGGCGTGAGCGCTTCGACCAGCTTGGCGGACTGATGAACGTAAAAGAATACTGTCTGGCTAAGCTGCGCGGACGCCGCCGGTATGGCGCTGTCGTGTTTATCGACGAGATCGAGAAAGCATTGGCAGGTGCAACTACCGGAACGGGCGACACCAGTGGCGTTAGTCAGGGGATACTGCAAGCTATACTTGTGTACATGCAGGACATGGATGTCAGCGGCATGATGTTTATTGGGCACCCAGGGACCGGTAAATCCGCTATTGCTAAATCACTCGGCAATGAGGCCGAAATACCTACTGTCATCCTGGACTTCGGCGCATTAAAGGATTCGTTAGTCGGCGCAACCGAACGACGTGTTCGCAATGCGTTGAAGACTATTACAGCCATATCCAATGGTCGCCCGCTGTTCGTGGCGACATGCAACAAGATAGCGATGCTTCCACCAGAGCTGCGTAGGCGATTTACCGGTGGTACGTTCTTCTTCGATCTGCCAACCGAAGAAGAACGCGCATCTATCTGGGATTATTATCTGCGCAAATACGAAATTGAGGATCGGAAATTTCCCCCGGATGATGGGTGGACTGGTGCCGAAATAAAGGCGTGCTGCGAAGGCGCTTGGGAGCGTAATCAGCCACTGATAAAGGCGGCAGAATACGTCGTTCCGGTTGCAGTAGCGGCGCCAGAACAAATTGAGTCGCTATGCCGCGAAGCAGATGGTCGATACATATCTGCCAGCTATCCCGGCTTTTATACGCGTAATGTACAAAAGGTCAGGAAAATTGCAGTGTAAAGGAGCGCTGACATGGGCTGGTTGCGTAGATTGTGGCAGCGCTTGCGCGGCGCGTTCGCTAAACCTGCCGCCGAGGAAAAGACAGCACGCTGGGTAGAGGACGCAATTAGATCAATGACAATCGAAGAATATAAATCATTTCGATCATGCGTCAGCGAAGAGCCGATATGCATTAATTGCAAATGGCTTTTGAATTCGTGGTTACTGCCAGGTCTTGTACCTGCCAAAGACGAGTCGGAGTATGATATGTCCGCAGGCGAGCTTAAATACAAAGTAATCTATAGAGGTGTATGCAGCTGTGTAGATTATAACAAATATGTAAATTGGCATGACACATGTGACAAGTTTTCGCGTGGGTGGTAAACATGACAATCGACGACCGTGTAGTTCTGTTTGTCATTCGGAGCAAGATACCTGGACATATTCGTAGTGCAGATGTCGACGTTGTTACCGATGCAGAAAAATCGCGGCTGCGGCATACTAAAACACTGTGGACGCATGCCGCATATAGGGCAGTGATCGCTGTCGTACAGCGCGCACGCCGCGATTTGCGCCGGTATTATGCACTTCCATGCGCTGTACACGACGGCGTGTATCTTGTGCCCGTTGGCCTGCAGGATGCGGCCACGGGGATGCTAAATAAGCATGCGGAAGAATTTTATGGCAAGGTCAACGAATTTTGTGACGCATATCCTGGGCTGGTTAAACAAGCGAAGGAGCAGCTTCGCTCACTATTTAACCCCGACGATTATCCGCCGGCCGACGTTATTCGTCAGAGGTTTAAATTTGATTGGTTGATATTCCAGTTTACTCCATCCGATGGTTATAGCGGGACCGTTGTCCAAGACATATCCAGCTCTTCCAGGGATGTTCTGCGCGCCGAGCTCGTACAGCTTATGGATCGTCTGATCAGGTCGCTGGTGCCGCAAGAAGAAGGCAAGCGGGCTACGTTGCGCACCTCAACAGTAAACGATACGCTCACATGGCTTGAAAATCTACCAGCAAGAAATATTTCTGATGATGAGACTGTCGTACAGCTTGCAGATAGGATAAAAGCGCTGGTGGTCGATAAGGATATTGACGAACTGCGCGCTGACAAAGACCAGCGACAGTCGGTTGCTAAGGCTATTAGCACTATACGCGATGAGGCAGTCACGCTGTTTGGCGTGCGAAAGATCGACCTCAGCGATTCTGATGCTCCGGAGGAGGACGACTAATGCCGTGTTGGCAGAAGATGTTATATGATGTCGACTTTCGTGTCGCCAATGTGTCGTGGCTGCATAGCGCACTGCTAAACGTGCCTGGAATGAATATCATCGAAGAGAAAAGCGACGGCACTATTACGGCTATAGCCGATGCTGGCCGGGTTACAATAGATCTGGTAAACGGAAAAATAAGCGGGCCAGAGGATCTGGTGCTTGCTGTCAAGCAAAGCTATGCAAAAACGGCAATAAATAAACAAGTCAAGCGTCTTGGATGGGATATACAGTGGTCTGGCACAAAGGCGACCGTACGGAGAGTAAAGTATGGATGAATTTCAGATTAATATTGCCGGAGATCAGGTAATTGTAACTACTGGCGGGTTTACGCCCGAAATACATGCGGATGCGGATAAATTGATCGCTGCATTAGACAAGCTATTCGTGCGCAAGGAAACAGTCAAGCTCAAGCCCGAGCATCAGCATTTGCGCAAGGAAGAGCATCAGCATCTGGACGGCGTTAGTTAATATTAACAAACGGTCGTGGGCGTAGGTGTGCCGCCAGGTTGCACACCTGCGCCCGCGCGCTTTGTTCGGAGACTAAAATGGCTACAGTTGTCAAAGTCATGGTGACTACCAACGATAGCGTTCGCAAACACTCATTTGACGTGTACTACCTGCCGGAAACGGCGGCCGGCGATCTGCGGCAACTGGCTGCGCGCCTTGTCGATAGCGGGTACTCGTCCGTGTCCGTGATGCTTGTAGATGGCAAGGCGGAGGTCGCCGCGCTAAAACAGCGTATTAGGACGGCCGTGCGCAGCTCAGATGTCATGATGTATCGCCGCAACACAGACGGGTTTCTGGTATATTGCCAGCTTGCAGATCGCAATCGCGTGAGATTGCAGCGGCTGCAAAATGCTATTGACGGCGTGGTGGAGGAAATCCCGGCGCCGGATGCCCAAGCTGCGGCAGCCAGCTGATTGTGCACGCAGTAGTAAGGAGATAGTGACCATGCACTACTCTGTTGCCAGACATATACACTGGGCGACCGGTAATCTTATTGTCGAAATAAACGTCGGCGGCATAGACTATGATGTTTTGCCGCCGATATATGACGGAGAAGGAGTCACGTATGATACATGTGGCAAAGCCGTTGAGGCCGCTATTCGTATCGCTGAAGCATGGAAAAGAAGCGAAAAAAGAAAAATCTATATTACTGTAAGCAGTACGGACGATATAGTGCTTCCATTTGAAATGGAGCAAGCTAATAAAAAGACATATAAGAGGTTGCGTAAACTGGCAAAAGAAATAGATAAAGGCGTAGAGCGTTGCCGACGATGCGGCGATATTTTGCGCGGCGATAATAGATGGGGGCATGCGCTTACGTATGACGAGTATCCGTTCTGCTCGACCGCATGCGCCGATATGGATTATTATGAGCGTACAGAACCCGTAGATAGTGAGGTAAGATATGCGCAGAGAAGTGCGAGACGACAAAACGCATCGTAAGCTGGACATCGATAGTAGCTTGCTAGCGGCTATCGAGTCTGTTTCTCAGAAGCACATGCGCACGGATCAGCTTGCTGGCAGCCCAGAGCCGACGTTGGAGGCGCTGCCGGTCCCATCGCTGGCATTTCGATATCTTCTACAAAATGAAGGACTGCCGCTTGGCATGGTTTATCATATCGTCGGCCCTACGGCCGTATTTAAATCAACATTAGCTGTTGAAATCGGTCGCTGGCATCGGCAATGCGGAGGCGGCATTATTATCTGCGAAACCGAGGCCAAGCCCACGCCGCAACTGCGGAAGAGCATTCTTGGCTGGGATGAGCAAGGTGTCGCTGTTCGCTGCTGCAAATCTGTCGAGCAGTGGCAAAAAACGATTATGGACTATATCAAGGCGATTCAGGATCGCTGCGAGCGCGATAAGGTTAGCCCGACAGCATTTATTGTGGACAGCTACATGGGCAAGATGCCCGAAAGATTGCGCGAAAGCATTATACGCAAAGGATTTGCAGAAAGGCATTTTGGCGAAGCGGCCATGCTGATAGGCGACTGGCTAAGCGGTTATACGAGCGTCGTGCTCGGATGGCCGTTTACGCTGATTGGCGTCAATCATCTCAAGCAAACCGTCAATCCAATCACAGGGCAGCCGGTATATTACACGCCCGGCGGACGCTTTCTGCAGCATCAGAATGTTATCGAGATCCGCCTTACGCGCATCAAGACCGAGCAGAAGCGTGCAGGCGATATTCCATATTACGAAAACCATCTCCGCTTTTTCACATCCAAAAACTCGCGCGGCGCCCAGAATAAAAGTATTGCTGTAACATTGACTCAGTGGAACGAGCTCGACGATGAGGGCAATACGCGCCTGCGTAGTAACTTCGAGTGGTGGGCAGCAAGTGTTGAAATGCTGATGGATGGCACCGGAATGGCCACGGATGACCGCGAAATATTGATGCCGCTGATTAAGAAAGTTATCGATATCCGCAAGAAGAGCCGCGGTAATTATTACTGGTGCGACCAGCTAGGCGTACCACAATCGGAAGCAATGCCGGCCCATCAGCTCGGAATGATACTTGAAGAACGAGAAGATATATTGCGGGCACTTTATGGCATACTGCGCATTGCGCGCGCGCCGCTATTTGAAGTACGTAATGTCGATGACAAGCAGCCGGATAAGCCAGCAGCGCTTTCGGAAGCAGCGGCCGAAGGAGTTGCCGCTGAGGTTGTCGAAGAGGTAACGCAGTATGATGTGGATGATGTAGACGAGGTTAAACCGGAGTAGATCACAATGGCAAACAACTACCTACAGTTCTCTGCCATGTTAGAAAATCTCACAGACGATGAGGCTAAGTGGCTGGAAGATCAGCTATCAATAGTCGAAGACGAGAATGGATATGATGTCAAGAAATTCATGCTTGATTTGAATGGTGATGAATATTGGACTGGAGAATTTAGTCACAAGATCGTGGAAGACAAGAATTGTCGTTATTTATGGATTTACGCAGATGAGAACGGCGACGTGGATGCTGTTGGCATACTGATTAATAAATTCTTGAAAACGTTCCGGCCGAATGATTGCTGGGGTATGACGTACTCGCTCACATGTAGCAAGCCGCGCATCGGCGAGTTTAGCGGCGGATGGCTGTTTGTAACTGCCGACGGGTATGATGTATGCACTGCCGATGATGCCCTGTTGCAACGTGCACAGGAGTTCCGCAATAAGTGGGAAATGTTTAAATAACGGGTTGTCGGTGCAGAAACAGGCCGGCGCACAGTAGCGCCGGCCTGTTTCGTTAATTCGCAAGCAGCAAAGGGATAGTTCAATGCGTACTCCACAACCGCCAGTTCGGTTTTCGGCCTTTGTTGATGATTTAACCGATGACGAAATCCGATGGTTTATAAATCATACGGAATCAGTTCCTAATTCTTACGGAATGCGGTGCCCAAAGTTTACATTGCAGCACGGCGATACTATATCCAGCACAAGATATTTCATATGCTCTATCGAAGAAGACGAGAATAAAAAATATTTCTGGCTGCGAGCCCAGGAATGTGAAGATATCTGGGCTGTTGCAGAGTTTATACAATCATTCTTGCGCGAATGTCGGCCAACCGAATGCTGGGGCATGACGTTTGCAACTTCGTGTGATCGGTTGCAAATCGGAGATGCTACCGGCGGCGCGTTGTTCGTAACGGAAAATTCGATCTCACTGTATCGGGCAGAAGATATATTGGCCCATCATATCCAGCGGCATAAGAAGGGCAAACAACAAACAGGAGCGTCATAATGGTAGTTCGCAGCGTTTTGTTTTCTGAGCTGATTTGTGATCTAAAGAAAGAGGAACTCGACTGGCTGCAAAGTCAAATTGAGATTATTCGTGAGCCTGCCGAGTCAACCAGCGAGCAGTCGGACGACGACGAGTCGAGCTGGTATGGTCCTAGATTTTTGCAGCGGTATAAACACATTTGGCCGCCTATGGACGATCTTCCATTCCAAATAGAGTTTTGTGAAACGGAGCCGTCCGGCCCATATGCGTGGATACATTCGGTAGCCGGCGGCGACGTAACCGCAGTATGCGTGCTTGTACAGGAATTCCTGAAGAAATTCAGACCACATGATATCTGGACAATGACATTTGCAAATGTATGCGAGCCGCCAACACCTGGAGCAATCGGTGGCGGCGGTATGGTCGTATCTGCAGACAAAGTATACGCGGTAACAGACTATGATCTGATTGCCTGGCTGGAGCGTCAACAATGCCAGCTGCAATATCCGCGTTTGGTAAATATCGCAACACAGTCTAGTCAAGAATTGTTGACAGACGCGGACTCGGAAAAGGAAAAAGAGGGCAACGACCATGCGTAAACTTTCAGAGCACACGATCGAGCGAATCGTAAGCCTCCTGAAAGAGGGCAAGCCTTTGCCGGACGACTATAAGTCGGTCCTATTTGAAAACAAGAGAGAATATGAACTAGTTTATGCGGGCAAGGAACGCGCAGAGGATATTCTTGCCGATACGATGGCTGTTCCGTTGCAGCCTGTTAAAACATTCCAGAGCGACGAGAGCAGCGATGATTGGACGAATATGCTCATATTTGGAGATAATCTGCAGGTATTGAAGACACTATTGCAGATGAAGCATGAAGGGAAGCTCAAGAATGCCGACGGAACTCCTGGAGTACGGCTGATTTATATTGACCCGCCATTTGCTACAAAGCAGGAATTTCAAGGAAACAGAGGGCAAAAAGCATATCAAGACAAGATTGCAGGGGCGCAATTTTTAGAATTCTTGAGAAAAAGATTAATTTTCCTCAAGGAATTGCTGAGCGATGACGGAAGCATTTATGTACACCTGGATCACAGAAAAGGACACTATATCAAGGTATTAATGGACGAAATATTCGGTGAACAAAATTTCAGAAGTGAGATAATTGTTAGGCGTGCAACGAAGAATCTTGCATATCAGTTCGATAAAATTAATGCCCTGAATGTCGCCTATGACACGCTCTTGTGGTATTCCAAGCGCGCCGATGCGCGATTTATCGCTCCAACGAGACCGGCGGCGGAATATCAGAAACAAGGGCGCTGGTGCAGTTTTTGGAAGCACACAGAGCGCCCAACCATGCGATACGAATTGCTTGGATATACACCTGAAAAAGGTCAGTGGATGTGGTCGAAAGAACGCGCTTATAGAGCGGTTAAAAACTATGAGACCTTTTTGGAGGAGAGCGCGAAGA
>Ga0308412_1002124_pt1 | contig 10722 bp, 10 predicted proteins | sample HotsprottomLayer_FD_202357 | JGI IMG/M metagenome (GOLD analysis project Ga0308412, IMG submission 202357) | Hot spring phototrophic mat microbial communities from Octopus Spring, Yellowstone National Park, Wyoming, United States -... | ecosystem: Environmental > Aquatic > Thermal springs > Hot...
GGCCTTGAACGTCTGCAGAAACTGGAGCAGGAACTGGGCAGCGTGATCGTGGCCTACAAGGCCGATAGTCCCTTCGCCCCCTTGAGCGAGGATCAACTTCAGCGGCTCAAAGCTCTGGAACAGGAGCTTGGGGTGGTGTTGCTGGCCTTCAAAGCGCCTGCGTCGTGAGAGCCTGGCTCTCTGCGCGCCATCCTCACCCCTCGGGGAGCGCATACACACCCTTCGGGGCGAGCTGCAGCCCCACCGTTGCGCCCGGGGCGCCCGGTGGCGCCTCCAGTTCAAACGTCAACCGCAGCCCTGCGGCGAAGCGCAGTTCGACCCGGTAGACCCGGCCCCGGAACTGTGCCTCGCCGATTGTCCCCGTGATCCAACTGCCTTCACCCTCGCCGTTTGTCTGCGCCGCGTCGGGGTAAATGACCACGGCCACAGCCTGGCCCGCGCGCACCTCCGCCGCCGCGCGGCACGCCAGCGGTCCCAGGGGCGTCTCCACCCGCCCGTCGGCGCGGAAGGTTCCCCTGAGGATGTTGCCCAACCCGAGGAAGCGAGCGGCCCATGCGCTCGCCGGTTGCCGGTAGATGGTCTCCGGCGCGCCGATCTGCTCGACGCGCCCCGCATTCAGCAGCGCCACCAGATCGGCCAGGGCGAAGGCCTCTTCCTGGTCGTGGGTGACATATAGCGTCGTGACCCCCACGGCGCGCAGGATGCTCCGCAGTTCATCTTGCAGCCGCTCGCGCAGGGTGCGGTCGAGGGCCGCCAGGGGTTCGTCGAGCATCAACAGGCGCGGGCGCGGGGCCAGGGCGCGCGCCAGCGCCACGCGCTGCCGTTCCCCGCCCGACAGATCGTAGACCCGCCGCGCGCCGTAGCCCCGCAGGCCCACCAGGTCGAGCAGTTCGGCGACGCGGCGCTCGCGTTCCGCCCGCGCCAGACCGCGCAGCCCGAAGGCCACGTTGCCGGCCACGTCCAGGTGCGGAAAGAGGGCGTAATCCTGGAACATCAGCCCGAAGCCCCGCAGGTGCGGCGGCACGCCGTCAACCGCCTCGCCCGCCACGCGCACCGTCCCGCTCTCCGCCGGCTCCAGCCCGGCCACGATGCGCAACAGGGTCGTCTTGCCGCACCCCGAAGGGCCGAGGAGCGCCGCGATGGCCCCCGCCGGCACGTCCAGGCTCACATCGCGCAGCACCGGCGTGGCGCCGTAGGTTTTGCAGATGCGCTCGAGGGCCAGAAAACTCAGCGCCCCTGGCTGGCGCGAAGCGCGTTGATGGCGGCCTGCTGGCTGGTCCATTTGAGCGGCGGCAGTTCGTCGAGGGGCGCCACGCGGGTGTGGCGCCCCTCATGACTGCCGGTTAACGCGCCGCCGACAGCATCGGCGACGAAACTGAAGACGATGTAGAACATGCGCGGATCGCCATACGAGGGGCTGTGGGTGTAGGTGAGAAAGCGCGGCGGGCCGAGGCGCAGACCGGTTTCCTCCTCGCCTTCGCGAATGGCCGCATCGGCAGGATCTTCGCCGTACTCAACATGGCCGATCGGCAGGTGCCAGATCCCCCGGTCAGGCTCGATGTCGCGCTGCACCAGCACCACGCCGCCCTGGTGAAAAATGACCACCGTCGAGGCGAGGTTCGGCAGCGGATAGTGGACCCAGCCGCACGCCGGGCAGCGTTGCCGGCGCATGTCGAACATCTGCGCGACCTCTAGCGGCGTGGCGCAGCGCGGACAGAAGCGAAAGCGGTAGCGTTCGGGGTACTCTTCGATGGTGGGGAGAGGCATGGTCTTGATCGGAGATTTCTTGATTGCCGGTTATTGACGGGACACGAGCGTAGGTGAGGGGAGGGGGAAACCCGGTTTCCCCATGCCCCTGCGTGCGGGCTGCGCCCTCCCAGACCCTCCCGCGGACGGAGGTCTGGGGGAACCTGGTTCCCCCATTTTCACCTCAAGAGGTGATGGAGCAACCCCTGGCACTGAAGCCCCATATCGTGCCCATCCAGCCACCCCAATCCAAAATCAAAAATCAAAAATCTACAATCCCAATAGCTTGCGCAACTCACCGACGCTCTGGGCCAGCGCGTCGGGTCCGGCGGCTTCAAGCGCCTCGCGGGCGCCATAGCCGTAGGTGACGGCGATGCAGGGGATGCCGTTGGCCCGCGCCCCGGCCACGTCGTAGACGGTATCGCCGACCATCACGCAAGACGCGCGCTCCTCGGGTCGCATAGGGGCGAGCGCCGCGGCGATGATATCCGCCTTGGCGCTGAGGCTGGCGTCGGGCGAGGCCCCGAAGGAGGCGTCGAAGTAGCCGGTCAGGCCGAAGTGGTCGAGGATTGCCTCGGCCACACTATGCAACTTGGAGGTGGCCAGAACCAGGTGGCACCCTCCCGCCCGCAGGTCGCGCAGCAAATCGGGAATGCCCGGATAGACCCGGTTCTCGTACATCCCGATCGCCTGGTAGCGTTCGCGATAGGCGCACACGCCACGCATGGCCAGCTCTTCGTCGCCCAGGTAGGCGCGAAAACTGTCGTGCAGCGGCGGCCCGATCCACGAGCGCAGCGTCGTATCGTCGGGCGGGTTGACGCCCAGGCGCTCGAGCGCATGCACAAAGGTGCGGGTGATGCCAACGTACGGGTCGGTCAACGTACCGTCCAGATCGAACAGGACGGCGCGGTAGCGGGGAACTTTCATGTGCGGATGTTCGATTGCCGGGCGTGCCACGGTTCGACTGGAGCATGGGGAGGGAGAAACCCGGTTTCCCCATATCCTTACCTCTCACTATACCACCCGATTTTCCGGGTCACAACTCCGGCGCGGCAGGCGGCATCATGGTATACTGACTATTAGATCTCCCTGTTATCCACGTCAGATGCCCGTGCGGCTGCGCCGCACACCGATTGGATGATACGGTGCTTCCTGGGAGGGCGGCGCCTCCCAAACCTTCTTACCGGCCGAAGGATGGGGAAACCCGGTTTCCCCATCCCCCCTGTTTGAGGACGGCGCCCGCCTCTGCCCTCTGCGGGCAGGGGGATGGGGAAACCCGGTTTCCCCATCCCCCTGCGCAAGGGCTGCGCCCTCCCAAACCCTCCCATGGGCGGGAGATGGGGAAACCCGGTTTCCCCATCCCCCTGCGCAAGGGCTGCGCCCTCCCAAACCCTCCCATGGGCGGGGGTCTGGGGGAACCAGGTTCCCCCATGGTCACGTGCGACGGTCATGCGCATGGCGCACACCGCCGCGATGACCATGACCTGGGAGCGCGGGCGGGACGCCCGCGCCACGGCTCCGCGGGCACGGTGACCGCCCCTTCCCTGACCCTCCCCCGCCGGGGGCGGGAACCCGGCGCCTCCCCCCAGCAGGGCGGAGACTGGGAGGGGGGCAGAACGCGGCGAACGATGTTCACGTCAGTCGTCCACACGGCACCGCCGCACCCCGACGGGATGAACATCCTTCCTGGGAGGGCTGTGCCCTCCCAAATCCTCCCACCGGGTGGGGGGAATGGGGAAACCCGGTTTCCCCATTCCCCTGCGGGGTGGGGGCGTGGGGAAACCCGGTTTCCCCACACCCCTCGCCGAGGGCGAATGTTCACGTTAGGCGCCGGTATCACTTCGACAGAAAGGCATCCAACGGCATGCTCACCTCCATCAGCGACGTGCGCGACCTGCTGGCGACCCAGCAGTATATTGCCTCCGACGAGATTGCCACGGCCATGTTCCTGGCCGATAAGCTCGGCAAACCCCTGCTCGCCGAAGGGCCGGCCGGGGTCGGCAAGACTGAACTGGCCAAGAGTTGGGCCGGCGCGACCGGCCGCGAGTTGATCCGCTTGCAGTGCTACGAGGGACTCGACGAGACCAAGGCGCTCTACGAGTGGGAGTATGCCAAGCAGTTGCTCTACACCCAGTTGCTGCGGGAGAAGTTGAGCGATCTGCTCGGCGACGCGAAGACGTTACGCGAGGCCGCCGACCGCCTGGCAGGCGAAGAAGATGTCTTCTTCTCCGAACGCTTTCTGCTCCCGCGCCCCCTGCTCCGGGCGCTGACCAGCGAGCGCCCGGTGGTGCTCCTGATCGATGAGATTGACCGGGCCGATGCCGAGTTCGAGGCCTTTCTCCTCGAAGTGCTCAGCGATTTCCAGGTCTCCGTGCCCGAACTGGGCACCATCAAGGCCCGGCACATGCCCACGGTGCTGCTGACCTCCAACAATACCCGCGAGTTGAGCGAGGCCCTCAAGCGCCGCTGCCTCTACATCCATATTGATTACCCCGACCTGGAAAATGAGCTGCGGGTGGTGCAGCTCAAGGTGCCCGGCCTGGCCCCGCGCCTGGCGCGGCAGGCGGTGGAACTGGTGCAGCGGCTCCGCGAGATGGACCTGAAGAAGCACCCCAGCGTCAGTGAAACGCTCGACTGGGCCAGGGCGCTGGTGGAACTGAACAGCCGCCAGCTTGACAAGGCCACCCTCGATACGACGCTCAGCGTGCTGCTCAAGTACGAGAGCGACATTCGACGCGCCCGCCGCGCCCTGCAAGGCGGCCCCGACCGGCCCGAGCGCCCCGACCGGCCCGAGCGCCCCGACCGGCCCGAGCGCCCCGACCGGCCCGACCGGCCCCGGGGCGGCTACCGGGGCGGCGAATGGACGAATTGATACCGCACGATCGGAGTGAGCATGGATCGTCGCATCACTGAGTTTATTGCCGCCCTGCGCGCTGCCGGGGTGCGGATCAGCCTGGCCGAGACCGCCGACGCCATGCGCGCCGTCGAGCAGGCTGGCATCACCAATCGCGACCATTTTCGCCTGGCCCTCCAGGCCAGCCTGATCAAGGACGCGAAGGATTTCGGCGCCTATCAGGAGTTGTTTCCGCTCTACTTCGGCAGGGAGGCGCCGCCGCCGCTGCAACCGGCCGGCGGCGGCCAGCTCTCCGACGAGCAGCGCGAGCAATTGCTGCGACAACTCCAGCAGATGCTCGCCCAGCTCAGCCCCCGGCACCTGGCCGATCTGTTCCGCTCCATGGTCACCGGCGAGCCAATGTCCGGCCAGGAGATGCGGGCCATGCTCGGCCAGACGGGGCCGCCGACGATGAGCAACCAGCGCTACCGCGAGTGGATGACCCGCCAGGCCCTGCGCGAGCTGCAGTTCAACAAGCTCGAACAGGCCCTGCGCGAGCTGCTTGAGCAGTTGCGCCAGCAGGGCATGGCCGAGGAGGCCCTGCGGGCGATTGAGCAGGCCGCCCGTGAGAACCAGCAGGCCCTCGCCGAGCAGATCGGCCAGGAGGTGGCCCGCGACATGGCTGACATGGCCCGCGGCGAGGGGCGCGCCCGCCCCCGGCAGCGCTCCGAGGCCGAATTGCTCGACCGCCCCTTCGAGCGCCTCGACGAGTGCGATCTGGCCGATATGCGCAAGATCGTCAATCGCCTGGCCGCCCGCCTGCGCACCCGCCTCGCCCTGCGGCAGCGGCGCGGCAAGATGGGAACCCTCGATGCCAAGCATACCATCCGCACCAACCAGCGCTTCGGCGGGGTGCCCATGGTGGTCAGGCACCGGAAGCGCCACCTGAAGCCCAAACTGGTGGTGTTCTGCGACCGGAGCGTCTCCACGCAGCATGTGATGACCTTCATGCTGCTGATGATCTACTCCCTGCACGACCAGCTTAGCCGCACCCGCTCCTTCGCCTTCATTGACCGCCTCTACGACATGACCATGTACTTCGCCGAGTCGCGTCCTGAGGAGGCGATCGAGCGGGTGCTGCGCGAGATCCGGCCCACGCGCAGCTACAGCACCGACCTGGGCAGCGCCCTGGGCCAGTTCGTGCGCGACCATCTCAGCGCGGTGGACCATCGCACCACGGTCATCGTGCTGGGAGACGCGCGCAACAATGAGAACGACCCCAACCTGGAAGCCTTCGAGCAGATCTGCCGTCGGGCGCGGCGGGTGGTCTGGTTCGCGACGGAGGAGCGCTGGAAGTGGGGGGTGTACGACCCCGGCTCCCTCAGCAGCGACATCTACCGCTACGCGCCGATGTGCGACGCGCTGCACGAGGTCACCAACCTGCGCCAGTTGGCCGATGCGATTGATCGGCTCTTCGTGCGGTAGATAGGGTTCGTAGGGGATTCGCCGTTCGCAGGGTTCCGCCCCCCCCGCCTCTCCTCGCTGGGGGGAAGCGCCCGGTTCCCTTCTACGGGCGGGGCGTGAGGAAACCCGCTTTCCCCACGCCCCTCTCGGACGGGGCCAGGCTGTGCCCAGACCCTCCCACCGGGTGAGGCTGTATTGACACCCCGGCGCCGCAATGGTACCATACAGTCAGTATTCTTGAGCAATTTGCTCTACTATAGCCACACCATGCGCATCTCCAGCAAGGGCGATTACGGTCTGCGCGCGCTGTTCGACCTTGCGCAGCGCTACGGCAAGGGACCGGTGCAGAGCGAAGACATCGCCAGGCGCCAGGGTATACCCATTAATTATCTCAACCAGTTACTGATCACTATGCGCCGCGCGGGGCTGATCGAAAGCCTGCGCGGCCCGCAGGGCGGGCACATGCTCGCCCGTTCCCCCGAGACGATCACCCTGCGCGATGTGCTCATCGCCCTCGAAGGGCCGTTGCTCCCCGGCGACGGAACGCGCGAGGATCTGGTCCCCGGCGTGCCCGAGGACCACGACCTGATCGATGAGGTCTGGAGCGAACTGCGGGCGCAGATCGAAGCCATCCTCGGCCGTACCACCCTCGATGACCTCTGCCAGCGCAAGCGGCAACGCGCCGGGTCGGTGATGTATTACATCTAGCGTGAGCATAGTCCCTCGGAGGAGGGGGCATGGGGAAACCGGGTTTCCCCACGCCGACCCCACCCGCAGGAGGGTGTGGGAGGGCGCAGCCCGCACGCAGGGGCATGGGGAAACCGGGTTTCCCCACGCCCCCGCCCGCAGGAGGGTGTGGGAGGGCGCAGCCCGCACGCAGGGGCATGGGGAAACCGGGTTTCCCCACGCCGACCCCACCCGCAGGAGGGTGTGGGAGGGCGCAGCCCTCCCGATTCAGAGACCCAGCCCCAGCCCCTCCAGCCAGAAGCGCAGCCACGACATGCTCCCCAGAATGAGCAGCGTGGGGATCACCGCCACCACCGCCGGGCGGGCAAGCTGCCGCAGGTCGGTCACCGCGCCTTCGTAGCCCATCACCAGACTGGTGAGCAACAGGGCCACCAGGTAGAGCACCCCGGTGATGCCGAAGAAAGCCAGAAAGGCCAGCGGCCAGAACATCAGGCTCAGATTGCCGTAGATGGCCGCCAGGGCCAGCAGATTGACGGCAACGATCCCCGCCAGTTCCCACCAGTTTCGCAGCACCGGCTGCCGGTCATCCACGTCCTTGCGCAGGCTCTTCACCAGGATGATGTGCAGCAGCACCGCAATAAAGACGCCCATCCCCATGCCGGTAAGCGTGCGGAGGAAATTATCCGGCGTGTAGAGGTGCGGCCGCCCCAGGTCCACGAACAGCGAGTTGAAGCCATCTACGGCCATGAGGGCCACGAAGAGCAGCAGGGTCGCCACGATGGACCAGGGCGGCAGACCCCCGGCGCGCCCGCGGCCAAGGACGTAGATGGAGAGCAGCGTGAGCATGAAGCTGAGGTAGATGCCGCTGTTGCGGGCGCAGAGGGGGAACTGCAGGTTGCCGAGGAAGATGTTGTGCTGTTGGGCGCAGATGCCGTGGACCACGGCGTACATCTTCCATTCCAGGGGCGCGCCGGGCCAGAAGAACAGGGCCGCCAGCAGCACGGCGACGAGCGCGCCGAAGAACCAGCGCCAGGGGCGCTCGCGACGCGCCTCCACGCGCGCCTCGGCGGCCCGGAGCTCGCCCATGCGCTGCTGGGCGATGCGAATGACTTCATCGGGGGAAGGTGCGCTCATTCGAGAGCCTCGAGCTGTTCCGCGAGCGCGCGCTCGTTCAGCGCCCCGATGTGCCGGGTGCTGATCGTGCCGTCGCGACGAATAAAATAGGTGACGGGCAGGCTGTTCACCGCGTAGCGGTCGCCGATGTCGCCGCCGATATTCGCGATCAGCGGAAACGTGACCGGGGTGGTTGCCGTGAAGCGGGCAATTGCCGCCGGCAGTTCATTGCGGTTCACCCCCAGCACTGCCAGCTTCCCTTCGGCGGCGACGTAGGCTGCCTGCAGGATGGGCATCTCTTCCACGCAGGGCAGGCACCAGGTGGCCCAGAAGTTGAGCACGACCGGGGTGCCGCGCAGATCGCTCAACCGCACCGTCGTTCCGTCAGGAAGGGTGTAGCTGAAATCGGGGGCCGGGGCGCCGCTCGCGGGGGCGCCATGGCCCTGGTCAATCAACCGGCTCTCGGTGGCGATCAGCGCGCCGCCCGCCGGTGGGATGGCCGGCGTGGTGACAGCGGGCTGCCGGCTACAGGCGACCAGGGTTACGGCAATGAGCGCGATGACCGTCAGACGCTTCATACCTTCATTATAGCAGGAGCGCCGACCCGACCCTCAATCCACAATCCGCGCCAACTGGCCGCGGCGGAAGACGATCACCACCTGGGCCGCGTCGTACCGTTGATGCGCCCCGGTGAAGACCACGCCATCGTACCCGTAGCGGTCCAGCCACCACTCGGCGGCCTGCGCCGGGTCGAGGTCGAGACCCAGACCGCGCGCTTCGGCGCGGATGGCTTCCAGACGCCGGGGCCATTCCTCGAGGTCGCAGGTAAAGGGGTGTTCCAGGCGCGCGCGGAAGCGCTGGGGAATGACGCCGGGCAGCAAGCGATGCCACCAGGGCCGCCCGCCTTCGCGCCCCTCGCGCAACGGCACCAGGGTGATCCCCCGCCCGACGGGGGTATGCTCCTGCGCCAGCGTGTCGCGGTAGAGGCGGTAGGCGCCGCGGGCCTGTGACCCCGTGGCCCATTCGGCCGCCGAGCGCGCATCGAGTTCCAGGGGCCGTTCGTCGATGTCGGACACGCGGGGAATCCGCGGCGGGGCCATGATCTGGATCTGCGGCAACGGCTGCTGGGGCAAGGGGCGTTCGTGGGCATCGAACCAGGCGGCCCGGGCCACGCGCATCGGCCCGTCGCGGCGCAGCCCGAAGCGAAAACCGCGCCGCTGGCGGCCATACATCGCGCTCGAGTTGGCGACAACCTCCACCAGCAGCGTAAGGCCGCCACCGCGCCCCGGGGCGGGGAACCAGCGCACCGGCGCGTGGAAGTGATAGATGACGTCATTCCCCTTCCCGGTGTGGCCCGCGGCCTCCCAGCCCCGCCCGACCAGCCCACTCCAGCCGCCGCGCACGGCCCGCAGGGGCGGATAGATAGCGATGACATCGGCGGGGCCAGGGGGCGCGGCGCGCTCCCACAGCCCCGGCGGGGTAGCTCCCGAGACGGGCAGCCGCACCGTGCCGCCGATCACCTCCTGCGGCACGCTGGCGTTGGCCAGCTTCACCGTGGCGCCGGTGGCCAGGAGCGGCGGCTCGGGCGGATCAGGATCGGGGGCGTGCGGGAGCAGTTGCGCGCCGCAGTGGATACAGAAGCGCGGCGCGCCGGGGGGGAGCTCCTCACCGCATCGGGGGCAGATGGTCGCGTGCGCCGGGGGCATACGCCTTACCTTGGGTGGGGGGGACGTTGTTCGGCACCCCCTCCACAGACCGGTCACGTCACGAGGAGGCGGCGGAACCAGGCTCTCCCGCCGCGGCGCCCTCGTCACGCAGCGCCGGCGCGCGCTGGCCCCACCCCGTCCAGCTCAAGACGGGATTGCTGCCCGTCTGCAGGTGATCAATGACGCTCAACAGCACGAAGCCCGCCACGGCAATCGCCAGGGCCACCCAGAACTCCGGGGCCGCGACCTGGGGGAACACGTTCCGCTCCCGCAGCGGGATCACCTCGCCGTGGCGGTCGAGGGTGGTTTCCAGCACTTCCTTCCACGGCCAGATCTTGCGCAGCGAGCCGACCATAAAGCCCATCAGCACCGCCACGGTGACATGATGGTAATGCCGGAGCAGCCAGCTCAACAGGCGCACGAAGCCCAGCAGACCCACCACGGCGCCGAGGGCCACCGGGATGATCGCCAGCAGGTTCAGATCGGAGACCGCGTCGAGCACGTAGGCGTACTGGCCCAGGATCAGCAGGATAAACGAACCGGAGATGCCCGGCAGGATCATGGCCATAATCGCCACCGCGCCGCTGAAGAAGAGCGTGATCGGGTCGTGGGGCATAGTCAGGGGCACCAGGCCAACGAGGAAATACGCGCCCACCGAGCCGACCAGCAGTGCCGCCGCCGACGAGGGTCGCCAGCGCACCGTCGCTCCCACGGCGATAATCGAGGCCAGAATCAGACCGAAGAAGAACGAAAAGAGGAACACCGGCTGGTTCTCGAGCAGGTAGCGCATCACCCGGGCCATCGAGATGACCGCCACGCCGATCCCCAACCCGAGGGGGATGAGAAAGCCCCAGGGAACCTGAGCCAGCGCCTCGCGCCAGCGGAACCGCCCGATCAGCCGCAGCAGGTTCAGATTGAAGGCCTTGATCGCCGCCAGCAGGCGTTCATAAATGCCCAGGATAAACGCCATGGTGCCGCCCGAAACGCCGGGGATCAGATCGGCGATACCCATCGCGAAACCGGTAAAAAAGAGGCGCAGAGGCGAAAAGGATCGCGGTTCGGTCTCCGGTGCTGCCATGCGCTATGCTCCGTGTGCAGGCACATATACATGCGCCCCGGCCAGGACGCCACGGGCGAGTATACTCCACCGGTATTACGGCGTCAATGCATAAC
>Ga0308412_1002125_pt1 | contig 10716 bp, 12 predicted proteins | sample HotsprottomLayer_FD_202357 | JGI IMG/M metagenome (GOLD analysis project Ga0308412, IMG submission 202357) | Hot spring phototrophic mat microbial communities from Octopus Spring, Yellowstone National Park, Wyoming, United States -... | ecosystem: Environmental > Aquatic > Thermal springs > Hot...
AGGCGCTGGCGATTGTAGTTTCAGTGCTCTTCAGCGAGCCGAAAATTCCTCAACTGATGATGAACAACGGCGTAACGGTTCCGAACTGGTGTTTCAGTGCTCTTCAGCGAGCCGAAAATTCCTCAACCAAACAGCCGCTGCCAGCCGGCTGCGGCGGCTTCATCGTTTCAGTGCTCTTCAGCGAGCCGAAAATTCCTCAACGTCGCCGTCACCGAATACGCCCGTCCACGCGGACGGAGTTTCAGTGCTCTTCAGCGAGCCGAAAATTCCTCAAGCGCCCGTCGCCTCGCCCGAATGGAGTACTCCCGCCGCGTTTCAGTGCTCTTCAGCGAGCCGAAAATTCCTCAACCGTCGCCAGCACAACGAGCAGCGGCAGCGGATCGGGCGGTTTCAGTGCTCTTCAGCGAGCCGAAAATTCCTCAACAATCGATTATCTTTGGAACGCGATCTTTGGCGCGATGTTTCAGTGCTCTTCAGCGAGCCGAAAATTCCTCAAACCACACCCCGCGCCGTTTGTCAATACCCAATTTCGGTTTCAGTGCTCTTCAGCGAGCCGAAAATTCCTCAACCAAGAACTCGACGCAGAGTTCTTAGACGACGGCGGCGGTTTCAGTGCTCTTCAGCGAGCCGAAAATTCCTCAATGAGTGTAATACGCGGGTTGTTTGAGGCGGGAACGGGTTTCAGTGCTCTTCAGCGAGCCGAAAATTCCTCAAGAATCTAATAGAACGTAATACGCTCTCGCTGAACGAGGTTTCAGTGCTCTTCAGCGAGCCGAAAATTCCTCAACTAATAATCTCGCCCTCGGATGTCTGATAGACGTAGTGTTTCAGTGCTCTTCAGCGAGCCGAAAATTCCTCAACTTCGCGTTGGGGGCTAGTTGTGGCTGTGTTTGACGAAGTTTCAGTGCTCTTCAGCGAGCCGAAAATTCCTCAAGCACTCTGAAGACTACGAATAGTGACGTTGAACAGCGGGTTTCAGTGCTCTTCAGCGAGCCGAAAATTCCTCAAAAAAGATGATCGAGTTGGGGCTGGCGACGAAGGACGTTTCAGTGCTCTTCAGCGAGCCGAAAATTCCTCAACAATGTCCTTCAACCGGAAGAGTTCGCCGCCGTTGCGCGTTTCAGTGCTCTTCAGCGAGCCGAAAATTCCTCAACGACCGCGAGACGAAAGACTACGCGGTTGAGTACCGGTTTCAGTGCTCTTCAGCGAGCCGAAAATTCCTCAACGCCGGCGCTGATCGATAAGATCGCTTGGTTTGTGGAGTTTCAGTGCTCTTCAGCGAGCCGAAAATTCCTCAAGAGAAGTATCGGCGCGAGAAGATACAACTGATGCTGTTTCAGTGCTCTTCAGCGAGCCGAAAATTCCTCAATGAACATCTCCAACTCGTTGAGCAACCACTCCAGCGCGTTTCAGTGCTCTTCAGCGAGCCGAAAATTCCTCAACGGAACACGTTTCGGAGTACGCAGTGTGTGCGGTTTGTGTTTCAGTGCTCTTCAGCGAGCCGAAAATTCCTCAACCGTCGTTGACGTAGCGCGCGCAGACGATTGGGTAGAGGTTTCAGTGCTCTTCAGCGAGCCGAAAATTCCTCAACAGCAGCATCAGCATCAGCAGCATCAGCATCAGCACGTTTCAGTGCTCTTCAGCGAGCCGAAAATTCCTCAATTGAACGTTCTGGCAGACTACGCCGCGCGCGTACCGGGTTTCAGTGCTCTTCAGCGAGCCGAAAATTCCTCAAACATCGAGATCGAGGGCGACGTTCTCGGCGCTTGCTGTTTCAGTGCTCTTCAGCGAGCCGAAAATTCCTCAACCGCTGCCGAAGCCCGCCGCGTCGAACAACGAGCAGGTTTCAGTGCTCTTCAGCGAGCCGAAAATTCCTCAACCGACGAGTGAACCGAGTAGTTCGCCGTCGAACTCAAGTTTCAGTGCTCTTCAGCGAGCCGAAAATTCCTCAAATCAAACGGTGTACCGACGCGGAACCGCCGCCACGCGTTTCAGTGCTCTTCAGCGAGCCGAAAATTCCTCAACGGCGCATCCACCAGACCGCGCTTGACGACCCGCGTTGTTTCAGTGCTCTTCAGCGAGCCGAAAATTCCTCAACCCCTCGTCCGTCAGCACTCCAAGCATCCGCGCTATCGTTTCAGTGCTCTTCAGCGAGCCGAAAATTCCTCAACTACGTGTGCGCCGAACTCGTATGATCTCGATATAATGTTTCAGTGCTCTTCAGCGAGCCGAAAATTCCTCAACCGGTCGTTGAAGAGTACAGCAGCGTCAGAGACGCTGGTTTCAGTGCTCTTCAGCGAGCCGAAAATTCCTCAACCGAAGTTTTTCGACTCGAAGGGTGCGTTCATCGGAAGTTTCAGTGCTCTTCAGCGAGCCGAAAATTCCTCAAGCAACGCGGGGATGGACGGCATCGCCCGGGCCGGAGTTTCAGTGCTCTTCAGCGAGCCGAAAATTCCTCAAGCAGACCGGCGTTGTGCTGCTGGTCAACCGCGACAGTTTCAGTGCTCTTCAGCGAGCCGAAAATTCCTCAATGCCGGCGCTGTTAGCGAATATGAAACCAAAGAGTTTCAGTGCTCTTCAGCGAGCCGAAAATTCCTCAATCCGGCTGTGACCGGCGCATCACCTTCGCGTTGCTGTTTCAGTGCTCTTCAGCGAGCCGAAAATTCCTCAACCGGCGTCCTTCATCGCTTGCCCCATCTCGTTGTAGCGTTTCAGTGCTCTTCAGCGAGCCGAAAATTCCTCAATTGAGCGCCGCACTTGCGCCGTCTGCGCAAACTGCGTTTCAGTGCTCTTCAGCGAGCCGAAAATTCCTCAAACCGCCGTTCCGCTTCGTCCGCAAGTTCGTTCCACCGTTTCAGTGCTCTTCAGCGAGCCGAAAATTCCTCAACGCTTATTCATCGAGATATTCTGCCCAACCACGCCCGTTTCAGTGCTCTTCAGCGAGCCGAAAATTCCTCAACTTGGGTTGCGTCGGTTGCACCCCAAAACAATCACCGTTTCAGTGCTCTTCAGCGAGCCGAAAATTCCTCAATGTTCTTCCGTCTTTGCCTCGTCCGGCGTCGGCGCGTGTTTCAGTGCTCTTCAGCGAGCCGAAAATTCCTCAACTAGGAAATCAGAGCCGCGTTGGAAGCGAAAGGAGGTTTCAGTGCTCTTCAGCGAGCCGAAAATTCCTCAACCGCCACGCAGCGACGGCGCGCGCGATGTAGTCGCGTTTCAGTGCTCTTCAGCGAGCCGAAAATTCCTCAAGCATCTGGCAGCAGATGCGCCGCTCGACCGCCACGGTTTCAGTGCTCTTCAGCGAGCCGAAAATTCCTCAACGCGTGAGGTGCCCGACGCGCCCGGTCGACGACAAAGTTTCAGTGCTCTTCAGCGAGCCGAAAATTCCTCAATCTGCGGATGGCAGTAGTACAAGGTGGTCAATTGCGGTTTCAGTGCTCTTCAGCGAGCCGAAAATTCCTCAAGCGGCTGAACCTTACGCCGTACTACGAGGACGGGAAGGTTTCAGTGCTCTTCAGCGAGCCGAAAATTCCTCAACTTGATCGGGTCTCATTTGCCCGAACCCGATTGGCACGTTTCAGTGCTCTTCAGCGAGCCGAAAATTCCTCAATTTGTCAAGGGCGTTTGGCGGGAATTTTGGTCGAAATTGTTTCAGTGCTCTTCAGCGAGCCGAAAATTCCTCAACTACCGGCTCGTCGAGTTGGATACTCGCGTCACCACGTTTCAGTGCTCTTCAGCGAGCCGAAAATTCCTCAACTTACGAACTGCACCGCTTGCTGCACCGCCGCAAGCGGTTTCAGTGCTCTTCAGCGAGCCGAAAATTCCTCAACACCACGCCCGGGGCGAACGCACGGTATCTCATCAGTGTTTCAGTGCTCTTCAGCGAGCCGAAAATTCCTCAACGGGACGGTCGGGGACGGGGACGCTTGGGGACGGGGACGTTTCAGTGCTCTTCAGCGAGCCGAAAATTCCTCAACTTTGTGGGTGATGATGTTGTGAATGTGTTCTACTTTCGACGTTTCAGTGCTCTTCAGCGAGCCGAAAATTCCTCAAGATTCTCGATACTCAGCGCCGGCGCCAGCTCGGTAAGTTTCAGTGCTCTTCAGCGAGCCGAAAATTCCTCAACACGTTTTTTGGATACATTTCCGAAGAAGACAGCATTAGCGTTTCAGTGCTCTTCAGCGAGCCGAAAATTCCTCAAATTGACCGCCGCCGCGCCGATCTGCCGCAGCGCACCGAGTTTCAGTGCTCTTCAGCGAGCCGAAAATTCCTCAAAGTGATGTTGCGCGGCACCGGCGTCGGGCAGCCGCGCGTTTCAGTGCTCTTCAGCGAGCCGAAAATTCCTCAAACCGTCTCCGCCGGCAGCGCGGTCCAGACCTCCGGCGTGAGTTTCAGTGCTCTTCAGCGAGCCGAAAATTCCTCAAAGCGACTACATCGCCCGCGCCGTCGCCGCGTGGCGAGTTTCAGTGCTCTTCAGCGAGCCGAAAATTCCTCAAATCTGGGATAAGTACGAGGTGGATTACGGCGTCGTCTGTTTCAGTGCTCTTCAGCGAGCCGAAAATTCCTCAAAACTGATGAATAATCCGCGTGAAGGATACGAACTCTTCGTTTCAGTGCTCTTCAGCGAGCCGAAAATTCCTCAAACGCCCGCTGGCGGCGCGTTGCGTCGCTTGAGGACGCGGTTTCAGTGCTCTTCAGCGAGCCGAAAATTCCTCAAATGCCGCCGACGTTGACCGTTGACGTTGTGGGTTGCGGTTTCAGTGCTCTTCAGCGAGCCGAAAATTCCTCAAACCATGACGCCGTCCAGCGGTCGAGATAATAGCACACAGTTTCAGTGCTCTTCAGCGAGCCGAAAATTCCTCAAAATTCTGAGAAACGTTGATGTGTTCATCTACTCCCCGTGTTTCAGTGCTCTTCAGCGAGCCGAAAATTCCTCAAAACCGGGCCTGAAGAAACCACAAGCGCTTATCCGCCCAGTTTCAGTGCTCTTCAGCGAGCCGAAAATTCCTCAAACGAGTTCTTCAACGTCTACGGTGCTCGCGTTCGCGGGTTTCAGTGCTCTTCAGCGAGCCGAAAATTCCTCAAAGCAAACGACACCGCTTGCTGCACCGCCGCAAGCGCGTTTCAGTGCTCTTCAGCGAGCCGAAAATTCCTCAAATCCGTCGCTGCTGCGACATACGCATCCGCCGCGTGCGTTTCAGTGCTCTTCAGCGAGCCGAAAATTCCTCAAACGATCCTGAGTATTACGATCCGGTTATCGCCGCGCGCTGTTTCAGTGCTCTTCAGCGAGCCGAAAATTCCTCAAAGCCGCGTCAACGACGGATTGTGGAATAATCGTCGTCGTTTCAGTGCTCTTCAGCGAGCCGAAAATTCCTCAAACGGATAGAAGATACGCGCGACCGGCGGGCGGCAGAGGTTTCAGTGCTCTTCAGCGAGCCGAAAATTCCTCAAACAGCCGGCAGCGCATCGCTGCGCTCGTTTCTGCGCGAGTTTCAGTGCTCTTCAGCGAGCCGAAAATTCCTCAAAGCGGGACACGCCGGGTTGACCGCAACTGATTATCTCGTTTCAGTGCTCTTCAGCGAGCCGAAAATTCCTCAAAGCCGCAAAACGTCTGCGACAGCCGTACCGCGATCTGGGTTTCAGTGCTCTTCAGCGAGCCGAAAATTCCTCAAACGGGCGCGAGACGGAAACGCCCGCGTTGGGTGGTGCGTTTCAGTGCTCTTCAGCGAGCCGAAAATTCCTCAAAAGAAATACATCAACCACCGCGATGAAGCGCTTGACGGTTTCAGTGCTCTTCAGCGAGCCGAAAATTCCTCAAAACGTAATCCCGCCGGAGGCGGTCGCCGGGCTAATTGGTTTCAGTGCTCTTCAGCGAGCCGAAAATTCCTCAAATCGTCGATCTCCCACACCGCGCGCGTTGCGCGCGTGGGTTTCAGTGCTCTTCAGCGAGCCGAAAATTCCTCAAACGCGGCATATCTGCTGCGCGACCCCGCCGCGCCGCTGTTTCAGTGCTCTTCAGCGAGCCGAAAATTCCTCAAATCCGTCCCAACTCACGAAATAGCGCGCGTTTGCTGAGTTTCAGTGCTCTTCAGCGAGCCGAAAATTCCTCAAACGCTCAAGCGGGTTGCGGATGCGCCCCAACTGCTGGGTTTCAGTGCTCTTCAGCGAGCCGAAAATTCCTCAAAGCCGTCGCTCCGCCTCATCTGCTAACTCGTTCCAGCGTTTCAGTGCTCTTCAGCGAGCCGAAAATTCCTCAAAAACTCGATAACGTCTACAACCGTACTATACGACATGTTTCAGTGCTCTTCAGCGAGCCGAAAATTCCTCAAACCGAGCGCTACCAGACGGCGTACTTCGAGCGCGGTGGTTTCAGTGCTCTTCAGCGAGCCGAAAATTCCTCAAATTAAACCCCGCGCCGACCGGCGTCCAGCGCGTCATATGTTTCAGTGCTCTTCAGCGAGCCGAAAATTCCTCAAAACCAGTCGTTCAGTCCGTCCGTCCAGCGCGCGTAAAGTTTCAGTGCTCTTCAGCGAGCCGAAAATTCCTCAAATACATCGGTGGGAAGTATACTATCGCGCCGGAAATCAACGTTTCAGTGCTCTTCAGCGAGCCGAAAATTCCTCAAAAGACCGGCAGCCACCGCCTCCCGCGCGAGCGCCAGCGTTTCAGTGCTCTTCAGCGAGCCGAAAATTCCTCAAAAGTGAGTGTGAGAGATCGAGACCGAGTGTGATCACGGTTTCAGTGCTCTTCAGCGAGCCGAAAATTCCTCAAAGCCCGCAACTGAACGGCGCGTACATCGGTCGGTTTGTGTTTCAGTGCTCTTCAGCGAGCCGAAAATTCCTCAAACAGGACGCGCCCGCGCTGGGCGTGCGCGATCCGAAGTTTCAGTGCTCTTCAGCGAGCCGAAAATTCCTCAAACAGAAAGTCACCGAACGATCCGCCGTCTTCTGCAGCGTTTCAGTGCTCTTCAGCGAGCCGAAAATTCCTCAAACTACTCACTGTCAGATGGAACGTTGGGGTACGTCGCCGTTTCAGTGCTCTTCAGCGAGCCGAAAATTCCTCAAAGGCGGTGGTGCTGCTGCTGGTGACGCGCATCGAGCGTTTCAGTGCTCTTCAGCGAGCCGAAAATTCCTCAAACATATAAATAAAAGAAGATGATGTGTTGTGACAGCAGGTTTCAGTGCTCTTCAGCGAGCCGAAAATTCCTCAAAGCGGCGCGGCTCAATTTGACCCCGTACTACGAAGACGTTTCAGTGCTCTTCAGCGAGCCGAAAATTCCTCAAACCCGCAAGCGCCTGACGGAACGCGCTCTCCAGACGCGTTTCAGTGCTCTTCAGCGAGCCGAAAATTCCTCAAAGCGATCCGTCGCTTGCCCGCCTTTTGACTTCGACCGGTTTCAGTGCTCTTCAGCGAGCCGAAAATTCCTCAAAAAACTGCAACGTCGGCGGCGTGATGACGCTCCAAAGTTTCAGTGCTCTTCAGCGAGCCGAAAATTCCTCAAACGCCTCGCCTGCACAAACCACAGACGGCGGTCGGCCCAGTTTCAGTGCTCTTCAGCGAGCCGAAAATTCCTCAAACGACCTTTCACCGCGTGCTGCGCAGCGCGCGCAGTCGTTTCAGTGCTCTTCAGCGAGCCGAAAATTCCTCAAAAAAGATTACGCGGTCGAATACCGCGGGCAGCCCGTGTTTCAGTGCTCTTCAGCGAGCCGAAAATTCCTCAAATGAGCACCTGCCGACGGTGACCAGCGCCGGATCGCGTTTCAGTGCTCTTCAGCGAGCCGAAAATTCCTCAAACTACGATGTGTTTGTCGACTCGCCGGATTATTCCCGGTTTCAGTGCTCTTCAGCGAGCCGAAAATTCCTCAAAAGCACCATGCCGTACAATCCGGCGTCATCGAGCGACGCAGTTTCAGTGCTCTTCAGCGAGCCGAAAATTCCTCAAACGGGGTGGCGACCAACGCACCCGCTGCAGAAGACGGGTTTCAGTGCTCTTCAGCGAGCCGAAAATTCCTCAAAAAGTGTCACAACACTTGTTTCTCTTTTATTTATAGAGTTTCAGTGCTCTTCAGCGAGCCGAAAATTCCTCAAATTAGGACGCGCGGGGACGGCTCAATCTCCGTCCCAGTTTCAGTGCTCTTCAGCGAGCCGAAAATTCCTCAAATCCGCCGCGCGTTGCAGCAATTCCGGCTGCACTGCGTGTTTCAGTGCTCTTCAGCGAGCCGAAAATTCCTCAAACGGCGGTGGTGCTGCTGCTGGTGACGCGCATCGAGCGTTTCAGTGCTCTTCAGCGAGCCGAAAATTCCTCAAATCCGATCCGCGAAGGGAACGGGCAAAACGCAGTGGCGTTTCAGTGCTCTTCAGCGAGCCGAAAATTCCTCAAATCGAGGGCGACGCGGAGAAAGTTGGAAAGTTCTGTGCTGTTTCAGTGCTCTTCAGCGAGCCGAAAATTCCTCAAAACCGCCGCTTCCTCAAGCGAATCGTACGCATAGATACGTTTCAGTGCTCTTCAGCGAGCCGAAAATTCCTCAAACCTGCCAGACCGCACCTCGTGCACCACAACGCGCCCGTGTTTCAGTGCTCTTCAGCGAGCCGAAAATTCCTCAAACCGGATGAACCGCGATCTGGTTTCACGTATTGCGAGGTTTCAGTGCTCTTCAGCGAGCCGAAAATTCCTCAAACCGCCGGCAACACGCGCCAGCCGCCCAGATCGTCAGTTTCAGTGCTCTTCAGCGAGCCGAAAATTCCTCAAATCAGTTGGCCATCGTTTTCGTTGGTCTGGGTTTCCGTTTCAGTGCTCTTCAGCGAGCCGAAAATTCCTCAAAAAGCCGCCGCCAAAGACTACGCATTCATCCTTCGCAGTTTCAGTGCTCTTCAGCGAGCCGAAAATTCCTCAAACGCGAAGAAGGCGGTCAAGGCGCGGGTTAGGAGCGCGTTTCAGTGCTCTTCAGCGAGCCGAAAATTCCTCAAAACCTCGCGAACGCCGCCACAATCGTCGCGAAGCAGTTGTTTCAGTGCTCTTCAGCGAGCCGAAAATTCCTCAAACTGCGTTTGATCGCCCCGACGCAGGTGCGGATGTTGGTTTCAGTGCTCTTCAGCGAGCCGAAAATTCCTCAAAGCATTTCGCCGCCTCCGCCAGCCACTGCGTTTTACGTTTCAGTGCTCTTCAGCGAGCCGAAAATTCCTCAAATCGACGCGAAATACCGCTATCTCGCCCAGATCGCGCGTTTCAGTGCTCTTCAGCGAGCCGAAAATTCCTCAAATGTAAAGGAGGTTCAAAATGCGGGTACGGGTTTGGCAGTTTCAGTGCTCTACAGCGAGCCGAAAATTCCTCAAACTGAATAAACAGAAACCGCCGGACGCGCGTCCGGCGTTTCAGTGCTCTTCAGCGAGCCGAAAATTCCTCAAAGTGACAGCACTGAATAAACAGAAACCGCCGGACGCGTTTCAGTGCTCTTCAGCGAGCCGAAAATTCCTCAAATCTGCGCGCCGCGTCGCAGTTCTTCGCTGAGCGTCTGCGGTTTCAGTGCTCTTCAGCGAGCCGAAAATTCCTCAAATTCGATGTGTTGACACGCATCGGGATCATCCTGCCGGGTTTCAGTGCTCTTCAGCGAGCCGAAAATTCCTCAAAATGGCCATCATTCTATTTGGCACGCAGCAGGCGCAGAAGTTTCAGTGCTCTTCAGCGAGCCGAAAATTCCTCAAATTCCCCCCGCATCACTGTTCAACCCCGCCGACTCGCGCCGTTTCAGTGCTCTTCAGCGAGCCGAAAATTCCTCAAACGACCGCGAGACGCGCGACTACGCGGTCGAATACCGGTTTCAGTGCTCTTCAGCGAGCCGAAAATTCCTCAAAGGCAGCCAGCCGCGCTGCTCCAGTTGCCGCTCGACCGTTTCAGTGCTCTTCAGCGAGCCGAAAATTCCTCAAAGGAAGGACATTTCGCGGTGGGAGTGGATCGAGCTCGAGTTTCAGTGCTCTTCAGCGAGCCGAAAATTCCTCAAATATGTCGGAAAAGTTTTCTTATCGGTTTGTCAATTATGTTTCAGTGCTCTTCAGCGAGCCGAAAATTCCTCAAACGTTCGTCCGTTCGGTCTTCGTCGACCTCAACGACGAGTTTCAGTGCTCTTCAGCGAGCCGAAAATTCCTCAAACAAGCAGTGCGCGTCGCGATGCTGCTCGCGTGCGCGTTTCAGTGCTCTTCAGCGAGCCGAAAATTCCTCAAATCCGCACCCGCGATCTTGAGGTTCGGGTGCACCCGCCGTTTCAGTGCTCTTCAGCGAGCCGAAAATTCCTCAAATGAGTTGATCGAAATCCCCGACCAGCGCGGGCGTGGTTTCAGTGCTCTTCAGCGAGCCGAAAATTCCTCAAAGCCGACGATCACGCGCACGCCGACGCGCACGCCGAGTTTCAGTGCTCTTCAGCGAGCCGAAAATTCCTCAAATGATCCGCACCGGCAACTGCGCCGCGTCTGACCAGTTGTTTCAGTGCTCTTCAGCGAGCCGAAAATTCCTCAAATGCCGCTGCGTCGCCAGACGAACCGCGTCCAAGAGTGGTTTCAGTGCTCTTCAGCGAGCCGAAAATTCCTCAAACGCAAGGCGAAGCGCGATCCGGCGACGCGCGCGGCGTTTCAGTGCTCTTCAGCGAGCCGAAAATTCCTCAAACGCGACCCTCGCACCTGCGTCCATCCATATTCCCGACTGCGACGATCACGCTTCGTCGTTCC
>Ga0308412_1002126_pt1 | contig 10713 bp, 9 predicted proteins | sample HotsprottomLayer_FD_202357 | JGI IMG/M metagenome (GOLD analysis project Ga0308412, IMG submission 202357) | Hot spring phototrophic mat microbial communities from Octopus Spring, Yellowstone National Park, Wyoming, United States -... | ecosystem: Environmental > Aquatic > Thermal springs > Hot...
GAAGCTCGGTCCTTCTGGGGCCTGGTGGCCCGGGTGAACCTCATCCTGCTGGTCCACAACCTCATCCGTAGTCGGGTGCTCCTGAAGATGGCTGGAGTGGAGTTATGAGGTAGCACACGAAGGAAGAAGATTATCTTTACGGCATCAGGTCAGGATGCGTGCCGCCGATGCCCTCCAGCGAAGTAACGAGGCGTTGCATTTTTGTTTATGTAGATGTTAAACTCTCGCAAATCAAGTTGTTCTCGCCATTCACCTTCAAAGGAGGCCTAAATGTGTGCACCTTGCGTAATGGGATTGGTCGAAAAAAGCTTGAGTCGCCGTGAGGTATTGGGAATGGCCATGGGTGTGGCTGCCGTAGCTGCCAGCAGCGCCCAGGCCCAGGGCCAGGTCGCCGGAAGAGCCTTCAGCAACGTGGCCGATCTAACCCACGTGGTCTCGCCCAGCTTTCCCATGTTCCCGGGCGCCAGCCCCATGAAAATCACCGAGGTGGTTACCGTCAAGAAGGATGGTTACTATGGCAACACCCTAGAGATCTGGGAGCATACCGGCACCCACATGGACGCCCCAGCCCACTTTGTAGACGGCGCAGCCACCGCCGAGGTCCTTCCGGTAAACCGCTTGATTGCCCCTCTGGCCATCATCAACATCAAAGCCAAGGCCGACCGCGACCCCGACGCCGAGGTCACGGTAGACGACATCCTGGCCTGGGAGCGCCGCCACGGACGGCTACCCAACGGGGCCTTTGTGGCCATGTACTCGGGCTGGGACAGCCGGGTCGGCGATGCCAAGGCTTATGTCAACCTCGACAGCGCCAACGTGCAGCACTACCCTGGCTTTAGCCCTGCCGCCGCAGAGTTTCTGGTGCGGCAGCGCAACATCGTGGGTGTTGGGGTGGACACGCTCTCGCTCGACTTTGGGGCCTCCAGGGACTTCAAAAGCCACGTGATCCTGCTGGGCGCGGGTAAATATGGCCTGGAGAACCTAGCCAACCTGGCCAATGTGCGCCCCGCCGGCGCCATGATTATCGTGGGCGGGCCCAAGCACAAGGGGGCTTCCGGCGGGCCGACCCGCGCCATGGCCATCTGGTAGTTCCGAGGGCCGCTACCCCTATTCCGGGTAATCTGTGAGCTTTAAGCCTCAGTCTGAGGGTGTTCTTCGCGGCTAGGCCTTGGCCAGCGCGTTTCTGGCCCGGTCGGCCATCTGGTAGAGCTTTTCTTTGGTGAGGGGAAACTTGCCCTCAAGCACCAGACCTCTGCCATCCTCCCAGTGGGCGTGGTAGTGCACATGCCCTCCCGGAACCCGGAAGGCCATGTGCTTGAGCTTGGCGTGACGGGGCGAAACCGAGGCAAAAAAGAAGGGTTCCCCTCGCTCATCCGAGAGCGAAACCGCCATCATGGTGGTGGGCAATTCGTAAGGGCGCTCCATGCGGTAGATGAAGTCGGGGAAATCGGACTCTTTGGTAAATTGCACGCCTTTCTCAGCGGCGTATTCCTTCATCCACTCGATAACCTGCACCCAGGCCTGATACAGCATCCGATCGTGGTGGGGTTCATGGGTAACGCTCATGGCCCTTAGTTTATCGGTTTGAAATGGTAAAGTCTAAAGGGGCCAGATTCCCGTTTAACTGCTGATGCTAGGGCGGCCTTTGCAAACCCTGAAGCCCGACCGCGGTCTGCTCCAGGTCACACAAGGCCCCCGGGCGTGTGCGTAGGATAAGATTTCGATGCGGTTGGAAGACCTACCTCCCTTGCCCGAGACGCCTGGGGTCTACTTATGGAAGGCTGACAAGGCCATCATCTACGTGGGCAAGGCTAAAAACCTCAAGGCCCGCGTAACCAGCTACTTTCACAGCCAGGGCAAGAGCCTGCGCATCTGCCAGGAAGCCACCCACCTCGAGTTCATCTTGGTGCGCGACGAGGTGGAGGCGCTTTTGCTCGAGGCCAACCTGATCAAGCACCATCGCCCCCACTACAACGTCCTGATGAAGGACGACAAGCACTACCCCTTCCTCAAGCTCACCCAGGAGGAGTGGCCCATGCTGATGGTGGTGCGGCGGGTGCAGGACGACGGGGCTCGCTACTGGGGGCCTTTCCCCGAGGCTTCGGCGGTGCGGCGCATCAAGCGCCTGGTGGACCGCTTTTTCCCCTTGCGCCAGAACTCCGGCTTCCCCTTCAAAAAAAGGCGCTATCCCTGCCTCAACTACTCGATGGGGCGCTGTCTGGCCCCCTGCGTGGGCAAGGCCGACCCAGAGCAGTACCGCATGGCCGTGCAGCAGGTAGAAAATCTGCTGGACGGCAAGATGCAGGCCCTCTACGAAAGCCTGGAAAAGCAGATGCGCTCGGCAGCGCAAAACCAGGATTTTGAGCGGGCTGCCGAGATCCGCGACCAGATCAGCGCGGTGCGGAGCTTTTTTGGTACTGCTCAGCAGGCCTACGACCCCGATCTGGGCGACCTGGACTTTCTGGGCTTTGCCCGGGCGGGCGACTATGCCCTCTTGCAGCACTACCAGGTGCGCGGGGGCCGGATACTGGGGCGCATCAGCCGCTTCGTGGAGGGGGTGAAGGAGGCCAGCGACGCGGAGTTGCTGGAAGCCTTCCTGCGCGACTACTACCTCGAGGCCACCCCGCTGCCCCCGCTGGTGCTCTTGCCCTTCGAGCTGGAAGCCCAGGAGGCTTTCTCGGCCTTCTTGAGCTCCAAAGGGCGCAAGGTGGAGGTGCGCATCCCCCAGCGCGGCGACAAAACCCGGCTGATCGAGCTGGCCCAGCACAACGCCCAGACCGCCTTGCAAACCGAACTCAAGCTCTTGGAGCGCAAAGGCGACCACCCCGGCCTCAAGGGGCTGATGGAGGTGCTAGGGCTAACCCGCCGCCCCTATCGCATCGAGGGCTACGATATCTCGAACCTGCTGGGCGATAGCGTGGTGGGTTCCATCACGGTCTTCGAGGGGGGTCGGCCCAAAAAAGCCGAGTACCGCCGTATCAAAATCAGGGGCCTGCAGGGCCAGCCCGACGACGTTTTCTCAATGGAACAAACCCTCCTCCGGCGCTTCACTGGCAGCCTGGCCGAGCAGATGCCCATCCCCGACCTGATCCTGGTGGACGGGGGCCTGGGCCAGGTGCGGGCCGCGCAGAAAGCCTTACAGCAGGCCGGGCTGGAGATTCCGCTGGTGGGGCTGGCCAAGCGCGAGGAGACCCTGGTGCTGCCCGACGGCCAGACCATCGCCCTGCCCCTCAACCATCCGGCGCTTCAGCTTCTTATTTACCAGCGCGACGAAACCCACCGCAACGGCCTCGAGTTCCACCGCAAGCTACGCAACCAAAAAGCCCTCAAAAGCATCTTCGACGAGATCAAGGGCATTGGCCCGGCCCGCAAGCTGGCCCTGATGAACCACTTCTCCACCCTGGAGGAACTGAAGGCCATGAGCGTGGAGGAGCTGGCCCGGCTGCCGGGCCTCGACAAGCGCAGCGCCCAGGCGGTTCTGAAGGCACTGGGCGCAGCCACCCTTTCCCAGGGGTCATCTGTTTGAGGCAGCTCTAGTCCACTGATATGAAATCCTTCCAATACGCTCACTTGCGTTCTTCCTATCGCATCGGCGCAGCATCAAAGGGACAATCCAGCGAGCTCTGCTAGAAGGTTGGCTGAGCTTGTCGAAGCCAACGCCCCGACGGCCATACGGGCATCCATCGCAGGGTGTTCCCTTCGACAGGCTCAGGGAACACCCGCTATCGCTCAGGCCCTGCGTAAGCGGAACCATCCGGCGAGATTTCATATGACGCCGCTCTCCGTCACACAGACTGGCATTCCCCTTTCCGACACGGTAGGCTTACGCCTATGGAAACCGTGCGGGTGGCCCTGATGGGGGGCGGGACTGTGGGGAGCGCTTTTGCCCAGCTTTTGCCGGCACACCAGGCTCGCTTTAGGGCGCTGGACCTCGAGGTAGAGCTAGCCCGGGTGCTGGTGCGCGACACCCAGAAAGTCCGCCCCGGAATTCCCGCAGAATTGCTCACCAACAACCCCAAAGGCTTCCTCGAGGATGTGGACGTGCTGGTTGAGGTGGCGGGCGGCACCGCCCTGGCGGGGGATCTGGTCTTGCAGGCGCTGGAGATGGGCCTGCCGGTGGTAACTGCCAACAAAGCCCTGCTGGCCGAGCGCTGGGACGAGCTGCGTGAGCACGCCGAGGAAGGTAGCCTCTACTACGAGGCCAGCGTGATGGCCGGAACACCCATCCTTGGCGCTCTGCAAAGCTTGTGGGGCAACCAGACCCTGGAGGTGCACGGCATCGTGAACGGCACCTGCAGCTACCTGATCCGGCGCATGGAAGAGGGCGCCACCTACGAGCAGGCCTTCCAGGAGGCAGCGGAGTTGGGCTACCTCGAGGCCGACCCCAACCTGGACGTGGGGGGAATTGACTCGGCCCACAAGATTTGTGTGCTGGGGCGGCTCACGGTGGACCCTGGGCTTTCCTGGCAGAAGGTCTTGGAGCGCACCCGGGGCATCCAGCACCTCACCCCCGCGCTGCTCCAGCAGGCCAGGGCTGAAGGCCACACCATCAGGCTGGTGGCCAGCCTCTACCCCGAAAAGGGCGCGTGGGTGGCGGCGGTACGTCCGGTGCGCCTGCCCGAGTCGCACCCGCTGGTCAGCATGGGCAGCGGGCGCAACGCCCTGGTCTACAAGGGCGACCCGGTGGGACAGCTGGTCTTCGCCGGGGCTGGGGCCGGTGGGGGCGTAACGGCCAGCGCGGTGCTGGGCGACCTGTACCGGCTGCTGGAGGGCGCACCCGGCCACCTGCCCATTCCGGCGGCGGTTCCTATACCGCAGCAGCCGCTGGGGCCGCTCGAGGAGGTCTGATGGAGAGCTCCCCCGAAAATGGCTTACAGAAGGCCCCCCTGGTGCGAAATGAGCCCGCAGAGATGGTATAAGGACCCACTATGATCCGCTACCACAGCACCCGCGACCCTCACAAAAACCTGGTGCGCTTCGAGGAGGCCCTGCTCAAAGGCCTGGCCCCGGATGGGGGCCTGTACATCCCCGAGCGCATCCCAAAGATTGAGCCGGAAGCCTGGCTCGAGGCCCGCTCCATCGCCGAGGTGGGCATAGCGGTACTGGGCAGGTGGCTTAAGGACGAGATTCCCGCCCACGAACTGGAACCCATCGTCCGCGAGGCCCTGAACTTCCCCTGCCCACTGGTGCAGCTCTCGGACGACCTGTTTGTGCTCGAGCTCTTCCACGGCCCCACCCTTTCCTTCAAGGACTTTGGGGCCCGCACCATGGCCCGCCTAATGCAGTATTTCCTGCGCCGGCGGGGCGAACGCCGCATCATCCTGGTAGCCACCTCCGGCGACACCGGCAGCGCCGTGGCCGATGGCTTCGCCGGACAGGACAACATCGAGGTGGTCTTGCTCTACCCCAAAGGCAAGGTGAGCGAGGTACAGGAGCGCCAGCTCATCACAAAGCGCCCCGGCGTGCGCAGTTTTGCGGTAGAGGGCACCTTCGACGACTGCCAGCGCATGGTCAAGGAAGCCTTCGTAGACCCCGAGCTGGCCCACCTGCCCTTAAGCAGCGCCAACTCCATCAACATCGGGCGCCTGCTCCCCCAGGCTTTGTACTACCTGTGGGCGGCTGCCCAGCTCCGCCGTCACGCCCGGGCCAGCAAGGTCAATTTCTGCGTTCCCAGCGGGAACCTGGGCAACCTCACCGCCGGAATACTGGCGGCCCTGATGGGACAGCCCGTGCACAGGTTCATCGCCGCCCACAACGACAACCACTTCTTCCCCGACTTTTTGCAGGGCAAGGCGGAGGCCTACCAGTTCCACCCCACCCTCGCCACCCTTTCCAACGCCATGGACGTGGGCTCGCCCAGCAACTTCGAGCGCCTCTACACCCTGCTGGGGCCGGAAAAACTGCGCGCATGGATCTGGGGCACCAGCGTTTCGAACGGGGCGACCCTGGCGCGCATGAAAACAACCCACCAGACCTACGGCTATATGGCCTGCCCCCACACGGCGGTGGGCCTGGAAGCCCAGGCCCGCTACCGCCGAGAAACCACCGACCTCACCCCCACGATCAGCCTGGCCTGCGCCCACCCGGCCAAATTTCCCGACGTGGCCTTTAGCGCCCTGGGCCAGGAGCCCCCTCCAGAGCCGGCCCTGCAGGCACTCTACAGCCGCCCAACCTGCGTGCAGACCATTGGCCCAACCCTGGAGGCCCTCAGGGCGCTCTTGCTCTAAACCCGAGGGTCGCTTTCACCCCTCCTAAAGCACTACCCCCCATTGGCCCCCACCCGTCGCAAAACTGCACCCTGGGTCGTAATGCGCTGGCACGGCTCGTTAATCTATGCGTTACGGGAATGTTTTCCTCATCCAAGCCTGTCTAACCTTGATTAACGAATCTGCTCAACTCCCAACTAAAGCAAACAAATTCCGATAACGTTGCGATTACGGCCCCATTCGTATCCTTTGTGCAGTACAGGCCAGGGGATTCGCATGAAAAAAACTAAGAACTGTCGCTCATGTGGCTCGGGTGAGCTGATGCCCTTTCTCAGCCTGGGGCGGATTCCCCTCTCAAGCGTCCTGAGCAGCCATCAACTGGCTATCCCCGAAGAGCGCCGCAGCCTCGAGGTCGCCTTTTGCAAACGCTGCAACCTGGTTCAGCTCATCGGTGAGGTAATGAGCAATTCCTCCATGGTTCCAGCAGCAGAAGGCCTGCTCGAGGAACACTGGCTTGGCCCGCAGGCGGTGGTATTGGCCTTGGAAGGTAGCAACCCCGCCCAATTGCGCGTGTTTGCGCGGGCGGGGGCCAAAGTGATTTACCTCGAGCCCCACCCAGAGCGAAGCCAGGCGGTTTCTGGCAAGAACATCCATGTCCGTTCGGAGCACTTCAATAGCAGCTATGCCAGAGCGCTTTTGCACGAGGGGATACGGGCCGATGTGATACTGGCCAATCAGCTACCCTCTTACAGCAGCCACCTCAATCAGCTGTTTAAAAGCTTGGTAGCACTTCTCAACGATGAAGGCGTGCTGATAACCGAACTGGCTTATCTGGGGGAGTTGCTCGAGGCGCGGCAGTTTCAGTTTTTTTCGCATCAGCAGCTCCATTACTTCTCGGCTCATGCTGTCTATCAACTTGCCCGCCGCCACGACTTGCAGCTGCAGGAAGTTGAGCCCTTATCAGCAGGGTATTTGCGTTATTATCTGCGCAAGGCACGGCAGAACGAAGCTCCAGCTTGCCAGTTCCTAGAGGCAGAACGAGCGTTGGGCCTGACCAGCGCCACCTACTACATCGAGTTGGCCGCGCACATAGCAGCCATGCGCGAGGCCTTGGTGACCCTGATCGCAGAACTGCACGCGCGCGGACGAAGGGTGGCCGCCTTTGGCGTCAGTTACTCCAGCATGACCCTGCTCAACTACGCAGGTTTGGGGCGCGAAGCAATTGATTTTGTGGTGGATGTTGATGAAAGCAGGCACGGACGCTATTTGGCCGGGGTGCATATCCCTGTTTATGGGCCCCAAAAGCTGCTGGAGGAGCAGCCCGACTATCTACTCTTGCTTGGCCACCCTCCTGAGGAGGTGGCCTCACAACACCAAGTTTACCTGCAAGCGGGCGGCAAGCTCATTACCGCTGTTCCCTATCCCAAGATTCTGAAGGCCTCCTCGAGGCGCTCAAGCTACGGGTAGATATCCGGGCTTTAGCAACCCTTTCGCAACACTGCCTCGAAGGTCTGTTCAAACGCCTTTGAAACAGCGTATGCTCGCACGTTAATAGGTCGCTTTGCACATACTTCTTGTGAGCAGGCCCTAGGCTTCACGAATTCCTCATCAATGAAGGGGCATTTCCCTCCTGAGTTTATTTTCGCGCAATCCAGGTACGAAAAATACTGCCGCTGTCTTCGGCATATCCGCTCAGGGCCAGTCCGACCCGCCGGATGTGCAGGCGGTCGGCGCCAGGGTAAATATCGTGAAGGGCCCGGTACAGCACGGGTTCGTCGTCGAGATAGGCCAGGAACTGCTCACCATCGCAGACCACCCGAAGCCTCACGGGTACGCCGTGGTAGAGCCTATCGGGTACGTTCGTCCAAACCCTGCCTAAAGGGTCTTCATAGCCGGCAAAGCGCAGCATACCGACCACGGCGCGTTCAGTCTCGTCAAGCGAGAGGGCCACCACCAAATGGTGCTTTTCATCCTGCCAGAAGCAAACACCGGCCCGGCTTTGCACTCCTTTGTGGGGACAAGGCGGCAGAATTTCGCTTTCCAGATCGGCCAGATGGGGGTTGTCCCAAGGGATGGTGTAGGCGGTGCGCTCGGGCCCAGCTCCCTCGATGGTCAGGCCGCCCTCGGCCAGCGTCAGGATGCCCGGCCCTGAAGTGGGCTCCCAGGTGACCAACAGGCTGTCGGAGGCTTGATTGAGGTAGGGCGCAAAAACGGTCTGCTGACCTTTGACTTGCCAGGGCTGGCCCAGCTCTAGAGTAGGGGGCAGCCTGATTTCCCGGGGATGCACCTCGAGGTCGGCGGCCTGCCCCCTCAGCCCAACCCCGGTTTCTTGGCTGAGGCGGAGCTCATACAGGGGGCCTTCGCGGAAGAGCGGGCGGCCATCCAGGATGATGCTGAGGGCCTGCCCGTCGTCCAGCACCTGCACCCAGCGGGGTTCAAGGGGATTGAGGGTATGCGGCTCGGCGGCCAGCACGTACTGCTTGGCACCAAACCGTAGGCACAGCCGGGCTTCCCGGGGGTTGAGTTCGAGGGCCAGGTAATGCTCGGGGTCGCGGTAACGCCAGATAAGGCTGGCCGGCGGTGTCAGCCGCACATGAAACAGTCCACCGGGCTCATCCGGCCACTGCAGCATACCGGGGCTGCTCAGTTGCCATCTTCCCCCCAGGGCGGCTTTGCGCCCGAGCTGGGGTTGAGGGTCTACCACCAGGGCTGTGCCATGCCCCTGCCACTCGGGTATCACCGTCGCCCGCACCCCGTACACACGGGTATCTGCCCGGTACCCCCGCTCGCCCAAGACTGACTGGTAAATGCAAGCATACACTTCCTGAGCACCCAGTTCGTAGGGGTCTATGGCCAGCGGCCGCAGCCGGGGCAGCGCGGGCAGGTGCCGGCTGCCCTCGAGCGAACCGGCGTAAAAGGCCGCACCTTTGTCGCGCTGCACCACCAGGAGGTAGAGCGGGACGTTTGGAATGCCCAGCAGCAAATGATGCAGCCCCTGCACTTTGGCGGCGCACAGCCTGCCGTTGGCGACGGGGTGGCCCTGCATCACAAAAGCCTGGCCGGCCTCGAGGGGGCGGTCGCTCACAGGGTGGTCGAACCAGCCTACTGCCAGGTTCTCAAGCAGCAGATCGTGAGAAAAATGCGCTTTGAGGGGAGTACGCGGGTTCTTGGAACCACGCTGCCATAGAGTGGGGCGCTCAGGAGAGGCTTGCGAGTTGTTATGCCCATTGAGCATGAAGACACCCAGGGCCAGGCCAGCCTGTCGGATGAATGGCCCGTAGGCGATGCCCTGACGTCCCCAGCCCGGAGTAACCAGAGGTGCAAAACGCATCCCACCCGCCTCTACCGAGATTTTGGCCTCCGCATCCAGCCCCAGACGCATAACCCCACAGTCGCTGGGGCTACCCACCACCTCGCCAGACAAAACTTCCTGGGTAAAGCGGTCTAAAACTTCGCCAACGGTCGATCTGGAACCTTTCATCAGAGCACCACAAGGTGTAAGGTGTTTCGACTGTATATAATTGTGCATAACTCCAACATGAAGCATTGGACAGACGTGGTCAGCGACCAGATTTTCTTGACGTTAATCCCGTTTTTCGATCCAACAATGAGCGCAACGGGCAAATAACGCCCCCTGGTAACAAAGTATGGCGGCGCATCTAGGGCATCTGGAGCGGTGCGTGTAACCTAAAGCCATGCGGCTCAGGATGAAATTTTGGCTCGAGTCAGAGACAGGCGACTTTATGCTGGGTCCAGGTACATTGCGCTTGCTACTGGCCGTCGCCGAGCAAGGTAGCCTCAAAGCGGGGGCCAGGGCGATAGGGCTTGGCTACCGAACGGCATGGGAGCGGCTAAAGAAAGCCGAGGAGGGCCTGGGTTTTGCCCTGCTCGAGCGCTTCTCGGGTGGCGAAGGCGGAGGCGGAAGCTCCCTTACAGAGGATGCTCTGGACCTGGTGGAACGGTATCGACGCTTTATGCTAGGCACCCAAGAGCTGCTGGAGGCCCGTTTTGCCGAGGCGTTCGAAGGCTGGCCAAAACTTCGAGCGGATAAAAAACGAAAATGACCGCCAAGGCCGCCAGGTAGGTTTGTCAGCAAACAGCTTAACGGCGCTCCTCATTTGGATAGCTGCGAAGCAGCCCGAGTATCCTCCTGATAACAGATTCGGTTTGCTCTGTTGCAAGGTTCACTGCCACACGGCCAAACAACTCGATCTGAAAGTTGTGCTCGAGTCCTTCACCGCCCTTTTATGTAACGTGAGCGTACCGGCGAAAAGTGTCTGCTGGAGCTTAATGCACTCCTACTAATGGGAGGCCTTTGAGAAGATTCTCGGGATTGTCTTTTTTGATTTCCTCAATACATTAACCGCACGTGGAACTACGATATTCCCTCGTATGCTACTTGACCTTGCCCCCAGGGATGTGAAAAAGAGGGGGGTGCTATGCATCGCAACCGAGAGCACCCCCTTTACTATCTTGACGCAGAAACCCTTCTGGTGGCTACCTACGT
>Ga0308412_1002129_pt1 | contig 10701 bp, 17 predicted proteins | sample HotsprottomLayer_FD_202357 | JGI IMG/M metagenome (GOLD analysis project Ga0308412, IMG submission 202357) | Hot spring phototrophic mat microbial communities from Octopus Spring, Yellowstone National Park, Wyoming, United States -... | ecosystem: Environmental > Aquatic > Thermal springs > Hot...
AACATTCCGGGATGGAATAGACGACGCCGGGCTTCACGACAATAGGCCTTATCCCCGTTCTGTGAGCTTCTTTTTCCTCCTTCAAGCCCCGTCAAAAGCGTCAGACGCGTCAAGACGCTAGCCAAATCCCCTCAAAAAGGGCAAGGGCGCTAGACGTTCCTGGGAAAGCGGCGTTGTGGTACCATGTCAACATGACAGGCGTTGACGCGAACGCGCTGGCCAGCCTCCTCAACATGTCTCAGAGGGGGGTATACCGCCTGTTGGCCGCCTATGAGCGGGTGTACGGCAAGCTGCCTCTTCGGGGCAAGCGCAAGTGGGTCCCGGAGGGGGCCCTTGAGGTCCTCCGCCGGGCTCGGGACATGGTGGCCCTGGGACAGGCCCGCTCCTTTGAGGCCGCCTTCCGGGCCCTCGAGGGCCGGGTGCCCTCCCCCGAGGACCGGGAACGCATCTACCGGGCGCTGGAGGAGATCGCCGCTCGGGTGAGCGAAATCCCCGTGATCCTGGGCCTCCTCCAGCACCTGAAGGAGGAGCTGGGGAGGACCCAGCGGGAGGTGGGCCAGATCCGCCTCATCCTCTACGCCGGGGGGTTTGAGCAGGCGGCGGCCAACAGCGATGCCGATGTGAAGGCCCTCCTGGAGACCCCGCTCCTCCTTCGGAGGACCCGTAGGGGCTACGAGGACCAGGTGAAGCGGGCCGAGGAGGCGGAGGCCCAGGAAGAGCCCGTGGAGAAAAAGCCCGTCATCGGGGCCAAGTGGGAACGCTGGGCGAAGCGGCTAGAGGAGCTGGAAGAGCGGGAGAAGAGAGAGGGGAAGGGCTAGGCGTGTCATAACGTCATGACTCAGGAAGGGCGCCCCAACGCTGGAGAACCCGAAGGAAGCGGACCCGGAAGGGACCCTAGGCCATGTCGTTTGACGACTGCTCCCGAGGCCTCCTACCGACCGAGGATGTCAACAATCCTGGCCATAGCCTGGGGAAGGCCTTTTGACGGAGGAGGGGTTTAGCCAAAGCTTCCGGGCCCTTGCGGGGGGCCATTCGCCATATTTTGTGCACCAAGTACAACTCCTGCGCGTAGGAATCCGGGCGCTTCTCCCTAACATAGGCGTGTATATGTACGGGGAGAGCGTGGCGCCGGAAGCCCAACCAGAGCAAGCAGCCCCTATTCCTCTCCTCCACAACGCCTTTCCCCTCCAACGGGGCCGGGGGATTTCTGGAAAGATCATTCCCGACGTCGGGAAAAGACTTTCCAAAGAAGTCCTCTCCACCCCCCGCCGGCCGGGCCTGGACGAGGTGGCGGACCACCTCCGGGGCCTTCGGGCCACGGGGGGCCTGCCGGGGACGGCGGTGGGCTCACGGGGCCAGGTCTCCTGGGTGGCCGTGGACCTGGACGAGGCCGAGCCCGGCCCCCTGGAGGCCTTCCTGGAGGACCTGTGGGGGAAGGGCATCCCGGTCTACGCCTCCACCGGGCTCACCCGGGGCTTCCGGGTCTACCTCTTCTTCAAGCGCCCCACGGGCCAGCGCCGGGCCCACGCCATCGCCCGGCGCTTGGCCGCCCTGGCCCAGGAGGCGGGCCTGGGGAGGGCGGAGGTCTTCCCCTCCTCCCCGGAGGCGGGGCGGGGCAAGGCCGTCTTTTTGCCCTATTTCGGCTACCTGACCTCCGGAGGGGGGAACCCCCTCCTCTACCCCGACCTCACCCCCGTCCCCCTGGAGCGCCTGCCCCGCCTCAAGCGCCTGGACCCGGACCGGAACGCCCTCTCCCGGCTCAGGCTGGAGGGCATCTACCGCCGGATCGCCCAGGCCCCCAAGGGGGAGCGCCACAACACCCTGGCCCGCCTGGCCCCCCTGGCCTTCACCCTGGGCCCCGAGGAGAGGGTGGCCGAGGGCCTCCGGAAGGCGGCGGCCCAGGCGGGCCTCCCCGACACCGACCCGGACGAGGTGGAGCGGGTCCTGGCGTGGGCCAGGGAGCGGGCCAGGAAGGGGGGCCGGCGGGAGGAGAAGGAGCGCCCCCGCCTCCTCCCCCCCGACCCCAAGCACCCCCTCTTCAGGGGGCGGGCGGGCCAGAGCCGCTACCTGGCGCTGAGGGCCATCTGGCAGGTCTACACCGCCCACGGCTGGGCCCAGGACGGGAGGCCCAAGGTGCAGCTCTCCTACCGCCAGATCGCCGAAGGAGCTTCTCTGAGCCTGCAGACCGCCTTCAAGGCGGTGAAGGCCCTGAAGGAGGCGGGGGTCCTGGAGGGGGCGTGGTCCGGGCAGGCGGAGCACGGGACGGTCTGGTCCCTGGACCCCACCGCCTGGCCCGGCGGGGAGGAAGGCCCCGAGGCGAGGCCCCTATGGTCCCCCTCGGGCTTGGGCCTGACGGCGGCCCAGGTGTTCCAGGCCGTGGGCGAGGGGGTGCCTCCCAGGCCCCGGGACCTGATGGAGGCCACAGGGCGTTCCCGGGACGCCGTCCGGCGGGCCCTCAAGCGCCTCACCGCCCTCTTCGGCCCCCCGGAGGGATGGAAGCTGGCCGACCTGGAGGAGGCGGAGGCCTCGGCCCGGGCCAGGTGGAACAGGCGCAGGCTCCTCTTCGCCTGGGAGCGGGCCCTCTACCGGGAGAGGCTGGGGCGGCGGGGAGAGGGAGGGGAGGAGGGCGAGAAGAGGCCCCCCGAGCCCGAGGAGGGGAAGCCCGCCCGGAGCGCCCAGGTGGGGGAGAACGCCGCCACCCGAGCCCCGCCAGTTCACGCCTGAGGGAAGAGGGAGAGGCGAAGAGGGGGGCTTCCGCCCATGGGGCCTGTGCCATGATGGCGGAAAGAGAGGTGAACCGTGCAACAAGGAGAAGCCCTCGTCTTCACCGTGGTCCTGGGGGTCCTGGCCTACATCGCCAGCTACCTCCTGGAGCGGATGTTCGGCCCCTTTCCCGAGGAGCCGGAAGCCCGGCCCCCCTGGCGGGACCCCCCCTGGTGGTGGCTGCCCGGTGAGGAGGAGAGCCGGTGGCCCTGGGACCCCTTCGACCGCCACCCCTTCGACCCCTTCGATGACGACCGGCGGCGGTGAGGGGGGCCGCCGCTTCGCGGCGGATCTAGAACAAGACCCTGCCCGCCTTTTGGCCTGGGGGGCTTCGCCCCCCAGTTGTTCTAGATCCGCGCACCCCGCCTGGGGGGCCTCGAGGGGGCCCTTTTCCGGAGGGGAGGGCTTCTCCGGCTTCAAGGAGAGCTTTACCGTCTTGAGGGAAAGAGGAAGAGGAAGAGGACCTCGAGGCCCTTGCCCTCCTTCTTCAAGGAGAAGGAGAAGCTTTCAACGTCTCGGTCTCGCTTCGCCGTCTTGAAGGAAAGAGGAGGAGGGAGAGGAAGAAGACCTCGAAGCCCTCGCCCTCCCTCTTCAGGGGAACCCCTGACCTCTTGGAGGATCTAGGGGGATCGCCTCCTCCTGGGAGGGAGTAGAGGGGGGCTAACGCCCATGGAGGTAGTGCTATGCGCCAAGAGCGTGTGCTGATGTTGGCGGAAGAGCTGGCGAGGAAGGGCGATGTGGCGGCCCTGAGGCTCCTGGTGCGGGCGGCGGCCCTGCCGCTCATGGCCGAGGGGATGTTGGGCTGGGCGGACAAGAAGGACCTCCCCCGCCTCCTCCACCTCGCCATCCCCCGCCAGGTGCTGGAGGCCGTGCGGCTGCACAGGGTGTGGGTGGAGGAGGGCCCCCCGAAGGGCCTCACCCTGGACCTGGCCAGGGACACCGTCATCTCCTTTCCCTGGAACGAAGGGCGGTTCCTGAAGGTCTTGGAGCGCATCGGCGAGGCCCCCTGGCAGTACGACCCCGGCAACCACGAGGCCTACTACCACCGGCCCATCGGCGTGGCGTTTTTCGTGAACGGCCTCCACTCGGGGGCGGTGGGGATCCTGAAGCGGGAGGGGCGACTCCCGGCCACCGAGATAGACTTGGGCCCCCTCTACGCCGCCGGCTTTCGGGTGGACTGGTGGGGCCAGGTGCCGTATGCGGTCTTCGGGGAGAAGGAAGTTCGCATGGACCACCCCGGCTACGCCCTGCTCCTGTCCCTGGGGCAGATCCTGCACCTGCACGGCGTGAGCCTGTAGAGGGGGGGCGGAGGCCCGGGAAGCCGGGCCTCCCCTACACTCCATGTAGAGGACCTCGAGGACCCCATGAAGCGGGTCCCCCAAGAGGAAGAGGAGGAGTGAGATGCGGATTCACATCTTTAGACCCGACTACGGCGAGGCGGGCTTCACCCTACCCTGCCCCGCTTGCGGCCACGAGTACGACCCGGGGAACTGGTATTTTTCCCGACCTTGCCCCCGGTGCGGCCTGGACACCGATGGCGACTCCCTCCCCTGGTGGGTGCACTCCGTGGTCCAGGGCCTCCGCCACCGCCTGGGCCTCCCCGTGGAGCGGGTGCGGGAGGGGCTGGCCGGCCTCATCGGCGTCTCCCCCAAGACCCTCAAGGGGTGGGAGTACCGGTACTGCTCACCCGACAACTGGCGGCGCTTCGCCGAGGCCGTTAGGATCTTCCTGGAAAGGGCGGAGGCGGGCAAAAGGTCTCTGGAGAAGGGGCAGCCGCGAGGGGGGTGAGCGATGCCCAAGGCGGTGAAGGACAAGCGAGAGGTCATCCGAGAGGCCATCCGGCGGTACAGGGACCCCGTGGAGCGGGGGGCCTACGTCCTGGGGTACATGGCCACCGCTCACTCGGAACGGGAGATGAGGCGGCTCCTACTTTTTGTGGGGCCCTACCTGGAGCGGGCGTGGGCGCTTTGGGCCCTCAAAGAAGGCGCAACGCAGGCCTTGAGGGACATTCAGGAGGAGGTTGGCCTCACCCCGGAGGACGTGCGGGAAGTCTACGGCCTGGTGGACAAGGGGGTCCTCACCGTGGGCGAGGCTACCCTGCTCCTTCGGGTCAGAAAGGACCCGGGGTTCATTGAGGGACGGGAGCGGGCGGTGCGGGCGGTCCTGGCCAAGCTTCGGGAGAGGCCCAAGGCTTAGGCCTTTTCGCCCCCCGCCCCGTCTCACCCAGGTTGAAGGTAGAGGGGGGCTCACGCCCAGGGGGAGGGCGCTATCTCGGAGGGGTGTGCGTGGGCCGCCCCGGTCTTACCCAGGTCTTAGGAAAGGAGGTGCAGCGTGGGACGTAAGGTCAAGGTCAGGATCGAGGAGGACTGCCCGGAGTGCCACGGATCGGGCGAAGTCCTGGCGACCACCGTGCTTTTCGGCCAACCCCCGTCCTTCGGGTGGACCACCTGCCCGGAGTGCGAGGGGAGGGGGACGGTGCGCTCCGTCTACGAGGTGGACGAGGCGGACCTGGAGGTGATGGAGGACTAGCCCCGTCTTACCCAGGTTGAGGGAGTAGAGGGGAGCTAACGCTCAGGGGAAAGGCGGGGGTTGGACGACCCCGTCCTCCCCTTTCGCCCCCAAAGGAGGTGAAGGTGAACCCCATCACCGGACTGCAGGCGGAGGTGCTGGCGGCCTTCCTCGCCCGCGGCGTGCCCGTCAGGGTGGTCCTGGACCAGGACGGGCTGGACGCCTACGCCGCCGATGGCGAGGGGCTCTTCCTGGACTTCAACGGCAACCCCGGCATCGGCGGGTACAAGGACGGGCCCTGGCGGCTCACCCGCTTGGGCAGCGGGGACTTCCTCCTGGTAACGGAGGGGGAAAAACCCGACTGGCTTCCCATCGCCAAGTGAAGGGGCGGCCCCCCTCGGGTAGAGGGGGGCTTCGCCCAGGGGGAGGGCGGAGGCCTGGAAGGCCAGGTCTCCCCCAGAGAGGAGGAAGGAAGGATGCTCTTGACGATCTACGGGATCAACGAGGACTCCGAGGACATCGTGCCCCTCACCCACCTGGCCCTGCTGACCTCGGAGGAGGACCGGGTCCTGGACCCGGACGACTTCTTCTGGGGGGAGAAGGACACCCCGCCCCGCTTCGAGGACCGGCTGGTGGTGGTAGACGGGTTTTACCACATCGCCCGCCAGAGGAAGAAGACCGCCGCCGAGTACCTGGGGCGGGAGCTGATCGGGAGCTTCCTGACGGCCAACCCCGGCCGGTTCTTCCCCTTCCTGCCCTGGCACGAGGTGGCCTACGTGGGGCCCGTGCAGGGCGGGCACGTGCGGGCCCTGGCCCGGGAGAGGGAGTGGGCGGTGGACGTGGTTCAGGACCTCTCCGGTCCCTTGGGGGTGGTCCTGACCTCGGGCGTGGCCGAGGACCCGGAGAAGGCCAAGGCCCAGGCCCTGGAGGCGGCCTACCGGGTCCTGAGGGCGCTTTAGCGGACCCCTTCGGGGGTGGGGCTTCCCGCCCCCGGCGCTTGTGCCCGTAGCTCAACCGGTAGAGCGCCGGTCTCCAAAACCGGAGGTTGGGGGTTCGAGTCCCCCCGGGTACGCCAGGAGAAGCCCGGGGGGTGGGGGCTTTCCCCGCCCCTCGGGCGTGGGGTGAAGGAGGTGAGCCATGAAGATGATAGGCGAGACTCGCGAGGACTGGCTGTGCTTTTTGCACGGGGACGACAGCCGCACCTTCCTGGTCCTGGTGTCAGAAGAGGAGGCGCGGCGGGCCTACGCCCTCTACCGGGAGGGCCGGGTCCTGGAGGCGGCCCGGGCCCTCGATGAGGCGGTGGCCGTGGCCTACGAGGTCCCCGAGGAGCTTTGGGACGACCTGGTAGACGCCGTCCCCGACATGGCCTGGCGGGCCAAGGGCTTCCCCCTGAGTGGGGACCAGGTCATCAACGAGCGGCCCGGGGAGGCCGTCATCCTCCTCCGGGGTGAGCCCTACGAGGTAAAGAAGATGCCCGTGGCCGTCTTCTCCGGCATCGGCTGGGACCATTGGGACCCCGAGAAGTTTCACTACACCCTGGTCCTGGACGAAGAGCTTCTGGCGACGGAGCCCCTGGAGGGACTGCCCGAGTGAGCTAGGGGGCGGGGAAAGCCCCGCCCCTCGGCTTTGGGCCAAGGAGGTGGCCGTGTTCAGGTTCGTGGAAGTCCGGCCATACGAGGCTAGGCGAGGCCACAGGTTCGCCTTCGAAGCGGAAAGGGACCTCTTCCTCCGTGGGGACGATGGCCAGCTGGTCTTCGTCCCCAGGGGGAAGCGGGTGGAGGTCTCCCTCATCGACCTGTCCCCTTGCCCGGGGGGCCTCGAGGCCGCCGTCATCTACGGCGGGGCGTTCATCGCCTTCCACCGGGGGCTCACCCTGACGGCGGAGGAGGCCCTCGGCGAGACCCTGCTTGCCTGAGGCCTGGGGGCCCGGTAAAGCCGGGCCCCTCCTTGGAGGAGGCGAGGATGCGAAAGGTAGACGTGAAAGACCTCATAGACGAGCTGGACGAGGCGACCTACAACCTCTGGTTCGCCGCCCGGCGGTTCTACTGGATCACCGAGCGGCTCGGGAAAGACGTGGACCCCGAGAGGCTTCGGGAGTTCATCAGCAAGGCGGAGGCCCTCCTGGAGGAGATGAACACCTACGGAAGCGCCCTGGACCCCACCTACTCCTTCGAGGAGGAGGGGGACGAGGTGAACTGGTACCACTACGACTGATAGGCGAGTCCCCCGGGGCGACCCCGGGGGCAGCCCTTTTGAGGAGGTGGAGAAGGTGAAGACGCTGGAAGCCGAAGTTAGAGAGGCCCACAAGGACCTCAGGCAAGCCCTGGAAGAGGCCCTCGAGGCCACCCTCCGCCACCGCCGGGCCAAGGAGGCCCTGGAGGCGGCCATCGCCCAGGGGATTCTGGCCGGGGAGGTGGCGGGCAAGAACGCCGAGGAAAGGGAGGCCAAGGCCCGGTCCCTCTACCCGGGGCTCTTTCAGGCCCTCCTGGAGGCCGAGGAGGAGTTGACCCGGGCCAAGTTCCGCCTGGAGGCGGCCAAGGCCCGGGCCCGGGAGGTGGAGGTCCTGGCGGGCCTGGCGGCGGGCAGGGGCGAGGCCGCGGTCCTGGAGTAGAGGGGGGCTCACGCCCAGGGTGTAGGTGGAGGTGAAGGATGGGCGGCATCTTCATCCAGCGCAAGACGAAGAGCGGAAAAGAGATAGTCCAGGTCATCCCCCGGGAAGCGGTGTACATGGTGGAGCTCCTGGGGGAGCTGCTGGCGATAAGCACCACGCGTAGCGCACCCTACGCAGACGCGGAGATTAAGCTGAAGCCGGATCAGGTGGAGAAGGTCAAGGCCCAGCTCCTCTCCTTCGCCGAGGGCAAGGTGCTCTTGATCACGGAGAAGGAGTGAGGGCCTGAGCGAGGCGGGGCCGTCTCGGTAGGCCGGTAGCCGAGACGGCCCCCTTCAAGGCCTAGGAGGTGGAGATGGAAATCCTGAAGGAGACCCTTTGGACCAGCCCTACCTACCTGCACGAGCGGGCGGTGCGGGTGCACCTGGAGGAGCTTCCTCCCGAGGTGCGGGAGGACCTGGAGGACTTTCTCGGCGACCTGCCCGACCCCCTGGACCTGGTGGCGGGGCACTACGAGGTGGACCCCGGGGACGGGGAGCTGTACCTGGCCGTTCGGACGCCGGGGGGGTGGATCGAGTGGGACGCGGAGCGAGTAGAGGTGGCGGGCAAGGTGTGGCGGTGGGTGATGGGAATCGATGACGGGAAGGCGGCGTAGGGCGTGAGGGGGGCTTCCCCATCTTACCCAGGTTCCCAGGTTTGGCCTTTCTGGGTAAGACGGGGGCCTGAGTCCACCGCCTCTACCATAGGGACTAGGTGAAGGAGGCGAAGGATGCGGAAGCCCTTGGAGAGCTATCTGGACCTGGAGTACCCGGCGCTCTTGGTGGCGGAGCCGGAAGGGGGGTACAGCGCCCTTCACCCGGACCTGAAGGGGTGCGTGGCCGTGGGGGAGACCCGAGAGGAGGCCCTGGCCAACCTGGAGGAAGCCCGGAGGCTCTGGTTGGAGACCGCCTATGAGCACGGGGACGAGATTCCCTTTCCTCCGAGTTGGCCCTTCGGGAGGCGAGGATGATAGTCCTAGAGGCCAAGCGCCGCGGTTTCCTAGCCCTTCTCGCCTTCTTCTTCTTTCTCGCCGTCTTGAGCGCTCTGGAAGACCCCTACGCCGCTCTCCCCTCCCTTCTCATCGTCGTCCTGATCCGCGCGGGATACGCCCAAAAAGCCAAGGAAATCCTGGAAGAGAAAGCGGCGAAGAGGTTGGGCCTGGTCTTCTTCCGAAAGCCAGAACTCCCCGCCGTCCCCCTCCTCTCCGAAGGGGAGCCCGAGGCCCACGGAGAGCACCGGGGCGAGGTCCTGGGCCGCCCCTTCCGCCGCTTCGGGGTGCAGGTCTACGGGGCCAGGCGCTATGGGATCGTGGGCTACCACTTCACCGGGGTCCTCTACGAGGTGGGGCTTCCCCGGCCCTTCCCCTTTCTCCACCTGGCCCCCAGAGGGTGGCCCACCTACCCCAGAGAACGCTGGCCCTTCCTCTTGGCCCTCCTGGGGCTTTCCGGGGTCCTCCTCGCCCTCCTCGCCCGGCACCTCGCGGGCCTCCCCGCCCTGAAGCCCGGGACCAGTATCCTCCTCCCCCTTATCGCCTTTCCCGCCCTCTACCTCCACCTGTTCGCCGCCTGGAGGGTGGCCACGAGGGAAGCGGGCCCCGAAGTGGCCCTGGAAGGGGAACTCGCCCGGCGCTTCCGGGCCTGGGGGACCTGGGACTCCATCGGCGAAGATACGCCCCTAGGCCAAGCCCTCCTGGCGATGGGACGCTTCCTCGGTCCCTTCTGGCTTCAGGTGGCGGAGGAGAAGCTCTACCTGGCCTTTCCGGAAGGGGGCTTGCCCACGAGCCCTCTCCTCTCCCCCGAAGCGGCCCTCGCGTGGTGGGAGAGGAGGCTCAGGGGGGAGATGGAAGCCCTCGAGGGGCTGCTCCGGGCCCTGGAGGCGGGCGGTCAGGAGCGTCTTACCCAGGACCGCCCCCTTTCTGGGTAAGACGGCGGGGCGGCCCCCAAGGACCCAGGCCGAGAGGGAAGGCGGTCTTACCCAGGAACGCCCAAACCCCTTTTCTGGGTAAGACGGCGGGAGGGCGGCCTACCCCCCGTGTCCCTACCATAGGGGCGTGAGGGCGAAGCGGCCCGGCCCAGACTCCCCGGCCCCTCGAGCCCGGGAAGCCTTCCCTCGGGGGGAAGTGGGCTTGACGAAGGGCTTTTCCGGGGAGCCGGGAAACCCGAACCCGGTTTCCGGGAAAGCGGGAAACGCCCTTGAGATTGGGAGGTGAGGTCATGACCTTGCGCGACCTGTCCCGGCTAGACCTGAAGCGAAACCAGTACCGGGCGATCCTCTACCTGGCGGGGGGGGAGGCGACCTTCGAGGAAGTCTGCCAGGCCCTCGGCGTGTCCAAGACCCAGGGCTACGAAGCCCTCTCCCCCCTGGTGCGGCAGGGCCTGGTGGAGAAGGAGGGGAACAAGTACCGCCTGGCCTTCGCCCTGGAGCCTCCCCAGGCCCCTTCGGAGGAGAAGCCCAAGGCCAAGCGGGCCGGCGGGAAGAAGCCCAAGCCCGAGAGCCCCGTGGCCGCCCTGGCCCAGGCCCACCCCCACCTCAAGGGCCTCCTCCACTTCGCCGGCCAGACCCTCCCCAGGGTGGCCCAGCCCCTGGCCGCCAAGGCCCCCGGGGTCCTGGTGGGGGCCGCCCTGGCCGCCCGCAAGTACGGGAGGGGCCAGGAAGCGAGCGTCCTGGTGTCCTGGCTTCCCGACATCAAGGCCTGGGTGGAAGCCTGGGGGGCGGAGGCCGTGGAGGGGGCCCTGACCGAGGCGACCAAGAAGGCCGACAAGCCCTTCCCCTACGCCCGCAAG
>Ga0308412_1002133_pt1 | contig 10699 bp, 10 predicted proteins | sample HotsprottomLayer_FD_202357 | JGI IMG/M metagenome (GOLD analysis project Ga0308412, IMG submission 202357) | Hot spring phototrophic mat microbial communities from Octopus Spring, Yellowstone National Park, Wyoming, United States -... | ecosystem: Environmental > Aquatic > Thermal springs > Hot...
TATAGTGAACGCTGTGAATATGCCTTCTGTCAGTATACAGAAGTTTAATGAGCTGAGGCCATACATAGAGATGGGTGAAAAAGTTGGGGCTATACTTTCACAGCTCTCTGATGGTGGTGTTATCCAGCTGCTCATTTCCTATGTTGGCAACATTGTAAATGAGCCTGTGGAGATAATCACTAGGGCTATAGCTAAAGGATTCATGAAAAAAATTGTAGGTGAAGATGCTGTTAACTATGTTAATTCTCTACTTTACCTTGAATCTCAGGGGATAAAGTTGCTTGAAACTAAGGAAGAAGATAGCTTTTCAGTTTTTTCAAATATAGTAAGGTTTGGTTTTGTCAGTAAGACGAAGAAAGAGGAGATATGGTATACAGTCTATCCTCACAACGAAACTAAAATAGTCAGGATAAACAATTATTACCTGGAACTTGACCCTTCCGATTATATGGTTTTTCTAATGAATTATGATAAGCCGGGAATTGTTGGTTTCATCGGAACTGTATTAGGAGAGGCTGGTGTTAATATAGGTGAAATGAAGGTAACCAGAGCAAGAAAAGGTGATAAAGCTCTAACGATAATAACTGTTGATAACCTACCGCCTCAAGATGTTATCGACAGGATAAAGTCTAATCCGGATATATTGGAGGTTAGACTTATAAAATTATAGATGAAGCTTTTTATAGTTGAGTCGCCTGCCAAAGCTAAGACAATAAACACATACCTTGGTAAGGAATTTGTAGTTGTTGCTACTATGGGGCATATAAAGGATTTGCCCCGAAAAGAAATGGGTATAGATTTTTCTACTCTTGAGCCGAGGTATGTGTTTTTACCAGGTAAAAAGAAAATAGCAACTAAAATCGTTGAAATTTCCAAAAAAGCTGAAGAAATTTTTTTAGCTTCTGATAAGGATAGAGAAGGTGAAATAATATCTTACCATGTTAAGGAACTTGTTTGGAAGTACAATAAAAATGTAAAGAGAGTTGAGTTTGGTGAAATAACTAAGAATGTGATTCTTGAAGCAATTAAATCGCCTAGGGATATCAATATTAACCTTGTCAACGCTCAGAAGACTAGAAGAATGCTTGATAGGTTGGTGGGTTATATAGTAAGCCCTATTCTTTCAAAAAGTTTGGGAAGGGAGTTAAAGAAGAGGTTAGCTCTTTCAGCTGGTAGAGTTCAATCACCTGCTTTAAAAATTCTGTGCGATAGGGAGTTGGAAATAAAAAACTTTGTTCCTACCCTCTACTACGATGTTTTTATACTATGCCAAAAAGAAGGGAAAAGTTTTAGGTTGAAATTAACAAGTCAGCAAGCTCATGGTAAAGTAGTTTATTTTTCTTCTGAGAATAGAATTGATGAAAATAAACTTAAGGAGATAAAGGAGAAAGTAAGACTTTCTGAAATTTATGTTAGAGACCTTAAGATTCAAAAAGATAGGATTATCCCTCTGCCTCCTTTCAAGACTAGCACACTTCAGCAAGATGCATCTACAAAATTAGGTTTTTCACCTAATAAGACAATGGCTATAGCTCAAGAGCTATACGAAGGTATGAATGTTGATGGTGAGTTTGTTGGACTTATAACCTACATGCGTACAGATTCAGTGAGAATTTCAGATTATGCTCTTAATAAAGTTAGAGACTTTATCAAAGAAAGGATAGGTGAGGAATACTTAAGCCCAAATCTTAGAGTTTATGAGAACAAAGGCACTTCTCAGGATGCACACGAGTGTATAAGACCTACGGATGTTTATAGAGTGCCTGCGATGTTAAGGGGAAAGATACCGGAGGATCATTATAAGCTTTATGACCTTATATGGCGTAGGTTTGTTGCTTGCCAGATGAAAGATGCTGTTTTGTTGGTTACTGATGTTTTGGCTAGTGATGGAATTTACAACTTCACGGCTAGAACTAAAACTATTCTTGAGAAGAATTTTATGAATTTCTATCCTCATAGTGTTCCTGATGATGTTTTCTTGCCAAAGTTAGAAAAAAATGAGAAGTTGGATGTTTTGAAGTTGGAATACGAAAAAAAGTTTACTCAGCCACCACCAAGATATACAGAGGCAACTTTAATTAAAAAGCTTGAGGAAGAAGGAATTGGTAGACCCTCAACATACGCAACTATAATATCAACTCTACTGGAAAGGAAGTATGTTGAGAAAAAAGCTAAGTCTCTCGTACCTACTGAATTGGGTTTTAAGGTTTATGAATTCCTCAAAAAAACATATCCGGATGTTGTAAATCTAAAATTCACCTCTTATATGGAATCACTTCTAGATGATATAGAGAATGGTAAGATTAAGGATTGGAAAAATGTTTTGCTTGAAATGGTAAAGAAGGTTATTCCATCTTTTGTACCAAAAAGCTAAAGTTCCTAAGCTGTTTATAGGCTCTTATGTGTTCCATCACAGAATGGTTGGTTCTTGGTATATTTGCATCCACACAAAGAAATTGTTTTCTTTTCATTAACTTCAAACTTCATAGGTTCGAACCCTGTTCCAAAGTGTGACCCATCGCAGAACGGTTGGTTTTTTGATCTACCACATCTACACCAATAATATGTTCCAGGTTCAAGTTCAATTTTGTATGGTGCTTTCTGAGCTATAACTGGTTCCATATTATACCTCCTTTTTATAAATATAAAAATTTCCTTATTGGTTTTTCAACATTATTTGATTTCAGTTAGAAGGATTTGAATTTAAATCAGATACAAGATACTTTAAGCACCTTGTGCTAAATAGCACTTTATTATTATCTTAGAGAGTGTAGAGAGGCAAAGCCTCTCTACATCAAATAGAAAGGTAATGCTTGATGGCACTCTGTGCTTAATAGCACTTTGTGCTAAAAGCACTTGTGCTAAGTTGCACTTGTGCTAAATAGCACATTCTTAAAATACAAGAACAAAGCCCTGAATGGACAACTAGCCGGTTGTCCAAACAATAAAAATAAAATCATTTGAACATATTGGTAATACAGAATAAGAAAATAAAGAATAACCCGTTAGAGAGGCTAGACTCTCTACAAAACTAAATCATTTTAATTTGATAACAATAAAGTAGCATTATAAAAATAAGTTCCTATGCAGAAGGTGATTAGGATTATTCTTTTCAGTTTTCTAGGTTTTGTTGCTTTATTAGCTTTGCTAATTGTTGTTTTGTCTACTTTGGATACCAAGAGTTTGATTTCGGGTGTTGTGAAGATAATAGAAAGAGAGATGTTTTTGAGAGTTGGGTATGATTACAGAGGTAGGAGTTTTTTTGAGTTACTTGGTGGTGTTGAGCTAGAAAATCTCAAAATATTTGATGCTACGACGAAGAATGAAAGGTTACTTCTAGATGCTAAAGAAGTAGTTGTTCAGTTTGATATATTTAGTCTAGTTTTTACTAAAAATCCAAGTGTCTATATTTACTGTAGAGACATAAAGCCAAATCTTGATAACATTTCTTTGTATTTGTCTTCTCCAGAAGTTAAGAAAAAATTTTCTACACCTTCTACCGAAGGTGAGCAATTTGTGCCTGTAAAGGCTATAAGGTTAGAAAACATAATGATACCTTTAGGTAATAAGTTAATCAGTGCTTCTGTTCTTTTGGAAGGTTTTCCTAAACTGAAGGCTTGGGGGTATGTTGGTACTACAAAAACGAAGTTTTATTTTAGCGATGGCGAGTTGGTAATTGATAAGATAGTTTGGGATGATATTAATGTGGACAATATCAGAGTGATGTTTGATGAAGAGTTTTCCGAGGGAAAGGGGAAAATAGAAAAAATTTCTTATGGGATATTTTTAGCTAATAGTGTTGATTTTAATGTTGACATTGACAAAGGTTTTGAAACCTTTGCGAAATTTGTAATTTCAATCAAAAATTCAAATATTTTGGTAACTAATGTTTCTCTTCACCTGAAGCCGGAGAATAAAGAAGTTAGTGTTAGCCTGTTTAGAGATAAGTTAATAGCTAAGGTTATTATAGATAGGTTACCTAAAGTAGGTATCAAAATTAGTAGCCTTGGTTTTAATGATTTACCTTTAGGAGTTGTTGACATTGTGAGTAATTTTATTAGGGATGGTGTAGCGAGTGGGAATTTGAATATTATTTTAGGTGAGGATTTAAAAATTGAGGGGGTTATTAATAGCTCTATTAGCACTGTATTAAAGGGTACTCTTCTTTCAGCTATTCCGATAAATTTGGAGTTTAGAGGTAAGGAAGTTAAAGCTTCTTCACTATTGAGTGATGGCAAGAGTGATATGAAAGTTTCTGTTGATGCAAGTTTGGAGTTAGGAACAAATTTTGTTGTTTACCTTAATGAGGTTAGAGCAGAATCAAAAAATTTTTATGTTTCTTCTATTATGTTTCCTACTCAAGATAGCGGTGAACAGAAGAAAGGTAGAGATTCTTCACAGGGAAATTTAGAATTTTTGGTGCTTAGTAATACACCTTTTTATGTTAGTATTTCTAGCCTTTATGTTAGTGGTAAATCTCCAGAAATTCAGAGTCTCTCAATTAAAGGTATTTTGAATAGAGGTAAGGAAGTAGTTATGAAGTATTCTGTAGGAGGATTTTTGTTTAGAGAAGCTCAAATCGAAGGAAGTGGAGAGTTAGAGGTGAAGGAAGTTTTGAGAGGTGGATTAACATTGTTACCAACGAAGTTTAACCTTGGAAAAGTTTACAAAAATCTTCAGATTTTTGATTACTTAGGAGGAGAAATTTACGGAAATGCTTACTTAGATAGCCTTACTGTTAGTATTGGTGATAAACTTGTAGTCAACGGAAAAATAAGATTTGAGAAAGTGGAGCTTTTAGGACTTAGACTGCAAAATGAAGTAACAAAGTTACTTAATCTGGATTTATCACATATTTTCATAGACGATGGGCTTATTGATATGACTTTTGAGAATGGAGATATTTTTGTGAAGGGTAATATGAAGGGAGATGTTGAGACTGAATTTAATTTGAGTATGAGGCAACCAAAAGATGAAAGCGGTAAAGTATTGACAGAAGTGGAATTTAGCTACCTTAAAGTTGATAGAAGTATTGTGAACAATTTGCCAAAAGTGTTTTTCATTGCAAGGGATATAAATGGCATTAGATATAAACTTGACGATAGTTATATAACTTTTGATAGATTCAAGGTGAAATTTTAATTAAGCTTAGAAATTAAAAATCACGATTCCTCTGGTTTGATTTGATAAGTCTTTGAACTTTAGGAAATTTCTAAATCCTTTGAGTTTGAATATTTCCTTTACTAGTTCTGCTTGTTCTTCATCCCCGACTTCTAGTATTATCTTGCCCCTGTCGGTTATGAACTTTTTTACTTTGTCTGCTATTCTTAGGTAAAAATCTATTCCTAATGGCCCACCATAAAGCGAGGTTATAGGTTCTTTTTTTACTTCTGGTTCTAAGTTTTTCATATCCTTTTCTGAGATGTATGGTGGATTTGATATTACCAAATCAAATTTCCCCCACCCTGTGAAACTCCAGAGGTTTTCGAAAATATCTACTTTAATAATTTCTACACCTTCAACTTCTTCACCGAGTAAGTTTTTCACATTCTTCTTACAGTTTTCTAAGGCTATATCAGAAATATCTGTCATTATAACATAAGCATTTGGAAAAAGTTTTTTAAGAGTTATTCCTATGATGCCTGTTCCTGTACCTATGTCTAGTATACTTTTTGGTGATTTACAAACTCTGGAGGCTACATGGACAAGAGTTTCAGTATCGAATCTAGGAATTAATACACCTCTGTCCACTATAAATTTCATTCCCCAGAAGTATTTATATCCCAGCAAATATTCTAAAGGTTCGCCTGAGGCTCTTTCTCTGATTATCTTCAAGATTTTCTCTTTCTCTTCCTCGCTTACATCAATCTCTCTTTGAACATATATGTCTACTTTTGATATTCCTAAGACGCTGGATATTATAGTTTCTGCATCTGTTTTTGGTTTTTTTACTCCGTGCTCCCTAAGTATTTTTATACTTTCGTGAAGAAGAGAAATAAGTTTCATTCCTCAAGTTTCATAAATATGTTTTCTAGTGATCCTATGCCTTCTATCTCTACTTTTATTCTATCACCGCTTTTCATTTCGCCTATTCCGGGTGGTGTTCCTGTAGCTATTATGTCTCCCGGCAGAAGTGTCATTATTTTGGAAACGAAGCTAACTATTTCTTCAACGCCAAATATCATGTTTGATGTTGTTGAATCTTGCCTTAATTCACCGTTTAGGTAAGCTTTAATTCTAAGTCCTCTCCAATCAAGTTCTGTTTCTATCCATGGTCCTATAGGGCAGAAAGTATCAAATGCCTTAGCTCTAGTCCATTGCCCATCCTTCTTTTGAAAGACTCTTTCGGTTACATCGTTTAGACATGTGTATCCGAGTATATAATCTTTTGCTTCTTCTGGCGATACGTCTTTACATGTTTTACCGATTACTATCGCTAGTTCTGCTTCATAATCAACTCTTTGGCAGAAACTCGGAGCAATTATTGTGTCACTATGTCCTATTATTGATGTTGTTGGCTTTAGGAATATTACTGGCTCGTCTGGTATTTCCATCTTCATTTCTTCAGCATGGTCCCTGTAATTTAGACCCAAGCATACAACTTTAGTTGGTAATACTGGAGGTAGAATTTTAACTTCACTAAGAGAAAAACTTTTTTCCTCTAATTCAAAATCTCCAAAAAAGTTACCTTTTATCGGTATGGCGATATTATTTTCGATGTCAAAGACAACATAAAAATTTTTATCGTTGTACTTTACCTTTCCTATCTTCATAAGTATAGAAATATAATAAATCCTACCATTGATAGAATACTAGTTTTAGCTTTTCAGTTTTGATTATAAAAGGTTCAATATTTTCTTTATCTTAGATATTCTGAGGCTTTTGAAGAAGTTTCGTGCTACATAGCACCTTAGTGCTTTTAGCACTTTGTGCTTTAAGCACTTTAGTGCTTTTAGCACTTTATAATTAAGAACAGTAGCTTGTTAAGAACCAGGTACTAGCCTATTAGAAACAGGCATTAGCCTGTTGGGTTTTGTGCTGTTCTTTTTTCTTTTAAATTGATAAAACTTTATGTTAAAATTTATACCATGAGTTTTAAGCATCCTTTGGTTGATAGGTATGCGTCAAAAGAGATGGTAGAGATATTTTCTGATGAGAGTAGGTATAGTACTTGGAGAAGGTTTTGGATAGTGCTTGCGGAAGCCCAGAAGGAACTAGGGTTAAACATAACTGATGAGCAGATAAACGAGATGAAAGAGTACGAAAATAAGCTAAACCTTGAAGAAGCGAAGAGGATAGAAGAAGAATTGAATCATGATGTGATGGCACATATAGAAGCTTTTGGATTACAGGCTAAGAAGGCGAGGCCAATAATACATCTAGGGGCTACGAGTTCTGAAGTTACAGATAATGCTGAAATGGTTCTTAATCTCAAAGCACTCAAATTGATTAGGCAGAGGGTTGTTGATGTTATTCTGGAGCTTCTAAACTTTGCTGATAAGTATAGAGAGCTTCCGTGCTTGTCATATACTCACCTTCAGCCAGCTCAGCCAACAACTGTGGGTAGGAGAGCTACTCTTTGGGCTTATGACTTGTTCATAGCGTTGGAGGAGCTTGATTATTTACTGAAAACTATTAGGACTAGGGGGGTTAAGGGAACTACAGGCACCCAGGCTAGCTATTTAGAACTTTTTGAAGGTGACCATGAAAAAGTAAAAGAGCTTGATAAAAGGGTTTCACAAAAGTTAGGTTTTAGCGAAAGTTTCTGGATAACTGGACAAACATATTCAAGAAATTATGACTTTATAATTCTTTCGAAGTTAGCTTTGATTGCATCGTCAGCATCAAAGTTTGCGAATGACATTAGGTATCTTCAAAGTATCGGAGAAATGGAGGAGCCATTTGGGGAAAAACAAGTAGGTTCTTCTGCAATGCCTTACAAAAGGAATCCTATTCTTAGCGAGAGGATAAATTCTCTCGCTAGATATGTTTCTTCAATAACATTTGTTGCTTTACAAAACCACCTTACCCAGTTTTTAGAGAGGACTTTGGATGATTCAGCAAATAGGAGGATAATAATACCTGAGGCTTTTCTTAGCGTTGATGCGATATTGCTTCTTTATAAGAGGATAGTTAAAGGCTTAAAGGTTAATGAGAATGTAATAAGAAAGAGGATGTACGATTATTTGCCGTTTTATGCAGTAGAGAACATACTAATGAATGCAGTTAAGAAGGGAGGAGATAGGCAGACACTACACAAGATAATAAGGGATAAAGCTATGTATGTTATTGAGAGAGTAAGAGAGGTGAAAAGTGCTAACTTGTTTGAGGAGCTTAAAAAGGATGATGTGCCGGATGTTTTAAAATCAAATATTGTTGAGGATATAAGGCACTATGTTGGGAGGTCTGCTGAGCAAGTGATTGAGGTTTCAGAAAAAATAAAAAGGTACTTAGGGGTTTAGTGTATGGAAGAGAATGAGGGGAAAATAGAGTTTTACAAGGATAAGCATTTGCCTCATGAGGTGAAAGAAAACCTTATAATTAGGATAAACAGAGCGAAAGGTCACCTTGAATCAATAAAGGAAATGATATCACAGGATAGGACTTGTGAGGAGATAATAACCCAGCTTTCCGCGGTGAAGTCAGCAGTAAATGAAATAATGATAAAAGTTGTTGAAGCTCACATAGGTATGATAGAAAAGGGAAATTTTAACAATTCTGATGTCATAGAACTTGTGAAGGTTCTCATTAAGAGTATGAAGCTAAAGTAGATTGGAATACTTAAGATAATATCCTTATGGCGCAAGAGATGATAATACCCTTGTTCGCTGCTTATGGTTTGGTAGTTACAATTTTTGGTGTGTTGATGGGCTACCTACTAGCTAGAATGATTATAGCAAGGGATATAGAGAATATAATAAGAAGTGAAAGGAAGAGTGCTGTTTCATTTTCTAGAGCTGTGATAAAAGGTAAAATTTCTGAACAGATTTTACCGTTGTTACCTTTTTTCAAGTATAACCTTGGTGATGCTAGATTCTTGGGGTCACCTATTGATTATATTGTTTTCAATGGTTACAGCGAAGATAACAATTTCATCAAAGAAATTGTCTTTGTTGAAGTGAAGACTGGCAAATCTGAACTTTCACCTACTGAGCTTGCAGTAAAAGAATGTATTGATAGCCGTAGGGTAAGGTATGAAGTAATCAACATAGACTATTGATTTTGATGAAAATTTTTACGAACATTTTTATGTGAGCTATAATCCATTAGAAATTAAAACAATAATTGTTTCTGAGAATTTGTTTCTTAAGAATTCTGTGAACAATCCTGGTTATGCTTCCTTACTCCATTCCCAAGCTAAAGCCCAGATAAAAGAAAAATCGGATATTGAGCAGAATAGACCCAATACAATAGTTGAGCTATCAAGGGAAGAGGAGAAAGTTAGGAGAAAACAGTTAGGTGAAGACAATATAAATTATCAAAGAGGAGAGGAAAGAAAAGAGAAAAACAAAGAAGAGGAAAAGAAGAATCATATTCATGTAGTTGAAAGCGGTAAAGGTGATAACATAGATATTATTGTATGAATTTCGTTTTTATTCTCATACTCTTAGTTTTGACATTCGTTGTCATTTTCCTGTATGCTAAGCTTGATGAAAAGATAAAGAAAATATCAGGAAAAGGTTTCGTTGAGGATATAAGGAAAGAAATAGAGGGACTCATTATTGAGTTTAACAAGGTTTCAAATAAAAAAATCATTGTCATGGATGAGAAAATAAAAGAGTTAGACAAATTAATAAAACTTGCTGATGAGAAGATAATTAAGCTTGATACTATGACAAGGAGTTACACAGAGGCAATAAAGCGTTACGAACTAATGAAAGGAGAAATTGAGAAACTTAAATCAGAATACCAAGCGGTATTACAGAAAGTCAATAGATTGGAGTCCAGTTCTAATAAAACTTCTAATCTTGTTGAGAATTATTATGTTACTAATGATTCTAGCTCGCAGAATGTTAAGAATTTAAGGGTGGATAAGGCAGAGACTCAACAAAATAAAACTAAGAAGAAACCAAAGACGGATGAGGATGAAAGAATTTTGCCGGAAATTACTGCTTTTATGTCTGAAAGTGTAGCTATCCAAGATCAGAATCATTCTAATAGGATTAAAGAAAAAGAAATTGGATATGATGTAGAGAATATGGATTTTGGAGATAGGGCTAGGTTGCTAGAAGAGCTTTTGACTAAAGGGTTTAGTGATGAAGAACTTATAGAAATAGGTTTTACACAGTCTGAAATAGACATCGCCAGAGCGATACAGAATGCCAGTAGAGATATGAAATCGTAAATAATTCTGTAACGAAAGAAGATTTCGTCTATTTATCAAATGTAGGGGATTTCATAGTACCTTTTCAATTAGGTTCTAATTAGCACTTTGTGCTTATAGCACCTCGTGCTTATAGCACTTCCTTAATTAAGTGCTTAAAGTACTGTGTGCTTAATAATCTCTTTAATACTAAAAGGTATTGGAAGTAGAATCTTTCCAACAAGTGCTTAATAGCACGTTGTGCTTAGTAGCACTTTGTGCTTAACAGCACTTTATTAAAAGTGCTTAATGGTACTTTCTTAAGAGAGTTAAGGGAGGCGATAGCTTCCTTTAAGTGCTTAATAGCACTTTGTGCTTAATAGCACTTTATTAAAA
>Ga0308412_1002135_pt1 | contig 10697 bp, 9 predicted proteins | sample HotsprottomLayer_FD_202357 | JGI IMG/M metagenome (GOLD analysis project Ga0308412, IMG submission 202357) | Hot spring phototrophic mat microbial communities from Octopus Spring, Yellowstone National Park, Wyoming, United States -... | ecosystem: Environmental > Aquatic > Thermal springs > Hot...
AGCGCGGTGAGCCCGTGGCGGGCCGAAGCCGGATGCGCATGGTGGTTGTTGTGCCAGCCTTCGCCGAAGGTCAGCAGCGCCACCCACCAGTTGTTGCGGCTGTCGTCGCGCGTGCGGAACCGGCGCTTGCCCCAGAGGTGCGTGGCGGAATTGACCAGCCAGGTGGCGTGCAGCCCCAGCACGACGCGGGTGCAAATGCCCCAGAGGAACATCGACAGGCCGCCGAAGCCGAGCAGCACAAGGCCCATGATGACGAGCGGGACGTAGTGATAGGTGTTCAGCCAGCGGTAGAAGGGATCGCGCCCGAGGTCCGGGGCGTACTTGCTCATCATCTCCGTCGCGTTATGCTTGCTCTCGCCGAAGATGATCCAGCCCACGTGGGCCCACCACGGGCCGTCCTTGGGGCTGTGGGGATCGCCGGGCTGGTCGGACCGCTGGTGATGCAGGCGGTGCGTGGCGACCCAGAAAATCGGCCCGCCTTCCAGCGTCAGCGTGCCGCAGATGGCGAAGAAATACTCGAGCGGTTTCGGGACCCGGTAGGAGCGATGCGTGAGCAGGCGGTGGTAGCCCATGCCGATGCCCCAGCCGACACAGGTCCAGTAGAGCACCGCCGCCACGATGACGGACTTCCAGTCGAAGTAGAAGAAAGATGCGATGGCTCCGATGTGGAGAACCAGAAGAGCGATTGTTGTAACCCAGTTGACGTTGTCCAGGCGGTAGGGGGAAGCGGGATTGTTGTTCTGCACGACTCTCTCTGAAGGGTGGCTGTCGAGATCGCCTCTGACGGGATCAGCTGTCAGTATAACAGGCGTCTCGTTCCATTGGAGTGCGCAGGGCAGGAAAAAGATTCATCCGCGCCGTCTGCTTTTCAGCCGACGCGGCGCAACCATCTCCGCCACCATGAGCCGGGCCGCGGGCGGCGCGGCGGCGGGAACCCTTCGAGGGACAGAGGGCGGCCTTCCACAGCAGCCCGGGGATGCCCGATCGTCAGCAGCGCAGCCAGCTCGCGGGAGTAATGTTCCGCCAGCCATGCGAATGCCCGGTCCAGCCGCGGCGGGCGGCGCCTCAGATCATGTGCGTCCGAGGCGACGAAGTGGACCAGCCCGGCGTCCAGCAACCGGCCGGAGAACCGTTGCGCCTCCGGGCCAAAGTCGCCCCAAAGGCTGCCGGCCGTGACTTGCATGTAGCGTCCCTCGCCCACCCATTCTTCGATGAGATCGAAGCGCTGCCGGAGCAGCTCGTTGCGCTCGGGGTGAGTGAGGATGATGCGGAGTCCGGCATCCTCCAGCCGCCGCCAGAGCGCTCCGGTGTTGGCGAAGACGGTGAGGTCGGACAACTCCATCAGCAGGTAGCAGCGCCCGTTGATGGCGAAATCGGACGGCGAACGCAGCGCGTTTTCCACGTTATTGAAGGTGAGGTGAAAGTCACAGCCGCGAATCAGTTGAAGCCCCGACGGGGCGCGGGCGCGCAGCCGCTCGAGGAGTTGTTCGGCGCGGGCGCGGTCGTACGGGTAGAAGGGATTGGCATGCGGACTGGCCACCAGCACGGATGTGCCGTGGCGGCGCGCCATCTCGAGCATGGCGATGCTGTCCTGCTCGGTGGCGGCGCCGTCATCCAGCCCGGGCAGGACATGGGTATGAATGTCGATAAAACCCTCGCCTCCGGGCGTGTCCGTCTCGGCAATTCGGGCGGGATCGTCGCGCAAGGACAAATTGTCCCATGTTCCCGCGGGAGGGGACAAATTGTCCCGCCGCCCGGCGGGGAAGCGTTCTTGCAGGGAAGCCCGGCAAGCTGCGAAAATGGAGCCATTCCAGTCCGGGCCGCAAGGAGGAGAGCTTGACCGGTATCTGGCCCAGGATTTGCAAACAGCTTTGCGTGGCAAGGGAACGCACCAGCTTCGCGAGCCGTCATTCGCGCATGTTCGAATGGGGAGTGCTCGTCACGGCGCTCGTGTGGCTGGCGGTGCAGGCCCATCAGGACCACAGCAGCGGCGCCGCTGTTTACGTGGTCTATCTCATCCTGAGCGCCTTGGGCGCCCTGGTGCGCTTTGGCCTGCCCACGGTCTCCGGCAGCATCTCCATCAGCTTCATTTTCGTTCTGGCCAGCCTTCCCCAGCTCCCCCTGACGGAAACCCTCGCGATCGGCATCACCGGCGCCGCCATCCACGCGCTGCAAAATTCCCGGCCGCGCACGGATTGGCTCGGCGTTCTTTTCCAGATCGCCGTGTGGGTTCTCGGCATTGAAGGGGCTCACGCGGCTTACCGGCAAGTTCTCGAATCCGTGCCCGGCATTGGCGTGGCGGCGGCGCTGCCGTTCGCGGCGATCGTGCTGTTTCTGGTCACCGCGTTTCCGCTGGCGGCTGCCACTGCCTTGCGGGAACGGGAGCTGTTGCGCCGGATCTGGAAGAACCGTTTCCTGTGGTCGCTGCCCTATTACATGGCCGGGGCCGCGATTGCCGGGCTGCTGACCACGCTGCCGCAGATCTCATGGTGGTATTCGGCCCTGATCATCGGGCCGGTGGCGCTGCTGGTTTACTACGCTTACCGGCTTCAGCTGGAATCCCTGGCCCGGGAGCGCGAGCACGCCGAAGAGCTGGCGGCCATGCAGCTCAGCATGGTCGAGGCCTTGGCCCTGGCGGTGGAGTCGAAAGACATCAGCCCGCTCGGCGACCTGCACCGCATGGCGCACTTTGCCGCCGGGCTGGGACGGGCGATGGGCCTCAGCGACGAGCAGATCAAAGCGTTGCGCGTGGCCGCCGTGCTGCACGACATCGGACAGGTGGCCGTGCCGGATCACATCATCATGAAACCGGGCCGTCTGACGCCGGACGAGTTCGAGCGCCTGAAAGTGCATCCGGAAATCGGCGCGCAGATCATTCATCAGGCGGGATTCCCGCGCCTGATCTGCGACATCGTCCGCGCCCACCACGAGCGGTGGGACGGCTCGGGTTATCCGCTCGGGCTGAAGGGCGACGAGATCCCGATCGAAGCCAGGGCGCTGGCGGCCGTCGACATGCTGCTGGCGCTGAACACCGAGCGCCGCTACCGCCGGGCCCTGTCGCTCGAAGAGGCCATGGAGCGGGTGCGCCAGGAGGCCGGCGCCGCACTGGACCCGATGGTTGTCGCCAGGCTGGAGACCGTGTACCGCAAGCTCGACCAGGAGGCCCCCGCGCGCGGCGGCGCGGCCGCCGCAAACGATTCCATGAGTCCGAAGGCCGGCATCGGTGCCGCGCCGGCGGCGCCGGCTTTTCTGCAAGCCATCGCCGAGGCGCGCAAGGAAGAGCAGCTGGTTCTCGAGTTCTCCCAGATCCTCGGCTCGTCGCTCGACCTGGAAGAGACGCTGAACGCGCTGGCGCGGCGGCTGCACCAGCAGGTGCCGTTCGACACGATGGTGCTTTTCCTCAAGCAGGGCGAGCATCTGACGGCGTCTTTCGTCGAGGGGCAGCACTACACGCTGTTCCACGGTCTGACCTTGCGCCTGCATTCCGGCATCACCGGCCAGGTGGCGGCCACGCTGAGGCCAGCGCTGAACGCCTCCCCGGCGGCCGACCCGATCACGCCGCGCAACCCGGTGGCCGCGGCGAGCCTCAAGTCCGCGCTCATCATCCCGCTGGACGGCCCCGGCGGGCTGGTCGGCACGTTGAACCTGTATTCGGGCCAGATGGAGGCGTTCACGCACGCGCATCTGAGCCTTCTGCTCGCCATCGCCTCCAAGCTGGCCGTCAGCGTGGAAAACTCGGCCAAGTTCCGGCAGGCCGAGACGCGGGCCTCGGTCGACTTCCTCACCGGATTGCCCAACGCGGGCGCGCTGTTCCTGCACCTGCAAAACGAGCTGGCCCGCTGCGCGCGCACGGACACCGCGCTCGGTTTGCTGGTCTGCGACCTGGACGGCTTCAAGGGGGTCAACGACCAGTTCGGCCATCTCACCGGCAACCGGCTGTTGCAGCTGGTTGCGCAGGGCCTGAAAGAGAACTGCCGCGAGTACGACTTCGTCGCGCGCATGGGCGGCGACGAGTTCGTCATGGTGCTGCCCGGCGTCACCGAAGAGGCGGTAGCCACGCGCCTTCAGCGGCTCCGCACCTATGTCGAATGTTGCGGAATCGAGCTGTGCGGGGAGAAGGTCGTCTCGCTCAGCGGCGGCGCGGCCTTTTATCCGCAGGACGGCCACACCGCGGAGGAATTGCTGGCGCGCGCCGACAGCAAGATGTACGGCGAGAAGAAGGACCGCAAACAGGCAGCGCGCGCGCCTTCACCTCCGCCAGCGCGGAAAGCCACCGCCTGAGCCGTTCAGCGCCCGCCCGGGCGCTGTTCGGGCGCGGCCACGATCTCGCCGTCGGCATCCTGGATCCGCACCTCGAACCGCTGCCGCGCATCAAGCGCCTGCTCCGGCAGGTTGAAAGAAGCCGCCACGGTGCGGTCCACCGTCTCGCCGCCGCGGATCCTTTCCCTGAACTTCAACACGGGAGTGTAGCGGGGCCCTTCCGCCGGGTAGTAGCCCAGCACCCTGTCGAGATCCGTCTGCGCGGCGACCAGCCCCTCCTGCCTGCCGCCTGCGGCATCCACCACCGCCACTTCCACGTCCTTGACCTGGAACAGCACGCGCGACGGGTTGTGGATGCGCAGGTCGAAAACCGCGAGAGAGGTGTCCGGTCCGGTGGCCAGCGTGCGCACCTTCAGCCACTGCACCTCCAGCCGCGCCTGCGAACCCCGGTTCAGCCAGTAGCCGGCGGCAGCCAGCAGCGCCACTGCGCCCACGCCGGCCAGACTCCACCCGAGAAGCGGCGGAAAGCGAAGCCGGTTCATGGAGTCAGCTCCTGGCGGTGAGTTCGAGGATCTTCTGCATGCACAGGTGCGCCTTCTCGATCAGCGTGCCGTCGAAAACGTGCGTCTCCAGGCCGATCTTGCCGCTGTATCCGTCGGCGGCCAGCGCGTCGAAAATCTCTCCCCACGGCAGAAATTCCGGCCCGATTACCAGGCCCCGGGCCTTCATTTGCACATTGCCAATTCTTTTGACCGGCAGTTCACGGTAGCCGTCCGGCCAGCATTTCTCGCCGCGGCCCATCGCATTGACCGGGTCCCAGTTGATGCCCAGCCCCTCATCCGGCAGAAGCTCGCACAACCGGCGCAGCTCGGCCGAGGTGGCCACGTTGCAGGAGCCCTCGTTTTCCACGAGCAGCCGGACGCCCGCCCGCCGCGCTTCGCTCACCATCTCCCCGAGGATTTCCACCACGCGCGGCAGCAGCTGCTCCGGCTCGGCCACGCGCGTGAAAGTGAAGATGCGGACCAGGCGCACGTCGAAGATCTCGGCCGCGCGAAGCGCCTTTTTCAGGTCCTCGAAGCGCCGGTCGAACAGCGCGCGCTCCCGCTCCAGGCGCTGCTGGCGCTGCTCCGGCGTTTCGTTGCGCCGCCGCGCCGGCTCCGTGCCGGGCAAGGTGAACTTGAGCAGCGGCGTGTTCAGGAACGAGACGCGCAGGCCGGCCTCGCGCAGCTGCCGCGCCGTCTCGCGCAGCACATCCTCGCCAAGATAGGCATATGTGCCCCCGCCGCCCGGCACGCCGCGCAACTCCACCCACTGAACGCCGTACTGCTTGCAGAAGGCGATGGCATCGGCGGGCGTGCGCGCGATTTCGTCGGTCAGCAGGCTGATACGGTCCAGCCCGATGCGGGCGGCGGCGCGCAAGGAGGCTGCGCCGGCCAGTCCTGCCAGGAATTCTCTGCGCCGGATGTTCACGTCAAGAGTCTACCAAGCCTGCCGGGAGCGCGACGTCTGGCCGGCCGGCCGCGCCGGCGATGCGGCCAGGAACAGCACGCCGCTGGTCAAGGGCGGCAATGCCAGCAGCACGGCCGTGCCCAGGCCGTTCACCGTCGGGCTGGCGCCAGCAGCAGACCAGTAGGCCGTGAAGACCATGATGGACAAGGCCAGCAACAGCGCGCCTCCCGGGGCAGGGTGCTTCCATGCCAGCATGGCGACGCCAATGAAAACAAGGCCTGGCAGCGTCTGGAGGAAGATCTCGCCGATCGATGCGTATTCCGCGACGCCGGAGGCGAAGCCAAACCACGCCCAGAATACGCCCCATCCGAGCGATACAACCCGAGCCACCACCCGCTCCCACTCCTGCAATCCGTACCAGTTCAGTTGGAGCTGCTTCATCGGGGGAGCCTTCGCGCATCATACGGCGAACCGCCAATCAAGACAAGCGAAGGAAAATCGAAAATCACCCGATGGACAGGCAGGACTCTCAGGGGCGCATGAGAAGTTGTTCGAGTATGGCCGGGATTTCAAACACCGCCTGGTTGCGGATCCTGCCGGCTGCATCCCTCATCGGCGCCAGCAGGTTGCCGGAGATCAGCGCGCGCACCGCCTCGTCCACCTTCCGGTAGCTGTTCAACGCGATGCCGATGCCCTGCTCCCTGAGCCATTGGGCGTTGTAGCGCTCCTGTGGCAAGGTCCAGGCGTTGCAAACGGTGATGACCGGCAGGCGGCAGTGGATGGCCTCGGAAATGGAGCCCGGCCCCGGCTTTCCGATGAAAAAATCGGCCAGCCGCATCCATTTCGGCACCTCCGTGGTGAAGCCGAGCACATGTTTGCGGATTCGCGTCGGTCGCTTCTCCAGCCGTTGCCTCAGCGCGTCGTTCCTGCCGGCGATCAGGATCAGCTGCACGTCCAGCCCGGAACGGTCGATGCGTTCCAGCACCGTTTCCATGGCGCTCGATCCATAGCCGCCGAACAGGACGAGGCCGGTGGGCAGGCCGGGCAGCAGGCCGAGCTTCTCGCGCTCGGAGGCCACGTCGAGCGCCAGCGGCTCGTAGAAGCGCGGGTGCAAAATCATGCCGGAGACCCGGAACACGCGCTCCGGCGGGTGCCCTGCCTCGAGCGCCTGTTGCCGGGCGCGCTCCGTGCCGCAGATGAAGTACTGTGGCTGCCTCTCGATCCAGAAAGCGGGCGGGTAATCGGCCAGATCCGTGAGAATTGTGACGTAAGGCGCGCCCGGCCTGACCGCCTGCCAGGCTTCAAACAGGGCGCGGTTGAAGTTCGGGACCACGCTGACGGCCATGTCCGGGAGCGCCGCGCCGGACCGTTCCAGCCACCACTGTTTCAGGAGCCGCACCTCGCTCGCGTGGTAAAAGCGAATGACCGCCTGCATGAAACGCAGCCCCTGCGCCGAGCCGAGCGTCCAGCCCCGCCTCAGCATGAGGTTGTAGATCTCTTCGAGATCCAGCCCCAGAAGCTTGCGGAAGATGTCCACCGGGGCGAGGATTTCCTTCAGGTGGACCAGCCGGACCTGAAACGGCCGCTTCTGCTGTTCGCAGACGAGCTTCAGAGCCGTGGCCGCGGCCCGGTGTCCGCCGCCGGCGTCGAAATAGATGACGTCAACCAGCTTCATCGCAGCAGCGCGGGTTCTTCTGGAGGATAGCAAACGCCCGGCGCCCGGCCGCCACCCCCTGACTTCGGGATCAAACTTTAGCCCCCCGGGGCGATACCACGAAAGGGCCCGCCGGATCATGATGACAATTGAGAGGCGGCCATCGGCCGCCCGAATCCCGAAAAGGAGTTGAGAGCTGATGAAGAAGATTCTTGCCGCCTTGACCATGGCTGCGTTCACCATGGTGGTGACGCCGTCCTTCGCGCAGACGCAGCCCGAGCCGCAGAAGAAGGAGGAGAAGAAGAAGCAAATCAAGAAGAAGGGCGAGGAGAAGAAGGAAGAGAAGAAGTAACAGCTTCCTTCCGACCCGAATCCTCCGCCGCCCGCCTCATCGCGGGCGGCGTTTTTATTTTTCCGCTGTCCCCGCGCGCCCGCTACCCGGGCGCTGTCAGCGTCAGGCGGCCGTGCTGCACGCCCCTGGTGGCGATCAACCGGTCGGCGATCTGCCGCACGCGCGCGCTCTTGCCGCGCAATACCAGCACCTCGAGGCAATGGTCGTGGTCGAGGTGCACGTGCAGCGTGGAAACGATCTCGTGATGGTGCTCGTGCTGCATTTGCGTGAGCCGCTCCTGCAACATGCGCACATGGTGGTCGTAGACAAGCGTGAGCGTCCCGACCACGTCGGCATCCGGCTTTTCGGCCTTGTCCTGGATGAGAGCGTCGCGGATCAGGTCGCGGAAGGCTTCGCTGCGGTTCGAGTAGCCGCGGCGCTCGTTCAGGGCGTCGAATTTCTCCAGCAGATCCGAGTCGATGGCGACGCCGATGCGGGCCAGCTCTCCCATGCGCCCTCCCCTGTCTTTGCGCTTCGCCCGCAGCGGCCCTGCGCGGCCGGCCGCAGGGGGCATTTCTCCATGCTAGCAGGGGGATGGGCCGGTTGAAGCGCCGCGGCCCGCATGGAACAATGGAGTTTGTCCCCCACATCCCGGCCATCCGGCACCCAAGGAGAAAGCTTGTCCAGACCGGCGATTCTCGCCCTGGAAGACGGCAGCGTCTTCCGCGGCGAAGCATTCGGTGCGGAGGCGGTGCGCACCGGCGAGGTCGTGTTCAACACCGCCATCACCGGCTACCAGGAGGTCTTCACGGATCCTTCCTACACCGGGCAGATTGTCATCCTCACCTATCCCCACATCGGCAACTACGGCGCCAACGAGAGCGACAGCGAGGCGGCCCGGCCTTACATTGAAGGGCTCGTCGTGCGCGAGTTCAACCTCCGGCCGTCGAACTGGCGCGCCGAAATGAGCGCCGACGAGTTTCTCCGCCGCGGCGGCGTGCCGGTGATTTCCGGCATCGACACGCGCGCGCTGGTGCGCAAGCTGCGCACGCAGGGCGCCATGCGGGGCGCGCTGTCCACCGCCGGACACGGCGCCGAAGAGCTGGTGGAGATGGCGCGCCGCACGCCGCCGATGGCCGGCCTCGATCTGGCCTCGCGCGTGACCACGGGCCAGCCCTACGAGTGGACGCAGCGGCTTGAGCCGTGCTCGCCGTCGGAACGGGTCAGCCTGCAACCGCTCGGCTCGTTCCGGGTCGTGGCCTACGACTTCGGCATCAAGCGGAACATTCTGCGGTGCCTGGCTTCGATTGGCGCGCGCGTCACCGTGGTGCCGGCGTCGACGCCCGCCGAAGACGTCCTCGCCATGAAGCCCGACGGCGTGTTTCTGTCCAACGGCCCGGGAGACCCGGAGCCGCTGGAGGGCCCGGTGGCCGAGATCCGCAAGATGATCGGCAGGACGCCGGTGTTCGGCATCTGCCTGGGCCATCAGCTGCTGGGCCTCGCGCTCGGCGGCCGCACGTTCAAGCTCAAGTTCGGCCACCACGGCATCAACCACCCGGTGCTCAACCTGCGCACCCGCCGCGTGGAGATCACCGTCCAGAACCACGGCTTCTGCGTCGACCCCGACAGCCTGAACCAGAACGAGGTCGAGCTGACGCACATCAACCTGAACGACCAGACGCTCGAGGGGCTGCGCCACCGCTCCCACCCGCTGTTCTGCGTGCAATACCACCCGGAAGCGGCGGCGGGCCCGCACGATTCGCGGTACCTCTTCGAGGACTTCGCCGCCCTGATGAAGGAGTTCCACCAGTAACGAATGCCGCGCAGAAACGACATTCACCGCATCCTGATCATCGGCTCCGGGCCGATCGTCATCGGCCAGGCTTGCGAGTTCGACTACTCGGGCGCCCAGGCGTGCAAGGCGCTCCGCGCCGACGGCTACGAAGTCGTGCTGATGAACTCCAACCCGGCGACGATCATGACCGACCCGGATCTGGCCGACGCGACCTACATCGAGCCGTTGACGCTCGACTACGCCGAGGAGGTCATCCGCCGCGAGCGCCCGGATGCGCTGCTATCCACCGTCGGGGGGCAGACGGGCCTGAACCTGAGCGTGGAGCTGGCCGAAAGCGGGATTCTCGACAAATACGGCGTCGAGCTGATCGGCGCCAAAATCGAGGCGATCAAGAAGGCCGAGGACCGGCTGCTGTTCAAGGACGCGATGCGGAAAATCGGCCTCGAGGTTCCGCAATCGCGGCTGTTGACGTCGATCGAGGAGGGGCTGGAGTTCGCCGCCAGGATCGGCTACCCGCTGATCCTGCGCCCCAGCTTCACCCTCGGCGGCACCGGCGGCGGCATCGCCTACAACCGCGAGGACCTCGTCGAGATCTTGCAGCGCGGGCTCGACCTGTCGCCCGTGCACGAGGTGCTGGCCGAGGAGTCCGTGCTCGGCTGGAAAGAGTTCGAGCTGGAGGTGATGCGCGACCTGGCGGGCAACGCCATCATCGTCTGCTCGATCGAGAATTTCGACCCGATGGGCGTGCACACGGGCGACTCGATCACCGTCGCCCCCGCGCAAACGCTCACCGACCGCGAGTACCAGATGATGCGCGACGCCGCGCTGGCCGTGTTGCGCGAGATCGGCGTCGACACGGGCGGCTCGAACGTGCAGTTCGCCATCAACCCGGAAAACGGCCGCATGGTGGTGGTGGAGATGAACCCGCGCGTGTCGCGCAGCTCGGCGCTGGCGTCGAAGGCCACCGGTTTCCCGATCGCGAAGATCGCCGCCAAGCTCGCCGTCGGCTACCGGCTGGACGAAATCCCCAACGACATCACGCGCGTCACGCCGGCCTGCTTCGAGCCGACCATCGACTATGTCGTGGTGAAAATCCCGCGCTGGCAGTTCGAGAAATTCCCCGGCGCCGAGCCGGTGCTGACCACGCAAATGAAGTCGGTCGGCGAGGTGATGGCCATCGGCCGCACCTTCCGGCAGGCGCTCAACAA
>Ga0308412_1002138_pt1 | contig 10692 bp, 8 predicted proteins | sample HotsprottomLayer_FD_202357 | JGI IMG/M metagenome (GOLD analysis project Ga0308412, IMG submission 202357) | Hot spring phototrophic mat microbial communities from Octopus Spring, Yellowstone National Park, Wyoming, United States -... | ecosystem: Environmental > Aquatic > Thermal springs > Hot...
AGACTGAAGGTTGAGTAAGAAACTTCCGACTGCGGCGAGTATGAACCGAGACCTGAAAGAGAAGGGATTAAGACTTATCCAGGCGATCCAAACAATCTCTGACAAGGGTATGAACCGAGACCTGAAAGAGAAGGGATTAAGACGATGGTCGTCGAGTATATCGTGCGCCGCTTCTTCGGTATGAACCGAGACCTGAAAGAGAAGGGATTAAGACAGCAGGAGCCGTTCGCCGTCCCGGCATGCCGGCGGTATGAACCGAGACCTGAAAGAGAACGGATTAAGACGTATATCGTGCGCCGCTTCTTCGAACCGCGAGCGGTATGAACCGAGACCTGAAAGAGAAGGGATTAAGACATCTTTCACATCCATGGTTTACCTCCTGCGAGGGTATGAACCGAGACCTGAAAGAGAAGGGATTAAGACAGTCGGAGGGGCCGCTCGACGCGATCCCAGCTGGCGGTATGAACCGAGACCTGAAAGAGAAGGGATTAAGACCTGCCCAAACTTTGCGGGCTTCGAGAGGGGGAGGTATGAACCGAGACCTGAAAGAGAAGGGATTAAGACGTCAAGCTCGCCGTCCAGTGCGTCCAGGCACGCGGTATGAACCGAGACCTGAAAGAGAAGGGATTAAGACTGGCCTCGTCGGGGAGGTCGATCTGGACCTCGGTATGAACCGAGACCTGAAAGAGAAGGGATTAAGACTGCCTCGGTGAAGGCAGTTTTCCCGACGCCGGGTATGAACCGAGACCTGAAAGAGAAGGGATTAAGACCACTGGCGCCGGCCGCGCCCCAGTTGCCCTCGCAGTATGAACCGAGACCTGAAAGAGAAGGGATTAAGACGGCTCCGGTACGGCGAAGATCTGGTAGTGATATCCGGTATGAACCGAGACCTGAAAGAGAAGGGATTAAGACCTATACAGGTCCCGGACGCGACGTCCCAGGCGTATGAACCGAGACCTGAAAGAGAAGGGATTAAGACCCGCGAGGGCGATCTTGATTTTTACTTTCTTGCTGTATGAACCGAGACCTGAAAGAGAAGGGATTAAGACAGCTGGCTGGCCGATGCCTCGGCAACCCGGGCGAGGTATGAACCGCGACCTGAAAGAGAAGGGATTAAGACGCCTCGGCAAAGGCGGTCTTCCCGACGCCGGGCGGTATGAACCGAGACCTGAAAGAGAAGGGATTAAGACCGGAGTGCCTGTTTCGCCTCCGGCGCCCACTCGGTATGAACCGAGACCTGAAAGAGAAGGGATTAAGACTCTCCGGCACTCAGGGCATAGCCGTTGGAGTGCGTATGAACCGAGACCTGAAAGAGAAGGGATTAAGACCCCGTGCCGGGCGCGCCGGTGATGATGACGGCCCGTATGAACCGAGACCTGAAAGAGAAGGGATTAAGACTGCTGTCTGCGGCTGAAGTAGTACGCCGCCAGCGTATGAACCGAGACCTGAAAGAGAAGGGATTAAGACAGAACCCGGTCTCGCAACCGTCGGTGGCTAGCTCGTATGAACCGAGACCTGAAAGAGAAGGGATTAAGAGCCATGGAGCTCGCAATCCCACAGCAGCGTGAGGTATGAACCGAGACCTGAAAGAGAAGGGATTAAGAGTCCCCCTAACTGTCAATCTTTGCGGCCACTGGGTATGAACCGAGACCTGAAAGAGAAGGGATTAAGACGTGTTCGTCGAGAATTTTGCTCACTTCCTCTTGTATGAACCGAGACCTGAAAGAGAAGGGATTAAGACGCGTTGAGCAAGTCCATCGTCACGCGGTACCAAGTATGAACCGAGACCTGAAAGAGAAGGGATTAAGACGGTCATGGCAGTCCAGGAACCTGATCCGGAACGCCAGGTATGAACCGAGACCTGAAAGAGAAGGGATTAAGACAGGGCAATCCGGATCTTGATCTTCTTTCCGTTGGTATGAACCGAGACCTGAAAGAGAAGGGATTCGGACAGTTAGGGCGCCGAGAACCTATACGGCAACTTGGCATCAATCGATATCTGAAACAGAAGACAAGGACTTAAGGGGGCGAAACGTGCGGAAGGAGGATGATCCCAGACTGTTCGTTGGCTTTTGGCTTGTGTGCGGCTGTGCGTTTTTGTGGACTTCCGCAAAAGGCGGGGACCTTGAGAGATGTCTGGAGGTGGGCCATGTTCGGGGTCGCGGCGTTTGCATGGCTGTTCGGAAGGAGGCGCCCTTAGCTCCGGCCGGCGGGACGTGCCCAGAACCGAGAGGCGCCGGTCGGAATCCGGCAGCGGCAGCCAAAGGAGGATCGCGGCGGCTGTCACGGGGAGTGAGAAAGTTGGCGGGCCTCCTGCTGTAAGGTTAGAGCGGAGCCAGAAGCAACCGGACGCAGCTGCTGTTATTGGGCCGCTTGGCTGAGGGGCTCGACAGCGAGCGCCGAAGGCGAGAGGAAACGCCTTCGGCCGCTGCCGGCAACGGCGCCGGGCTGAGGGACGCGCCTGGCAAGCCGTTCCGTAAGATATTGAATATATTGAGCGTTCCGATCTTCTGCTAAACTAGGCTCGCCCGCGCCCCGCAAAGGTCGCAGCAGCCGGCTTGACAGCGGCGCCGGCTGAGAAGCGGTCCGTGCGACCGATGGCGGCCACATCCGCAAGGCCGCCCGAGAAAACGCATTGGACGCTCCGGCGCGCGCGCCGGGCAGCAAGCCGCCTCGCGGCGCATCTGCGCAGTGCTCTCCGAAAATGGCGCCCGCCTGGGGCCGGCCAGGGCGGCGCGCCCCACGCCGGCACGGACGCCAGGCCGGCGCCGCGGCAGGCGAGCCCGCACCCTTGGTTTGAATCCGGAGTGCACGTTTTGCGAATCGACACACGCTTTTTCGGAGCGGGTTGTCGTTGATCGCAACAGAGTCAACTGAAGCTTGTATCGGACACGGGAGGCAAGGATATGGCCAAAGATGACCTTCCGGGCAACGTAGAGTCAGTCGCTCTGGAGCTGGTCGCCATGATCAAGCAGGACACGCCCAATCGCGACCTGAACGATATCCTCGAGTTGTTCAACGGCGTCCTGGACGTCGCCGTCGACTACATGTCCAACCGCAGGGCGGGTCTGACCTTCTCCCGCAAGGACTGGGTCGCCGTCGGAAAGTTCCTCGGGCTTGTGTTCACCTGCGCGCATGGCGAGGAGGTCCTGCGCGAACTCCTGGAGAGGCTCGAGCCCAAGGGTCGCTACTCCATCAAGCTGATGATGGCCGCGCTCGACGCGCTCCAGGCCAGTGCCTCCGTCGAGGAGGTGGCCGCTGCCATGCAACGGTCACTCTTTTAGATTCCGGTGAACCGAAGGATCAAAGCCGAGGCGTAAGCATATAGGGGGCTGCCCGCGGAAGCTTTTGGCCCCGGTCCGTCGGCCTGAACCCTGACCGCAACGCCACAAGCTTTCCGGCCGGCGCTTTCCGGATCGGGTGGCCTGATGATATTCGAAGAGGGTGGAATCGATCTGCGATCGGTTCCACGAAGGGAGGCGAAAGAGAGAGAATCGAATGAGCAAGAAGGCGTCCGTTTTGTGCGGGCTTCGGCGCACGCGCTTGATGAGCCTGGCCGGCCCGCGGCTCCGGCTGCGAGTCGCCCTGTTCGACCTGTTCGGTGCCCTCTTTGCGCGCTTTCGGCGGAGGCGCCGGGGCTCGGCGGATGCCGTCTCTGGCGGGGGAATCCGGCCCCGCGAGGCCGGCAGCCGACTCCGGCCGCCAACTGTGGACCTGACGCAGTTAACCTTGCGCGCCGGATGCCTGGTGATCCCCTTCAGTCCCGCCGACTTGGTCAATCCCGAGGATTTCGATCCGCGCGCGCTCGCCTGGGTGGTGCTTCAGGCCTGTTGCCTGCGAGGCATTGTCTTCAGTACGGGCCGCGCCCGGCGCCTGGCCGACGTGCTCCGGCTTGCGGCACGAGCCGGCCGGCTGCGACCGGCAGGCGAGGGCGCCCACCCCGAGAGGGACATCTGGGTCGATCCGTTGGGAGGCGTCTATGACCTAACGCACTTGGAGATCCTCTGCCTGCCCGCCTCTGCCTTCGGCGGACCCGCGCCCGTCCCCTGCGCGCCGACCTCAGGCGTCGGCTGACGGGGCTTTCGGCCGGCACGATGGAGCTTCTCGGCCGGATGGCGCTACGAGGATCCCTCGGAAGGGAGAGTAACGGACAATGACGGAACGCAGTCTCTGGCTTGCGGCTTACGACATCCGCGACGCCAAGCGCTTGCGTCTGGCGCTGCGGGTGCTCAAGGCGTACTCGACCGGGGGGCAGCGCTCGGTCTTTGAGTGCTTCCTCACGGAGGCCGAGCGCACGCGTCTGCTCGCCGAAATCGAGGAGGTGCTGGCGCCCGAGGACAGCTTCCTGCTGGTGAAGCTCGATCCCCGCTCGCCCGTGCGCACGCTCGGAATCGCCGTGCCGCCGGCCGATCCCCCGTTCTTCTACATCGGCTGAGATGGCGACACTGTACCTGGACCGCTCCGGCGTCGAACTGCGCGAGGAGGGCGCAAGCCTCGCCATCTACGTGGGCGGCGAGCGCTGTCGCAGCGTGCCGCTCCATCTTCTGGAGCGGATCGTGATCTTCGGCCGAACCGGCCTGTCCAGTCGCCTGCTGGCCAAACTGGCTGAGCGAAACATCGGCGTCGCCATAATCGACCGGCGAACGGGGAGCCTGCGCGTTGGGCTAAGCTGGTTCGGCGGCGGCGACGCCTCGCGCCGGCTGGCGCAGTATCGGGCCTACCATGACGCGGCCTGGCGCAGCGGTTGGGCGCGCCGCCTGGTGGCCCGCAAGCTGGTCGGGCAGCGTCGCCTGTTGCTCGAGGCGGCCGAAGAGCGCCCGGCGGAGCGCCACCGCCTGGTTGGCGCCTCGGCTACGCTCGCGCAGATTCTCGACCGATTGCGCTCCGAGGAGGCGCTCGAACCGGCGGCCATCATGGGCCTGGAGGGCGCGGCGGCCCATGCCTACTTCGCCGCTTACTCGGCCCTGTTTGCGCCGGCGCTCGGCTTCCGCGAGCGCAACCGCCGGCCGCCGCGCGATCCGGTGAATGCCTGCCTGTCGCTCGCGTATACCCTGGCTTACCACCGAGCCGGTGTCGAGCTCGCAGCGGCGGGGTTAGACCCTGCGATCGGCTTCTACCACGAGACGGCGCACGGACGCGATTCGCTCGCCTGCGACCTGGTGGAGCCTTTGCGGCCCCATGTGGATGCCTGGGTTTGGGAGCTGTTCCGGCGCCGGATCCTGCGACCGGAGCATTTCCGGCGTCATGCCGGCGCGTGCCTGCTGGGCAAGGGGGGCCGTGCGGCCTTCTACGAGGAGCACGAGCGCTTCTCCGGCCGCCTCGGAACACGCTTGCGCCGCTTTACGCGGCTTCTGGTGCGCGCTCTGACCGGCGAGGCGACCTCGGTCGAGATCGTCGAGGATGCCGCCGAGCCGTGAGCCAGCGAGCTTCCGCGGTTACCGGCCCGGCGGCGCAGCGCAAGCTGCGGCTCAGTCGCCGAAGGCGGCGACCTCCTCCTCGACCTTCTCGACGGCCTTAGCGGCGGGCGCCGGCGGGCTGATCTGCACAAGCGGCTCCGGCGGCTGCTCCTTGAGCACCACCTGACGGTAGAGCTGCATCATGCGGCGGTTCTCCTCTTCGCGCCTTCGCGCCTCGCGGGCCCGGAGCTTCTCCTCGCGGGCGTTCTTGGCGATGCCCAGGCGGTCGAGATCCGTCTGCGCCCCCATGCGCACATGCTCTTCATTCAACCGCAGCGAGTGCTCGGTGCTGGCCAGCGGCACGTTCTTGCCGCCGGCGAAGATCTCATGCCGGCCGTGCTCCTCGTACCATTTGGCGAGCGTAGCCGTCATGTGCATCTTCTCGACGATCTGGCGCCAGCCGATGCCGGTATTGTAGGCGCAGAAAGAGATCTCGCCCTTCTGCGTCGCGTAGGGGATGATGCATTGCTCGGTGCGCCGGAAATCGTAGTTGAACAGGTCCTGGAACCACATGCCGGCGATGAAGAGGAAGTTCCAGCGGTCGGCGCGCCGTTTGGCGATGTCGCGCAGGCGCGTCTCGCCGTGCACCTGGCCGTAGTCGCGCCCGGTGGCGCCGAAGGTCTTGTCGAACTTCTTAAGCAGATCGATGAGCCGGAAATGGGTGGGGGCCTTGAACGGGTCGTAGTTGCGCATCAAGGAAAGGGCCATGCCGAGCACGGAAAGGAAGCGGCCGCGCGCGGCGTCGTTAATGCGGGCGACGTCGCGGGCCAGCCGATCGGCGTTCAAAAAGGCGGTGACCGGGACGGCCTCTTTGGTCTCCTTGTCGATCATCACCGCCATGCCGACGCCGCAGTTGGGGTGGCAGCCGCAGCTCAAGTGGCCCCAATCGGCCTGCGGGCCGTGCACCAGGTCGGCCCAATCGGAGAAGGTCGAAATGAAAGAGATCGGGAACCAGTCCCGCGTCGGCTCGCCGAGACCGGTCTGATTCTTGACGTCGTGCGCCAAGTGAGAGAGCGTGTAGCGCTGGGCCTTGCGCCGCTCCTCGGTAATCTCCTCGTCGCGGCCGGTGAAGGAGACGGGCTGGAACGACAGGAAGGCGATCTTCTTCGGATTGTCCAGCGCGAACTGGATGACGCGGCCGACCTGCTCGTTATTGATGCCGTTGACGATGGTGATCACCAGCACGATGTCGACGCCGGCCGAATGCAGGTTCTCGATGGCGCGCAGCTTGACGTCGAAGAGATTGCCGACCCGGCGGTGCGAGTTGGCGGCGTTGCCGATGCCGTCGAACTGAAGATAGACGTAGCGCAGACCCGCCTCGGCCGCCTGGCGACAGAACTCCGGACTCTTGGCGAACTCGATGCCGTTGGTGGCCGCCTGGACGCTGTGATAGCCCACCTGCCGGGCATAGCGGATGGCGTCCAAAAAGTAGGGCGAAAGCGTCGGCTCGCCGCCGGAGAACTGCACCGACATCTGCCGCCGCGGCTTGATCGAGATGGCGTTGTCGAGCAGCGTCTTGATCTCCTCCCAGGTGAGCTCGTGGACGAAGCCGACCTGGTTGGCGTCCATGAAGCAGGGATCGCACATCATGTTGCAGCGGTTGGTCAGGTCGATCGTCAGCACCGAGCCGCGGCCGTGCGTGATGGTGCTCGAGCCGTGATTGTGGAGCCGCTCGTCGTTGTGCGCCCGGATGTCGCGCCCGGGGAAGACCTCCTCCAGGTGGCGCGTGAAGGCCGGATCGATCGACATGACGTCCTCGAAGTAGCCGTGCTTGGGGCACTCCTTCACCATGAGGATCTTGCCGTCGCGCTCGATGATTTCGGCCTTGATCTCGCCCACCTTTTCCTCGAGCAGCACGGTATAGGGAAGCTCGCCGTTGAGGATCCGCTTGCGCACCTCGGGGACGCACTTCGGGCACAGCGAATCGGTCTGGCGGGGCCAGCCGAGCGGCGGCTTGGTCTTCTCGTAGGACTTGAGCAGCGGCTTGTCCGACCACTTCGGCGTAAACGACGGATTCTGCTTGATTTGGTTCAGCGTGTCGAAAACGACCCAGGCGCCCTTGGCGCCGTAGGAGATAAGCTTCTCGACGTACTTGATCGGTTTGTACATAACACTCCCTCTCGAACATGAACTGGGAGTTTGACGAGCCCCTCTGAGCGCTCGCTGCCCAGTCGTTTGAAGTATAGTCGACCCGCTGCGGCCGCGGCGAGGAGATTCTATCAAACTGCCTGTTTTGTTGTCTGTATGGCGAAATCGATTGCCGAACGGCGATGTGGCTCCGTCGGGGGCCTCCCCGCCCGGCTAGAGTGGAAGAAGGTGGAGCGGCGAGTCTTGCTGGGGAGGGAGGTCGTTGTCCGGGCGGCGCACGAGTGCGGCTTCGAACTGGCCGGCATCGCCCCCGCCGCGCCCGTGGCCGAGTTCGGCCATTACAGGCGGTGGCTCGAGCAGGGCATGGCCGCCGGCATGAGCTATCTGGACGGACGCCGGGCAGAGCTACGCCGGGATCCCAGGAACCTCCTCGCGTCGGCGCGCTCGATCATCTGTGTCGCAAAACTTTACAACACGCAGGCGCCGTACTCGACCGAGCTCGAAGATCCGGCCCGCGGATGGATTTCGCGCTACGCCTCGGGCCTCGACTATCACGAGCTCGTGCGGGCCGGTTTGGAGCGGCTGGCCCGGCGTCTGGAGGGGCTTGTCGGCGCCGCCTTCGACTACAAGGTCTGTGTCGACACGGCCCCGCTGCTTGAGCGGTCTTACGCGCGGCTGGCGGGGCTCGGCTGGATCGCCAAGAACACCTGCCTGATCAACGAGCGGCTCGGCTCCTGGCTGTTTTTGGGCGAGTTGCTGACCTCGCTCGAGCTCGAGCCGGACCGGCCGCCGCCGGACCGGTGCGGCTCCTGCACCCGCTGCATCGACGCCTGTCCGACGGGCGCCATCGTGCCGACCCCGTCGGCGGACGGGCCCCGGTGGGCGGTCGACTCTCGGCGGTGTATCTCCTACTTCACCATCGAACATCGCGGCGCCATCCCGCCCGAGCAGCGCGAGGGGCTCGGCCGCCACGTCTTCGGCTGCGACATCTGCCAGGATGTGTGCCCGTGGAATCGGCGGGCGCCGCCAAGTTCGGATCCGGCCTTCGCCGCCCGGGAGGTGGCGCCGCCGCTAGAGGAGCTGGCTGCCCTGTCCGAGGCCGAGTTTCGCGAGCGTTACCGTTCGACGCCCGTCTGGCGGGCGCGCTATCAAGGCTTTCTGCGCAATGTCGCGGTGGCGATGGGAAACAGCCGGCTTGAGCAATTCCGTGCGCCGCTTGAGCGGCTGGCCGCCTCCGAGGATCCGGTGGTGGCCGAGCATGCTGCCTGGGCGCTCAAGCAACTCTGCGTAGAATGAGAACGAGAGCGACGATGCGGCTGTGGCTGAGTGCCGGGGCGCTGATGTGGGCCGCCGCGGCCCTGGGCGGCCCGGTCGAGGAGGGCTTCGAGCACTTCTACAACCTCGAGTACGACGAAGCGCTCGCCAAATTTCGGCAAGCCATCGCCGCCGAGCCGAACAACCCGGCGCTTTACAATCACGTCGCTCAGACCGTTCTGTACCGCGACCTGTATCGCGTGGGCGCGCTCGAAAGCGAGCTCGTCTCAGGCACGAATCCCTTCCTCCGGCGGCCGAAGGTCAACCCGTCTCCGGAGGATGAGAAGCAGTTCGAAGACGCCATTCGAAGGGCGATCTCGCTCGCAGAACAACGCCTGGCCGCCAGGCGAGATGATGCCCGGGCGCTTTACTGGCTGGGAGTCTCCTACGGCCTGCGCGCCAACTACAACTTCCTGATCCGGAAAGCCTGGATGGATGCCCTGCGCGATGCGACGACGGCGCGCAAGCTTCACGATAAAGCCGTCGAAATCGACCCGTCCTTTGTCGACGCCCGGCTCGTTCCCGCCGTACATGATTACGTTGTCGGCAGCCTTCCCTGGCACTGGAAGCTGCTCGGCTTCCTGGTCGGCTTTCGCGGCGACAAGCAACGGGGCATTGCCACGCTCGAATTGATCGCAAGCCGCGGCGTCTTGAACCGCGACGACGCCAAGATTTTGCTTTGCGCCGTCTATCGCCGCGAGCGCCGACCGGAGAGGGCGGTCGCCCATCTCAACGATCTGATCCCGCGCTATCCCCGCAACTACATCCTGCGATTCGAGCTGGTGCAGATGTACAGCGATCTAGGCAAGAAGGACGAGGCGCTGGCGGTGCTCCGCCACATGGAGGAGCTCAAGCGGGCGGGCGCACCCGGCTACGCTCGCCTGGCGTGGGAGAAGATCTGGTTCTCCCGCGGGACGCTGCTGTTCTGGTATCGCGACTTTGACCAGGCCTTGGCCGATTTGGAGAGGGTGACGGCCCGGCCGCAGGCGGTGGACCTGAACACCGAGGTCCAGGCGTGGTTGCGCCTGGGACAGACCTACGATCTGATCGGCAAGCGCAGCCAGGCTCTGCGCGCCTATCAGCAGGCCATCCGCTCGGCGCCGGAGTCCGACCAGGCCCGCGAAGCGCGCCGCTACCTTCAGGCGCCTTACCGGCGCAAGGACGTCGGCTAGCCGGCCTTGGCTATGATAGCGGTTTCCCGCCATGACCACCGTCACTCACCTGGAATGCTCCCGGTGCGCCAAGACCTACGAGGCGGGCCAGGTGCACAACCTGTGCTCGTGCGGCGGACCGTTGCTGGTGCGCTACGACTTGGAGAGGGCGCGCAAGAGTTGGAACCGGGCGTGGATTCCCAACGGGCCCGCGTCGATGTGGCGTTACCAGCCGGTGCTGCCGGTGCGGCGCCCGGAATCGATCGTCTCGCTCGGCGAGGGCTTTACGCCGCTCATCCGCGCTCGGCGCCTCGGCCGCCGGCTGGGCGCCGAGAACCTTTGGATCAAAGACGAGGGAGTGAATCCGACGGGTTCGTTCAAGGCGCGCGGCCTCTCCTGTGCGGTCTCGATGGCGCTGGAGCTCGGAATCCGGAAACTGGCGATCCCATCGGCGGGAAACGCCGGCAGCGCGCTGGCCGCTTATGCGGCGGCCGCGGGCTTGGAGGCCTACATCTTCATGCCCCGCGACGTGCCGCAATCGAACTTCATCGAGTGTATGTCCTTCGGCGCGCGCGTGACGCTCGTCGACGGGTTGATCAGCGACTGCGCGCGCCTGGTGGCCGAGCGGCGGGCCGCCGAAGGCTGGTTCGAGGTGACGACGCTAAAGGAGCCGTATCGCGTCG
>Ga0308412_1002139_pt1 | contig 10691 bp, 12 predicted proteins | sample HotsprottomLayer_FD_202357 | JGI IMG/M metagenome (GOLD analysis project Ga0308412, IMG submission 202357) | Hot spring phototrophic mat microbial communities from Octopus Spring, Yellowstone National Park, Wyoming, United States -... | ecosystem: Environmental > Aquatic > Thermal springs > Hot...
ACGCCATGTTTCCCCGGCGTATCCACGCAGTAACCCAGGAGGGCTTCGTCATCAAGGTGCTCTCCTTCGTCCTGGCCCACAACCTGAAGCTTCTAACTCAGGAAATGGCTTAGGTAGCAACTTGGGTATTCTTATTCATCAGGACCACTTGAAAAGGGCCGTGTAGTGCTTCACCAAAGCGAGACCATCTAGTATGGATAAGGGGTGAGGCATGGGCAAGTTGAAACCTAAAGAGCGCAGCGTCGAGGAGAAAATACCATTGTACTGAGCCTGCTCAAGGGTGAGAGCAGCGGCAGAACTGTGCCGCCGCTACGGCATCACCGAGAACAGCCTCAATAAGTGGAGGGAGCCTTGGGTTATGCCATGTGCTCCTTTGGGGCACGTGGGGGTCCGTGTAACGCAAACGTGCATGCCGCCGGGTGCGGCGGCATGACTGCGAGTCGCTCCCCAGACCTTCAGTCCAGGGGATTATAGCCCCCAACACCCCCTTTTCTATGAAGGGCTGGGACTTGAAGGCGCTGCCATGGTCGCTTTTGACTTTGATGCCCGCTTACGACGAGGCCAGGATGTGGGCCTCCCGCAAGGCTTGCTGGAGAGCTTTCTGGGCCGGGGTGGCATCCTCTTTGTGGCTTACCTCCGAGGCCAAGCAGTAGCGGCTGTGGTACTCGACCACGTGGGATGGGCAGTGCACAGCCTGGTTGCCCAAGCGGTACTGACCCCAGTGGGTGAAGTCGAGGACAGGCTTTTATCATATACACCCACTAAGCCAGCGATAGAGGGGCATGGGATCGGCGGAGAAGCTACGAACACTGCGAAGCACAGGGGTGGTGAGCTGGTGTAGGAAACCCAGCAGAAGGTTGCGCAGAGCGGTGAGGGACTGGGCAGCTTTGCAGGTGCGACAGGCCCTCACCCAGGACGCTATCTCTTTTGTGGTGGAGCCTGGTGACCCCGGCCGATGCCCGCCAAGCTGGCAGCCTCCGCCGGTGCAGGGCTAGGGCTGGTCGCGGTACGAGCCCGCCAAACCCACAGTGCGCCGCTACGTACCTGACACATCCTCAGGCGGGCACTGCAGCAGGTGCGCTGCCCAATCCTTCAGCTCCCCCTCTGGGATGCGTCGCCGGTCCACACCCAGGGCCTCGGCCAGATCAGCCCCCACCTCCATCAGCAAGCAACGACTGCGCCACCCCGCGCGCTACCCTTGAGCTGACCTCCAGCAGTCCCCCTTCCTATGTTGACCCAGGGCGTGCAGCACATCCCTAGCCCAAAGCTGCAGGGCCTTTTCCAGGGCCACCGCTTGCGGCTGCAAGGTTCACGATGGGTGATCGCCGGGATGTGGGTGCGTCCGCTCTTGAACAACATCCGCCAGTCGTAGGTGGTGTTGTGTGCCCACAGGTCAGGTACTTGCATCAGATTGGGTATGGGTTTGTTCGGGTTCATGCTGTAGCTGTAGTAGCTGTATATGATAAGCGCTTGAGTCGAGGAGATACAGCTTGACAAGCCACCTCTTCCCCTTCTACAGTAGTTATTGCTGAACCAAAAGGTTCAGAAAGAACCGGTTTAGTAAACCATATGGTTCTAAAGGAGGTGGGGGATGGCGACGAACTCGCATATTAGAGGCAAGCTCGTGGGGCTTCTGGTCCTAGTAGGTATCCTGCTCTCTTTGAGCTACGCGGCCAAGGGACCGGTGTCGGTGGGTTCGAAAAACTTCACCGAGCAGCTCATCCTGGGAGAGCTTATGGTTCAATCGCTAAAAGCCGCGGGGTTCAATTTAAACGCTAAGCTTGCCCTAGGGGGCACCGCAGTGGTGCGCAAGGCATTGGAGAGTGGCGAGATCGATCTGTACGCCGAATACACTGGCACCGCTCTGATGGTTCACTTCAAGGGGTATGGGCTAAACGTCTCCAGGGAGCTTTGGGGAAACCCCAAGGCTTTGTTCGAGTTTGTAAGGGATACCGATACTAAGCGCAACAACCTGTTTTGGCTTTGCCCTGCACCGGCCAACAACACCTACGCTCTGGCCGTGCGTCGGGATTGGGCCCAGCGGAACAAGGTGGCCACGCTGGTGGACCTGGCCCGCTACATCAAACAGGGCGGCAGTGTGGTCTTTGCCAGCAACGTGGAGTTCATTAACCGCCCCGACGGGCTAAAGGCCTTTGAGGAAACCTACAGTTTCCAGATCCCAAGGGACAAGGTGGTGGTCATCGGGCAGGGATCATACGCCACCGCACAGGCTCTGGCCAACGGCTCCAACGGCATCAACGTGGCCATGGTCTTTGGTACTGACGGCACCATCCCGGCCTTCGACCTGGTGGTTCTGGAGGACCCCAAGGGGGCCATGCCCGTCTATCAGCCGGCCCCGGTGGTTCGCGGGGAGATCCTGAAGAAGTTCCCTGAGATCGAGAAAACCCTGTGCGGCGTCTTCGCCAAGCTGGATGGGAAGACCCTAGCTGAGCTGAACGGGCAGGTAGATGTCGAGGGGAAACGACCCCAGGACGTGGCCCGCGACTTCCTGAAAAAGCTCGGCGTGGTTCGGTAATGGGGATGAAGGGATGCCCAGAGCCGCCAGCCGCATCGGGATCCTGGGAGCCTTGGTGGTGCTGGGGGCGGGTCTGACCCTGCCCTGGCTGATCAGCGCACCCAACCCAGTGGCCCTGGGGTCGAAGCTCATCGCCAAGAAAGCCACTTTGGTGATGCTGACTGGCCTTTGGCCCGCAGGGGCTTCGATCCTCCTTCTGGCTCTGGTTGGCTTGTGTGTGGCGCTACTTGCCAAGGATAGTCGGCACCACTTTGTTCTGGCCATGGTAGGAGCCGTGGGAATCTTCCTGGTCTGCGCTCTTGGCGACCCCCTGATCCTGGCCGGGCAACAAGCTGGCTGGCTGCACCGGGTGGTCCTGTGGAGCAGCGGGGCCTGGCTTAGCTTGGCTGGCTTCGCCTTGATGTTCTACGGGGGCCTATTGCACCTGCAAAAAGGGGGAGCAATCCCAAGGCCCATCTGGGTGCTGATCTGGCTACCGATCCTCGCCGCTTTGGGTCTGGTAGCCTACACAGTGTGGAGCGGAAGCCCCACAACAAACCTAATCCTGGCCAGCTTCCAGCGCGAGCTGCACAGCGGCGGCCTTCAGCTCCGGCTAGGCCAACACCTCTGGTTGGCTGGGGCCGGGGTGTTTTTGAGCGTGGTGCTCGGGGTTCTTTTGGGAATCTGGGGTTACTACAATCCCAGGGTGGGCCAGGTAGCCCTCTACTTGAGCGGGGTCGTCCTGACCATCCCTTCCCTGGCCCTGTTCACCATGCTGATGGACCCTTACAGCACACTGGCACAGCATTCCCCGGTGCTGCGCCAATACGGGGTGGCAGGCCTAGGCCCAGCACCGGCCATCACCGGACTGACCCTTTACGGCCTGCTCCCGGTGATACGCAATACCTACGTGGGCCTGATGAGCGTTCCTGTTGCCCAGGTGGACGCGGCGGTCGGTATGGGCATGACCCCAGGACAGGTGCTCCTGCAAGTACTTCTCCCACGGGCCTTTCCCGTCATCATGGCTGGAATCCGCAGCTCCGCGGTGATGCTCATCGGTATCGCCACGCTGGCCCAGCTCATCGGTGCTGGAGGCCTAGGGTATTACATCCTATCCGGCATCAACCGCTCCAGCGTAGCCCTGATCCTGCTAGGGACGATCCCGGCGGTGGTGCTGGCCTATGGGGCCGATATGCTCCTCCAGGCGATTGGACGCTGGCTTACCCCAAGGGGCCTGCACCTACTAAAGGGGGTGACGGCTTGAGCGAAGCCATGGTGGTACTGGAAAACCTGACTAAGGCTTACGGGAACTTTACGGCCGTCAAGGGGTTGAACCTTAGCGTTTACGCCGGAGAGATCTGTGTTTTGATCGGTCCATCGGGCTGCGGCAAGACCACCACGCTACGCATGATCAATCGCCTGGTCGAGCCCAGCTCCGGGCGCATCCTGATCCAGGGGCAGGATCAGCGAAGCCTACCCAAGGAGGATTTGCGGCGGCGGATGGGCTACGTGATCCAGGGCATCGGCCTCTTCGATCACATGACCGTGGCCCAGAACGTCGGGATCGTTCCCCGGTTACTGGGCTGGTCCAAAGAGAAAATCGCAGGGCGGGTGGATGAGCTCTTGGACCTGGTAGGCCTCAATCCGAGGGAATATCGCGAGAAATACCCAGCCCAGCTCTCTGGAGGCCAGCAACAACGGGTGGGCGTGGCCCGGGCCCTGGCTGCGGACCCGCCGATCCTCTTGATGGACGAGCCCTTTGGCTCCCTAGACCCCATCACCCGTGCCCACCTGCAGGACGAGCTTCTGCGTATCCAGCGCGGGCTGCGAAAGACCATCGTCTTCGTGACCCACGATATCGACGAGGCCATCAAGCTGGGTGACCGCATCGCCGTCATGAAGGACGGCTATCTGGTGCAGTATGCCCCTCCAAGGGAGCTTCTGCAAGAACCGGCCGACGATTTCGTGGCCGATTTCGTGGGGGCTGACCGCGCCCTCAAGGCTTTGGGCCTCCTTCACCTGGCCGAGGTCTTAGAGGCCAGCCCGCCAGTGGTCATGTCTGACGACCCCGAGATGGTCTTGCAGGCTGCCCGGGAGAAGGGAGCTGCCTACGTCTTCCGAGTCGATGGAGACGGGCTGCTCCTGGGGTGTTACGAGGCGACCAGCCTGGGCCGCGGACGGCCCCGCCTACTCTCGGCCAAGGCCTTCACCGTCCTGCCGGAGGCCACGGTACGTGAGACTCTCTCGGCCATGATCGCGGTGGGCTTTCGCGACCTGGCGGTGGTGGACCGGGAGGGGCGGCTAGTGGGATGGGTGCCCCGGCGCAAAGTATTGGCCTTTCTCCAGCAAGCCGAGAGCGGGGAGGTGCGGCTGTGAGGGCGCTCCGGCCGTTTCTTGAGGCCGCGGTAGCCCTGGGGCTGCTCGTCGGCTTTTTCACTCTGGACGACCTGCACATCCACGTCCTGCGCTCGATCTGGCCACAATACGCGGACGAGCTGCCCTTCGAGGGGGGCAACATGTTGGAGCTTGGGTTACGCACCGTGGAGCTCGTTCTCATCTCCACCACCTTCTGTATCGCCATCGGGCTGCCTCTAGGCATCCTGGCTACCCGCCCCAGCTTCCGCGAGGAATTTGCTCCACTAGCCAACGCTTTGGCCAACGCTGGGCAGACCATCCCCTCCCTGGCCATCGTGGCCCTAGCCCTGCCCCTGCTGGGGCTAGGGATGATTCCGGCCATCGTGGCCATGGTGGTCCACGGCATCCTGCCCATTCTGCGGAACACGGTGGCCGCTTTGGAAAGCGTCAACCCCGCACAGCTGGACGCTGGGCGCGGGATGGGGATGACAGGGGGACAGCTTCTCCTTCTAGTCGAGATGCCACACGCCTTCCCGGTCATCCTGGCCGGCATCCGCACCTCGGCGGTCCTGAACGTGGGCGTGGCAGTGCTAAGCGGGCTGATCGGGGCCGGTGGGCTTGGCGCGGCCATCGTGCACGGGTTGGATCTGCAGGTATCCCCCCTGGTCTGGTATGGGGCGGTGCCCACGGCACTCCTTGCGGTGACCCTGGATTTCTTCCTGGGCCGCCTCGAGCAGGTCCTGGTACCCGCCGGGCTGCGCCTAAAGGGGGCAGCGTGAAGCTGGCCGTCGCCCAGATGGCCCCGGTGCTGGGGAATCTCCAGGCCAACCTAGCCAAGGTTCGCGAGATGCAGGAAGCTGCGCTGGTTATGGGAGCGGACCTGGTGGTCTTCCCTGAGCTGGCCCTCACCGGCTACGCCACGGAGGACTGCACAGCTGCGCTAGCCCTCACGCGCGATCACCCGCTGTTTGAGGAGTTGCTCCGGCTGGGAGCTCGGTTGCCCCTAGGGGTGGGTTTCATCGAGCGAGGCCCAGGGGGGCAGTTGCACAACACCGTTGGCCTCTTTGCCGAAGGAGAGGCACGCCACATGCACCGCAAGGTCTATCTGCCTACCTACCGCCACTGGGAGGAGGGTAAGCACTTTGCCCGCGGTAGGGGCATCCGGGTCATCACCTGCGCAGGTCTACGACTCTCCATCCTGATCTGCAACGACCTGTGGCATCCCTCCCTGGCGTACCTAGCCGCGCTCCAGGGCAGCGAACTCCTGCTAGTGCCAGCCAACTCAATCCTCGATCCAGAGGGTCAGAACCCAGCCTACTGGGATTTGCTTCTGCGCTTCACCGCCACCTTTTACGGTTGCTATGTGGCCTTTGCCAACCGGGTAGGCGAGGAAGCAGGTTGGCGGTATTGGGGCGGGAGCACTGTGCTGGCTCCAAACGGCAACCTTGGGTACCGGGCCGGCAGGAACGAAGAAGTGTTTCTTGTGAACATTGACAGAACGCAGGTTTTCAATGCACGGGATCGTTTGCCCGTCCTGCGCGATGAAAACCCCTACCTTACCCTGTGTGAACTGCAGCGGATCCTGCGCGATATGGTGGAGTGCTGAACAATGGTCGAGCGATCCATTACCTTTTATAGTGACGGTCTCAAGCTGGCAGGCACCCTTTACCTTCCCGAGAGCTTGCCCGAGGGGCAGCGGCTACCCGTGGTGGTGGCCTGCTCGGGGTATCTGGGTCTAAATGCCATTTACCCGCGTCTTTTCGCCCAGGCCCTGACCCCCCGTGGTTTCGTGGTGTTGGGTTTCGACTACCGCGGAACCGGCTTTGGCGAAGGCCAGTATGGCCGTATCCTCGTCGAAGAGCAGGTCAAGGACATCAAGAGCGCCATTACCTTTGCCCGGCTCCAGCCGGAGGTGGATCTTGAGCGGATTGCGCTCCTCGGTTGGGGGATGGGGGCAGGTAATGTGGTTCAGGTAGCCGCTTACGACAGGCGGGTAAGGGCGGTGATCGCTCTAAACGGCTTCTACAGCGGGGAGCGCTTCCTCCAGGTTCGCAACGGCGCGGAGGGCTTCCAGCGGTTGCTGGAAAGGCTCGAGGAGGATCGCATCCAACGCACAACCACCGGGCAGGGCCGTTTTGGCGACGCCTACGAGGCATACCCCCTGGATCCCGATACCGCTGAGGAGGTGGGTCGCAATCTGGAGCCGGTGCCCCGCTTTGGCCCGCCTCCCATCGCTTTCGAGCTGGTCGACTCCCTCTTGGCCTTCGAGCCCGAGGCGGTGGTAGCCAGAATCGCCCCGCGTCCTCTGTTTATCGGCCATGGCGAGGGCAACCGGCTGCATCCTCCAGCTGAAGCCCTCTCGCTTTACGAAAGGGCTCGGGAACCCAAGACCCTCTACTGGATTCCTGGAAAGCACAACGACTTCATGCAGCTCGAGCACCCGGTCTTCCAGCGGTTGTGCGCAGACCTGGACACCTGGCTCAGGGACAGCCTGGGGGTTGGTCAATATGTCGCAATGGTCAAGGGGAGCGATTGATTTCCACGTCCACGGAGCCCCCAGCATCTTTCCTCGGCGGATGGATGACCTCGAGCTGGCCCGGACTGCCCAGCGAGCTGGCATGCGGGCCATAGTACTCAAAGCCCACGAGGGTTCCACCGCGGAGCGAGCCTGGCTGGTAGGGCGCCAGATAGTGGGACTGGAGGTTCTGGGTGGAGTGGTGCTCAATCGCTTTGTTGGAGGCCTGAACCCCCATGCGGTCGAGGTCTGCTTCGGCCTAGGCGGCAGGGTGGTCTGGATGCCCACCCTGCACGCCGAAAACCATATTCGCTACTACGGTCGGCCTGGTTTTTCCGAGCAGGCTTCCCGCCTGGACGAGGGGAGGGTATTGCAACCCGTTGCCGTGCTGGACGAGGCCGGACGGCTCCTGCCGGAAGCTGGGGAGGTCCTCGAGGTGGTAGCTGCCCACGACGGGGTGCTGAGCAATGGTCACCTGAGCGCCCAGGAGACAGCTATTCTCTTTACCGAGGCCAGGCGGCTTGGGGTTAGACGGCTGGTGGTGGCCCATCCCGAGCTGCCCCTGATGGGCTATTCCCTGGAGTTCCAGCTGGAGATGGCTCAGATGGGGGCCTATATCGAGCGCTGCTACCTGCCACACCTGCCCGGGTGGGGGGGATTCCCCCTGGAGCGCACGGCCCGCGAGATTCAGGCTATCGGACCCGAGCGATGCATTCTCTCCACCGACCTAGGCCAGCTCGAAAACCCCCCACCTCCCAAAGGGCTTGGCACCTTCTGCAGGGGGCTGCACCAGGCTGGCCTGTGCGAAGCCGCCATCCACGCCATGGTTAGGGCTAACCCGGCGAGCCTGTTGGGCCTCGATACCTTAGAGTAAGGTAGGCCTATGAAGGGAGAACCCCCACAAGTGAAGGCCCTTTCCCAAGTCGATCTGCCAGGGGGCTATAAGCGGGACTTCTTCCGGCGCCTGGGAGAGTTGCGTGATGGACAGCCCTCGTCCACCGACCGAATGCTCTGCGAGTATTTTGCCGCACGCTACCGGGAGGCAGCTTTCAAGGCTGCAGAGGCTATCGCTTACGAAACCGGGGTAAGCAAGGCTACGGTCATTCGCTTTGCCAGGCGAATCGGCTTCCCTAGCTTCGCTGAACTGCAGAAGCGGCTGCAGCAGATTGTCCACTACGACCTTACTGCTGTGGACTGGGCTCAGCTACCCGAACAAGATGACTTTGTTGCCGCAAAAGTTGTGGCGCGTGAACTGCAAAATCTCCGCCAGCTTCAGCACGGGTTGAACCGCGATGAGCTGGACGCCGCAGTCCGATTGCTGATCGAAGCCCCTACCCTCACCGTGCTGGGTTTCCGCACCTCGGCTGCCTTGGCTCAGCACGCCGCTTACAACCTACGCAAGATTTTGGTACAAGTGTTCTTGTTCACCCAGGCCGACTCTACGCTCTTAGACCATCTGAGGCTTTACCAGGGACAAGGTGCCGCGCTGGCCATCGGCTTCTCCCGCTATGACCGGCGCTTCATCGAAGCGGTAGCCGTGGCCAAGGAGTTTGGCTATCCTATCCTGGCGGTGAGCGAGGCCCACGACTCCCCTCTGGCCCGCCTGGCCACCCTCGACTTGGTCGCTCCGGCCACCTTTGAGTCCTTCGTGGGGGCCTATGCTGCCCCGATCACTCTTCTAACCGCGCTGATCAGCCATCTGGCCCAAGTCATGGGGCCCAGAGCCAAGGAGCGCCTCAAGGCATTGGAAGGGGTGGCCGAGAAGTACCAGACCTTCTACTGAGCCCGTTCATGGATCTCATCACCTTCATCCACGAGCTAGCCTGGCCTGACCTCCCTTACGAGGTCCTCCAGCAGGCGCGCCGCTGCCTCCTGGATACCCTCGGTGCCGGAATCGGAGGCTGGCAGACCGACTGCGCGCGCATAACCCGTGACTTTGTTGCGCAGGTTTTCGCCAGCCGAGGGGCCCAACTCTGGCTGGACGGGCGGGAGGTTTCCTTGCCTGGGGCTGCACTGGCCAATGCCATGGCCACAGATTCGCTGGACATTCATGATGGCCATTCCCTGGCTAAGGGCCATGCCGGGGCAACCCTGGTGCCCGCTGACCTAGCCACCCTATCCTTGGCCCCCTCTATTCCAGGAACCGAGCTCCTGACCACCCTGGCTGTAGGCTACGAGATAGCCCTGCGAGCAGGGATGGCCCTGCACACCACCAGCCGTGACTACCATACCTCAGGTGCCTGGAACGCCCTTGGTGCTGCAGCAGTGACCGCTCGCAGGCTGGGCCTTGGTTCCGAGGCAACCCGGCATGCGCTGGGCATCGCCGAGTACTACGGCCCACGCTCGCAAATGATGCGGGGCATTGCCCACCCCACCATGCTCAAGGACGGCTCGGGCTGGGGAGCCCTGGTGGGGGTCAGCGCTGGCCTACTGTCCCAGGCCGGCTTCACTGGTGCTCCGGCGGTGACCATAGAGGGCCTGGAGGTCACCGCACTCTGGAATGACCTAGGAGAGCGGTGGCACTTCCTGGAACAATTACTTCAAGCCCCACCCCGTCTGCCGCTGGGCCCAACCCGCCGTTGAAGCGGCCCTCCAGTTGCGGCAGGCCTACGGGCTTATGCCCGAAGCAATTGCCCGCGTTGTAGTCTACACCTTCCATCACGCGACCCGGCTGCACGTCCGGCACCCGCGCTCCACCGAGGAGGCCCAGTACAGCCTGCCTTTTCCTGTAGCCGCGGCCCTGGTGCATGGGGGGTTGCCACCCCAAACTTTGATGGGCCCCAACCTGCAGCATCCAGCAGTTATGACCCTGGTCGAGCAAATCGAGGTGGTGGAAGACCCCAATTTGAGCAAGAAGTTTCCTGCGGAGCGATGGGCGCGTGTACTGATCGAAACCATGGACGGCAGACAGTTGGACTCCGGCGTGGTTGGGCCGCGCTGGGAAGCTTGGGAACCTCCAACCGACGAGGAGCTCAAGCTCAAGTTCCGTGGCCTGGCCTCGGGTGTACTACCCTCTTCCCGCACCGAGGCCCTTGAGAATGCAATCTGGAGGTGTACGGAGGCGCAGGATCTGGCTGATTTGCTTGCCTTGCTCTGCAATCCGATCGGATCCTCGTAGATGAGCTCCTGTATAGCCATTCCGTTACAGAGAAGTCCTGGGCGGCAGATGACTGGGAGTCAGGAGCTTCCAGGTTCTCAACAGGCTGCCAGAGGAGCACCTGTACCCTGAAGTTACGCAGCTTCGAGAAATCGCTGTAGCTCAAGCTCGCTGACCTTGAGCTTGCCGGAGATGAGCTGTCGTCGCAA